>Ga0315336_1000910_pt1 | contig 66512 bp, 69 predicted proteins | sample ASW5metaG_FD_204512 | JGI IMG/M metagenome (GOLD analysis project Ga0315336, IMG submission 204512) | Ammonia-oxidizing marine archaeal communities from Monterey Bay, California, United States - ASW #5 | ecosystem: Environmental > Aquatic > Marine > Intertidal zone | place: USA: California... | reverse complement strand
GTACATGATCAAGGTCATACAATCGTACCTGAAACCGCCATATGAAAGTTTTCTAGACTGTCTGTAATTGGATCATTTAGCAAGTCTCCGGCTCATTGTTTCAGATCGCAAGAAATGTCGGATACGGGTCAAAACCGGACGTCACTGCGAAGGCAAGCTAGTCAAATAGCGTCCTCACCTCAATGACGAAGAAGGGCTCATATTATAAGTCTGTTATCCCTTTTAAAACAGCTACTTACGCCCTTCCCCAAGTACTTATTTTCCGATGCAGAAATCGCCGAACACCACATCGAGGATATCTTCCACATCGACGCGGCCGGTGATCCGGCCGAGGGCGCGGACGGCGAGGCGCACATCTTCGGCGGCCAGCTCTGCCTCCCCCGCCCGCAGGAACCGGTCCAGCGCGGCAACGCAATCTTCCAGGGCGAGGCGATGGCGCAGCTGGGTCAGCGCCGGTGCCCCGGACACATCGAGGCGACGGACCACATCGTCTTGCAGCGCCGTCAATAACCTATCGAGCTCCGCGCCGCTTTTCACCGACAGGGGCAGACTGTCCGTCGGGATGTCCCCGGCCCCGGCAAGATCGGTCTTGTTGATGACGTGAAAATCCTGCGGGCGCCGTAAATCGGCAAATTCCGCCGGGATCATAGGATTATCAGCTGTTGTCATCAGAATACGGATATCGGCCAGCTCCGCCCGCGCCCGGGCCCGGCGCACGCCTTCGCGTTCAATGACATCGCCAGCATCGCGCAATCCTGCCGTATCGGCGATGGTCACCGGATAGCCGGCCAGATCCAGATGCACCTCGACAATATCGCGGGTCGTTCCCGCCTGTTCCGAGACAATGGCCGCGTCGCGCCGGGCAAGGACATTGAGCAAACTGGATTTACCGACATTGGGCGCGCCGATAATCACCACATCCAGACCGTCGCGGATCTTCTCGCCGCGATGGCCATCGGCAAGATGGGCTTGCATTTGCGCTTTCAGTTCCGTGATCCGCGGCGCAATGGCTTCCGCCACGCCGCCGGGCAGATCCTCGTCGGGGAAATCGATATCCGCTTCCAGATGGGCGAGGCTGCCAATCAACTCGGTCCGCCAGCCCTCATACAAGGCGCCCAGCGCGCCCTGCATCTGCCGCAGCGCCTGTTGCCGCTGGGCCTCGGTCTCCGCATTGACCAGATCACCCAGACCCTCGGCTTCCGTCAAATCCAGTTTGCCGTTCTCAAAAGCGCGGCGGGTATATTCCCCCGGATCGGCCGGACGCAGCCCCTTCAAGCTGGCCAATTGATCAAACAGCGCTCGCAGAACCGCCGGACCGCCATGCAGATGCAGCTCGACCACATCCTCGCCGGTAAAGCTGTTCGGGGCCGCAAACAAGATGACAAGTGATTGATCTATAATAGTTTTTCTGTCCAACGCAACAATATCGCGGACGACCGCCCGGTGCGATTCCGGCAGTTTCTTGCGGGTCAAGGCGGCCAGTGACGCCATGGCGCCAGGTCCCGACAGACGGACCACCGCAACGCCGGATCGACCGCGGCCGCTGGCCAGGGCAAAGATTGTATCACTGGACATGAAAGGCGCCTGCTCCGCTTACTTCTTGGTCGGATCCACACCGAATTGCGCGAGAAACATCTTCTGCATCTGCTCCATGCCCTGAATACCCGCCGGCATCCAGGTTTTCATCATGCTTTCCGGATCAAGGCTGTTGATATTCTCCATCATCTTGGCCTGCAATTGCGCCATTACCGCGTCCTGCATTTTCTCCACATCGGGTAACCCTAAAAAAGTCCTTGCTTCTTGTGGCGTACAATCAATATCTACATTAATCTTCATGTCCAGCGCTCCTTTTGTCCGGAAATGCTCTGGCCGTATTGATCCAGCCGTCCCGGGTGGGGTACAACAAACGTCTTAACTTCTTTTACACCGGATCACCCGGTGAACAACAGGGTTTAGCCATGGAAAATTTACTGGGCCAGGAAACCAGCCCCTATCTCCTTCAGCATCAGGACAATCCCGTGCATTGGCAACCCTGGAGCAAGGAAACCCTGGCCCTCGCCAAATCAGAAGGCAAACCGATCCTGCTCAGCGTCGGCTATGCCGCCTGTCACTGGTGCCATGTGATGGCCCATGAAAGTTTTGAAGACGACGCCACCGCGGCAGTAATGAACGAGCTGTTTATCAATATCAAGGTCGACCGCGAAGAACGCCCCGACATTGACCAGATCTATCAAAGTGCCCTCGCCCTGCTCGGCGAACAAGGCGGCTGGCCGCTGACCATGTTCCTCAATTCCAGCGGCGAGCCGTTCTGGGGCGGCACCTATTTTCCGCCCGGCAATAATTATGGCAGGCCCGGCTTTACCAATGTGCTGCAGACGGTCTCGGATATCTTCAAGAACGAGCCGGAAAAAGTCACCAAGAACCGCGATGCACTGAAAACAGCTTTGCAGGAACATAACAAGGGCTTCGACGGCGACCGCCCGAAGCTCACCCTGGAAGTTCTCGATCGCATTGCCGCCCGCTTTGCCGAAGAAGCCGACCCGGAATATGGCGGCATCGGATCGGCACCGAAATTTCCGCAGACCTATGTGCTGGAGACCCTGTGGCGGAGTTATCTGCGGACCGGTAATGAGGGGTTGGCGGAAATCGTCATCAAGGCGCTGACGGTGATGTCGCAAGGCGGCATTTATGATCATCTCGGCGGTGGCTACGCCCGCTACTCTACCGATGCCCGCTGGCTGGCGCCGCATTTCGAGAAAATGCTCTATGACAATGCGCAAATTCTTGATTTGCTGCTCACCGTCCATCATGAAACCAAGTCGGAACTGTTTGAAGCACGGATTTTTGAGACCATTGACTGGCTGCTACGCGAAATGGTGACGGTGGAAGGCGGCTTTGCTGCCACCATTGATGCCGACAGCGAGGGGGTTGAAGGCAAGTTCTATGTCTGGTCCAAGGCGGACATCGCGACATTGCTGCCCGATCATGCGTCGCATTTCTGCGAGGTTTATGACATCAGCGATGAGGGGAACTGGGAAGAAACCAATATTCTCAACCGCCTCACCTATCCCGATATGCAGGATGTGGACACGGAAGCCAGCTTGCGGGAATGCCGCGATACTCTTTTCGAGGCGCGCACATCGCGCATCCCTCCGGGCCTGGATGACAAGGTGTTGACCGACTGGAACGGGCTGATGATTGCCGCCCTCGCCCGCGCTGGCGACTATTTCGGCGAACCCCACTGGATCGATGCGGCGGAAACCGCCTTTGTCGCCATTACAACGAACTCCATGGAGGCGGACGGACGGTTGTTCCACAGCTATCGCCTCGGCCGGGCGCAACATAGCGGCGTGCTCGATGATTATGCCAATATGAGCCGCGCCGGTCTGACCTTGTATGAAATCACCGGCAAGGCCTTTTATTTGGAACGGGTGCAGACCTGGACCGCTATTCTCGATAAACATTTCTGGGATGATACGGTCGGCGGCTATTTCTATACGGCCGATGATGCGGAAGCGCTGATCGTGCGCACCAAGAACGCCCATGACAATGCGGTGCCAGCCGGCAATGGCGTGGTGCTGGAAGTCCTGGCCAAGCTGCATTTGCTGACCGGAGAGCGGGCACCGTTCGAGGCGGCGACGGATATGGTCCGGCATTTCTCAGCCGAGATTGGCCGCAATTTCTTCCCGCTGGCGACCTTGCTGAATAATTTCGAGACCCTGGTCAATGCCCGGCAAATCGTCATCATTGGCGAGCGCAGCGATGCTCAAACCCTTGATCTACTTAATGTTTTAAAGGATTTCAGCCTTCCGACACGGGTTGTCAATGTAATCGATGAAACCGACGCCCTGCCCTTTGATCATCCGGCCAACGGCAAAACCAAACTGGACGGCAAGCCGACGGTTTATGTCTGTACCGGGCCGACCTGCTCGGCCCCGGCCAATACGGCGGTGGCGTTTCGCGCCCTGCTCGAGGAAGGACAGGTCCATGGCCCAGCTTAGCATGCATAGCCCGGTCGGCGACCTGACGGTGACCGAGGAAGAGAACAAGATCATCTCCCTCGACTGGGGCTGGGTGCCGGCGGAATGGCAGACGGAAACACCGTTGCTGACCAAAGCAATCGATCAGCTCAACCAGTATTTTGACGGCGAAATCGGGGATTTTGACCTGCCGCTGGACCCGCCAGGCACGGATTTCCAGAAACGGGTCTGGGACCAGATGCTGAAAATCCCGGCCGGCACAACAAAATCCTATGGCGATCTGGCCAAGGCGCTGACTTCGGCGGCCCAGCCCGTTGGCACGGCCTGCGGTGCCAACCCTATCCCGATCATCATTCCCTGCCATCGGGTGCTGGCAGCCGGCGGACAAATGGGTGGCTATTCGGGCCTCGGCGGTCTCGATACCAAGAAAGCCTTGCTGAAACTGGAAAAGGCCCTGCCGCCGGAACAGCAGGTTCTTGATTTTTAAGTGATATATTTTGGGTGCGCATTCTTCGACTAAAGGAACAACAACAATGACAAAAGCAATTCGATTTTATGAAGCCGGTGGCCCTGAAGTGATGAAATGGGAAGATGTCGAGGTCGGCGAGCCCGGGGTGGGCGAAGTCCGTGTCCGCCATACGGCCGTCGGTCTCAACTATATCGATGTGTATTTTCGCACCGGTCTCTACCCTGCCCCACTGCCCAATGGTCTGGGCATGGAAGGTGCGGGCGTAATTGAGGCACTGGGCGATGGGGTTACTGGTCTGGCGGTGGGCGATCGCGTCGCCTATGCGGGCCGACCCATCGGGGCCTATGCACAAACCCGGGTCATGCCGGCCGAGGGACTGATCAAGATCCCCGCTGGTATTGATGATACCACCGCGGCGGCGATGATGCTGCAGGGCATGACGACGGAATATCTGCTGCAACGGACATTCCCGGTGAAAAAAGGCGATACCATCCTGTTTCATGCGGCGGCCGGCGGCGTTGGCCTGATGGCCTGTCAATGGGCCCGGCATATCGGCGCGACGGTCATCGGCACGGTCGGGTCGGACGAAAAAGCGGCGCTTGCCAAAGCCAATGGCTGCACCCATACCATCAATTACCGCACCGAGAATTTCACTGACCGGGTGCAGGAGATCACCGAGGGCAAGGGCGTCCCGGTGGTGTATGACGCCATCGGCAAGGATACCTTTGAAGGCTCCCTCGATTGCCTGTCACCGCGCGGTTTGTTGGTGTCGTTCGGCAATTCCTCAGGCCCGGTGGAAAATGTCAATCTCGGCATTTTGGGGGCCAAGGGATCGGTTTATGTGACCCGGCCAAGCCTGATGGATTACAACGCCAAGCGGGCCGATCTGGAAAAATCCGCCGGCGATCTGATCAAGCTGGTCGAAAGCGGTGCCGTCAAAGTCAATATCGGCCAGACTTATGCACTGTCCGACGTCCGACAGGCCCATGAAGACCTGGAAGCCCGCAAAACCACGGGCTCAACAGTGTTCACGGTGTAATCTCTTCCAGAAACCGCATTAAAAAAAGGCGCCTCACACGGGGCGCCTTTTTCTTTAACTACTTGATTTTGTTTATGTATTCATGCTGTCGAAGAAATCGTCATTGGACTTGCTCTGCTTGAGCTTGTCGATGAGGAATTCCATGGCATCGGTGGTGCCCATGGGATTGAGGATCCGCCGCAGCACCCACATTTTGGCGAGAGTGCCCTTGTCGACAAGCAGTTCTTCTTTCCGGGTGCCCGACTTGGTGATGTCGATGGCCGGGAAGACGCGCTTGTCGGACAGCTTACGATCCAGGATGATTTCCGAGTTACCGGTGCCCTTGAATTCTTCAAAGATAACTTCATCCATGCGCGAGCCGGTTTCGATCAGGGCGGTGGCAACGATGGTCAGCGAACCGCCTTCCTCGATATTCCGCGCCGCGCCGAAGAAGCGCTTCGGCCGTTGCAGGGCATTGGCGTCGACACCCCCGGTCAGGACTTTACCGCTGGAGGGAACAACCGTGTTATAGGCGCGGGCCAGACGGGTGATACTATCGAGCAGGATCACCACATCGCGTTTATGTTCAACCAGCCGCTTGGCCTTTTCAATGACCATTTCCGCTACCTGCACATGGCGCGAGGCCGGCTCGTCAAAAGTTGAGGAGACCACTTCACCATTGACCGAGCGTTTCATGTCGGTCACCTCTTCCGGACGCTCATCGATCAGCAGAACGATCAGGTAGACTTCCGGATTATTGGTGGTGATGGAATTGGCGATATTCTGGAGGAGAACGGTTTTACCGGTTCTGGGTGGGGCCACAATCAGGGCCCGCTGGCCTTTGCCCTGCGGTGAGACCAGGTCGATCACGCGGGCGGAGTTTATACCATTTTCTGTGGGGTCGGGAGTTTCCAGTTTGATGCGCTCGTCTGGATATAGCGGTGTGAGATTGTCGAAGTTGATTTTGTGGCGACCCTTTTCCGGGTCTTCGAAATTGATATTCTGGACTTTCAGCAGGGCGAAATATCGCTCGCCATCTTTCGGGCTGCGGATTTGCCCGTCAACCGTATCGCCGGTGCGCAGGGAAAATCGTCGGATCTGGCTCGGGCTGATATAAATATCATCGGGACCGGCCAGATAGTTGGCGTCCGGGGAGCGGAGAAATCCGAAACCATCCTGGAGGATTTCCAAAACGCCCCCGCCGGTAATTTCCGCGCCTTGTTCTGCTTCATGCTTGAGGATGGCAAAAAGCTGTTCCTGTTTGCGCAACGTAGAAGCATTTTCAATTTCGCGCTCTTCCGCCAGGGCCAGAATTTCCGCTGGGGTTCTTAGTTTAAGTTCTTGAAGATTCATATAATTTTCTATGAGTAGTTTGGGATTATGGCAAGTCAGGACGGAAAGATTTTACGTTTAGGGGAAAATCAGCGTATGGCTGCCGGCAGATTGCTCTTTCACTAAATAAGGCAATGAAACAGTGGAACAGATATATTCCAAAGAAGTTAACAGTCTATTGCAGCTTTCCTGCTTTTAGTCAACTGCTTTATGGCACAGATATGTCTATTGAAACGGTTTTACAACAACCATGATAACAATCAAAACCATCAAGACGGTCGGGACTTCATTGGCCCAGCGATAGAATTTTGCCGGGCGCTGATTATCGTCAGCCTCAAACTGCCGCCGCCAGCGCGACAAATACCCGTGATAGCTGGACATCAGGAAAATCAGCGACAATTTTATCCAGATCCAGATATCCCCCCAATGGATTACGCCCGGGGTCAGCAGTAACAATCCGCCAAAAATAAAAGTCATGATCATCGCTGGATTGATGATGCCCCGAAGCAGCCGTCGTTCCATTGTTTTAAAGGTTTCCGACTTGTCAGAGCCTATTTCCGCATCGGCATGATAAACAAACAGCCGTGGCAGATAGAACATGCCCGCCATCCAGGCAATCACCGAAATGATATGCAGGGATTTTACCCAAGGATAGATATCAACCAGTATGTCGCCCATTACGTTCCCATCCGTGGCGTCACGACGCCAACGCGCAATCTGAAAATCCACTCGGGCAAATGCGTCCGCCCTGTTCACTGGTTACCGCGCCTGCTTTCAAGCGCATAATCACGGCGGCCAGCCCGGCAATAAAATCATCGGACACGCCCACGGTGTCAACCCGTTTATACTGGGGAACGCCGGATTTTTCTGCCAGCTCCGCATATTCAATATCCAGTTCCACCAGAGTTTCTGAATGTTCCGAAACAAAAGCAATGGGGATTACCACCAGCGAGATCCCGTCTGCCCCGGCAGCGGTGATTTCATCATCGATGGGCGGCTGTAACCATTTCATCGGCCCGACCCGGCTTTGATAACAGATTTTCCAGTCCAGGCCTTCCAAGGCCAGTTTTTCAACAATCCGGCTGGCCGTTTGTTCAATCTGCCACTGATAGGGATCGCCAGCATCGACGATTTTTTGTGGCAATCCATGGGCCGAAAACAAAACCCGCGTCGTGGTGAGGTCCATCCCTCGTATTTTTTCAGCAATCAGCGACGCATAAGCGGAAATCAGTCCCGTCTCCATGGGATAACAACAGAGCGTCGCTGTGGGAAGGTCAAGCTTTCCGGTTTTTGCCGCTTTTCGCCAGTCCGCAAGAGAGGAGGCCGAGGTGGTTGACGAAAATTGCGGATAGAGCGGCACCAGAATAATTTCGTCCGGCCCGTAGGATTTTACGGATTTTACCGTTTCCCCACTCATCGGATGCCAGTAGCGCATACAGATAAACAATTCATACTCATCAACCGGATTTGCTGCATTCAGGGTGGCTTTTAACGCCGCTGCCTGGGCTTCGGTTTGCGGCAAAAGCGGCGACGATCCGCCGAGATGACCATATATTTCCCGGGCAACGGGCGCCCGCCGGGTGGAAATTAGCTTGGCAACGAGATACCGCAACGGGGCAGGCAGCCGAATAATTGCCGGATCCATAAACAGATTAAACAGAAACGGCTGAACAGCTGCCTGACTGTCCGGGCCTCCCAGGTTAAACAGTACAACTGCCTTCCGCGCCATGGTAACCTTCCTTTATGCGGGGGATCCGGTGCGGATCAGCTGGCTCAGGGCACCCACATGTTCCGGCGGTGTTTGCGGAATAATCCCATGACCTAGATTGAAGATAAATGGTGCCGCACTCATGCGATTGATAATCTCCGATATACGTTTTTCCATGGCGGCACCGCCTTGAACCAGCAGTATGGGGTCAAGATTTCCCTGTACTGGAACTCTGGTTTGGACGTTGCGGGCGGCCCAGTCCAGCGGTGTTCCCGTATCCAGGCTGACAGCGGTCACACCTGTCTCCTCGACGAAGTCAATAATATTGCCGCCAACACCCTTGGGAAAGCCAATGACGGGTAAATCGGGATGATGATGCCTCAACCCCTCTACAATTCGTTTTGTCGGCCCCAGCACCCATTTGCGGAACTCGTCATCAGGAAGAACACCTGCCCAGGTATCGAAAATCTGGACAACCTCGGCGCCGGCCTCAACCTGTTTCAGCAAATAGGCAATAGTCGCCTCGACCAGAATATCCATCAGCGCCGAAAACCCCACCGGATCGCCATACATCCATTTCTTGATATTGACATAATCCTTGGATCCACGCCCTTCGACCATATAAGTTGCCACTGTCCAGGGCGCCCCGGCAAACCCGATCAGGGTACAGTCTTTTGGAATGGAGGAACTCAATCTGGAAACCGTCTCATACACCGGCTCCAGAGTTTTGTGAATATTGTCCAGGTTCAGTTTTGACAAATCCCCTGCCGAGCGAACGGGATCCAGGACCGGGCCCTCGCCTTCCAGATAATCCAGCGGCTGTCCCAGTGCATCAGGGATCAACAAGATATCGGCAAAGAGAATAGCAGCATCCATGCCATAACGTCGTAAAGGCTGCAAAGTTACTTCTTCTGCCAGTTTGGGATTGTAGCAAAGATCCAGGAAGTTCCCGGCTTGCGCCCGGGTGGCTCGATACTCGGGAAGGTACCGTCCGGCCTGACGCATGAGCCAGAAAGGAGGGCGTTCTGTTATCTCGCCGGAAAGAGCTCTGAGCATGAGTTTCGCTGGTGTCGTTGTCACGAACTGTACCTTCCAAATTTCTATCCCCTTCTATATATATTTATATAAAAAGGTTGTAGTTGTTGTTGTTGGCTGTGAGAGCTGGGGATTAAATTTAATTCACATCCTTTATAGAAAATCTGGGGATAAAATCCAGTCCTTCTCATCTTTGTGTATGAAGCCGGCATAAACGCGTATTTGTTTCAGGATAAAAAGGCGGGAAATGGGGATAACTTTTTTAATCAGGTCCGGCAATCGATTCCCTCCCATTTCAGGTGGCTTGTTAAGACAGTTATACACAAGCGGGTAAGAGCTTCCAAAAAAACCGGTCTACGGGGAGAAAATTTTTGGGCTTTTCATCATCGCCATGTTATCCCTGTTATTCACATAATCCACAGTGAGCAGGCCTGTTCTTTTATGACAAAATTTCATCTTCATCTGGTTTCAGATTCCACTGGCGAAACGTTGCAATCCATGACCAAGGCAGCGCTGGTGCAATTCGAGGGTGTGGCCCCGATTGAACATGTCTGGACTTTGACACGGACCGTTCGTCAGTTGGATGATATTCTTGATTCCATTGAACAAAAACCCGGGCTGGTCCTTTATACACTGGTCAACCAGGAGATGCGAGATGTGCTGGAAAAGGGCTGCCAGAAACTGAATGTTTCCTGCTCATCCGTGCTTGATCCGGTATTGGCTGCTTTTTCCAATTTTCTCGGTCAGGAAATTCAACAGCTTCCCGGACGCCAGCATATTCTTGATCAGAATTATTTTGGCCGGATCGAGGCGTTGAACTACACCATGGCCCATGATGATGGCCAGATGCCCGAAGGATTGAATGAAGCGGAAATTGTCCTGGTCGGCGTATCGCGCACGTCGAAGACACCGACGTCCTTCTATTTGGCCCATCGGGGGTTTAAAACCGCCAATGTGCCCATTGTCCCGGCAATACCGCTGCCACAGGAACTGTTTACGCTTAGTAATCCCATCGTTGTCGGCTTGACCACCAGTCCGGAGCGGCTGTCTGAAATACGCAAAAACCGGTTGTTGAGCCTGCATGAAACCATGGAAACGGATTATGTGGACCGGGAGCGGATCAAGGAAGAAGTGATTATGGCACGCAAAATATGTACGCGGGAAAGCTGGCCGATTATTGACGTCTCCCGCCGCTCGGTGGAGGAGACAGCCGCGCAAATCATTACCTTGTTTACGAAACGCCAGGAACTTGCAGGGGCCCGATAAATATGGCCGATGCATCACAGCCTGAGGTGATTTTGGCCTCCGCCAGCACCGCGCGCGCCCGGTTACTTGCCAATGCCGGGCTGCATTTCACAAGCCTGCCTGCGGCGGTTGACGAGGACGAGGTCAAACATGCCATGCGAGGCGCCATGGCGCCTCCAACCGATACGGCTGTTGCCCTCGCTGAATTAAAAGCCAGCCGCATTTCCCGCAATCAGCCCGAAGCTTTTGTCATCGGGGCCGATCAGATCCTGGATTGCAATGGTGTCTGGTTTGACAAACCGCCGGACATGGATCATGCCCGCGCCCATCTACTCAGCCTGAAAGGCAAAACACATCATTTAAGCAACGCCGTGTGCGTCGCCAAGGGTGGTACGATCCTCTGGCATCATGTCAATCAGGCGAGTCTGACCATGCGGCCCTTTGACGAGGCCTTTTTGGAAAAATATCTGGCCGAAGCCGGGGAGGCTATATTATCTTCCGTTGGCGCGTACCATCTGGAAGGATTGGGTGCGCATCTGTTTAGTCGTGTTGATGGCGATTTTTTCTCGATTTTGGGATTACCGCTGCTGCCGCTTCTGGATTTTCTGCGTAATCACAAAATCGGACTGCATAAATGACATCAGAATTGAAAAAAACCGCCGGCGTGATGGGATGGCCGCTCAGCCATTCCCTGTCGCCGCGATTACATGGTTACTGGATTGATAAATATGGTGTTAATGCCGGATATGAGGATCGTCCGGTGCGGCCGGAAGAACTGGAAGGGATGTTGCGCCGCCTGCCGGCAGAATGTTTGCAAAAAGGCGAGATCTTTCGCGGCACAAACCTGACCATTCCCTTGAAAGAAACGGTGATGGACATGGTTGATGTCCTGGAACCCTCGGCTCGCCGTATCGGCGCGGTCAACACCATTGTTATTGGTGAGAGCGGCGAGATGATTGGCCGCAATACCGACGGAATCGGATTTATGGATTCCATGAACGAACATCCCGATGTCGCTGCTTTGCAAGGCGGGACAGCCGTTCTTATTGGTGCGGGCGGCGCGGCACGCGCTGTTGCCGTTGCGCTGGTTGACATGGGATTCACAAAGATCATGATGACCAACCGGACCCGGGCCCGCGCAGAAAACCTGGCGGCACATATTGGTGCCCCGGCGGAGGTAATTGATTGGCAGGCGCGCGCGGAATGTCTGGCGGAGGCAGATTTTCTGGTCAATACCACCAGCCTTGGCATGTCCGGCCAGCCACCGCTGGATCTGGCGCTTGATCAATTGAAGGTGGCGGCAATCGTCACCGATATTATTTATGCGCCGCAACAAACAGAATTGCTGAAAACAGCTAAATCACGCGGCAATGAAACCATTGAAGGGATCGGCATGTTGCTGCATCAGGCCAAAGCCGGTTTTGAGGCCTGGTTTGGCACCCGGCCCGAGGTCGACGAGGGACTGCGCGCCCATGTATTGGAAGGATTGAAGAGTAAATGAGTAAGATGTTGGTTGTTGGTCTCACCGGGTCTATCGGCATGGGCAAATCCACCGTTGCCGGGATGTTTCGTCAATTGAATACGCCGGTTTATGACGCCGATGCAGAAGTTCACAAGCTCTATGCGGAAGGTGGCGCGGCGGTGGAACCCATCCGCGCCCAGTTTCCGGAGGCTGTCGTCGACAATAAGGTGGACCGGGCGCGGCTCAGCAAGCTGGTCCTCGGTAACGAGGTGGAAATCAAGAAACTGGAGGCCATAACCCACCCCCTCCTCGGTCAGGGGCGGGCAGACTTTTTTGCCGCGGCGGAGCAACAGGGCGCAAAGATTGTTGTCCTCGATGTCCCACTTATTTTCGAGACAGGCGGCGAAAAGAATTTCGGCAAGATTGTCGTGGTCAGCTCCCCCAAAAACATCCAGAAGGATCGGGTCCTCGATCGCGATGACATGACAGAAGAGAAATTTGAGGCTATTCTGGCGCGACAGGTTCCCGATGCAGAAAAGCGACGACAAGCCGATTATGTGATCAACACCAATTGCCCGAAAGAAGCAACCCTGGAGCAGGTAAGGGCGTTACTGGAAGATCTGAAACATGCGTGAGATAGCCCTCGATACGGAAACCACTGGCTTTGATCCGGCCAGCGGCGATCGCATTGTCGAGATTGGCTGTGTCGAGCTGGTCAACCATCTGCCGACGGGGAATATCTTTCATCGCTATATAAACCCGGAACGGGATATGCCCGAGGGTGCCTTCAAGGTGCATGGGCTAAGTGAGGAATTCCTCAAGACACATAATGTCATCGCCCGGGAAATCGATGAATTTCTGGCCTTTATTGGCAACGCCAAGCTGGTCATTCATAATGCCCAGTTTGATATGAAGTTTCTCAACGCAGAGCTGATCCGGATGAAGCGACCGCCGCTTTCCATGTCCCAATCCATCGATACGGTGAGCATGGCACGGCGTAAATTTCCGGGCGCACAGGCCAGCCTGGATGCCTTGTGCCGCCGCTTTGCCATTGATAACTCGGCGCGGACCAAACATGGCGCGCTTCTCGATGCGGAACTCCTCGCGGAAGTGTATCTGGAGCTTATCGGCGGCCGACAGCAAGGGTTTACGCTAGAGGAAAATGCGGCCTTTGAAGCGGATTCTCAAATGCAGAAAGATGTCCACCCGGCCCGGCCTCATGCGGCGAGCGACGAAGAACGGGCCGCTCATGCCGCGTTTCTGGAAACGCTTACCGATCCCCTCTGGAAACAGTAAGGATCTTCTCAGGTTTATGCAGTGCCCATGGGCTGCTGGGCCGCTGCCGCCTGTGCCTTGTGATTTTCGAACAGGGTCTTGAAATCAATGGGATCCAGAAGCAAGGGTGAAAATCCACCATCCCGCGTGGCATCGGCTACAACCCGACGAGCAAACGGGAACAACAGACGTGGGCATTCGATCATGCACATCATTTCCATGGCCTCTGGCGGGAAGTTGCGCAGTTGGAACAGGCCACCATAGACAAGCTCGGTTATAAAGGCGACTTCTGCCCCATGGGTTGCCTTGGCGCTGATCCGTAATTCGACGTCAAACATGTCTGAATCGCCGGCACGGGCCTGAACATTAACTCCCAGCTCGACTTCCGGCTGCCCATTTTCCGGGTTCAGGCTTTGCGGCGCATTGGGATTTTCAAAGGAAAGGTCTTTGATATATTGCGTGATAATCGCCAGCGACGGCTGATTGCCAGGTGATTGGCCTGCAACACCGGCATCTACTGGTGCATCACTTCCGTTCTCAGTCATAAAGGTATTCTCCAAGATTTTGGCACGACGGCCATGTTGACAGAGTGGCTAACATGGATGCCGCTTTGTCACAAGCAGAAGTCTGGTAAATTCTTTGACAATGATCACTTTTTTCCGGACCAGGGACTATCGGGGTTTTTCGGTGTCTTCTCGTCACCGGTGGTCGGATCGTTGTTCAGCAGCGGTGCTTCATCGTCAACAACTTCATATTCCCCGTCGATGACCGGGCCAGTCCCGCCAGGTGGACGTTGCGCGCCGCTTTGGTAGCTGGCCCGTGCCGCAAATTTTGAATGTTTCGCCATATAAGATGCCAGGGCACGCCGGAGCGGCGGCAGGAACAGCAAAAACCCAATTGCATCGGTCACGAAACCCGGGATCAACAGGAATAAACCGGCAATGGCCAGAAAGACACCTTCAAAAATCTCGTTGACGGGCGCTTCTTTTCGCTCAATGGCCTGTTGTGCGCGCATGAGAACACCCAACCCCTGAACCCGGAGCAGCGCCATTCCAATTATAGCGGTTACGACAGTAATGAGGACAGTGTTCAGCGCACCGATTTCACTTCCTACCTCAATGAAGACCAGAATCTCAACAAGCGGGATACCGATCACCAATGCCAAAATTATCAACGCCAAACTTGTTTATCCTTCTAAAAAGTTTATGTAACAGTATACATAGGTAATACGTGAACCTCACATAAGGCGCTGGACCTTGCGCGCGGAACTCGTTAACCTATTCTTTAAGGCTGCCCTTTACATAAGGGTTATTGGAATAATTACCAAACTCAATCTGAAGATAGAAATATGGACAACGGATTTCAGTTCCTCGATATTATTTTGCTTGCCGCCGTTGCCGGATTTATATTCCTGCGCTTGCGCAGTGTATTGGGTCGGCGCATGGGACATGAGCAATCGCCGCCAGAAGAACAAAACCAGCCGACCGTTAAAGACGATAAATCCGTCGATAATGAAGATAACGTGGTGGCATTGGACGGCACCGCCAAAGAGGGCTTTGAAAGCCCGTTCGCCGGAACCGAACTCAGCCGGACCCTGACCCAGATCAGGCAGATTGACAAAAGCTTTGATCAGACGACCTTCGCAAGTGGGGCGCAGGCCGCCTATGAAGCAATCGTTGTTGCTTTCGCCCGCGGCGATCGCGAGACGTTGAAGGAATTACTGGCAGACGATGTTTATGAAAATTTTGATACGTCCATCCAGGATCGCGAAGACCAGGAATTTGACATGTCGACGGATATTGTCTCCATTCATTCTGCCGATATCATCGATGCGACGCTTGAACATAAAGAAGCAGAAGTGACCGTAAAGTTTGACGCGGAAATGATCAGTATGACCAAGGATGAAGACGGCGTTGTTGTTGCCGGAGATCCGCAGCCGCATCGGGTGCAGGAATTATGGACATTTGCGCGAAACCTGAAATCCCGAAACCCGAACTGGCTCTTGATTACCACCCGCAGCGCTAACTAGGGCGGCTTAATGTCGGCCAGGGAAAAACACTCTCCTGCCTGGAAGAAGATAATTGGTGGCGCGTTGGGTGTTGTCGTGATTGCGGGGCTTGCCGGCGGCTTATGGTATTGGCAAAGTGATGTCACAATGGACGATAATCTCATACTCGAACAAGTGACCTATTCCGACCTTCCCGATTGGGACAGCGACGATTTGACGGAATTTCTTCCCGCCCTGCTCAAATCCTGTACAAAAATCCTGACCCTGCCGGGCACCCGATCGCTGGGCGGCAATAATCTGGCGGGAACCGCCGCCGACTGGCAGGAAATATGTCAGACGGCACTGACCTTGCCGCCGCAGTCCGACGTTCTCAGATCCTTTGTCGAAGATAATTTCACGCCGTTTCAAGTTTTGAATAACCAGACGGAAACCGGCTTGTTCACGGGCTATTACGAAGCCAGCCTGACAGGCAGCCGGGAGCAGAAAGACCCCTATACAACGCCCCTGTATCTGCGCCCTCCGGAACTTGTCATGGTCGATCTGGGCCGGTTTCGCGATGAGTTGAAAGGCCAGCGGATCGCCGGGCAGGTGAAAGGCGGCGACTTGGTGCCGTTTGCCCATCGCACGGATATTGATAAGGGAGCGCTGGACAACAGAGAACTGGAACTGGTCTGGGTCGATAGTGATATCGACGCCTTCTTTTTGCAGATCCAGGGCTCGGGCATCGTTCAGCTGGAGGATGGCAGTGAACTTCGCGTCGGCTATGCCGGCCAGAATGGCCATCCCTATTTCGCCATCGGCAAGGCTTTGATCGACCGCGCGTATATTCCGCGTGAGAAAATGTCCATGCAGGCGATCCGCAGCTGGCTGGAGGATAATCCCCATGAGGCTGACGAGATTATGCAGTTGAATGCCTCTTATGTTTTCTTTCGCGAACTGAAGACGGAGGGTCCCATCGGGGCCCAAGGAGTTGAACTGACCGCAGAACGCAGCCTGGCGGTTGACCGCAAATGGTTCCCGCTTGGTATTCCCGTGTTTCTGGAAACCGAAGTCTCAACCGCAGATTCCGCAGATTTGCCCAAGCCGTTCCGCAAATTGATGATGGCGCAGGATACCGGCGGGGCCATTCGCGGACCTGTCCGCGGTGACGTGTTCTGGGGCTATGGCGATCATGCCTATGACATGTCGGGGGGCATGAAAAGTGATGGCAAGCTGTGGATCTTTTTGCCCAATGCCGTAGCCGAAAAGCGAAAGATGGCAAATCCCGCCTAAGGCATCTGGTGTAATGCGGAACCGAAGGGTATAGTCCGGTCCAGTAATGGGAGAAATAAATGTCCGAGACGCCGGAACCAAAAACAGTCGCCTTATTTGTAACCTGCCTTGTGGATATAAATCGCCCCTCCGTGGCCTTTGCCGCCATTAAACTTCTGGAGCAAGCAGGGTGCACCATCGTGGTGCCGGACACCCAGACCTGCTGCGGCCAGCCCGCCTATAATTCAGGCGACAAAAAAAGCACCAAAGCCATTGCGAGCGCTGTGATTGAGGCCTTCAAGGGGTTTGAATATGTGGTCGCCCCGTCGGGGTCCTGTGCTGGTATGATTTCCAAACATTATCCGGAGCTGTTTGCCGATGATCCCACCATGTTGGTGGCGGCTGAAGAATTGGCCAGTCGCACCCATGAGCTTGTCTCCTTCCTCAGCGATGTGCTGAATTTTCAGCCGGCGGCGACGGCGCTGGACGCCAGTCTGACCTATCATGACAGCTGCAGCAGCTTGCGTGAAATGAAGGTCAAGGACCAACCGCGGGCGCTGTTGGCCAGTGTTGACGGGCTGGAAATTCGCGAAGCCGAAGACCGCGAAGCCTGCTGCGGGTTTGGCGGTACTTTTTGCATCAAATATTCCGAGATATCCGGCAGCATGGTCGACAAGAAAGTCGATAATATCGCCGCAACGAAAGCCGATATTCTGGCAGCGGGAGATCTTGGTTGCCTGATGAATATCGCCGGACGGCTGCAGCGTCGTAACGAAGATATAAAAGTGTTGCATGTGGCCGAGGTGCTGGCGGGAATGACCGATGGGCCGGGTCTTGGTGAGGGAAAACGCTGATGCAGGTCACCAGCCGCCATTTCAAGGATGGCGCCCATGAGGCGCTGCAGGACAAGGATATCCAGACCGCTTTCTCCAAGGTCAAAACCGGATTTTCCGTAGCCCGCGCCGCCCGCGTCGAAGAGCTTCCGGAATTTGACGACTTGCGTGACACTGCGGTGGACATCAAGAACCATGTGATTGAAAATCTCGATTACTATCTGGAATATTTCGAGGATCAGGTACTTTTGCAAGGCGGTAAGGTCCATTGGTGTAACACTTACGCCGAAGCACGCGACGCGGTGCTGGAGATTTGCCGGGAGGCCGATGCGAAAACGGTGACAAAGGGTAAATCCATGATCACCGAGGAAATGGCCCTCAATGATTTTCTCAGTGAACAGGGTATCGAGCCGATAGAGACGGATCTGGGCGAATATATCATCCAGCTGGCCCATGAATATCCCAGCCATATCATTGCCCCGGCCCTGCATAAAACCAAAGATCAGGTCACAGAACTGTTTCACGTGAAACATCAGAAGTATGGATTGACCGAACGGCAAACCGACCCGCAAGCCTTGGTTAATGAGGCCCGCAATGTCCTGCGAGAGAAATATGTTGCTGCCGATGTGGGGATTACGGGGGCGAATTTCCTGATCGCCGAAACCGGCTCCACCGTCATTGTCACCAATGAGGGCAATGGCGATCTGACACAGAGCTTGCCAGATACCCATATTGCCGTTGCGAGTATCGAAAAAATTGTGCCGACGCTGGAAGATGCCAGCACCATGATGCGGTTGCTGGCCCGCTCCGCCACCGGCCAGGAAATGTCTGTTTACACCACCTTTTCCACCGGCCCCAGACGGAAAGACGATATTGACGGCCCGGCCAAATTCCATGTGATCCTGCTCGATAGCGGGCGCAGCGAGTTAATTGGAACCGATAAACAGGATTTACTGCGCTGCCTGAAATGCGGCGCCTGCATGAACCATTGTCCCGTCTATCAGGCCGTCGGCGGCCATTCCTATGGCTGGGTTTATCCCGGCCCCATCGGCGCCGCCCTTAATCCGCAGATGGTTGGATTGGAAGAGGCCCGGCATTTGCCCAATGCCTCGACCTTTTGCGGCCGCTGCGAGGAAGTCTGCCCGGTGCGCATCCCGCTTCCCAAAATCATGCGCCACTGGCGGGAAAAATCCTTTGAGACCCAGGTGACGCCCAAGCCGGAACGCTGGGGGATTGGTCTTTGGGCGTTTTTTGCCAAGCGTCCGGCCCTGTACCGGATGATAACCCGATGTGGCGCCATGGCGCTTCGCATTGCTGCGGGTAAAAAAGGCCGTATAAATTCCTTGCCGATGATGGGCGGCTGGACGTCGGTCCGCGATCTACCGGCACCACAAGGCAAGACTTTTATGGACCAGTGGAAACAGCAGAAGCGGGGGAATTCCTGATGTCAGCGCGGGATAAAATTCTTGGCCGCATCCGCCATAACCTGGGGCGTGGCCCGCTTGATGAAGAGGCGGCGACCCTGGTCCGCGACCGTATTGCCGGCCATAAACGAAATCTTGTGCCGGCCCGAACCAGCATCAGCCATGGTCGTCAGGTCAATTTACTGCAGGATAAACTGGAGGCGCTGGCTGCCACCGTTGTCCGGGTGCCGTCCCTGAAAGAAGTTCCCGGCGAAGTCCGCGATTACTTGAGTAACCATAACCTGCCAAGTCAGATCAAGATGTCCCCGTCTCCGTCGATGGATGATATTCCCTGGGGCGATGTTCCCATGCTGGAGATTGCCCGCGGTGCGGCTGTTATCACCGACGAGGTCAGCATCACCCCGGCCTTTGCCGCCATCGCCGAAACCGGCACGCTGTGCATGGCCTCGGGTCTGGACACGCCATCAACGCTGAACTTCCTGCCGGAAAACCATATCGTCGTCTTGAAAACCAGCGATATTCAGGGATCTTTTGAAGATGTCTGGGACCGGCTACGCCAGAAGTTCGGGGAAGCGGAAATGCCGCGCACCGTGAATTTTATTTCCGGCCCGTCGCGGACGGCGGATATTGAGCAACAGTTGATTATGGGTGCGCACGGGCCGCGCCGTTTACATATTGTGATTGTCGAAGATGAGCAAAAAGCCTGATCGCCCGAAAGGCCTGTCAAAAACTGATCGCGATTTATGGGATTACGTCACCCGGAATATTGACCGGCAGGCCAGCAACCGGTTTATCGGCTTCGATGTGCGACCCACCAAGATGGGTGCAGACACCAGGATGGTGCCCCCTGCACCCGCCGCGAAATTGGCACGAAAACCGTCCATAAACCCTGAAAAACTGGCGAACGCCATGGTCAGCCGGCCCGCAGATCCCGCAGGTGGGTTACGCGACACCGCGCCCAGAAACCCGTCCCAGCGAGAAAATGTCCCGGGCCTCGATCGCCGCAATTCGGAGCGATTGCGCAAAGGGCAAATGGCTATCGATGGCAAGGTGGATTTGCACGGCATGACACAAGCCGAAGCCCATACGCGGCTGCGCACCTTTGTTTCTGCGGCCCAGATGCAGGGCAAACGCTGCGTTCTGGTGGTGACCGGCAAGGGATCGCGCGGTCAGAAAACTGAGGATGCCGCCTTTATGGGGGCCGACCGGCGCGGTATTTTGCGCGAAGCGGTGCCGAAATGGCTGGCGGCGGCGGATATGCGGCGACTGGTCATTGACTTTCGCACCGCCCAGCCGAAACATGGCGGCAGTGGCGCCTTGTATGTTTTACTGCGCCGCGACCGGTCGTAACGGGAGACTTCATCATGACACCTTTTGGCCTGCGGGTTCGGGCGCTTCGAAAAGGACGGCATATTACCCTCAAGCAAATGGCCGCCGACCTGGATATCAGCGCCGCCTATCTCTCGGCGCTGGAACATGGCCATCGCGGCCGTCCGTCCTGGTCGCTGGTCGAGCAAATCTGTGTCTATTTCAATATTATCTGGGATGATGCGGAGGAATTACAGCGTCTGGCCTCCCTCTCCCACCCGAAAGTCACCCTGGATACCAGCGGGTTGAGCCCGACCGCCACCGAATATGCCAACTTGCTGGCGCGGGATATCCGCAACCTTCCCAAATCGAGACTGGAAGAAATGCTGAATTATCTCAAGGAGATAGCGCCATCGAAGCGCTAAACCATGCCCTCTGATCGATCCGATAAAGGCGTCCGGCTCGCCAAAGGGGTTCAGGTTCTGCTGACCGCCATGGGCTATGAGAGCCTGCGCGAGGTAAAGTTGCGGACCGGCCGTCGGGTGGATGTCATGGGGATCAACAGCAAGGGGCGGATCGTTGTCGTTGAGGTAAAAAGCGGCCCGGCGGATTACCGGGTGGACGAGAAATGGACGGATTACCTGGAATTCTGTGACGAATATTATTTTGCCGTCGATGAAGACTTCCCGCAAGACCTGCTGCCGCCAGAACAGGGGCTGATCATTGCCGACGGCTTTGGCGGCGCGATTGTCACGCCGTCAGTGGATTTCAAACTCAATGCAAGCCGCCGTAAAAATGTTATCCTGCGCTTTGCCCGGATTGCGGCACGGCGACTAAGTGCAGCGGAAACCCCCAAGTAAGGAGAGCGATAATGTGTGAGGCCAGCAGTGACGGGGATGCCACTCCCACGGTTTTTATCGAGAATGACCGCACCCGCGTGACCGAATGGCGATTTCCCGTCGGTGCCCATACTGGCTGGCATGTGCATGAATATGATTATGTGGTGGTGCCTTTGTTCGACGGATTTCTCGATATCAAACTGCCGGGCGGCGCGACGACCCGCGCCGAATTAAAGCACGGTGTCCCGTATTTCCGCGAAAAAGGCGTCGAACATGACGTGTTCAACGGCAATGATTTCGAATGCGCTTTTATGGAAACTGAATTCCTGAAATAGCCGGACTTAACGACACGGCTAAAGCCGGGAGGTGAGCAGTTTCAGGCCGGCGGCGCCAAAAAATACCGCCAGGGTGCCGTCAATCACCCGCCGACCCGACTGATACAGGCGGATCATCGGCGCGCTGGAAAAAGCCAGGGCATAAAAACCGAACACCAGAATACCCAGAACTGCGCATCCACCGATAATGGCAAACGTCACCCAAAGCGGTGAGTCTGGTCGCAATCCAAGGGAAATAATGGCAATCCAGGCAAACACCGCCTTCGGGTTGGTCATATGTACGGCAACGCCGCGCAAGAAAAACCGACGATCGTTCTGGGCTGCCGGTATGGATCCCTCCTCTGCCGTGTCTTTACGCAAAGCGGAGCGCAGGGATTTATAGGCCAGCCACAGCAAATACAGCCCACCGCCTATTTTCACCGCGACCAATGTCCAGCCAAATGCCGCGAGAAATGCCGTCACGCCAAAAGCCGCCAGCAGGGACCAGATAAAGGAGCTGAGCGAAACCCCGGCCGCCAGCGAGATCCCGGCCCGCCGCCCCCGCGCCATGGAGGTTCCCATAATCGCCAACACCGCCGGCCCCGGACTTAAGGTGGCAATCAGATAGGCGCTAAAAGCGATGATCAGATCTGGAAAAAAAGGGCTGATTTCGGTCATTCTTTACTCCTACTGATACGGATCGTCTTTGGCGAGATGTTTGGTGACATAGTCGGTGATGCCGTCTTCGAGGCTGTGGAAGTTGCCGCCGAAACCGGCGGCGCGGAGTTTTTGCATATTGGCTTCGGTGAAATACTGGTATTTATCGCGGATCTCGATGGGGGTGTCGCGATAGGAGATGTCTTCCTTTTGCCCGGCGGCGGCAAAAACGGCGCGGGCCAGATCTTTGAAACTCCGGGCTTTTCCGGTGCCGAGATTGAACAGGCCCGAGACATCGCGGTTGTCCAGCAACCACAGGATGACGCTGACGCAGTCCTTCACATAAACGAAATCGCGCAACTGGCCGCCATCCTCATAGTCCGGGTTATGGGACTTGAACAGGGTTACGGCCTCCCCGGCGGCGATGCGCGGATAGCTTTGCGCAATCACGCTTTTCATGGACCCTTTGTGGTATTCATTGGGGCCGTAGACGTTGAAAAACTTGAGCCCCGCCCATTGCGGCGGCGTCGTGGCGCCACGGGCAATCTCATGGGCCACGTGCTTGTCGAAGGCATGTTTGCTCCAGCCATACAGATTGAGCGGATGCAGGTCCTGCAAGGCGCCCTCGGTCTCGGTATCGTCAAAACCGGCACCACCATCGCCATAGGTGGCGGCGGAGGACGCGTAGATAAACGGGGTTTTATGGGCGGTTGCCCAGTTCCACAGCATCAGGGTCGGCTTGAAATTACGTTTCAGGATCAAGTCGCCATCGGTTTCCGTGGTCGCGGAAATGGCGCCCATATGGATTATCGCCTGCAGGCTTTCGCCGTTTTCTGACAGCCAGTCTTCCAGCGCGTCGGGGTCAACAAAGTCGCTGATCACATGTTTGGCGAGGTTTTTCCATTTCTCGCCATCCTCCAGCCAGTCGCAGACGACTACAGATTTCCCTTGTTCGGACAAGGCCGCGACAATGTTGGAGCCGATAAAACCGGCGCCGCCGGTGACCAGAATACGCGATGTCATGAGATTTCTTCCTTGCCGAGCAGGCGCTGGATGGTACGGGTGGTGCTAAAGCCGTCTTTCAGTTCCGCCAGATGGACCCGGCCGCCATAGGCGCTGACCACGTCGGAGCCGACCACGGTTTCCACGGTATAATCGGCGCCCTTGATCAGCACATCGGGTTTGATCGCCTCGATCAGTTTCATCGGGGTGTCTTCATTGAAAGGGACAACCAGATCCACGGCGCTGAGACTGGCCAGCACAATGGCGCGGGAGTTCTCTGTTGTCACCGGACGGTCCAGGCCTTTCAGGCGCTTGATGCTGTCATCGGTATTGAGCCCGACAATCAGGCGGTCACATTCGGCCTTGGATTGTTCGATCAGCGAGATATGCCCCGGATGCACCAGATCGAAACAGCCATTGGTAAACCCGACTTTCAGGCCACGACTGCGCCAGTTGGATACCCGCTCCAACACCTGGTCGAGACTGGTGATTTTCTGATCTATACCGTGGGTTTCTGCGCTATGCAGCCGGTCGCGAAGCTCGTCCGTTGTCACCGCAGCCGTGCCGGATTTGGCGACGGCGATACTGCCGGCGAGATTGGCAAGATAGGCCGCTTCGGCTTGTGGCGCCATGGCGCCAAGGGCCAGTGCAAGGCTGGCAATGACACTGTCCCCGGCCCCGGAAACATCAAAAACTTCCTGCGCCTCAGCCGGAATATGATGGCTGGCGGCATTGGATACCAGGCTCATGCCGGCTTCGGAGCGGGTCACCAAAACGGCGCTGAGCCCGGACGCCGCGAGCACCGCGAGTGCCGCCCGTTCCACTTCGGCATTGCTGCCGCAGGGCAGGCCGCTGGCGGCGATCATTTCCTTGCGATTGGGCGTGATCAGGGTGACCCCTGAATATCGGCTGAAATCGGTCGATTTCGGGTCAGCAATGATCGGAATGCCAGCTTGTTGTCCGCGCTCGATGGCCTCAAACAGCACCGGATCGGACAAAACGCCCTTGGCATAGTCTGACAGGACGATGATATGGGCGGTTTTAAGGGCTTCATCAAAGCCCGCCAGCAGCTTTTCCGCCGTTTCTGCCTGCAGGGAATGGGTCGCTTCATGATCGCTTCTCAGCAGTTGCTGACCATCGGCGACGAATCGTGTCTTGATCGTGGTCGGCCGACCGACTGATTTGACCAGATGGGGCGTCAAGGCGCCATCTTCCGTCAATAAACGCTGGATTTCTGCGCCTTCCGCATCGCTGCCGACAACGGAAACTAGCTGAGCCTTGCCACCGAGAGAGGCGATATTGCGGACGACATTTCCAGCGCCACCGAGCATCTGTACCTGATGGGAGATATTCAATACGGGGATCGGAGCTTCGGGCGATATGCGTGCGGCCGTGCCATAGACAAACCGGTCGAGCATGACATCACCCAGGACCAAGACATTGATATCCTTGAATTTATCCAGCGCGGCAAGAAGATGGGATCGATGTTGCATGGGGGCCTCAGACCAGTTTCAAGGATTGTTCAAGCGCGCCGCACAGCATATGACCCAGAGTGATATGCATTTCCTGAATGCGCCGGGTCGACTGGGCCGGCACAATCAGGCAATGATCGGCGAGATCCGGCATGCGTCCGCCCTCGCGTCCGGTAAAGGCGCAGGTCACCAGGCCTTTGCTGCGTGCCATTTCCAGCGCCGCAATAATATTCGGGCTGGTGCCGGACGTGGAAAATCCAACGGCGATATCGCCGGCCTGGCCCAGTGCGTCGATCTGCCGGGCAAAAACGGCGTCATATCCCAGATCATTTGCTCCAGCCGTTAAGGCGGATGTGTCTGTGTTCAAGGCAATGGCGGCAATGGGTTTGCGATCGTCCATAAAACGAATGACAAGCTCAGCCGAAAGATGCTGGGCATCGGCGGCGCTCCCGCCATTTCCGAAAAACAGGATTTTATGGCCGCCCTTTATGGCCTTCACCCAAGCATCCAGCATGGCCAGAAACGGTGCCTGCATTTGTGCATGGGTCCGCGCGAGGACAGCGGCATGGTCGTCCAGTTCACTGTTGAAATATGCTAACGGGTCCACTTTGGCCTGCTTTCAAAAAGAATTACCTGTAGCGGTAATAGTATAAACGTTGCGCTCCTGCAAACCCGGAGTTACCTGACATCGGACCGGGCCGACATTACTGTTGGCGGAATTTGCCCAGCAGCAACATCATGGATCAATTGCAGCTGCCGCGGCAACAGGTCTTTATGGGCGTAGGTGTTGAGAACGGTTTGCCGGGCCGCGATGCGGATATGGCCCAGGTCCTGCGCTGTATCCAGCACCGACCCAATTTTCTCGGCAAAAGCCTCGTAATCGAAGAAATCCGTGAGAAAACCGTTTTCGCCTGACGTAATCACCTCGCGGACCGGGGCCGTATCCGAGGCGACGATAAGCGCACCGCAGGAGAGGCTTTCGATCAGCGACCAGCTAAGCACGAACGGTACCGTTAAATAAGCCTGAACCGTCGAGATCTGCAGGACTTTCACAAAGTCCGCATAGGAAAGATGCCCGGTAAAATGCAGGCGATGCGGATCCGGCGTCAACTCCTCGCGCATCCGTTTGCCCCAGCCGTCCCCCTCCTCCAGCTTCTTGCCATAAGCGACCCGATCTTCGCCGACGACGATTACATGTAGGTTTGGACGTTTCTTCATGAGCAACGCCGCGGCCCTCATAAATTCCGGAAAGCCGCGATAGGGTTCCATACCGCGGGTGGCGTAGGTGAGGATTTCCGGGGCCTCGCTCAGGTCAAGATCGCCGATGATTTTTGCGGCATTGGGATCGGGTTTGAAAAATTCAGTGTCGACACCGTCATGCAGCCGCGACAGTTTCCCGTGAAACACCTCGGGAAACTGTGACAACTGAAACTGTGTCGGTACTTGCCCCCAGTCGCAAGCGGCCAGATCCATGAGTAAGGCGGCGTTCTTGGTGCGAATGCGGCCGGCATCGTCAAACCCGACGTCCGACTCTTTTAAAAAGTCAGCGTCGGCGCCATGGGCGTGATAATACCATTCAAAATAGCTGAGCAGGCGGGCATCGGGAAACACGTCCTTCACATACAGGCTGTTTCCCCAACCGGAATGCGAACAGATGATGTCCGGAGAAAAGCCCTGGCTTTTCAGTTTGATACAGAGGCGAAAGACAGACTGCCCGTTTATGACCGCGGTTTCAAAGTTCCGCAGGTAATGGTGGGTTTCCGACTTGCCATCCCGATGCGGTTTAAACTGTACATTGACCACCCCCGGAATTTTTTCCGGCACCCGGTGAGAGGCAAAAATCACCTGATTGGCTTTGTCTTCCGCGAGATGCCGGGCCACATGCCGATACTGGGCGGGGAAATTGTTATGCAGGAAAAGCACGCGCATCCGGCGGGACTATCCTTTCGCGGCCGTTTTGGGGAGATCCCGGGAGGTGCGTGCCCGCCGCGGATCGACGCTGTCAAATCCGTCAAAGGGTTCCGCCAGCCGGGCGGTGGCCATGGCCAGATAGTCCGGGTTAATCTCAATACCGACGGCGGCGCGGCCCAATACTTGCGCTACTCTCGCCGTTGTTCCGCTCCCCAGAAACGGATCGACGACAATATCGCCCGGATTGGAGGAGGCGGCGATGATCCGCTCGATCAAGGCTTCGGGTTTTTGTGTCGGATGGGGCAAGCGTTCAGCGGCACAATAATGTACATGGCTGAACTGCCAGACATCGCCGGGATTGGCGCCGTTCATATTATTGCGTTTGCGATAATATTTCTGCGGTACCCGGACGTCGTCGAGATTGAAGATGGCGTCAGGGCCTTTTGAAAACCAGAGAATATCTTCATGCCGCGGAGAAAATCCGCGTTTCCGGCCGATGCCTTGCGTGTAATGCCAGGTGATCCAGCCTTGCGCCGTCATCTCCAGCGTTTCCTCCATCAGCACATAAAGTGAGGCGATAAATTTCACACCCATAAAACAATAGAGCGAGCCACCGGGTTTGAGGATCCGATGACATTCGCCGAGCCAGTTTTCTGTAAAAATGCGGTAGTCGGTCCGGTCCTTCCTGTCGATGTTGTTGCCATAATTCTTGCCCAGATTATAAGGCGGGTCGGCGACGATAAGGTCAACACTATTGCTGGTAAGCTTGGACATTTCGTCTGCTGCATCGCCGCAAATTAATCGTGGTTCCGGATTTTGAAGACCCATAAATACTCTACTGTGGTGACCTTTTGGCCATAATGCGTTGAAGGGTTCGCCGATGCATGTTCAGGCGTCGGGCGGTTTCTGAAATATTGTGATCACAAAGCTCATACACCCGCTGGATATGTTCCCAGCGGACACGATCCGCGGACATGGGGTTCTCCGGTGGCTGTGGTTTTGCGTCTTTGTCGGCAAGTAATGCACTGACAATATCTTCCACATTGGCCGGTTTTGCCAGATAATCGATGGCCCCTGCCTTAACCGCCGCGACCGCGGATGCAATATTTCCATATCCGGTGAGCATGACGATACTGGCATCTTCGTTGACTTGACGAATAGCTTCGACCACTTCAAGACCATTGCCATCCTGCAGCCGTAAATCAACCACCGCATAGTCGGGCGCGGATTCCACGGCACATCGCTTACCGTCGGCGACACTGCTCGCCAGAACAGGCTGGAAACCTTGTCTTTCCATGGACCGACCGAGCCGGTTCAGGAAGATTTCGTCGTCATCGACAATCAATAAAGGCCTGTCGTCCATTATATCCTCTAGCTTTATGCGCCGGGGGAACGGCGCGCTAATATCGTCCTGTTACAGTATCACATTTTGCGTCAGGCGAAAGGGTCGGATTTTTCAAGTTTTTGCCGCGACCACGCCACAGTAGCGATGGCGCCGCCCGATTTCGCATTCCTGAAAGACAACTCTCCACGGCTTCTTTTGATCAGCATATCGGCGATAAAGACCCCCAGCCCCATACCGCCCTTGCCACGCCGGCTCGACATATAGGGTTCGCCCAGCCGCGCCAGAATTTCCGGCGAAAATCCGGGGCCATCATCTCTGATTTCCGCCCGTACGGTTTTTTCATCCCAGTAAAGATTGATCGTTACGGCCGTTTTGGAAAATTCTGCAGCATTGCTGATCAGATTACCGAGGCCATGACGGAGTTCCGGCGTGGAAAACAGTTTTGGCTTGCTTGCGTCGTCGCCCTGATTGAGAACGTCTATGGTTTTCCCGGGCTGCTGATATTTTTCCGCAATCAGCGTGAAAAGATCGTCGATGGATAAATAGTTATGATGGGCTTCATCCTGAAGAAACCGTTCCGTATCCGGCCGTTTTGAAAGCTGCGCGAGGACCTCCGCACATTTCTTCGCCTGATTGTGAAGCAGGGCTGCGTCTTCAGCATGCAATTTATCGTCCGCAAGATCTTGTGAAAGTTCCTGTGAAATCAATAAGATGGTGTTCAGGGGCGTGCCAAGTTCATGGGCCGCCGCCGCGGCAATACCGCCAACGGCAGATAGTTGCTGTTCCCGTGCCAGTTCAAAGCGGGCGATGGTTAGAGCGTCAGACATCTTGCGCGCATCGGCGGCGATAAGCCAGGCATAGCCAGAAAGAAACAGCGTGCCAAGGACAAGGGCGGCCCAGATCGCCAGGATATATGTCGTAGATAGCACCAAAGAGCCATATGGCAGCGGTAACCTTTCATGGATAACCGCGAGCACGGATATACAGACCAAAGTAGTCAGGCCCAGAAAAAGCGTTCCGCGTCGCGACAAGTTTGTTGCCGAGATTGTTACCGGCACAAGGAAGAGCACCGAAAATGGGTTTGTTAATCCGCCGGTGAAATATAGAAGGCCCGCCAATTGTAGAATATCATAAACCAGATACAAGACGGCGCCGCGATCTGACAATCGTTGTGATGTAGGCTGACTTATGGTGACAAGAATATTTAAAATGGCACTGGCGGAAACGAGGGCGGCCACCGGCACGACAGGCATCTCGTAACTGAAGGCAAAATGAACAATAAAGACGGTGAGCGCCTGACCAAGTACGGCAAGCCACCGTATATAGACCAGAGTTTGCAAGCGCATCCCGTTCGATGGTCCGATGATCGAGTCAAAATCATTTGTATTTTTGGCGTCGATGGGCATTATTTTATAATTTTCTAATAAACACGTGATTTTTCTACTATTAATTGCGGACTACTGAAGCCATACTAATGCCATTATTGAATATCACCTTAATTACGAACCTTGGTATCAAGTTATAGACCAATAAAGGATAAAGATATGCGAGAAACGATCAACCTTGTTCGACGGTCATTTATGTCATTAATGGCCGCCGGTTTTCTTGTCGCTGGAACGTCCTCTTTGGCGACAGCTGGCGAAGATCAGAACAAGTTAGTGGAGAAAGCAAAAACCACAGTAAATGAAATGGCGGCGAAACAGGATTTTTCGGAGTTTAGGAAAATGCTGGCAGTTTCCAAAGGAGTTGTGGTTTTTCCGCGAGTTCTTGAAGCTGGATTTTTCATTGGCGGTGCTGGCGGAAGCGGCGTGTTGCTTAGCCGGGAGGATGATGGGAGCTGGTCGTCTCCTGCTTTTTACACAATGGGTCAGGGGAGCATCGGTCTCCAATTCGGTGCTCAGGCAAAAGAATTGGTGCTGGTAATTATGACAGAAAAAGGCTTGAAGGCGATTATCGATAATAACGTCAAGCTGGGCGCAGATTTGAATGCAGCTGTTGGGCCAGAGGGAAGTTCTGTTGGTACTTCGACGACGACAAATATGAAATCTGACGTTTTTTCATTCGCCAATGCGCAAGGGGCGTTTATTGGCGCCTCTGTTTCTGGCGCAATTCTTGGTACTAAGAAAGAGTGGAACGAGATCTATTACGGTAAGGAGGTAACGCCGACGGAGATCGTTATTGATCTCAAGGTGAATAATCCTCAATCAGATGGTTTGCGGTCTGCTTTGAAAGCAGCGGAGGCTCCCTAAACTTCAGGAATTTTCCCGCAATAATTTTGCGATAGCGCGGTGACGGTTCTGGTCCGCATGGTCCAGAGCCGTTCGTCCCGTAAAATCTGAGATCCCAATGTCGGCCTGATTTTCAAGAAGAAACTGGACGACATCTAGATGACCGGCTTGTGCGGCCTTTATCAGGGCTGTTTCGCCTTGCCGGTTTTCTGCATCAACTTTCGCCTTATTTTCCAGCAAAAGGTTCAATATATCTACAAAGCCGTAAGCGGCTGCCTGCATAAGCGCTGTATTTCCTAGATTATCCGCTAAATCCACTTGCGCTCTATGTTTGATCAAAATCGTCACAGATTTGACCGCCCCTGCCCTGGCCGCCGCGACCAGTAGCGGTACTTTTTTGGCATTTCGCGAGTTTACGTTATTTCCCGTAAGAAGGTATTCTTCGACAGCTTTTGAATTATCCCTCGCAGCTTCCGTAAAAACCTCATCTCCTCCAAATATTGATTGGGCTGAAGCTGGTGTTATTGCAAACAATACTAACACGAAAGCACACAGGCAGAATTTCATACAATTAGCCTTTAAAAAATCAACCAACAAAGAATACCTAAGTATAATATGGGGCTATTGTAATAGGAATGGTCACAAAGTTGCAAATATTGCTAACGTTTCCATAACTTTTGTGTATTATGTTGCAGTGCAGCGAAATAAAAGGCCGGCGCTACCTGCAGCGTATGGCAACATTTATGTGAGGAGAAATAGTTGCTTTACCAGTTTAATGAGTTTCAGAGAATGGCTCTTTCTCCTATGCGCATGGCGGCGCAAATGCAGTCCCAGATCTTACGAAGTCCGTTTAACCCTTTAGCCGAAACACCGCAGGCACAGACGTTGGCCGCGGCGTATGAGCTGTTCGCGGAATCCACTCAGTATCACGGTAAACCGGCCTTTGGAATAAGCCAGGCGGAAATTGACGGGCGTATTGTTGCGGTGACCGAAGAAATTCTGTCGCGGAAATGTTTTGGTCAGTTGAAGCATTTTAAACGTGACACAACACGCGAAGATCCAAAGCTGTTGATTGTTGCGCCGATGTCAGGCCATTTTGCAACGCTCCTGCGTGGCACCGTCGAAACCATGATTACAAATCATGACGTTTATATTACGGACTGGCGGGATGCGTCGAGCGTTCCCTTGGTTGAGGGGCGCTTTGATTTGGATGACTATATTGATTATGTTCGAGAATTTCTTGAGTTTCTCGGACCGGATACGCATGTCATGGCAGTGTGTCAGCCGGGGATCCCAGTCTTGGCGGCAACCGCATTGATGGCGGAAAGCAATAATCCTAATATTCCGGCGACCCTTACATTGATGGGAAGCCCAATTGATACACGGCGACATCCAACAGCACCTTGCAAGCTGGCAATGGACCATTCGCTTGATTGGTTTGAAAAAACAGTAATTCACCATGTTCCCATTGGTTATCCGGGCGCATTTCGACGGGTTTATCCCGGATTTCTGCAGCTCAGCGGTTTTATGAGTATGAATCTTGATCGGCATATGGAAGCTCATGCCCGTCAGTTTGATCACCTTGTCGAAGGGGACGGTGATAGCGCCGACAAACATCGGGCGTTTTACGCAGAATATAATGCGGTAATGGATCTAACAGCAGAATATTACTTGCAGACCATCGAAACAGTATTTCAAAAGCAAGCGCTGGCCAAAGGCGAAATGATGTATCGTGGCGATCACCTTATTGATACCTCAGCGATCACCTCAACTGCATTGATGACTGTCGAAGGCGAACTGGATGACATTTCCGGTATTGGCCAGACTGTTGCTGCGCATGATATTTGCAGCAATATTCCGGAAAATAAGAGAGCACATTACGAACAACAGGGTGTTGGACATTACGGTGTGTTCAATGGTCGCCGGTTTAACAGTGAAATTGCTCCGCGGATATCAGATTTCATTCTCAATCATGGAAAGAGCGGCGCAGCGCCTTTATATCATGATCAAGGCGAACCTAAAAAAGCAAGCAATATGAAACAGGCGCCAAAAAAGGTTGTCAAAACGGCACCATCTGCTCCTAAAAAGAAAACTGTAGCGAAAAAAACAGCCTCGAAGAAAGACCCGCAAGTTCTTGAAACGGCTAAGGCCGCCCCCACCATTGCAAAGAAAACAGGTGTGAAAAAACCGGTTGCCGTGGCTCCGAAAACGGCTAAGGTTAAGGTCCAGAAAACGGCTGCTACGCATAAAAAACCTGCGAAAGCACCGGCAAAAAAGAAAGCCTGACGACTGACGGATAAAAATACGGAAATTGATGCACCTTTTTGGGAAACGGTCGCATTGGAAGATATGTCCAGGGCGCAGTGGGAGTCATTGTGTGATGGTTGTGCCAAATGCTGCCTGCTTAAACTAGAGGATGAAGATACACTCGAGCTTGCCTATACGGATGTCGCCTGCCGTCTTCTTGACATGGGGGCATGCCAATGTACGCGCTACTCCGAACGCTCTGTTCTCGTTCCAGACTGTATTACGATGACACCGGAGGTCGTACCAACCTTGCGGTGGATGCCAAAAACCTGCGCCTACAGACTTCTCTCAGAGGGTAAATCACTTGCCTGGTGGCATCCGCTCGTGTCGAAGAACCCTAACACAGTCCATGAGGCTGGAATTTCGGTCCGCAGCCGCGCGATCTCTGAACGAAAAGCCGGAGATCTTGAAGACCATATTGTTGACTGGCCGGAAGAAGACATAGCATGAGAGGCTGCCGTGTTTAATTTTCGTGGCACGAGCAGTTCGACAGTTTTTCCGGAGTATTTCGACGGACCACATCCTTATTTGCAACTGGAGCAACGTCAGATTCCTGTTGAAATAAAACGCAGCCCACGCGCCTCACGCCTCAAATTGCGTATTGACCGACAAGCCGGCGTGGTCCTGATCTTGCCGTTACGGGTTTCAACAAAAGAAGCGCTCGCCTTTTTGAAGCGAGAGCTTCCGTGGATCGCAAAAAAAATAGAGAAAATACCGGAAACAACACCCTTTTTACCAGGCTCGAAAATCCCTCTGCTTGGCACACCTCACATAATTATACATGTCCCGCAAGAACGCGGACTTGTCTGGCCCGAAGACCGGCAGATTTTTGTAACGGGTAAAATTGAACATGTCCCCCGCCGCATAAAGGATTGGATAAAAAAGGCCGCCAAAAGTGAAATTAAATCTCGGGTTCTCGATTATACGAAACAGCTCGACGTGGCGCATACGGGAATTACGCTTCGCGACCAAAAAACCAGATGGGGGAGTTGTTCATCAACTGGCCGGCTAAATTTTTCCTGGCGATTATTTCTGATGCCGGAGTTTGTATTGGATTATGTTGTTGCCCACGAGGTTGCACATTTGCGTCATATGGACCATTCCGCACAGTTCTGGGGTGTGGTAAACGATTTAAACCCAGATGTAAAAGCCGCAAAAAAATGGCTCAGGCAGCAAGGATCAGATGTCCATCGGTACGGCCCGTAATCCCTAAAACGTAATTTGACGTCTTTTTAATACAAAGTAGTGAACGTATGCGCCTGTCCCCGGAATCCATATCTTTTACGGTTTTTCTCTCGGCAGCAGTGGCTATTGGCCCTTTGTCAACGGATATGTACTTGCCTACTTTTCCGTTATTGGCAGCGGTGTTCGGTGCAAGCGTAGCAGAAGTGCAACTAACCTTGAGCATTTTTACCTTTACCATTGCCGGATGTCAGCTGATTTACGGCCCACTGACAGACCGTTTTGGACGAAAACCAATCCTGATTTCCGGTCTCCTTGCTTTTGTTGCTGCCAGTTTCGCCTGTCTGTTCGCGGGAAACATTGATGATCTTATCCTGTATCGCTTCATACAAGCTTTAGGCGTTTGTGCCGCGATTGTCGTCCCTAGAGCGATGGTACGGGACCTGTACCAACGTGATTTGGCCGCGAAACAGTTATCGCGCATGGGAACAATAATGGGGTTTGCACCGGCGATTGCGCCGGTTTTGGGAGGGTATCTGGCGGCATTTTATGGCTGGCAATCTGTTTTTGTCTTTTTGGGCTGTGCGGGGTTTCTTGTCGCGCTCGCCGTAATTTTTTTAATTGATGAGTCTCATATGTCAAAGGACAAGAATGCTCTACGACCCGGGCATATATTCAAAAACTATCAAAGTCTTGCGAAAAACCCGGAATTCATGGGGTTTGCTGTTTCCGGTGGACTCTGTTTTGGAGGGTTATTCGCTTTTATTTCCGGCTCACCGCTTGTTTTAATCGAGGTGTTCGGCGTTGCCGCCGATCATTTCGGATATTTTTTCGGAATGGGCGTGCTTGGTTTTATGGCCGGGACGCTGATTGGGCCGGCTTTAACTGCGCGACAGGGCTTGATCCATTCCCTGAAAATCGGGACAAGAATTTCGGCAGCTGGGGGGAGCTTGATGTTGGTTGCCGCCCTTATCGAAATTAACCATGTGGCGGCAGTGATGGGGCCAATGATCGTGTTTTCGGTCGGCCTAGGTTTGGTTCTGCCGCAATCACAAGCAGGCGCCATGGCGCCTTTTCCGGAAAAAGCCGGTCTTGCCTCCGCTCTTATGGGGTTCCTGATGATGGGGTTTGCCGCAATTCTGGGTTATGTGATCGCGTTGCTTTACGACGGAACACAGCTGCCGATGGTTTTCGCCATAGCGTTAATGGGTACTCTCTCGTTCATCGTCTTTCAAATTACGGTCGTTGGCCGACAGAAACAAATTCCCTAGGGCCGGTCAGTCCGCTGATCCGGATAGTCGTCCGTGTTAAGTCGATTAGCAGTGGTGCGGGTTGCATTATTGTCGTCCGAGCCTGATTTCTTGCTGAAAGAACTAACAATTTTCTGCCACAAGCTGGATGTATCTGGCTCTTCCTCTATTTTGGCAAAAGCAATAGCCTGAGAGGTATTGCTATGTAAGATAAAATCTTTCCAGGCGACGGCAGGCAAATTGCTGCCATTGACCCGCTTGGTGGTCGACCCATCGTCGTTGCCGAACCACACGCCTGCGACCAGATCCGGCGTAAACCCGATAAACCAAGCATCGCGATAATCTTGCGTCGTGCCGGTTTTTCCTGCGGCAGCAAATCCCGGATTAGCCGCCTTGCCAGTACCCCATTTTATGGCAGCGGTCATAACGTCTTGCATTTTGTTGACCGTCTTCGCGCTGATTACACGGCCCTGGCCCGAGCTTTGTCGGGTATATAAAACATCTCCGCCTTTTTCCCTGATCTCAAGAACAGCATACGGCAAAACCCGTGTTCCGCCATTCGCGATAATGGCATGAGCCGTGGTAATTTCCAGCAAGGAGACTTCATTTGTGCCCAAGGAAATGGACGGGTGCAGCGGGAAATTTCCAGACAATCCCAAATTAGACGCCATATCGGCTACTTTATCTCGTCCAATACTCTCTGTAACTTTGACAGCCACCGTATTGATGGACCGTGCATAGGCTTCTCGCAGGCTCATATCGCCATTGTATTTTTTCGTGTAGTTGTTGGGTTTCCAGCCATCAATATTGATGGGCCCGTCGGTAAAAGTGTCGTCTGGTGCCAAACCATTTTCAAAACCAGCGAGATAGACAATGGTCTTAAAGACGGACCCGGGCTGACGGCGGGCGATGGTAGCCCGATTATAGACGGATTTCGAGTAGCTTCGGCCGCCGACCATGGCTTTGACGGCACCGTTGGGATGCATTGCAACAAAAGCGCCTTGTTCCACATCTTTTAGCTTGCTGTCTGCTTTCAAACGGGTTTCGAGCGCCGCTTCCGCGTCTCGCTGCATTTGTAAATCCAGAGTTGTGGTGACAATGAGATCCTTGTCTGTCCGACCAATGTAGGATTGAACCTCGCTAACAGCCCAATCGGCAAAATACCGGACATTCCGAAAATCACGCGATACGTTTTTCAATGTAGCGGGTTTGGCCAAAACGGCTTGTGCCTGACTTTCAGTCAAAAAATCTTCATCAACCATGCGTCCGACCACAACACTGGCGCGATTTTGCGCGCGTTCAAGACTTAAGGTTGGCGCATAATATGTCGGCGCCTTCAAAAGCCCCGCCAGCATGGCGGATTCTGCTGTTGTTAATTGAGTTGCCGGTTTCGAGAAATATTTCCGCGATGCGGCATCAATACCATATGTACCAGAGCCGAAATACATTCGATTTAGATAGAGTGCGAGGATTTCATCTTTGGTGTAATCAGTTTCCAGCCAAAAGGCGAGGAGCAGTTCACGGACTTTACGCCCCATGGTTCGTTCCGGCGTGAGAAACAGGTTTTTCGCCAATTGTTGCGTTATTGTGCTGCCGCCCTGGACCACTTTCCCGGCTTGATAGTTACGCCAGGCTGCCCGTGTCAGGCTTACTGGATTTATACCAAAATGATTATAAAAGTGGCTGTCTTCTGTCGCCAGAACAGCCTGTTTCATAGAGCTCGGGATTTCTTCGATCGGCAACATATCTCCATACAAGTCGCCATATGTGGTGAACCGGTCACCACTCTTCGTTTGCAGAACCATTGACGGGCGTTTTTCGATGACACCAATTCCGGAAATATCCGGAAGCGTATAAGCGAAATATCCCAGAAATAGGCCGAGAATTAGAATTCCCCAGACAACAAAGGTCCCGCCCCAATTCAAAACAGGTCCGGCCCAGCCTCTTGAGGGAGGTGGTGCCGCCCGCTTGCGTTTAGGAGCGGGCACCTTTTTCCGCGCAACGGGTTTGCTGCGCGACGTTGCTTTTTTGGCGCTTTTCTTTCTGCCGCGCTGCGGATAAGTAGAGCGACCAGGCACAGTCAAAGAACGGTTGCCGGCGGATCTTTTGGAGGCTTTTTTCATGAGTTGCTTTACTCAAGTCCTAACTACTGAAAATGTGATGTTATGCCAGAGTATCCACTTCATTTGCGGCAAAAATGAGATTTTGCCTTGCTCGAAAATTAAATCTAGACGTCGAGAAAGCCTACTTTCAACGCATTATCTTGAATAAAGTTTCGCCGGGGTTCCACAACGTCACCCATAAGTGTAGAGAAAACCTGATCTGCCTCATCACCATGATTTACGCGCACTTGAAGCAAAGTTCGAGCATCCTGGTCAAGCGTCGTTTCCCACAGCTGGTTAGGGTTCATTTCGCCAAGGCCTTTATAGCGCTGCATTTTTATGCCCCGTTTTCCGAGCGTTAGCACCTTGTCCATGAGCTCCAGTGGGGAATTAATAATTTCCCGTTTGTCTTTATGAGCGAAAGTTGACGCTGCCGCATAAATGGCCTGCAATTCATCTTTCATTGAATTAAGCTGTCGCGCTTCAGCTGAATGGATCAGATTACTGTCCACTAACTGGACTTCCGTAACGCCGCGGACTTCCCGGCTGAATTTAAGGCTATGATCCGGTAAAACCTCCCCGATCCAGCCGCGTTCAGTCTCAGAGGAAATAGCGTCCAAACGGTTGGCAATGAAATTGGCCGCTTCGGGACCTTTTTCCGGATCACTAAGAACGTCGTCGTTCAGAGCGCCGGCTATGGCAACCTGTTCGACTACAGAGCGATTCTGCAAGCGAGCAATTGAATCAATTAGATCTCTCGCCTGTCGTGCTCGGGTTATGAGCTCCAATAAATCCGGGCCACTGCGTTGTTCTCCTGATGAGAGCTCAAGCACAACGTCTTCTATTCCTTGTTCGATAAGATAGTCATCCATTGCCTGCTGATCTTTTAGATACACAGAAGATTTACCACGCTCGACTTTATATAGTGGCGGCTGTGCAATATAGAGATATCCCTTTTCGATCAGCTCCGGCATCTGACGATAGAAGAATGTTAGCAAAAGCGTGCGGATATGAGAGCCGTCGACATCCGCATCGGTCATGATAATAATTTTATGATATCGCGCTTTTTCGATATTAAACTCTTGCGGTCCAATACCCGTGCCTAAGGCGGTAATCATCGTTCCGATTTCTGTTGAGGATAGCATGCGATCAAATCGCGCCCGTTCAACATTGAGGATTTTACCTCTCAACGGCAAGACAGCTTGATTGTGACGGTCCCTGCCTTGTTTGGCGGAACCGCCCGCACTGTCCCCTTCCACTAGGAAAAGTTCAGAAATCGCCGGGTCCTTTGATTGGCAATCTGCAAGTTTGCCGGGCAGGCTGGAAATATCCAGTGCGCCCTTTCGCCGCGTAAGTTCACGCGCCTTTCGGGCTGCTTCCCGCGCGGCGGCGGCTTCAAATATTTTTGAAATGACTATCTTCGCGTCATTGGGATGTTCTTCGAACCATTGTGTCAGTGCCTCAAAAACGCTGCTTTCAACAATGGGCCGGACTTCACTGGAAACCAACTTGTCTTTGGTTTGTGAGGAAAATTTTGGATCTGGTACTTTTACCGATACAACACAGGTAAGCCCTTCGCGGGCGTCGTCACCCGTAATGACGGCCTTTTCTTTTTTGGATAACCCGCTGGCCGTCGCATATTGGTTGATGGTTCGGGTCAATGCGGCCCGAAACCCAGCCAAATGTGTTCCGCCATCACGTTGCGGTATATTATTGGTGAAACACAGAACATTTTCATGATAGCTGTCATTCCATTGCAAAGAGGCTTCGACAGTGACGCCTTCGCGCTCTGCGCTGAAATCAATGGTTTGGCCAATCAACGGCGATTTCGAGCGATCGAGATATTCAACAAAAGCTGAGATACCGCCTTCGTAATGCAGGTCAACCGTGATTGGTTCCGCCGACCGGAAATCATTTATCTGGATATAGACGCCGGAATTCAGGAAAGCCAGCTCCCGCAGGCGATGTTCTAATGTGGAGAACTCAAACTTAATATTGGTAAAAGTTTCTGGCGAGGGCGTGAAGGTAATTTCCGTTCCGGATTTGCCAGCAGCTTCACCCGTCATTTCCAGTGATCCGATGGGTTCGCCATGTTCGAAACGCAGTGAATGCTCTTGTTCATTGCGCCAGATTTTCATGTCGAGACGCGTAGACAAAGCATTGACGACGGAAACCCCAACACCATGAAGACCGCCGGATACTTTATAGGAATTCTGGTCAAACTTTCCACCGGCATGAAGCTGGGTCATGATCACCTCCGCGGCGGAGACCCCCTCTTCTTCATGAATATCCACGGGAATTCCGCGACCGTTGTCCCTCACCGTGACGGATCCATCTGGATTTAAGGCCACAAACACAAGGTCACAATAACCCGCCAACGATTCATCGATGGCGTTATCAACAACCTCATACACCATATGATGTAAACCAGACCCATCGTCGGTGTCGCCAATATACATGCCAGGGCGTTTCCGAACGGCATCGAGGCCTTTCAGGACCTTGATGGAATCGGCGCTATACTCTTCCACATTGCTTTGGTCTTGCTCGTTACTCATTACCTTACTTTCCTCTTTCAGCCGGTGTGCCGCGCGTGAACGGTGCCGTTATCGACTGTCAAATATTGTGCCCTGTCGCCGAGTTCAGCAAAAAGGGCATAATCTGTTCCTGTCATCCAAGCCTGAGCTTTCATTTGTTCAATTTCATCGAACAAGGCCTGTCGACGTTTCTGGTCCAAATGGGCCGTTATTTCGTCCAACAACAAAACCGGGGCTCGTCCTTGTTGTCCGGCCTGCAATCTCGCATCTGCCAAAACAATCGAGATTAGCAATGCTTTTTGTTCTCCGGTTGAACACAGATCCGCCGGAAGGTCTTTGTCTTTATGCAAGACACCCAGATCGCTCCTGTGCGGCCCCAAGGTTGTACTTCCCGCTTTTTCATCTATGTGCCGGGTTGTTTCAAGTTTCTCCCGGTATATATCTTCCGTAGCCAAAGCCGGCATATTCCGTAGCCAATCCTCGACGGTGCCGGACACTGTAAGCCCTGCTTTGGGAAAAGCGCTGGAAACTTGTCCTGTTCCGTCTACGGTCATCGCCGCATTCAATCTGTCCACGGCTTCTTGTCGTGCCGCCGCAATCGCAGTCCCAGATTCTGACAAGGTCCGCTCAAGCGATGATATCCAGTGTTTGTCATAATGCCCTTGCTTCAATAATCTATTCCGCTCTCGCATCACTTTTTCAAAAACCGTTGTGCGCTTGCCATGCGCCGGATCGAATCCAAATGTCAATCTGTCCAGAAAACGCCGCCGTCCACTTGCCCCCTCCTGGAAAAGCCGATCCATCTGCGGCGTAAGCCAATTAACCCGTATTTGACCCGCAAGCGCTGCTGAACTATTCATCATTTGCCCATCAATTTTGACGGACCGCCGATCTGCGATCTCCTTGTTTCCATTTTCGGACGGGCTGGCCGTAAGTCCCGTTCCCACGGTCGTTGTCCCCTGTGGTGAACGTATATCCGCGGCAACCGCCCACCGTCCCGTTCCCGTCTTATTGGCAACATCTCCCAGTCGCGCTCGCCGCAAACCCCGACCTGGCGTCAGGAAGGAAATCGCTTCCAGAAGGTTCGTCTTGCCACTTCCGTTAAGCCCTGTCAAAACGACGGGCCTTTCGTCTGTTTCAACTTTCAAATAGTCATAATTTCGAAAATCAGTCAAAATCAGGCGCGAAATGGCGAAAGCAGACACATAATACTCCGGTTAAACTGCCATCCCTTGCATCAAACGCGCATTGGCATGAGAACATAAAGCGCGCCATCATCGGCACTATCCTTAACGATTGTCGGGGAGCCCGCATCCGCAAGAATGAAATGCGCATTTTCTCCTTCAATTTGTCCAGTGATATCCAGAAGATATTTCGAGTTAAACCCGATTTCCATATCGCCAGAGGCATATGTCGCCGTAATTTCCTCAGTTGCACTTCCAGCATCTGATCCGGTCGCGGATAAGGTAATCCGGTCATCGCTCAACGTCAGTTTAATCGCACGGGTCTTTTCAGTTGATACCGTAGACACACGATCTACAGCCTGTGCAAAGGATTTACCATCCAACTCCAGTACTTTGTCGTTACCGGCAGGAATGACCCGCTCGTAATCCGGAAAAGTCCCATCAATAAGCTTGGATGTGAGCAACGAATCTCCAAACGAGAAACAAATTTTTGTGTCAGAAAGCGAAATTGCGACATCGCCATCCATATCGTCAATCAATTTCCGAATTTCATTTACGGCCTTGCGCGGGATTATTATACCGGGCATCCCTTGCGCGTCCGCTGGAATAGGCGTTTCAACCCGAGCCAATCGATGGCCATCGGTAGCGACAGCCCGCAAAACAGGTACGCCGTCGATGTCTGCGGCATGCAGGTATATACCATTCAGGTAATAACGCGTTTCTTCTGTTGAAATGGCGAACCGGGTTTTGTCAATAAGGCGTTTGAGAACGCCGGTTGATAATGTGAATTTATGCGGCAGTTCTCCTGATTCCATAATCGGAAAATCATCTTGCGGTAGGCAGGATAAAGCGAACTGAGAATGCCCGCAGCGAATAGCAATGCGGCCGTCATCGCTTTTGTAGTCAAGCTCTACCTGACTGCCTTCCGGCAATTTTCGTATGATATCGTACAAGAGATGGGCCGGCGCCGTTATTGACCCTTCTGTCGTTATATCGGCAGCCACCTTATCATTGATCGCGATATCCAAATCTGTGGCCGTCAACCCTAAGTACCCATCACGCGCATTCAGCAATATATTGGAAAGAATGGGGATCGTATTTCGGCGCTCTACGACACTCTGCACATGGTTCAAGGATGTGAGCAAAGCGGTACGTTCTATGGTCAGTTTCATGGGCTCAACTAGGCTTAAAGGCAAAACTCAAAAAAGACCCCCATCAAGGTTGATAGCGGCCAACGACAACAATATCTTACTCTGATTTTCGAAATTATTGCCGGCGACTTAACAATTTGATTCGTAAACCTGAATCAGAATTTTTGGCACAAGCAACAGCTTCCAGAATCATTCCCTGCAGTATAGCAGAAAGAGGTTGAGAAAGCCAAGTGTTTAGAGGCATATACAGGGCTTCTGTTGGATATAAATTTGTATTGTATAACAACGCGTTGTAGGAGGTTCATCGGCCATGTGTTGGATTTTTTGTCCGTGGCGCAAAAAAACCGGTATAGTCCCTGCATATGGAGCGTTCTCAAACCCGATATACGGTCAGTCACGGCCTTTCAATTGCTTACCAAATTATGGGTGATGGCGACATCGATATCATCATCGCACAAGGGATGATTTCTCATGTGGAAATGCTACATGATTTTCCGGGTTACACACGCTTTTTACGGCGGTTATCAGAGTTTGCGCGCGTTATTACGTTTGACAAGCGGGGGCAAGGATTATCAGACGCTATTGAAGGCGTTCCGTCACTGGAGGAGCGCGCGGATGATATGCTGGCTGTTCTAGATGCCTGCGGTAGCACAAAGACCGCTGTGTTCGGGTTTTCAGAGGGTGGTCCAATGGCATTCCTTCTTGCCGCGACCCATCCATCACGTGTTGACCATATTGTGACTTTCGGTGCCTATGGGAAGGCCTGTAAATCGCCGGAATATCTCTCAATGTTTGATCTGGAAACACGGCGGAATACTTTGCGGAAATGGCTCGAAGACTGGGGCCGTGGCGGCGGAAATGCACTACGGGTCTTGGCGCCGGAAATTGTAGAAGATGAAGCCATGCGGAGGATTTTTGCCCGGATTGAGCGTTATGTCAGCACACCGACAGCCATGGCCAGGTATTTTGAAGTCAATTTTAAAATTGATGTCCTTGATATATTGCCGGCTGTGTATGTTCCGACGCTGGTTCTGCATCGACAAGACGACAATCAAGTACCGATCGAGGCGGGCCGGCAACTGGCGCAAATGTTACCGGATAGTCGCTTCGTTGAAGTGGGCGATGGCGGACATCTATTCTGGGTCGGAGATATGGAACGCACAATATCCGAAACCCGCGAATTTCTGACGGGGGTGCAGGCCGGAAGCAAGTCAGAAAACCGGATGCTGGCGACAGTTCTTTTTACAGATATTGTCGGCTCGACCGAGAAGTTAAATCAGCAGGGCGACGATGCTTGGCGGGACACTCTCGACCGTCACGATTTCATCAGCAAGGAACAGGTGTCGTTGTATGGCGGCCAATTTGTCAATTCGACGGGAGATGGCATTGTTGCCACATTTGAGCGCCCGAGCAGGGCTGTTGAATGCGCGTTGCAAGTCAGTGAACGGTTGCAAGATATCGGACTACCGGTGCGAATTGGTGTCCACACCGGAGAAATAGAGAGGCGTGGTGACGATATTGGTGGTACCGGTGTTCATATAGCCGCACGAATTGAAAGTATCGCCAAAGCCAACGAAGTTCTTGTTTCTCGAACGGTCAATGATTTAATGACGGGAAATCAAAATTTTATTTTTAATAATAAGGGGTTGAAGACATTAAAAGGTGTTTCTGGGGAATGGGAAATCTTTTCTGTAGAAAGATAATTTAGCGCCCAGTAGTTGGACTAAAAGGCTCGCCTTTAACAGAAATGAGGGTCTAAAGTGCCAACAAATGCGTAAGCGATGCCATTTTTTGAAAAACAATGGCGCCATTGGCCGACAAGTGCCCGCCATCGTCATGGGGTGCATAGCCATAGCATCTCATGTGAGCGTTCTGGGCTGCCAAGACACCGTTTTCGCTATCCTCTATCACGACCGTAGTGGATGGCGCAGCTCCCATTCGTTTCGCCGCAAATAAAAATAGGCCTGGGTGTGGTTTCGCGATTCCAATTTCATGGGCAGAAAACAACCGCCCGTTAAATCGAGAGAGGAGGCCTGTATGGCCAAGCGTAATTTTCATTTTCTCTATACTGCCATTTGAGGCAACACAATAAGGGATATCGGCTTGATCAAGGTGGTCTAGAACATCGACAATACCTTCAATTATCGGTACTCCCTTTTCAAGAGTTGAGTATATTTCACCGTAGATTTCCGTAATCCATTCTGGAGGGAGAGCGGCGCCTTTTTCCGCTGCTATTTTTGCCACCGTTTTCATCGTGCCGCCCAAAAAAAGTTTAACGCATTCTTCGGGCGTGATGGGCAAGCCATAGCGTGTGAGGCTTCTTGAAAGAATATCGTTGGCAATGGGTTCGCTGTCTACGAGAACCCCGTCACAGTCGAAGATAACCAGATCGCTGGACATGTTATCCTTCAAGCATTCGCTTCAGAAGCTCGATATCTTCGGATAAAGATTGGTCGCCTTCGCAAAGTTCGTCAATTTTTCGAACGGCATGCATCACTGTCGTATGGTCACGCCCGCCAAACTTGCGGCCGATTTCAGGCAACGAACGGGACGTGAGTTGTTTGGCTAAATACATGGCAACCTGTCGCGGTCTGGCAACGGCTCTCGCCCGCCGAGCGGAGTGCATCTCAGACATACGGATGTTGAAATGCTCCGCTACCCGCTTCTGAATTTCTTCAATGGTGATGCGCCGATCGTTGGCGCGTAGCAAATCGCGTAAAACCTCTTGAGTGCTCTCAAGCGTAACAGTCCTGCCCACCAGATCTGAATAGGCGAGGACGCGATTTAAAGCGCCTTCAAGCTCGCGGACATTTGAGGTGATCCGGTGAGCGAGAAATTCAAGGATCCTTGGCTCAATGGAGATTTTCGCGTTTTCGACTTTTGACTGCAGAATGCCAAGTCTGAGCTCGTAATCTGTCGGATGAATGTCGGCAACCAATCCCCAGCCGAGCCGGGACCGCATGCGTTCCTCCATCCCTTCCAGGTCTGTCGGCGAGCGATCACCTGATATGATAATTTGATGGTTTTGGTCGACTAAGGCATTGAAAGTATGGAAAAATTCTTCCTGTGTAGAATCCTTCCCAGCAATAAATTGAACATCATCAATCATGAGAACATCGACAGAGCGGAACTGATCCTTGAAGGTCATCGTATCCTTGAACCGCAATGCACGTATAAATCGGTACATGAATTTTTCCGCCGAAAGATACATGACCTTTTTTTCGGGGCTGTTGGCGGCAATAGCATGGCCAATTGCATGCATCAAATGGGTCTTGCCTAGTCCGACCCCGCCATACAAGTATAGAGGATTAAAGGGTACTGTGTCTTTGGCGTCAGAAACTCGCCTGGCTGCGGCATGTGCCAGCTCGTTAGATTTTCCAACAACAAAATTGTCGAAGGTAAAACGGGGGTCAAGCTGAGCCGTCAGCGCTGAATTCTGCTCGATTTTATCCTGTCCGTTGGCTTTCGAAGAGAAAGACGAATTCGCTTCACCCAGGCCGATGGTAGCTGGTTTTCGCCTTGGCGGCGCTTGTTTGGTAGAGGTTTTGACATGAATATCAATTGATTGGATTTTCTCATCTTCTGACGACCAGAGCTGACGGATCCGTAACGCATAATTATTAATTACCCAGTCTCGTAAAAACCGAGTAGGCAATGTCATATTGACATGACTGTTGGTAACTTTTTCCAATTCAATATTCTTGAGCCAGGAATTAAAGGTTGTTTCCCCATATTCCGCTCTCAATCTCTCCCGGACTTTGCCCCAAATATCCTGATTGGCTGCGGAAATACCCTGTGAGTCTTCGTGGCTCATCTTAACTTTGTACCCATCTCAAATTGGCAGTTTTCCAACCACCAGTCGTTCCACGATGCCCGTCGGCATCAGCATTTCCTTCAAAGCCTTCAAGGACGTTGTAACTACTGTGATAGCCCGCCATTGTTGCGCTTTTGGCCGCCGCAATTGATCGAACACCAGAACGGCATAGAAATATCATTGGTGCATCTTTATCTGACTGGCAGGCTTCAAGCTCACTTATAAAATTCATGTTCGGGGCCATATCAGGAAATAAAACCCAGGAAATCGGTTCAACGCGTTTTCCGAGCGACGACAAGTCCGGTAAGCCAACATATGCCCATTCAGCGTTTGTTCTGACGTCAATTAACAGGGCATTAGGATTACTTTCAAGCATTTGCCAAGCTTCCTGTACAGTAATATCGCCGGCATAACCGTCAGGCCCGCTCGAAACGCCCCCATTTGCCATATGTTCTTTTCCTTTTCTGTCGCGTTGTCGCTTTGCCAAAAGCTGTTTTTGGCTCTCCATCCAGATACGGTGAATCCGGGGAAAGTTGTTAGATTTATTACCATGCCAACGGAGACGGTAGATTGATAACTTGATTGTTCCATACAGCATAATTTCAGATGCTGCGAAATTTGGACCATCAGTCGAATTCGAGAGCCTAAGCACTCTCAAACATCAATTTTCAGCCAACAGGTTAGTACGACGTTTAATTCCCAATTGGACAAGACTAATATCAAGCATTATCTGCACGCAATAGAGTGCAGACGGGAATATGAAAAATAAATTTGGAAATTGATCAAACAAAATCTTGACCTACAAGATGTAGTGATTGATCTAGTAGTGGCGACTTTAACTGGTAAAAACGATTGAATGAATCCAGTGCATTTGGTCGGTTCAGGTTCCGAAAAGTCGAAAAAAAAGCCGTAATCCAGAATTGGATACGGCTTGATTCTTTTTGGTTCGCGCTGTTACGCAGAAAGTGCTTTCACCTGAGCATTCAGACGAGAAATCTTTCTTGAGGCTGTGTTCTTTTTGTACACGCCTTTAACAACACCCCGGCTCAATTCAGACTGTGCAACGCGCAGTGCCTCATTGGCCTTTGTCTGATCACCTTCAGTGACCGCTGTTTCTACCTTTTTAACATAGGTACGGATACGGCTACGACGAGCCCGGTTGCGTTCGGTCCGGACGTCTGTTTGCCGGATGCGCTTTAGTGCAGATTTATGATGCGCCATGACAATCCTGTCTTTTAGCTTCTAAATTCGGAAGCCGGGTTATAACGAGCGAGGAAACTGCAGTCAACCTAAGAATACCGTTTGAAGAAGAGATTGGTGAATAATTCGATCTTTTTCTGAAATAGGGGCTTTTTCTCCCCTTTTTCAGAGGCCGATTAGCAATTTTTGAAGTCAGGCGTTCGCTTTTCTGCAAATGCAGACATGCCTTCCTTTTGATCTTCTGTTGAAAAAGTTGAATGAAATACCCGCCGTTCAAACATGATTCCCTCGGCCAAGGTTGTTTCGTAGGATTTCTTCACGCTCTCTTTACACATCATGACAATAGGCTGCGACAACTCAGCAATGGTACTGGCGACCTTGATAGCCTCATCCACTAAATCATCAACGGGGATAACGCGGCTTACCAATCCTGAACGTTCTGCCTCTTCGGCACCCATCATACGACCGGTCAAGCACATTTCCATAGCTTTCGACTTGCCGACAAATCGGGTTAGACGCTGAGTTCCGCCCATCCCTGGAATCGTGCCCAACTTGATTTCCGGCTGGCCGAACTGTGCATTATCGGCTGCCAGGATAAAGTCACACATCATCGCAAGCTCGCAACCACCACCCAAGGCATAACCCGCAACCGCTGCAATGATCGGTTTACGACTTGTGTCGACCCGCTCCTCGCAGCCCGTCAGAAAATTCTTTTTGTAGACATCCATGTAGGTCTTGGTCTGCATTTCTTTGATATCGGCACCTGCTGCAAAGGCTTTGTTTGACCCTGTCAAGACAATCGCGCCGATGGCGTCGTCGGCTTCAAATCCGTTTAAGGCTTCATCTAGTTCAATAAAGAGTTCTGCACAAAGTGCGTTCAACGCCTTTGGGCGATCAAGACGGATCACACCAACGGATCCCTTAATATCTACTGCAATATGACTATACGCCATGGTTTCATTCCTGTTCTTTATTAGTATTCAGCCCCTATCCGGAGGCTTGTTAAATTTCTTCGGCCATTATCCGCGCAAACGTCAATTTGTCCAGAATATAGGCAAGTACCCAGGCGATTTTTGTTACTTATCGCTGGCAGGAAGGGCAATAAAAAGTCGAACGGCCCGATTGAACAAGCCGTTTTACGGATCCGCTGCATTTTTCATTGGGGCAGTCTGAACCTTCCTTGTCGTAAACTTGGAAGCGATGCTGGAAATAACCAAGTTCGCCAGATGTTTGGCTATAATTTCGGAGAGTTGATCCTCCCGATGCGATCGCTTCGTTCAGGACGTGACGCACCGCATCAGCCAAAAAAGCAGCACGCTTTCCCTTAATCGTGCTGCATTTCCGTTTCGGGGAAATACGGGATCGGAATAATGCCTCACACGCATATATATTGCCGATGCCTGCGACAACTTTCTGATCAAGAAGAGCCGCCTTTATGGGTGCGGCGCGTCCGGCCAGTCTCTCCGCCAATTGCGGCCCGCCGAACTCATTTCCTAAAGGCTCCGGTCCGATACTCGCAAGTTGAGGATGTTTGTCCATCTCATCGGTTGTCGTCAGCAACATAAATCCAAAACGCCGAGGATCGTGGTATCGGACCGTGATCCCTTTTTCCGTATGAAAGATTATGTGATCATGTTTCTCATATTCAGGTACGATTTCCCGATCGATCCGAAAGCTACCTGACATTCCCAGATGCCCGATCATGACCGTCCCGTCTTCCAGCGTCATCAAGATATATTTTGCGCGCCGGCGCAGGCCGACAATTTTTTTTGCCTCCATTGCTTCGGCGAAATTTGGTGCAAACGGAAAGCGTAAATTTTGCCGGCGCAGCGTAATTTTCTCAAATTTGTCGCCGACAAGAGCCTGTTCAAGGCCACGACAAACGGTTTCAACTTCAGGTAATTCTGGCATTGCGCGACAGTAGCCTTAAATTGTTGCTTGCGCTATGCTCTTATTTCGACGAAACAGAGGCATTGTTTTTCACATATCACTTGGTGGTTCCAGTGGCACCCTCAGATAATTCTTCCGACAGCACCCATTTCGGGTTTAAGCAAGTACCAACTGATGAGAAGGCGTGGCTTGTACGCGGCGTCTTTGACAGTGTTGCTGAAAACTATGATGTCATGAATGATTTGATGAGTGCCGGTGTACATCGGTTGTGGAAGACGGCAATGATTGACTGGCTTATGCCACGGCCAGGGCATCACCTTCTGGATGTTGCTGGCGGCACAGGTGATATTGCTTTTAGATTTTTGGACAAGGTTAAAGGAAATGGCACTGTTACAGTGCTTGACATCAATCATGCCATGCTAAGCGTCGGTCAGGACCGGGCAATTGACCAGGGCAGGCTTACAGGACTTGAGTGGGTAAATGGTGATGCCCAGTCCCTGCCCTTACCGGATAAATCTGTTGATGCATATACGATTGCATTTGGCATTCGAAATGTAACGGATATTCCGCTGGCATTACGGGAGGCAAGGCGCGTTCTAAAACCAGGGGGCCGGTTTTTATGCTTAGAGTTTAGTAAGGTAGAAGCGGCAATTTTGAAGGGCGTTTATGATTTTTATTCCTTCAAGTTGCTCCCTGAAATTGGCCGTTTGGTTGCGAAAGATAAGGAATCCTACGAATATTTGGTTGAGAGTATCCGACAATTTCCGGATGCGGACCGTTTTGCAGATATGATCGCCGAGGCGGGATTTCACCAGATTAAATATAGACGTTTGTCTGGCGGTATTGCAGCCCTGCATTCAGCCTGGCGATTGTGAGAGGGCTCTTCGCGTGATCCGGATCATTAACAACTGTCGTCGCCTTATTTTCATCGCCCGAACGTTGGCGCGTCATGACGCCTTATTCCTGTTGGACAACCTTGGGCACGCACCTTTTTACGTGAAATTATTCCGTTTCATCCTTCCAATTTTTGCGGTTGGTGCAACAAAGAACAAGGGATTACGTGAGGGGCAACGGTTAGCCAATGCGTTGCAAGACCTGGGGCCGAGCTTTATAAAATTAGGGCAGGCACTTTCTGTTAGATCCGATTTACTGGGTGAGGAAGTGTCGCAAGATCTCGGAAACCTGCGGGATAAATTGCCGCCGTTCTCGTTTGAAAAAGCCAAAGAGACCATCGAATATGAATTGGAAACCAGTCTCGAAGAACTTTATATCGACTTCGACCCGGAACCTGTCGCGGCGGCTTCAATTGCACAAGTACATTTCGCGAAAATAAGAGAAGTGGTCCCTGCCCCGACAGAAGACGATCCGGAAGCAACAGCCGAAATAGTCAGACAGGTCGCCGTCAAGATTCTTCGCCCTGATATCGAGAAAGCCTTTGAGACGGATCTTCAACTATTTTTCTGGCTCGCTCGGCTGGCGGAACGTTATCAGCCAGGATTTCGGCGCTTAAGATTGACCAAAATTGTCGAGACCATGGCGGATTCTGTTGAGTTGGAAATGGATTTGCGAATGGAAGCAGCAGCAGCTTCCGAAATGGCTGAGAATTTTGCAGATGATCCGGATTTTGGCGTGCCCGAAATTGATTGGCAGCGTACCGCACGTCGCGTGATGACCCAAAGCCGCGTTGACGGTATCAGCATATCCAACAAGGGTGCCCTGATTGACGCAGGTCACGACCTAGATGCCCTTGCCGCAAATGTCATTCGTGTTTTCTTGCATCAGGTTTTGCGGGATGGGTTTTTCCACGCTGACATGCATCATGGCAATTTGTTCGTGAGTGACGGCGGGAAGTTGGTGGCCGTCGATTTTGGCATAATGGGCCGAATGAGCAGGGAAACCAGATTATTTATGGCTGAAATGCTATATGCTTTTCTTGTCGGCGATTACCGCAGGGCTGCGGAAGTCCATTTTGAGGCGGGCTATGTGCCGCCGCATAAATCTCTAGATTCATTTACGCAAGCGTGCCGTTCTATAGGCGAGCCGATTTTAGGCCGTCCCGTCAATGAAATTTCCATTGCTCGACTGTTGGTTCAATTGTTTCAAATCACAGAAACCTTCGAGATGGAAACCCAACCCCAGCTTTTGTTGTTGCAAAAGACAATGGTTACGGCAGAAGGGGTCGCCCAAAGCCTGAATACAAAGATTAATTTTTGGGAAGTCGCGCAACCGACAGTCGAGCATTGGATGCGTGAAAACATGGGGATCGAAGCGCAAGCGGCGCAAATCGTCAATGAAGGCCTTGCCCTTTTGAAGAAAATACCCTCGATCGTTAATAGAGCAGATAGGATTTTGGAAGAACTCGAAACACGGGATGACATTGCCAATGGACCCCCGCATGACATGGCCGAAGACGAAAACCGCCTCGCCAGGATCAAAGGTGTTTATATGGTGACAGGGGCTATTTTGGGGGCGTTTGCAGGGTACTTACTTATGCTGGCTCTTTAGACCTCATATACGCGTATAAATATTGCTTGCGCTACGACGACGCGATTATTATTCTATTTACATAAAAGAAAAGTGAAATAGGTAGTTAGAGGCGGGCAGCGAGTGAATGAATCACCAAAAACTGTATTGTTGATTATCGGGGGAGGTATTGCGGCGTACAAAACGCTCGAATTGATCCGGCTCTTGTCGAAACTCGGTATCGGATGTCGTTGTATCCTTACGCGAGCAGCTGAAGAATTTGTTACGCCTTTGTCAGTGGCCTCCTTATCAGGCGATAAAGTTTACACTGACTTATTTTCACTTACCGATGAAGCTGAAATGGGACATATTCAATTGTCCCGAAGTGCCGATCTGGTCGTCGTTGCTCCGGCAACAGCAGATTTGATGTCGAAAATGGCCTCGGGAATGGCGTCCGATCTTGCGACGACAGCGCTTCTGGCAACCGACAAACCGGTGATGATCGCGCCCGCCATGAATGTGCGTATGTGGCAACATCCGGCGACGCAACGTAATCTTCAAACCCTGATCGGTGATGGTGTTATGGTCGTGGGCCCGGAGGATGGTGATATGGCCTGCGGAGAATTTGGTCCTGGACGCCTATCTGAACCGGAGCAAATTGCCAAGAGCATTAACGATTTTTTTGAACCCGACTCCGCAAAGCCCTTACGGGGGCGAAAAATTCTCGTGACTGCAGGGCCAACTCACGAACCCATTGATCCTGTTCGATATATTGCCAATCGTTCTTCCGGAAAGCAGGGCTATGCGATTGCCGACGCCCTTGCGGCATTAGGAGCTGACGTGACCTTAATTTCAGGTCCGACAAGACTGGATGCGAACCCCAATGTAACCTTGCGGTCTGTTGAATCGGCACAAGAGATGTTATTGGCATGCGAAGAAACACTGCCTGTGGATGTCGCCGTGTTTGCGGCCGCAGTTGCAGATTGGCGCGTAAATAATGAAGCTTCGCAAAAGATAAAAAAACAGGCAGGTGCCCTCCCCGATTTAAGTTTAACTGAAAATCCCGATATTCTTGCGACAGTTAGTGGATCCACGTCTAACCGCCCGGCTCTCGTCATTGGATTTGCTGCCGAGACTGAGAATATTGTTGAGAACGGCAAAGCGAAGCTGCGTAAAAAAGGATGCGACTGGATTGTTGCCAATGACGTCAGCGTGTCGACGGGTACTTTCGGTGGAGAAGAAAATCAGGTTTTTCTCCTCAAGGGCGCGTCTGCCGAAAGTTGGCCGAAGCAATCCAAGCAGAGTGTCGCAAAAACGCTTGGAACACATATTTCAGATTTTTTCCAGAGTAACTCCACATGAATAATGTAAATATTTCAGTTTCCCGCCTACCCCACAACCTTGACCTGCCACTGCCAAGCTATGAAACGCCGCAAAGTGCTGGTATGGATCTGCGGGCTGCAGTCAGCAGTACAGTTGAGATACCGGCAGGCGGCCGGGCGCTGGTGCCTACCGGCCTGAAAATTGCGCTTCCTGAAGGGTTTGAAGCGCAAATTCGCCCGCGATCCGGTTTAGCGCTGAAAAAAGGCATAACCTTACCTAACAGTCCGGGAACCATTGATGCTGACTATCGCGGAGAGCTCGGCATTATTCTTCTGAATACAGGTGAAGAAGCTTTTGTTATTGAGCGCGGTGACCGTATTGCTCAAATGATCGTAGCGCCTGTCATTCAGGCGAGATGGAATGAAATTGAAAGTCTGGATGAAACGGCCCGCGGTGAAGGTGGCTTTGGATCGACAGGCGTTGCTGGAGGCTCTATCTGAAGATGCTTCATCTACCAAAAAAAATGCTGTATGCGCTGGAAGCGGTTGTTGACATTGCCTTCAACGCGCGCCCGGATCCGGTTCAATCAAAAGAAATTACTCAGCGCCAGGGTATTCCGCAAAGATATCTAGAACAAGTGATGCAGCAATTAGTGCATACAGGAATTTTGAAAGGCGTGCGCGGCCCGCGGGGTGGGTATCGCCTGGCCCGGGAAAGGCGCCGAATTACAGCCGGCGATGTCATCAGGGCAATAAGTGCCGCAGATATGGACGAAGACACTCAAATTTTCTCTTCTGACATCGGTCAATTGGTGGTTGGCCCTCTCTGGGTCGAGGCTCAGGCGTCAATGCTGGCACAATTGGATTCAGTAACTCTTGAAGATCTGTGTCGCCGCGCCAATGTAAATTGTCAGGAAGAGACGACAGCGTCACGCGCTGATTTCGATATTTAGCCAATTGTAATTGGAAGGGGAGTTTATGACAACCGAGGCCCCACGAGGGAAAATTTATAATAGTGTCATCGACACAGTTGGCGGGACACCACTCGTTCGAGCCCAGCGCATTGGGCAGAATACTAAAAGTCGCGCAGATATATTGCTTAAGCTTGAGTTTTTCAACCCACTTGCGTCAGTAAAAGATCGCATTGCCTCCGCCATGATAGAGGCCATGGAAGAAGCGGGACTGATTGGTGAGAAGACGGCAATTATTGAGCCGACTTCCGGAAATACGGGCATCGGACTCGCCTTTGTTTGTGCTGCAAAAGGGTACAATCTGACTCTCGTAATGCCTGAAAGTATGTCTATTGAGCGCCGTAAAATGCTGAAGCTACTTGGTGCAAAGCTAGAACTTACCGAAGCTGCTAAAGGCATGAATGGCGCTATCGCGCGTGCGAACGAATTAAAAGAAAAAATTGGTGATGCGGTTATCCCTCAACAGTTTGAAAACCCTGCAAATCCGGCAATCCATAAAGTCACGACGGCAGAGGAAATTCTGGCTGATACAGGCGGTAAAGTAGATGTGGTTGTCATGGGAGTGGGAACAGGCGGTACTTTGACTGGTGTTGGAACAGTTTTAAAGAAGCATGACAGTAATATCAAAATTGTTGCTGTCGAACCGGAAGATAGTCCGGTCTTATCTGGCGGACAGCCCGGGCCCCATAAAATCCAGGGGATAGGTGCGGGGTTCTCGCCGAAGAATCTTGATGAAAGTCTGATTGACGAAATTTTGACAATTGGTAATGAAACTGCCTTTGAAACGGCCCGCGAAGTTGCGCGCGAGGAAGGTATTCCGGTGGGCATTTCTTCAGGCGCCGCAGTTGCAGCAGCGTTGGAAATTGCCGATAGGCCAGAAATGACGGGGAAGACCATAGTTGTCATTATACCTTCTTTCGCAGAAAGATATCTGACAACCGCCCTTTTCGATGGAATTTGATGCTTTATGAACCTGACCGATGAGCAATTAGATCGATATGCCCGGCATATTGTCTTAAGAGATGTTGGTGGACGCGGTCAAAAAAAACTACTCGGCACCAAAGTCCTTATTGTTGGGGCAGGGGGTCTGGGTTCGCCAATGCTATTATACTTGGCGGCGGCGGGCGTCGGAACTCTCGGCATTATTGACGACGATACCGTTGATCTCTCAAATCTGCAGCGTCAAATAGCGCATGAAACAGCTGATATTGATCTGGCAAAAGTAAAAAGTGCGCAAGCTTCTATTGAACGTCTCAATCCAGATATCAACGTAATTCCTTATCAAACCAGATTGAATAAAGACAATGCTCAGGAAATTCTTGCAGAATACGACATTGTTGCCGACGGTACAGATAATTTCGAAACGCGGTTTCTTCTAAACGATATATGCTTTTTAATGCGAAAACCTCTCGTGTCTGGCGCCATGTTGCAGTTTGAAGGCCAAATAAGTACATTTAAGGCATATGAGGCGGGGAATAATCCGTGTTATCGCTGCGTTTTTCCCGTCCCGCCGTCGCCCGAAATTGCGCAAACATGCGGTGAGGCGGGTGTGCTCGGGGCTCTGGCTGGTGTCATAGGCTCTATTCAAGCCATTGAAATTATTAAAGAGATTTTGGGTATTGGCGATAGTCTGTCGGGCCGGCTATTGCTTTTTGACGCGTTGTCTACGGAGTTTCGAAAGATCAAAATTTCGCGGGACCCTGCTTGCGCCTTGTGCGGTTCTGAAGCCACAATATCCGGGATACTGCTTCCTTAAGGCAGAAAATATCCGGTCGCAAAGGATAGCACGAGGGGTATGGTAACAATCGAGATCAATGTTTGAACGGTTATGATCCCGGCCATCACTTCTGCATCCCCACTCAGTAATTTTGCCAATGCGTAACCGGAACTCGCCGTCGGGATGACTCCATAAATTACCAGAACCATGGCAGCAACACCTTCAATACCCGTCAATATGGCTATTCCAGTGATCACGACAGGAAAAATTATCATTTTACATAAGGTGGCAATGGTTACATATCGTGCGCCGGTATGAATGGCCTTAATACGCAATCCGGCGCCAACGCAAAGCAGGGCGAAGGGCAGGGCGGCTTTCGACAATATGCCCGTCAGGTCATGTAGGACGGGCAGCGGACCAATCCCCGATAAATTCAAACTTACGCCTAAAATAATCGCCAGCAGCAGCGGGTTTCGAAAAATTTCTTGAATCAAGCGGCGCTTCAGGGAAATCGTGCCTGACGCCCCTTGAAACCAGACAAGAACCGTAACACAAAGAAGATTTGTCACCGGAACAAGAAGGGATATCGCGACAGTTGCAAGTAGCAGCCCGTGGGCGCCATATAAATACTCGGCGACGGCGACGGCGATAAAGGTGTTATGACGGGTCGCCCCCTGAAAAACGGAGCCGCCGACTGGGCCAGAAAGCTTGAAAATCCGCACGCATAGAAGTGAGATTAGAGCCGTCGCGGCTAGCGCGCTAAACAAAGCGAAAGCATAGGTATCCACAATATCTTCGCTGAAAGGCGCAGTGGTCGTGCTATGCAGAAGAAGTGCTGGAAACAAGACCCAATAAGTGACCCGATCCGCGTGATGCCAAAATTCACCCCCCGGAAAACCGTTGCGCCGAAGAAGATTCCCTAAAACCAGCAACAGGAAAATCGGTAGAATGGCAAGGGAAATGACCCACATAAATTTTTCTTTCAATTCGCCGCAGGAAGGCAATCGATGACTGAGAAGCTTAGTGTTTGGTATTATTTCGTCGATTTGGCTAGCAGAAACTTTCTGCCGTTCACGAAATGATTTGTCAATTTAATGTTGAAGATAACTTTGATATTTACTTTAACGCTGGATTGGGATGATATCCTGGCCCGATCGTCAGCGCTTTTTTAGGCAGATCAGATTGGTCAATGCTGGAGTGGAAGGTCTTTGTAATTTCAGCAAGCTGCTGCCCAGTAGATTTATTAAGAAGCATGACTTTGACCTGGTAGGGTTGATTTTTGACAACACCAGTAACAGCTGGTGTCCGAAACATATACTGAATAAGTTCCGGGCGGACAATCTGTCGAATGGTGAAGGGAAGACCTCCCTCCGGGTTTTCGAATTCGGCAACAATTTCAGTATCATCTGGCAATGTTTTCCCAGGCTTAAGAACAAATCCATAAAAACCTTCGCCTATCCGATAATTAAAAATAAAACCGCCGCCCGAAATTTCGAGATAAGGTTTTTCGGCCTCACCGTCGCAACTGCAAAGAAGAACGGAAATAAAAAGGAATAAACAGCCCGTCCAGAGACGCATATTAGAATTCTCCACTGATTATCGATATGGTACGTGTCATCTACCTTGCTGTCTAATGCTGAAAAGGTTGTCACTTGCCGCTCTTATACTTCATTCAACAGCTGATAAATGCTGTGCAGATCAGTGCTCTGTACGCATTATTGGCCACCGCATTTGTGTTGCTTTATGGCGTGGCCAATCGCATTAACCTAGCTTTCGGCACCCTTGCTATGTGGAGTGCATACGTCACTATCTCTCTCATTACACTCCTCCTTGCCCTGACGTCGTGGTCACTTTTGGTCGTCGTCGTCGTTGGTGCCGCTGTCGCGATCCTAAACACATCAGCGGTAGGATATGTTTTGCATAAAATTGTTATATCGCCGCTGATTAGGCAGCGTTCACAAGCTATGTTGATTGCAACAATTGGGGTTGCTATCGTATTGGAAGAAACAATGCGGCTTATTTACGGGTCAAAAGAGCTATGGCTAGTTCCAGTATTTGCAACGCCCATTCCTCTTATTACCTCTGATATATTTCCAATTCAGGTGACAACGATCCAACTCGTGGTAACACTTACCGCGCTTGCCACAGTCATTGCTCAAATCTTATTGATGAGGCATCACCGGTTTGGACGGCTCTGGCGAGCCTGCTCGGAAGATCTAAAAATGGCGGCTCTTTGCGGAATTAATATACCGCTAATATTGACAAGCTCTTTTGTTTTGGCGGCTTTTTATGCAGGTTTGGCAGGAACGTTGATTTCTCTACTTTATGGGAGTGCGGGTTTTGGAATGGGAATGATGGTTGGATTGAAAACCTTGTTTGTGGCTGTTATCGGGGGTATGAAATCGGTCGGCGGTTGCCTGATTGCGGCGTTTCTGCTTGGTTTTTTAGAAACGTTCTGGTCAGCCTACTTTGCTATTGAATACAGGGATGTGGCGTCGCTTATCTCGCTAACTTTTCTACTTGTCCTGAACCAACAGGGCGTTCAGTTTTTCGGGGCCGCCTTCCCTATAAATAGGAAAAACGACCGCTAGAGACAAGTAGCGATCGTTTTTCGGTAAAATTCGACTTTTAGCGTGGTTTTTTACGCGGTTTTCGGTGCGGATTCTAAAACCTCAGGTCCAACATATTCTGAAAACTGCTCGAAATTCTCAATAAACCGCGAAACCAGGTCTTGGGCTTTGGCATCATAAGCCGCCTTGTCGGACCAGGTGTTTCTTGGGTTCAGAATATCAGATGGAACACCGGGACAAGAAACCGGCATTGCCAGGCCGAAGAAAGGATCTTTTTCGGTTTCAGCTTTTGCAAGAGTACCGTCAAGGGCCGCATTGACCAGAGCCCGGGTATGGCCAATTGGCATACGATGGCCCGTTCCATATTCACCGCCAGTCCAACCTGTGTTTACCAACCAGCAATTTACGCCATGTTTCGCTATTTTTTCGCCAAGCAAAGTTGCATAGACCGACGGATGGCGGGGCATAAACGGCGCGCCAAAACATGTGGAGAAAGTTGCTTGAGGCTCACTGCCCAACCCTTTCTCTGTACCAGCAAGTTTTGCTGTATAGCCGGATAGAAAATGATACATGGCTTGTTCAGGGGTCAATTTGGATATGGGAGGCAAGACACCAAAGGCATCTGCCGTCAGCATAATGACATTGGTTGGATTGCCGGCAATACCGGTGTCTGAAGCGTTGGGAATAAAATCAATTGGATATGATGCGCGAGTATTCTCCGTATAGCGATTGTCATCCAAATCCAATTCACCCGTTGTCTCGTCGACCACCACATTTTCCAGAACAGTGCCAAACCGACGGGTGGTCTCAAAAATTTCCGGCTCCGCTTCTTGCGATAGTTTGATTACCTTCGCGTAACATCCACCTTCAAAATTAAAAACGCCGTCATCCGACCAACCATGTTCATCGTCACCGATTAACATTTTACTGGCATCTGCTGAAAGAGTTGTCTTGCCAGTACCTGAAAGGCCAAAAAACACCGTCGAATTTCCTTCTTCACTGACGTTGACGGAGCAATGCATCGGAAGGGTTTGCTTTTCGGGAAGGAGGTAGTTCAGGATGGAGAATACAGATTTTTTGATTTCACCTGCATATGAAGTTCCCCCGATAATAACGAGTTTTTCCGCAAAGTTTGGAAGGACAAATACCTCGGAACGTGTGCCGTCAATCGCTGGGTCGGCTTCGAAAGAGGGTATTTGAAGAATTGTAAATTCCGGCTCAAAATCGGCTAATTCCTCCGCGGCCGGTTGAATAAACATATTGCGCGCAAACAGATTGTGCCAGGCGCATTCGGTGATAATTCGAACGGGTAAACGATGGGTGGGGTCTGCACCTGCGTAACAATCCTGAACGAACACTTCGCGGCCTGTCAAATACTGCCGCATTTTTTTGTGTAATCCAGTAAATTTTTCAGCATCGATGGGTTTGTTGACCTGACCCCACCAGATATTATTTTCGCTGCTACTTTCCTTAACAATAAACTTGTCGTTTGCAGAGCGTCCTGTGTGTTGGCCTGTTAACGCTACAAGCGGACCACCTGCTGCAAGAGAGGCCTCTCCTCGAACGAGCGCTTCCTGATATAAAGCGGGCGTTGATAAATTCCAATACACCTTACCAACATTTCCCAGGCCATTTTTATCCAGCCCATAACTACTCTTATGGGATCCTATTTGCTCCACATTTATTCTCCAGCGCTATAAAAAAAGGCCCAATTCAATGGGCGTCTTTCGACAGAATATGATGCCTGTCTTTTTGGCGCAACACCTCTGCGTTGAAATAGTAAAAATAAGAACCGCATTCTTCGAATTTATTTCGTATTTCTTCACAAATCTTTTCATACGAAATAAAAAAAAGGAAAAAATATCTAGTTTCTTGCGTTTTTAACCATACTGACAAATTCTTTGCGAACCTCATTTGCGTTCGAAACGTTATTTTCAAATAGAATCCGTTGATATTGCCACCCTGAACGTAGGTCAAACCCTTCTGGGTCAAGACCAACTAATTTCCACTCCTGTAACTTATTGATATAGTTGTTGGTGATCGCGAAGTTTTGGACGGCGCTGGCGTGGTCGGAATTCATATGGTTAAGGATGTCAGTTTCACATTCTTCGACGCATAAAAAATGTGGGGATACACATATTTCATCGCCGTCAATCCAATGAATTTTTCCAAACCCGCCAACCAAATGCGCTCTTTCAATGGCAAATTGGTATAATTTAAAATCGGCGAAACTGGCATACTCCGCCGCGCTAGGATACCGACGAAGGTAGCGCCGCATGAGGTGATCGTCTTCTGTTGATTTAAGCCGCCCCTGCAAGGTGACTCTTGCTTGCGTAAGCGGGTCAACATTTTCCGATGACTCGCTGATCAACAGGGATACCTGTGGAGAAAAGGCAATGTTGTGACTATGTACGGCGAGGTCAGATAACAAGAGTAATGGAGATCCCGTCGGATCTGTCGCAATCGTTACTAACGAACAATAAGGATCGCCTCCCCTAACCAAGTTCGTACCGAGGGAAGCGGTTATCGCGGATCTAAGGAGCGATCGAGCCGTGAGAGAAGGTAAAGGGATCGAATCTTTTTGTTCCATAGTAGCTTTTTGCGACAAAATTCCGGCAAAGGAAAGAATTTATCAAATTAATGAGCTGAAAAGTGGGATTACGGCCAGGATTGACCCTAGGGACATGATCTCGCCTTATTTAGACGAAATGTAGGATGGTAATTATCGAAAGCAAACCATACAATAGGGTGAAATTATGAAAATGGGGTGTGACATGGCGACGAAAGTGGCCTTGGTAGATGACGACCAAAATATTCTGACGACAGTGTCAATATTGCTGGAATCCGAAGGATTTACGGTTGACAAATATTCCGATGGCGAAGCTGCCCTTGAAGGATTGGCGGATAATCCGCCGGACCTGGCTGTACTAGATATCAAGATGCCGCGCATGGATGGCATGGAGCTATTGAACCGTCTACGGCGGGTATCTAACCTTCCCGTTATATTCCTGACATCCAAAGATGACGAAATTGACGAGTTTCTGGGGCTAAAAATGGGTGCGGACGACTATGTTCGCAAGCCTTTTTCACAGCGGCTTCTCGTTGAACGCATCAGAACCGTGCTGCGGCGCCATAATTCCAATAAAGGCGAAAGCGACACTAGCGAAGAAGAAATTCTTGTTCGCGGGAAACTGCGTCTTGATAGTGTTCGACATGCCTGTTTTTGGGATGGGCGCGAAGTTACGCTGACCGTGACAGAGTTTATGCTGTTGCATGCGCTAGCGTTACGGCCTGGCCACGTGAAAAGCCGTGATCAGTTGATGGATGCGGCCTACGACGACAACATTTACGTCGATGATCGCACCATTGATAGCCATATCAAGCGGCTTCGCAAAAAAATCAAAGCAACTGATTCAGAGTTTTCCGCTATCGAAACCCTTTATGGTGTCGGCTATCGGTTCAAGGAAAAATAGTCTCAGGGTAACTGCATAATCTCATGACAGCACGGCCTAAGCCCTATTTGGGAAAATCCGTTTCCGGTAAAAAAGCTGACAAGCGAGGAAAGGTCATTAAACGAGGACCTTTTTCCTCACTTGGGCGCCGGATAATGGCGATCAATCTTTTCTCGGTTATTTTCCTGGCAGGTAGTCTGCTATACCTAGATCAGTTTCAAAGCGGGCTTATTGAAGCAAAGTTTCAATCTTTAACGACAAACGGACGGATGATTGCCGGTGCTTTAGGTGAAGCGGCTCTCCAGGAAGTTTCCCTTGATGGCCAGATTCAGTATCTAACACTCGACTCTCTTCCAATCAAAAGAGTCCTTCGTCGGCTATCTATTGTCACGAATACGCCAGCGCTATTGTTTGACCGGGAAGGTAAGCTGATTGCTGATAGCCGCCGACTAATTTCAGCCGGGCGGAATATCGTTTATGACGAATTGCCACCGCCGGAAGTAAAAAGCCCGGTGCGACTATTTTTTGAAGAGCTGTATGATACGTGGGAAAAATTTTTTCCGACCAAATATGATTTTCCGCTTTATCCGACAACGCCCATTCCGACGAGTAAGGATTTCGATGAAATTGGAACAGCTATTAATGGCGAAACGGATAGTATGACCCGTCAAACCCGTGACGGGGAATTGATATTATCTGTTTCGGTTCCGGTTCAGGGATTCAAGCATATTTTGGGAGGCCTACTGCTCACTGAAAATAGCGGTGCGATCAATGATGCGGTTCGGTCTGCGCAGGTGACCACATTGATCGTATTTTCGGTAACATTGGTAATTACCCTTTTACTGTCACTTTTTCTTGCACGCACGATTGCTGCACCAATACACATTCTGGCAGAAGCTGCAGACAAAGTACGTCTTGGTATTGGTCGCCGTGTGGTTGTTCCTGACTTTTCCAAAAGAAAAGATGAAATAGGCGACCTTTCAGCTTCTTTTCGGGCAATGACAACGGCTCTTTATGACCGAATGGATGCTATCGAAGCGTTTGCGGCTGACGTTGCTCATGAGCTTAAAAACCCGCTAACCTCCCTTGGTACCGCAGTTCAAGCATTTGAACAAATCAAGGATGATGAAAAGCGAGAAAGGCTACGCGCTGTTATTGCAAGCGATGTGAAGCGATTGGATCGCTTGATAACAGATATTTCTGCGGCAAGCCGTCTAGACGCGGAGTTGTCGCGGACGGAGGGCGAGGCCGTCGATATGAAGGCATTAGTTCAAGGGGTTGTTGATACCTATCAGACAACACAGATGTTCTCGACTATAACGTTCGATGTCATTGTGCCCGAAGAAGAGGCGGTAGTGAACGGGTTACCAGGTCGGATTAGTCAGGTGCTTCGAAATTTAGTTGATAACGCAGTCTCATTTTCACCTGAAAAGGGTCATGTTCATGTAGCGCTTAAGAGTTTTGGCGACCATGTCGAAGTGAGAGTTGAAGATATGGGCCCTGGTATACCGGAAAATAGTCTTGAAGACATTTTCAACCGTTTTTATACAGAGCGGCCCAAATCAGAGGATTTTGGTCGCCATTCTGGTTTAGGCCTCAGTATTTCACGACTAATTGTCGATGCCCATGGTGGTAAAATAACGGCGCGAAATTCGAGAAATGAACGAGAAGAAGTCTTGGGAGCTCTATTTGTCGTAACATTGCCAAAATAGCCCGTTGCGTCTCACGCTTCTAAAGTCCACACTTGCCCCATGATTAAAGTACATGGAACATCTGTAAATATTGATGGGAAAGGGTTATTGTTTCGCGGTTCGCCTGGCTCCGGAAAATCGGATTTGGCGTTACGGCTGATTGACGGCGGTGCGACCTTGATTTCTGACGATTACACAGAAATTCTCGTACTTCAGGGATCACCAGTATTGAGAGCACCGCAGACAATACAAGGGAAAATGGAGGTCCGCGGCATAGGACTAATGGAAATGCCGTTTGTTGACAACATACCGCTGCGCCTTATCTTTGATCTTGTTCCTTTTCAACAAGTTGAACGTATGCCGGTGGCTCAATTTTTCACCATAGAAAACGTCAAAATTCCAGTTCGACTTATTGATCCCTATATGGCCTCGGCGGCAGCGAAAATTCGGCTCGCAATTGGGCGGGATATTTTGGAAACAGGATATGAATGATTCGAAAGTTTCAGAAACATCGAGAAACAAAATTGTTCTAATCTCGGGAATGTCGGGAGCGGGTAAAAGTTCTGCGCTTCGTCAATTTGAAGATATGGGCTGGGAAATCGCGGACAATGTCCCGTTGTCGCTTTTACTGTCTATGGTGGATCAGTTTGGCGAAGCCGGAGATCTGAACTTGGCATTGGGGGTTGATTTCCGAACGCGAGGCTTTTCTACAACGGATTTGCTTGATTTGATTTCTGGGCTGCGCGACCGGAAGCAAATAGTCTCTCTTTTGTTTTTGGATTGCGACGACGCTGTATTGCAGCGACGATTTATAGAAACCAGACGTCGCCATCCGTTAGCGACCGACCGGCCAGTTGCGGATGGCATCAAACAAGAAAAGTTTCAATTATCGCAGCTTAAAGCCGCCGCAGATATGCGAATTGATAGCACGAATCTCTCGCTTCCAGAACTGAAGCGTATTTTAAGAGGCCATTTCGGACTACAAAAAACATCAAGGCTTTCGGTTTCTATCATGTCTTTTTCTTACAAATTTGGTCTTCCTCGCGAAGCAGATTTAGTTTTCGACGTTCGCTTTCTCAGTAATCCTTTTTATAATCCGGAGCTTCGAAAAAAAACCGGTAGGGATCCTGAAGTAGTTGAATTCATTGAAAATGATCTGGTTTTTGACGATTTTCTAACGCAGATATCTGATCTGTTGTCATTACTATTACCGCGGTATGCAGAGGAAGGAAAATCCTATCTTACTGTTGCCATAGGGTGTACAGGAGGGCGGCATCGGTCTGTATGTATTGCAGAAAAAATTCATGGCCTAGTGGCAAAGAACGGTTATTTTGCTAATCTGGTTCATCGTGATTTGATAAAAATAGGCGGAGAGTAATATGAGTAATGGCTTAGTGTTTCAGAATAAGGCGGCTAAGATATGATTGGCATGGTCCTCGTAACGCACGGCCGTCTGGCAGAGGAATTCGTCGCCGCAACGGAACATGTCGTTGGCCCGCAATCGCAGGTTCGCGCCATATCCATTGGTCCGGACGATGACATGGAATTGAGGCGTCAGGATATCTTGACTGCCGTCAATGAAGTGGAAACTGGAGCTGGCGTCATATTGCTTACGGATATGTTTGGTGGAACGCCGTCAAATCTTGCGATTTCCGTCATGGAGAAAGCAAATGTTGAGGTTATCGCCGGTATAAACCTTCCAATGCTCATAAAACTCGTTAGTTTGCGCGGTGAAGACGATATGGAGCATGCTGTTGCAGCGGCACAGGAATCTGGCAGGAAGTATATTAACGTTGCCTCTCATCTTTTGGCGGACAAATCCTAATTATATAAAGAAAAGTAGCGTCTTTTTGCTGTGTATCTCAAATAATGAAACGTGAACTGATTATCACAAACGAACGCGGCCTGCATGCACGAGCCGCGGCAAAATTTGTTAAATGTGTTGAGAATTATGACGCGGAAGTTATCGTAACCAATGGTGATAACCAAGTGTCGGGGGGCTCTATAATGGGCTTAATGATGCTGGCGGCATGTACAGGTACTAAAATTGGGATAGAAGCATCTGGCAAAGAATCGGAAAATGCTTTGAAAGCGCTCGCCGCCCTTATTGACGGAAAGTTCGGCGAAAAATAGTACTCATAACAAGAAATGCCATAAAGATATAAAGATTTCTTTATATTGTGCTTGATAATCTAGGTAGAGCTTGATATACAGGCAGCAATTGCGGCAAGCTATGTCCTTTCTTGGCTCCCGTTTATGCATTATTTTGTTTGAAAGACCAATTACATGACAATTTTTGAAGACTTTAAAGTTGCGGACATGTCGCTGGCCGACTGGGGCCGTAAGGAAATTGCGATCGCTGAAACCGAAATGCCTGGCTTGATGGCCCTTCGCGAAGAATTTGGTGTGGGCAAGCCGCTCAAAGGAGCACGTATAGCAGGCTGTTTGCATATGACCATTCAGACTGCCGTCCTAATTGAGACACTTACGGCGCTTGGGGCAGAAGTACGTTGGTCATCTTGTAATATCTTTTCCACGCAAGATCAGGCCGCAGCAGCGATTGCGGCAACGAAAGTGCCGGTTTTTGCTTGGAAAGGTGAAACCGAAGAAGAAGCTTTGTGGTGCATCATTCAGACAATTGAAGGCCCGGACGGCTGGCGCCCCAACCTTATTCTCGATGATGGTGGCGATTTAACGCAAGTTATGCACGACGATTATCCAGAATTAATGAACGACGTGCTGGGGTTATCTGAAGAAACCACAACCGGTGTGCATCGATTGTATGAAATGGCAAAAGCCGGAACATTAAAAGTTCCTGCCATTAACGTGAATGACTCGGTGACAAAATCGAAGTTCGACAACCTTTATGGATGTCGGGAAAGCCTTGTGGATGGTATCAAGCGGGCGACGGACGTTATGATTGCGGGCAAGATTGCTGTTGTTTGCGGCTATGGCGATGTTGGCAAAGGCTCCTCAGCTTCCCTGCGTAGTCAAGGCGCACGGGTCCTCGTAACGGAGATAGATCCAATTTGCGCCTTGCAAGCCGCAATGGAGGGGTATGAAGTTGTCACAATGGAAGACGCTGTCGCCACGGCAGACATTTTCGTGACGACGACCGGTAACGTCGATGTAATTACGTTAGATCATATGCGTGAAATGAAAGATCGGGCAATTGTTTGCAATATTGGTCACTTCGATTCAGAAATCCAAATTGGTGCCTTGCGTAATTACACATGGCATAATGTGAAACCACAGGTTGATGAAATTGAATTTCCTGACGGAAAACGCCTGATTGTGTTGGCAGAAGGCCGGCTTGTGAATCTTGGTTGCGCAACAGGCCATCCAAGTTTCGTGATGAGCGCGTCTTTCACGAACCAGGTCCTGGCGCAAATCGAACTATGGGAACGTCACGATTCATATGGCAAAGAAGTTTATGTCTTGCCTAAACATCTGGATGAGAAAGTCGCAACCTTACATTTAGATAAACTTGGTGCGAAATTGACGAAGTTAACCGACGAGCAGGCGGAATATATCAGTGTTCCGCAAGTCGGACCCTTTAAACCAGATCATTATCGCTACTAATTTTACACTAGTTG
>Ga0315336_1000909_pt1 | contig 66628 bp, 54 predicted proteins | sample ASW5metaG_FD_204512 | JGI IMG/M metagenome (GOLD analysis project Ga0315336, IMG submission 204512) | Ammonia-oxidizing marine archaeal communities from Monterey Bay, California, United States - ASW #5 | ecosystem: Environmental > Aquatic > Marine > Intertidal zone | place: USA: California... | reverse complement strand
CGGTGGCGAACAACCGGCCGGCGAACCCGGGGAACGACGGGAAACACATCGAGCCCAGGATGCCCCCGGCGTTCATGTCCTTGACCCGCTCGTCGACCTTGTAACAGCCCGGCCGGATCTCGTCCAGTCCTTGGGGTTCGAGGCCGTACTCCTCTTTCGGGCGGCCCGCGACCGCGTTGAGCGCCACGTTGGGGATCACGATGTCGCGGAACTGCCAGGTATCAGAACCATCGGGGTTATGCACCAACCGCGGCGCCTCATCCAGGTACTTCTTCTGCAGATGATTCCTGAACATATCCGGCGGCTCGACGATGTGATCATCAACGCTGATCAGGATCATGTCCTCTTTATTCATTGTCTATTCCTTTCCCATATCCGTGGCCGGTCGGAAGACCGGCACGGTGAAGCCGTCGTCGTCGCGGAAAGCGATCACGAGTTCCATTTCCCCAGTCAGGTTTTCGACCGGGCAGTCTTCGATGATCGTCATCAACCGCGGACCCTCGGCAAGGTCGACCATCGCGACCACGTAGGGGGTGCGGGCGTCGAATGGAGCTGCGTTCTGGTGGACGACGCTCCACGTGTACAGCGTGGCGCGGCCCGAGGCCTGTGTGGGCCGGACATCGGTACTCCAGCAGTGCGGACAGAAGGAGCGTATGTACAACGAGTTGCGTCCGCATGCGGCGCAGGCGTTGATCAGCACCCGCCGGTCCTGAATCGCCTGCCACCACTTTTCGCTGTCGGAGTCGACGGTCGGGCGGTTCGGCCCCACGGGAATGTCCATCAGCGCGTCCCCAGAATCATCGTGGCGCTGTGGGAGAAGAAGCCCCCCATGGCGTGCACGCATGCCAGGCGCGCATTGCCGACCTGGCTTAGACCACACTCGCCGCGGAGCTGTCGCACCGCCTCTACCAGCAAGAACATCCCTCGCATGCCCGGGTGGCACGACGCCAGCCCGCCACCGTCGGTGTTTGTCGGCAACGCGCCGCCCGGACGCAGCGCACCCGAGGCTATGAACGGGCCGCCCTCGCCTTTTGGACAAAAACCGAGATCTTCGACTGTCAACAGCACGGTGGAGGTAAACGAGTCGTAGAGCTGGCAGACGTCGATGTCCGCGGGCGAGACGCCGGCCCGCGCGAACGCTTGCGGGCCTGACACTGCTGCCGCGGAGGTGGTGAAGTCGCGCCACTCACTCATGCTCACATGCGACGTCGCGTCGGCGGCACCGAGAATCCACACCGGTTCCTTGGCGCAGTCCTTCGCGATGGATTCGCTGGCCAGCACTATGGCGCCGCCACCGTCGGTGCGCAGGCACACATGCTTGGACGTGAACGGATCGGCCAGCATGGGCGCAGCGGCGACATCGGCTACCGTGATGCGATCGCGCTCGAATGCGTTGTCGTTCATGGCCGCCCACTCGTGGGCGGCGACAGCGACCTCGGCCAACTGCTCCACCGTCGTGCCGTACTCGATCATGTGGCGTCTGGCGGCCATCGCATACTTGGCGATCAGTGTGGCGCCGTACGGTGCCTCGTACTGCATGGCGCCGCCGGTGCCCATAGCGGCCGCCGAGTTGCGGAGGCGGCGTTTGACGTCCGATCGGGCGGTGGAGCCATACGTCAAGAGTGCGACGTCGATCTCGCCCGCCGCGATGGCAGCGGCGGCGTGGCGCGCCATGACTTCCCACGAAGATCCGCCGACGTTGGTGGCATCGACCCATGCGGGTCGCAATCCCAGATACTCGCTGACTTCGACTGGCGGAAGGAGCGTCCCGTGCGCGCCGAATCCGTCGATGTCGTCCTTCGTCAGACCCGCGTCGGCGATCGCGCGCATGGAGGACTGGGCCATCAGTGCCATGGCGGTCTTGTCGGGCACTCGTCCGCAATCAGACAGCGCGGCGCCAACGATCGCGACCTGGTTCGCTGGCATATCTAATGGTTACCACATCGATAATGGCGTTAACGACTTGATGGAATCCTCGTTCTCAGTCGGCTACCGTGAGTTGGTGCCGAGATCATTACGCGACGCACTGCGCGGCGACGACCTGGTGTTGTGCCTTGCCCTGATGAACGCACGTACGCCCGATGTTCCTGCCATCGCCGCGGCATGCGGATACGACGCGGTCTATGTCGATCTCGAGCACACCTCCACGTCCCTCGAGACCGCTGCCATGCTCTGCGCGAGCGCGCTAGGGGCGGGTATATCGGGGTTGGTGCGGGTACCGTCGCACGACCCAAGTGTGATCGCTCGGGTACTCGACAACGGTGCCGTGGGAGTCATTGTCCCGCATGTTGATTCAAGGGAGGAAGCCGAGACGATCGTCGATGCCGCCCGCTTCCCGCCGAACGGTCATCGATCGATATCGGGACCCAATCCCGTGAGCGGATACGGCGCGCTGCCGGCACCGGAGCTGACCGCTGTGCTGGAACACCGCACAGTGGTCGCGGTGATGATCGAATCTCCCGCCGCGGTCGAGGCGAGCGGTGCCATCGCGGCGGTAAACGGTGTTGACATGATCCTGCTCGGACCTAGCGATCTGACCGCGGAGATGGGCATCCACGGCGACTATGAGAATGAGCATTTCCGCGATGCAGTAGACTCTGTCGCAGCGGCTTGCCGTAAGCACGGCGTGGCGCTCGGAGTTGCCGGAATCAAGTCCGTTGACCTGCTGAAACAGTTTATCGGACTGGGATTGCGATTCATCTCGGCGGGTACGGACGTCGGAATGATGACCGAGGCTGCTACGGCCCGCGCACAAGTCTTGCGGGAGCTCGAACCCGAATAGGAGGACGGATGCCCACCGCGATCTACACCGACCAGGTGACCGACTCGATGGCATGGACCGGGGCCGATTTCACCAGTAAGGAAGACTTCGCTTTCGACCTGTCGGCACGCAATATCGCTGCGCTGGAATCGATTCTGGTCAAGACCTCTCACAAGGATCGAGACGACATCACCCCCGATGACGCGCGGCACCCCGACCTCGACGATGACCTGGCGCGACTGTATCGGGATCTGATGTTCGGCAAGGGACTTGCATGTGTCCGCGGCTTTCCCGTGGAGCAGCACTCGATCGAGGACCTCGAACGCATCTACTGGGCTTTCTGCACGCATCTGGGCTATCTGGTATCCAACAATTCGTTCGGCCACCGCATGGTGCGGGTGCAGGAGGAGATCCTGCCCAACGGCGTTCAACCCGCCCGCGGTACCAAGTCACGAGCGGAGTTGGCGATGCACAACGATGCCGCCGACATCCTCGCCCTGCTGTGCGTCTATCCGGCGGCCGAGGGTGGTGAAAGCCAGTTCGCAAGTGGCCCAGCCGCGCACAACCGGATCCTCGCCGAACGGCCGGATCTGCTAGACGTGCTGTACCAGGGCTTTCCGCACCACCGCCGCAGCGAACAACCCGACGACCAGCCCGACGTCACACCGTATGACGTACCGGTGTTCTCGCAGATCGACGGCCGCATCTGTATCAACTTCACGTACAGCAGCATCCTGCCCGCGATGAAGACCCTCGGCCGCGAGTTCACGCCGGAGCAGGAGGAAGCCATCGAGTTGCTCCGCACCATACTGGTCGAGCAGCAGGTCGAGTTCCGGCTCGAATCCGGTGAAGCGGCGGTGGCCAACAATTTCGCGATGTGCCACTCGCGGTCGGACTTCGTCAGCAGCAATGATCCGAAGAAGGCCCGATGCTTCCTGCGCGCGTGGATGGAGGTGCCGCGAGAGGATCGACGACTGCCGATCGGCCGGGAGTACTTCCACATGGAGAATAAGGACCTCCGGTTGGGCTACGACATTGTCGAGGGCCGCGACGGCACGATCGCGCGCAACGACTACAAGAACGTCGATCCCGCTCTGGCGGACATGTTCAAGGCTGCTCAGGCGAAGCCCAAAGCCAAACAGTGATGAGCGCTTGCGCGAAGAACAGACGGCAATGAGCGTACGGCCGCGACTGGTCTACGAACGATGGACCGATCCCGCCGCCGGGGACATCCTCGAGGTCGCCGACATCGAACTGGTCAATCTGGATCTGACCGCGCCTCCTGAACAGGGTTGGGCCGCATTGGAAACAGCGCACGGCTACCAGGTCGCCACCCGCACCGATGTCGCATCGGTGAACGACGGCGCGCAGTGGCTGGCCGGGCCGGCACTGGTACGACGCTGTCCGCAGCTGCTGGCGGTGTGCTCGGCAGGGGCGGGGTATGACGTCATCGACGTCGAGGCGTGCACGCGGGCGGGAATCGCGGTGTGCAACAGCTCGGGCCCCGGCGCGGAGGCAGTCGCCGAACACGCGCTCGGCTTCATGCTCGACCTCGCCAAGAAGATCACCGTCGCCGACCGCGCACTGCGCAGCGGGGCGCTCGGAGACCGACTGGCCCTGATGGGAAGTCAGCTGCTCGGCAAGACGCTCGGTGTCGTCGGGCTGGGCGCTATCGGGAGTCGGCTGGTGGAGTTGTGCGCTCCGTTTGGAATGGAAGTCATCGTCTTCGACCCGTATGTCGACGAGACGACGGCGTCTGAGCGTGGAGTGCAGTTGGTGCGACTCGCCGAGTTGGTCGAGCGGTCGGACTTCGTTCAGGTGACGTGTCCACTGACGACGGAAACGCAGGGTTTGATCGGCAAGGCGCAGTTCTCGGCGATGAAGCCGACCGCATTCTTCATCACAACGGCGCGTGGACCCGTCCACGACGAGACGGCGCTGTACGACGCGCTTGTGGGCGGAGGCATCGCCGGGGCCGGCCTGGACGTGTTCCACGAGGAGCCGCCGCGGCGGGACAACCCGCTGCTGCAACTCGACAACGTCGTCGCCACCCCGCACACCGCCGGGATCACCGTCGAGGCTGCGCGCGATATCGCGGTCGCCACCGCTACGCAGTGGCAGACGATCTTTACCGGTGGCATGCCGCCCCGGCTCCTGAATCCCGATGTGTGGCCGCGGTACTGCGAGCGGTTCCACGAGATTCTCGGTTTGCGACCCAGCGCCACAGCAGTTTTGGAGAGAAGAGGCTGACCCGGTGAGCAACTACGACACGATCGAGGTGGAGGTACGGGGTCACACCGCGTGCGTGACGCTGAACCGGCCTGAAGTGCTGAACGCGATCAACGACGAGATGATCGCCGAACTCGCGGTGGCGTACGCGGAGATTGAAAATTCGCAAGACATCTGGACGATGATCATCACCGGTGCCGGCCGTGCGCTCTGTGTCGGCGCCGACGTGAACAAGGCCGCCGACCACGACATGGAGAACGCGGCGGGCATCGACAATCAAGGCGAACCGATACTGAGCTCGATGCGGCAGTGGGACGCGCCGCAGGAGGCGACACCCCCGTGGATGCAGATGACCAAGCCGATCATCTGCGCCGTCAACGGCATTGCGTGTGGTGCGGGAATGGATCTCGTCACGACAGCAGACATCACGATCGCGTCGGAGCACGCGACGCTGATGGACCCGCATGTGAGTATCGGCGTCGCCTCGGGACGCGAGGGGGTACGGTTGGCGCGCATTCTGCCGCTGCCGGTTGCCATGCGTTTGATTCTGATGGGTAAGCACGAGCGGCTCGACGCTCAGCGCGCCTACGATCTCGGCGTCTTCACCGAGGTGGTCTCCCACGAATCGCTGATGGATCGAGCGTGGGAGATCGCGGAAGTGGTGAATTCGAATGCACCTCTGGCGGTGCGTGGTTCGCGCATGGCGGTCCGAAAGGGAATGAACCTGCCGATTTACGAGGCCGAACTACTCGCCGAGAACTACCGTATGAAGGTGGCGCTGACGAAGGACGCCGTCGAGGGACCGCGAGCCTTCCTCGAGAAGCGCAAGCCAGACTGGAAAGCGCTGTAGTCCGCGGCGAGTGCGCAGTTTGCGACGCTCACGCAGCGTGTCGCGGATGAATCCGCACAATCGCGAAGGCTACGTCATCCCGAAGAAGTTCTTTGCGTTGGTGGACAGCACTTTCCGCTTGGTCTCCTCGTCCAGACCCTCCGTCGCCTTGTTGGCGACGTCCATGCTGTTCGGCCAGTTGGTGTCGTTGTGCGGATAGTCGGTCTCGAACATGAGCTGATCCTCGCCGACGAGGTCGAGGATGCGGAACGCCACGGGGTCGCCGAATGTGGAGAACCACACGCGTCCGGGCACCTGGCTGCTCGGCGGCTCAGTCAGCAGCGGATGGACGCCACCCCAGGCCCGCCGGTCTTCCCAGACCTCGTCGACGCGTTGCAGGTAATAGGGAATCCAGCCGGCCTGGGCCTCGGCGAACGCAATCTTGAGTTTGGGGAACTGCTTGAGTTTGGCAGAGAACAGCCAATCGACCAGGGCGATGGTGCAGTTCACCGCCATCAGCGCGCTCGTCACGACATGCGGAGCGTCCGGGGACGACTTCGTCAGCGAGGAGCTCGAACCGATGTGCAGCATTATGCCGACCTGGTTGCGTTCGCACGCCGCGAAGAACGGGTCCCAGTAGCCGCTGTGGATGGACGGCAGGTCGAGGCGTGCGGGTAACTCCGAGAAGCACACGGCGCGCATTCCCTTGGCGGCGACTCGTTCAACTTCTTTTGCGGCCAGGTCGACATCCCACAGCGGAATGATGCCAAGCGGAATCAGCCGACCGTCGGACCCGGCGCCCCACTCGTCTATCTGAAAATCGTTGTAGGCCTGGACGCAGAGCAATGCGAGCTCTTTGTCCTTGCCGTACAGAAATCGTTGGCCGCAGAAGCGAACCAGGGTGTTGGGGAAACACGCCGAGGCTTCGATGCCGGCGATGTCCATGTCGGCGAGCCGGTCCGCGGGCCGATAGCAACCGGGACGCATCTCGTCGTAGGTGATCGGGTCGGTGGTGAGTTCGTCGATTTCGTAGCCGGCCGCCGCACTGATGAGCGGGATCGGGATGATCGCATCCTCGTAGTGCCAGATGTCGGCGTCCCGACCATTCTCGTCGTCGACGAACGCAACATCCGACGTGACACTGGGATCCATGCGCCCGCGGTGCCGAACGATCCTCGGCCCGACCTCCCGATAGCGTTCCGGCAGTCGGCTGGTCCACAGATCGGCCGGCTCCACGAGGTGGTCGTCGGGAGAGACGATGAGGATATCTGCGGTCAAGGCTGCACTCCTTCGAGGATGAACTGCGGCTTCAGCTTGCAGAACTTTGATTCCCGCTAGCGAGAATGGTCATTTCCAGAGTAGCGCATGGGACCGCCGCCATGCGCCTGGTCTACCTACACGTGTAGGTAGATCCCACACCCTGAGCGGGGAACGAGTATTCTCGTGTGCATCATGACTGCTAAGAAGCGTGCCGGCCGGGACCCAGACGCCGGACTGGAACTCGTAGACAATGACATCGAGCTGTCGGGCAGCTGGCAGGAGCGGACGATCGAGCGCCGGCTCAGCCAGGCGCGGGCCCGCGCGTTGGCGCGGAGCTCACGCTTTCTGGCCGCGGCCCTGGAGTTGGTCGAGGAGTCGGGGAAAGCCGACTTCACGATCCAGACGCTGATCGACCGGTCAAACCTGAGCCTGCGCGCGTTCTATCAGCACTTCGCGGGCAAGGAAGAATTGTTGTTGGCGCTGTACGAGAACGCCACGAGCCAGTTCATCGAAGCGATACGGCATGAGGTCGCCGCCGCGAACGGTCCGATGGAGCAGCTCGAGGCGTTCTGCCGTGGCTTCCTGTCCCGCGCCGAGTCGTCCGAGGCCATCGGTGGTCGGGTCATGACGATCTACAACCTGAGTCTGGAAATCGAACGGCCGGCGGACTTTGCGAAGATCTGGGAGCCGCACCAGAAGCTGCTGACCAAGATTCTCACCTCCTGTTCGCGTGCCGGGTTGGTTCGCAAGGACCTGACACCAGCGCAGTTGACGACGCTACTCAATTCGACGTTGATCGCACTCGCTCAGATCGGTGTATTCCACCTCGGCGTCAAGGGGGCCGAGCTCACCGAGGATCAGTTGTGGGCGTGGTGCCTACAGGCGCTCACGCCGCCGGCGGGCGCGAAGCCGAGGTCTGCGAGCACGAAGGCGGCGCCCAAGAAGGCCGCCGCACGGAAGCCGCGCAAACTAACGGGGTAGGCCGAGCCCGCGCTGGGCGATGATCGTCCGTTGCACCTCGCTCGTGCCGGCGTAGATGGTGGTCCCCAACGAGAACCGCATGAGGTGCTCGAAGCGACCCTGCTCTGGCGCGGTTGGCTCGAAGTAGCTACGCACCGCGTCGGGGCCGACCATCTCGACGATGTCCTGGGCGGCGCGGGCCAGTGACTCTGTGCTGAAGACTTTGGACATCGGTCCTTCCGCCACCGGGATCTGTCCTTCCTCCGTCATCCAGACACAGCGATGCTGCAGCAGCATCGAAACCTCGTTCTCCATCGCAACGCGCGCGAGACGCCTCCGCACGTCGTCCTTGGTGATGGGAGGCGAACCGTCTGGTGCACGGGTGGTCTGGGCCCACTGCTCGGCATGGTGGAGCAATCGTGCGATATGCGGGCCCCATCCGGAGGCATGCTCGTCCTGCAGTGACAATCCCAAGACCTGCCAACCAGCGTCGACGTCACCGATACGCCACTCGTCGCCGATGCGAACATCGCTGTAAAAGGTGATGTTGGTGCGCTCACCTGAAAGCGTCCAGACCGCCTGGGCCTCGAACCCATCGACATCGAGGGGCACGAGGAACATGGTGAGCCCTTGGTGCTTCGGCTTCTCGGGGCTGGTACGCGCCAACAAGAACACATAGTCGGCAATATGCCCGTTGGTGGTGAACATCTTCGAGCCGTTGATGACCCAATCGTCACCGTCGCGCACGGCTTTGGTGGTCGCCGCCGCGACGTCGGAGCCGCACTCCGGTTCGGTGAACCCGAGGGCGATCGTGATGTCGCCGTTCATCGCACCGGCGAGGATGCGGTCGCGCATCACGGGCGTGCCGACCTCACGGATGATCGACGCCACCATACGGGTGGTCTCCGATAAGTACACCGGCGCATCGGCGCGCATGAGTTCCTCTTTGAGGACTTGGTCCTCCCAGGCGCCGCCGCTGCGGCCGCCGTACTCAGAAGGCCAGCCCGGCGCGAAAAGTCCTTTTCCGACAAGCCCTTTGGCGAAGTCTTCATCGTGTGCGACACCGCTGCGGTAGATGCGCTCCTCGACCTCCGGGGTCAAGACCTCCTGGAGGTGGGCGCGGAGGGCGTCACGAAACGCCTCGGCATCGGGGGCCAGTCGAAAGTCCATCGTATGAACCAATCTGTCGTCGCACATGCCGAAAACGATGCCGGCGGTAATGCTACTCTCAATTGTGAGAGTAACCGTATCCGCATGTGAGGGAACTGAGTAGGTTGGACCTGAACCTCGCGGACGAACAACGACAGCTTGTCGATTCGTTCGCCGCCATATACGCGCGCGAGTCGACATCCGAGCGCGTGCGCGCCGCGGAGCCCTCGGGTTTCGATCCGAAGTTGTGGAGGGCACTGCTGGAGACCGGTGTGGTGGAGATGGCTGTCGCTGAAGCCGCAGGAGGTTGGGGCGCAGCAGAGATCGACCTGGCGCTGATCGCCGAACCGTTCGGGCGGGCCGTCGCATCGGCCCCCGTCATCGAGAGTCAGGTGGCCGCCCGACTGCTCGCGGCATGCGGAGACGTGGGTTCCGAACTCCTCGGACAGGCAATGCGAGGTGACAAGCTCGTCACCTTTGCGCCGCGGGCGGGTGCAGGCGATTCGCTGAGGCTGGTGCCCGCCGGAGCCGTCGCGGATGCAGTCCTAGCGTTCGTCGACGAGCGCGTTGTTGCGGTCTCCGGCAACTGCCAACCCGTTCAAAATCTCGGCTCGCTACCCCTTGCGGATATCACCTTTGATGACGTAAAGATTCTCGCCGAGGGACCAGACGCGGGACGGTTGTTCACGGCTGCGGTGGACCTGTGGCTTACGTTGACCGCTGCCGCGCTCGCCGGTGCGGCCAAGAAGGCCGTCGAAATGGGTGTCGAGTACGCCAAGCAGCGCCACGCATTCGGCACCGCGATCGGATCATTCCAAGCCGTCTCCCATCCGCTGGCCGACAGCGCCACGGCGGCCGACGGCGCGCGGCTGCTGGCGCTCAAGGCGGCGTGCGCGTTCGCCGACGAGCCCGACCGTGTCAGTGAGCTGGCCGCGATGGCATTCGCTTTCGCGTATGAGACCGCCCGCGACGCAACGAATCGCAGTCTGCACATTCACGGCGGATACGGATTTGGTATGGAAGGCGACATCCAGCTGTACTACCGGAGAACACGGGGGTGGGCGATGGTGTACGGCGAGCCGTCGGTCGCGCTGGACCGCGTTGCGGACGCGCGCTACGGAGCCGTCGCGGGCTGACTCGCTATCTGGGAGTCAGGACAGCGAAGCTCAACGTCGCCCGTGCGGCCAACCGGTCTTCGCCGACGTCTGTCACATCGACCGCGACAACGATCGTGCGTCGACCCGCCCGTACCAAGGTGGCGGTGGCGCGCGCAGGCCCTTCGACGATCGGAGCCAGGAAGTGGATGGTCATGTCCGCGGTGCTCGCGCCCGCTCCCTCGCCCGTGTACTTGATCGCGAGCCTGCCCCCGGCCACGTCGATGAGTGTGGCGACCAATCCGCCCTGGAGCGCACCGCGAATGTTCACCAGATCCGCCCGGTTCTCCAGGTCGACGACCACGGTGTCATCGGAATCGACGACGTCGAAGAACGGCAGCTGTGCGAACAGGTGGTCGGGGATGGTCACCTGCATCGGGCGTGGTGTCATGACTCCACTCTGACTTGGTCCTTGACCGACAGGACGATCGGGGGCGCGGTTCGCCAGTCGGGTACACCGTTCTCCGGTCCAGCTACGGCACGCCTGTCATCGCGGACGCCGACCCAATGCGAGTGGTTGAGCTGGTGCAGCGTGAAGCACGATTGCAGCGAGTTGTAGAAGCCCATGTTGTCGACGGTCTGGTTGACCGATTCCTTGATCAAGAGCGCGGCCATGGTTGGCACTTCACCGATGCGACGGGCCATATCCAGCGTGCGGTCGGCCAATTCGTCACGCCTGAACACCTTGCTCACCATGCCGAGCCGATGTGCCTCGTGGATGTCGATGGCATCACCGGTGAGCATGAGCTCCTTGGCCTTTCGCGGACCGAACTCCCACGGGTGGCCGAAGTACTCCATGCCGCACATGCCAAGCCGGGTGCCGACGACATCGGCGAAACGCACCTCTTCGCTGCCGACGATGAGGTCGCACGCCCACATCAGCATCAGGCCCGCCGAGAACACGTCGCCGTGCACCTGCGCGATGGTGATCTTGCGCAGGTTGCGCCACCGCAGTGTGTTCTGGAAGAAGTAGTGCCACTCCTGCAGCATGATCTTCTCGGAGCCCTCCCGGGTGCCGCCGTTGATCGCCGCGGTCGGATGCTGATCGGGGCCCGGGCGAAACTCCGCGCTGGCCTGCTTCGAGCCGATGTCGTGGCCGGACGAGAACATCTTTCCCTCGCCGGCGAGGATCACCACCCGCACAGTGTCGTCGGCCTCGGCGCGTCCGAACGCCTCGTCGAGCTCGACAAGCATGCCGCGGTTCTGGGCGTTCCGCTGTTCGGGCCGGTTCAACGAGATGCGCACGATCATGCCGTCGTCGAAGGTCTCCCACTTCAGGAATTTGTAGTCGCTCACGGGGCTCCTCCAGGTTCTGCAGTACGGTAATGGTGTTACCGAAATATGAGAAGATATGTTCTCACAGTTCGGAAAGCACAGTCGGGAAGGGTGCACATGACCGTACGTCAGCCCAGGCCGCGGGTGATCCTGTGGGGACCCGGACAAGTCGGGGTCGGTGCTCTACGGGCACTCATTGCACACCCCGGTCTGGACCTCGTCGGGGTCGTCGTATACGCCGAGGCCAAGGACGGCAAGGACGCCGGTGACCTATGCGGAATGCCTGCGACCGGAGTCATCGCGACCCGCGACATCGACGCCGCGCTGTCGACCGACGCCGATGTGGTCGCGTACTTCGCGTCGGGTGATTACCGCTATCGCGAGGCGGCCGAGGACATCGCCCGCTGTCTTCGGGCAGGCAGGAACGTCGTCTGCACCTCGCTGGTGCCGATGTGCTACCCACCGGCCGCCGACCGGGAGACCGTCGACCTCATCCGGACGGCGTGCGAGGAGGGGGGCAGCAGTTTCTTCAACAGTGGTGTCGATCCCGGCTGGGCGAACGATGTCATCGCGTTGACGATGACGGGTTTCTCCAGCCGCGTCGACACCATCACCATGCTCGAGATCCTCGACTACGGCCCGATCAACCAGCCCGAGATCATGTTCGACTTCATGGGCTTTGCGCACCCACCGGATCATCCCGCACCGCTGTTCGACACCGAACGTCTTGCCGCCCTGTGGGCGCCGACCGTGCACCTGGTCGCCGACGGTGTCGGTCTGCCGTTGGACCGCGTCGAGACGACGATCGAAAAGTGGTTGGCCACAGAACGTTACGAGGTCGCGTCGGGCTGGGTCGAGCCGGGCACCATGGGTGGCATGCGATTCAAGCTCGCGGGGATGGTCGACGGTGAAGAGCGCGTTGTGCTGGAACACGTCACACGCATGGGCGAGGGCTCGGCCCCGGACTGGCCACGGCATCCGTCGCCGCACGGTGGCTACCGCGTGATCGTCGACGGGCTGCCGACCTACACCGTGGACATCGAGATGCATGGCCGCGGAAACAATATGCGCGGCCTGACCTATGCCACCGTCATGCGCGAGCTGAACGCCATTCCGGCAGTCATGGCCGCACCGCCGGGCCTGTTGTCGACACTCGACCTGCCGCTGGTCACGGGTCCGGTGCGCGGTGGTACGTGGCGAGGTGTGCTACCGCGGACGGGGAACGCATGAGCCGTCAAGAGGTGCCGCGGGTCTCCGATGACCTGTGGACGGTGATGAATTCGGCGACCGCCGTCCGGAGGTATCGCACCGAACCCGTACCCGATGACGTGCTGGAGAAGTGCCTGCTGGCGGCGTCGTGGGCGCCGTCGGGTGGGAACGGTCAGCCGTGGCGATTCGTCGTCATCCGTAGTCCGGAACTTCGTGAGGTGATCACCGCTGCCGCTCGGCGGACATGGGAGGTGATGAAGGAGTTCTATCGGCTGCCCCCGGTCGCAGAGGATGCTGACGACCCGAAGTCGCGTGTCCTTCGAGCCATGGCCGAACACATGGAGGTCGGCGGTGGCGCCCCGGAACTCGTGTTGTTCTGCGTCCAGCCCCAGCGAGGGACCACCGAAATGCAGCAGGCCGGGTCGATATTTCCCGCCGTCCAGAACTTCTTGCTCGCCGCGCGTGCCCAGGGTCTCGGGGCGGCCATCACCTTGTGGCACGGTCACTGCGAAGCGGAACTGCGCGCATCCATCGGCATCCCGGATGACTGGAAGATCGCGACGTTGTTGACGATCGGCTGGCCGGCCGGAGGGCACCACGTGGTGTCCCGTAGACCGTTGGCAACGGCAGCGGTGATAGACACGTGGGAAACCCCTTGGTCCCATGAATGAGGCGTAACAGTGCGCACACCCGAACTCTCCTTGTACTTGACGACATACTCCGACGCTCCCCAGCACGACTGGCGCGCGACGCTGCAACTGGCGCAGGCGATGGATGCCGCCGGCGTCGACCGGCTCGTGGTGTCCGACCACCTCGTTTTCGGGGAGAACCTGGACGCGTATGCAGATCCATCCCTCGGCGGCCAGGCGGGCGGTAAGCAGCCGACCGGACCCGACGGCGCATGGCTGGAACCGCTGATCGTGTTGACCGCGATCGCGGCCGTAACGACCCGCATCAGGCTCGGCACCGCAATCCTGCTGGCGGCGCTGCGGCGGCCGGCGGTCCTGGCCAAGCAACTCGCCACCCTGGACGCGATTTCCGGTGGTCGAGTGGATCTGGGCGTCGGAGTCGGTTGGCAGCGCGAGGAGTACGAAGCAGCGGGTTTGTCGTTCAAGGATCGCGGACGTCTACTCGACCACACGCTCGAGGTCTGCCAGGCCCTCTGGACGCAACAGCGGGCGTCCTACGATTCAGCTGAGCTCAGCTTCGATGGCATCCACCAGATGCCCAAACCGGTGCAACCAGGCGGTGTTCCGCTGTGGATCAGCGGAACCGTCAACAACGCCGTGGCACGCCGGATCGCACGCTTCGGAAGCGGGTGGATCCCGTGGGGTTCGGCCTATGCGGACATCCCGGGCGCGATCGCTGCGATGAAGGACAAGATCGTCGAGTTCGGTGGCGACCCCACCGATCTGCAGGTGCAGGGAGTCGCGCGCGTCGTGAAGGGTGACGACGGATCGATCGACTATGCGGCTTCCGCCGCCGCTGTTCCCGCCCTGGTCGAGGCAGGTGTCACCGACGTCCGGTTCCCGGCATCGCTGACCGCCGACCCCGATCGGGCGCTCGAGGTCATGTCGTCTCTCGTCGAGGCGTTCCGCGACGCCACGCGCTGATCGGCCAGGCGAAACCCATGCAGCTTCGCGATCATGTCGGATCGACGAAACCCGCTGTCGTGCTTCACCCTTCCGGAGTGGTCGTGACATTCACCGAATTGGAGGCGCGGGCGAACCGGCTCGCTCATTTTCTCCGCCGCGCCGGACTGAGGGCCGGCGACACCGTCGCCATCCTGATGGAGAACAACGAACACATACACGCCGCGATGTGGGCGGCGAGGCGCAGCGGGTTCTACTACACGTTGGTCAACACGCATCTCTTCGCGTCTGAGATCGCCTACATCGTGAGCGACAGCGGCGCCAAGGCTGTCATTTCGTCATCGGCGATGCGGCCAGTCTGCGAGGAGCTGCCGATCGAATCGCTCGCCGTTGCGGTGATCGTCGATGACGAACTCGACGGTTGGCAGCGCTACCCGGAGTGTGTGGCCACCGAGGCCTCGACACCGATCGTCGATGAGCGCGACGGGCTGTTGCTGCAGTACTCGGCGGGCAGCACGGGGCGCCCCAAGGGAATTCGGCGTCCGCTGAGCTCTGCGCGCGCAACCCTGTCGACACCGGTGTTCGAAGCCCTCGGCGTGAGCGAGGATTCGGTGTACCTGAGCCCCGCACCGACTTATCACACGGCGCCCGCGATGTGGACGATGGCCGCGCAGGCTGTCGGCGCGACGACGGTGGTCATGGAACGCTTCGATGCCGAACAGGCGCTGGAAAGTATTGAGCGGTACGGCGTCACGCACGCTCAGTTCGTACCGTCGATGTTCGTCCGGATGTTGCGCCTGCCCGAGGAAACGCGGCGGACCTACGACTTGTCGAGCCTGCGGCGCGTCGTCCACGCCGCGGCACCATGTCCGCCGGCGATCAAGCGCCAGATGATCGACTGGTGGGGTCCGATTGTTGACGAATACTACGGATCATCGGAAGGTGCGGGCATCTCGTTCATCCGCGCCGAGGAATGGCTCGAGCGGCCCGGGTCGGTCGGCAAGCCGATGCTCGGGGTGCCGCACATTCTCGACGAAGGTGGTGCCGAGCTGCCGACGGGCCAGGTCGGCGAAGTCTATTACGAGGGCGGCTATCCGTTCGAATACCTCAATGATCAAGTTAAGACAGCGGATTCGCGCAGTGCCGAGGGTTGGGTCACGGTCGGCGACGTCGGATACGTCGACGATGACGGCTATCTTTATCTCACCGACCGCCGCAACCACATGATCATCTCCGGCGGCGTCAACATCTATCCGCAGGAGACGGAGAACATGTTGATCAGCCATCCGCTCGTGGTCGATGCGGCGGTTTTCGGAATTCCAGACGACGTCATGGGTCAATCCGTCAAAGCCGTGGTCCAACTGAACGATCCCGCCCGCGCGGACGACGCTCTCGCCGCCGACCTGATTGCCTGGCTGCGAGACCGGCTGGCCCACTACAAGTGTCCCCGGTCCATCTCGTTCGAGCCGAACCTTCCCCGCACGGATGCTGGAAAGTTGTACAAGCAGCAGCTGATCGACAAGTACGCGGCTACAGGATCTCGTTGATGTCGTTCTTCAACGCCTCGGCATCAGTGCCGAACACCGCCTGAACACTGTTGCCGACCTCGACGACACCCGCAGCGCCGAGTCTCTTCAGGCGGGCTTGGTCCACTTTGTCCTTGTCGGAAACCTCCACGCGCAGGCGGGTGATGCAGGCGTCGACGTTGACGAGGTTGTCCCGTCCGCCGAACGCCGCGATGACCTGCTCGGCCTTGCTGTCCGTCCTGGCGGGCGCGGTCAACGTGGCGGTGGCGCCGCTCGCCGACACCGCAGTCGAAGAATCGGCGCCCTCGCCGAGGTTGGCTTGTTCCTCCGCCTCGAACTCGCTTTCCGGTTCACGTCCCGGCGTCCGCAGGTTCCACTTCGTGATTGCGAACCGGAACAACACGTAGTAGACGACGAAGAAGACCAACCCCATGCCGATCAGCAGGGGAATGTTCTTCGCCGCGGGAGCGGTGCCGTACAGCAGCAGATCGATGAGACCGGCCGAGAACGAGAAACCGAGGTGAATGTCGAGCAGGTAGGCGACGGCCAGCGACAGCCCGGTGAGCACCGCGTGAATGATGTAGAGCGGGAACGCCACGAACATGAACGCGAACTCGAGCGGTTCGGTCACGCCGGTCAGGAACGCCGTCAGTGCCGCGGCAGCCAGGATGCCGACCGCGACCTTACGTTGCTTCTTGTTCGCGACGTGGATCATCGCGAGCGCTGCGGCGGGCAGCCCGAACATCAGGATGGGGTAGAAGCCCGAGGTGAGGATGCCGGCAGTCGGATCGCCCGCGGCGAATCGGGTCAGTTCGCCGGTGACGGCTTCGCCGCCGGGCGGCTGGTAGTCGCCGTAGAGGAACCAGATGTAGGAGTTCGGGATGTGGTGTAGACCGAACGGGATGAGCATGCGGTTGGCGAACCCATACACAAAGGCACCGAAGGCGCCCGCGCCACCGATGAACTCGCCGAGGCTGGTCAGCCCTGCGTCGAAGATCGGATAGAAGTAGCTCATCGCGAAGGCGATGAACAGGCTCGCCAGCGACACCACGATCGGAACGAACCGCCTGCCGCCGAAGAAGCCGAGGTAGGACGGCAGCTGGATGGTGTGATAGCGGTCGAAGAGCCATGCCGTCACCAGGCCGATCACGATGCCGGCGAACACGCTGTAGTTGATCTGGGCCTGCTCGCCCGCCTTGTCCAGCTCACCGGCCAGGACGATCGGTGACATGGTCTTGAAGACCGCCTCCATCACCAGGTAGCCGACGACGGCCGACAGTGCTGTGGAACCGTCGGCTTTCTTGGCGAAACCGATCGCCACACCCACGGCGAACAGCAGCGGCAGGTTGCTGAAGAGGGCATCGCCCGCCGCGCTCATGGCCTTGAAGAAGTCGCCGATGACGGGGGTTTCGATTCGGCCCAGCAGGTCGGGCTGACCGAGCCGAAGCAGGATGCCTGCCGCGGGAAGGACCGCGATCGGCAGCATCAGGCTCTTGCCCAGGCGCTGCAGCTGCGCAAATCCTGGGAAGCGAAGACCCGACTTCGCCTGTGTACCGGCGGGTTTCGATGGGCCGCTCATCTCGTCCAGACCTCCTCTGCCCCGATCGCGCAAGCCGTCAAAGCTCAGCGGAAGCTTAGAGGAAACGCCGAAGCCCAGCCTCTCTTTCCGGCACGCTCGTATTGTTGGTGCGCACGAGCAGAAGGAGTCTCGACGTGGGTACGACTCAGATCTTCGCGCCGGTCGGCGGCCGGGCAGTTCCGCTCACCGAAGTGCCCGATCCGGTGTTCTCGGCAGGCATGGTGGGCCACGGTGCGGCTGTCGACCCTCCGCACGAGATGATCGAGGCGGTCGCGCCGGTCAGCGGGAAACTGCTGAAACTCATGCCGCACGCCTACATCGTCATGACGCCGGACAACGTCGGCGTGCTGGTCCACCTCGGCCTGGACACCGTTCAACTGAAGGGCGACGGCTTCACCGCCCATCTGAGCCAAGGTGACAGTGTCACCGCCGGCCAGGTGGTCATCACCTATGACGTCGCGTCGGTCGTGGCGAAAGGCCTCAATCCGATCGTCCCCGTCGTCGTGATGGACGAACGCGAACCGGACAATGTGGTCCCTGCCGAAGCGGTCCTCGAGGGTGCGCAGATTCCCTCCGGGACAAAACTTTTCATCGCGAACAAATAGATGGAAGTCATCATCCTGCAGGATGCCGCCGAGATCGGCGCCGTCGGGTCCGACGCGGTGGTCGCGCTGCTCGATCGAAAACCGGATGCAGTACTGGGTCTGGCCACCGGATCATCGCCGCTGGCGATCTACGACGAACTCGCGCGTCGCTGCGACAGCGGCACGGTCTCCTTCCGTGAGGCACGCGGTTTCACGCTCGACGAGTACGTCGGCCTGCCCGCCGATCATCCGCAGCGCTATCGCAATGTCATCGACGAGGTCTTCGTCTCCAAAGTCGACTTCGCCCCCGGCGCCGTACATGGACCCGATGGGCTCGCCGCCGACATCACCGCCGCGTGCGCGGAGTACGAGGCTGCCATCCGTGACGCCGGCGGTGTCGATCTGCAGATCCTCGGTATCGGCACGGATGGCCACATCGCGTTCAATGAGCCCGGTTCCTCGTTGGGGTCGCGCACTCGCATCAAGACCCTGACCAGACAGACCCGGATTGACAATGCCCGCTTTTTCGGCGGTGATGTCGACGCGGTGCCGACCCATTGCCTTACGCAGGGGCTGGCGACCATATTGGAGGCGAGTCACCTGATTCTGGTGGCGACGGGCCGGCAGAAGGCAGAAGCCGTGCATCAGCTCGTCGAGGGCCCGGTCAGCGCGATGTGGCCCGCGACGATCTTGCAGCTACACCCGCATGTCACGGTGCTGTTGGACGGCGCGGCGGCCCAACGACTCCAGCTCGTCGACTACTACCGCGAGACCTACCGATCCAAGCCGGTATGGCAGGACATCTGAGTGCTGCTTACCGCCGACACGCTACTTACGGGCCGAGAACTGTTGCGGCCGGGATGGATTGACGTATCCGATGCACGCGTCGGCGCCGTCGGGGCGGGTACACCGCCACGTCCGGCGGACCGAGATCTCGGCGCTGTCACGGTGGTGCCGGGTTTCGTCGACACGCATGTCCACGGCGGGGGAGGGACGAACTTCTCGGCGGCCCTGCGCACCGATACGGCCACGGCTGTCGACTTTCATCGTAGGCACGGCACCACCACGCTGGTCGCGTCGTTGGTCACGGCCGGCCCCGATGACCTACTTCGTCAGGTAACCGGATTGGCAGCTGATGTCCGTGACGGCCTGCTCGACGGGATTCACCTCGAGGGTCCGTGGCTCTCGACGGTGCGGTGCGGTGCCCACCAGCCCGCCCTGATGCGCGACCCCGACCCTGAGGAGATCGACCGCGTACTGAAGGCCGCCGCGGGGACCATACGCATGATCACGATCGCGCCCGAACGTGAAGGGGCACGTGCGGCGATCGAGCGGATCGTCGACGCGGGAGTAGTGGCCGCGGTGGGACATACAGACGCGACCTACGACCAGACCCGCGCGGCGATCGAGGCGGGTGCGACGGTGGCCACGCACCTGTTCAACGCGATGCGTCCGATCAACACCCGCGAAGCCGGCCCGGTCATCGCGCTTCTGGAAGACCCCCGTGTGACCGTCGAACTGATCACCGACGGTGTGCACGTCGACCCCGCGCTCTACCGACATGTTTCGCACAGCGCGGGGCCCGATCGGGTGTCACTGATCACCGACGCGATCTCGGCGGCAGGAATGAGCGACGGTGCCTATCAGCTCGGTCCGCTGGAAGTCGACGTCGTGGACGGAGTGGCGCGCGTGTCCGGAACGCCGACCATCGCGGGCAGCACTGCGACCATGGACCATCAGTTCCGCTTCGCCGTGCAGCACAGCGGGCTTGGTCGTGACGAGGCGTTGATGGCCGCGGTGCGTCAAGCGTCGATCAACCCGACGCGCGCACTTGGCCTTCCTGACTCGGGCCTTGTCGCCCGTGCCTCCGCTGATCTGGTGGTGCTCGACGCAGACCTCATGGTGGTCGGCGTGCTGCGTCGAGGATCGTGGGTGTTCGAAGCAGAGAGGGGCAATTGACGTGGTCAACGCGCGTCCGCTGATCGACTCATACCCGCTGTACCTCGACGGCCAGTGGGTGGAGCCGCAGGCGGGCCGATATGACGACATCTCGCCGGCCACCGAAGAAGTGATCGCCCGGGCTCCGGACGCAGGCCTGGCGGACGTCGACGCCGCGATCTCCGCTGCGCGGCGCGCATTCGACTCGGGGCCATGGGCACACGCGTCGGCAGAGAACCGGGCACGATGCCTGACGCAGTTGGGCGCCGCGCTCACCGAGCACGCCGACGAGCTTTTCGCGCTGTCGCAGTCCGAGTGGGGTTGTCTGGCTAACGAGCGGGCGATCCAGATCGACGCACCGGCGTTGACCGCGAACCGTTCCGGTGAACTCGCCACGCAGCTCACCGACGAGACCGTCAGCGCGGACGGAGCGGCCAGCACCACGCTGCTTCGGTACGAGCCGCAGGGAGTCGTCTCGATCCTGACCCCATGGAATTTTCCGCACAGCCTCAACGTGATGAAGGTCTGCCGGGCGCTGGCCGCCGGCAACACCGTGGTGCTCAAGCCGTCGCCGCTGACCCCGATCGCCGGCTTGGCGCTGGCTCGAATCATCGATGAGCACACCGATATTCCGCCAGGGACCGTCAATGTCGTGACGCCGAGCGGCATTGAGGCAAGCAAGGTGTTGACGACCGACCCGCGGATCGACATGGTGGGCTTCACCGGCAGTTCGGCCGTCGGCAGGGAGATCATGGCCGCCGCAAGCACGACCATGAAGCGCATCCTTCTCGAGTGCGGCGGCAAGTCGGCGGTCGTTCTCCTCGACGATGTCGAGGTGACCGACGAACTGCTGGAACGCCTGCTGTTCGAGGCCTGCTCGTTGCATGCAGGCCAGGCATGCATCCTGCAGAGCCGACTGCTGCTGCCCGCACCGCTACACGATGAGGTCGTCGACGGGCTCGTCGAACTGGTCGGACGCGTAAAAGTCGGTGATCCAACGGATCCCGAGACGCAGATGGGCCCGCTCATCAGTCGGGCTCAATTGGAGAGAGTTGCGGCTCACGTCTCCGCGGCAATCGACGAAGGTGCCACCGTGGTGGCGGGCGGCCGACGCCCGCCGGGCCGGGGCAAGGGCTTTTACTTCGAGCCGACGATCTTGACCGGCGTCACTCCGGACTCGGTGATCGCCCAGGAAGAAGTGTTCGGGCCAGTGCTATCGGTGCTGCGCTACACCGACGACGACGATGCGGTCGCGATCGCCAACAACTCGCAGTACGGACTCTCGGGCGCGGTCTGGGGAAGCGACATCGACCGCGCGTTCGCCGTGGCCGGCCGCGTTCGCACCGGGCAGATTGCCGTGAACGGTTGTGGCCCAGGCGATGCCCCGTTCGGCGGATTCAAACAGAGCGGATTGGGCCGGGAAGGCGGCGGACTCCGCGGGCTGCACGCCTACATGGAGCAAAAGGCCATCGGCCTTCCCACGCGCTGAACGCTTAGCGCGTGGCCACCTGCGACCAATAGCGACTCTCCCGTTCGGTCATCTCGTTGGACGTGATGGCGCCAAACGCAGCGGCGTCGCGCGCGAACCGCGCAGACGCTTCGGGGAGTGCGTCGGGGCCTTCGAGCCGGAAACAGCTCGGCGCGAGCGGACCGAACAGCAATGCTCTGCGCAGATTCGGCCAGTCCTCCAGTTGCGGCTCCACACCGGCTGCGCGCGCAAAGGCCACTGCCACCAGGTTCATCCGGGTCTTCTGGGACAGTCCGCGTCTCGCGCGGTAGCCGGCGATCGCCGCACGCTGCGCTCTCTCGTCGAATGGCGGCGCGGTACCGCCCCACGTGTAGGCGACCCAGCGGGCCTGAAGTTCCAGCGGCACGAAGTATCCACCGGACTGATCCCACATGCCCACCATCGCCAGGCCCGGAAGGTCAGGATGGAAGGTGAAACGGTCGGAGTCCAGGTGCACCGCGTCGACGTCGAAAATGGTGCGGATGTCGTCGCTGAGAAACGGCAGATCCAGTGCGAACCCCGTCCCGAACAGAAGCCCGTCGAATTCCTCGACGTGTCCGTCTTCGAAGCTCACGTTCGTCCCGTCGATCTTCGTCATCCACGGCCGCACGGAAATTCGGCCTTCGGCGACCAATGGGAGATACCCCTGGTTGAGGGTGACACCGGCGGCGAACAGTGAAGAGTTCGGTGCCGGCGCACCGTACTGCTCGGGGCTTCCGTTGGCTTCGACCACGATCTCCTTGAGTTGGCGCTCGACCTCGGCCGGTCGAAGGGTCTCATTCGCCAAGGCGCCGTATCGCGTGAAGATCCGGTGGTCGGACGGGACGCCTGCGGCGAATTTCGGAAGGACATAGCGTTGCTTTCGCTGGGTGACGACGACGCGCGTGGCGCCGAGTCGTGCGAGTTCCGTGGCGATGTCCAGGGCGCTGACCGCGCAGCCCGCCACCAGAACGCGCTTACCCACGTAGGGATTCGCTCCCCGATAGTCGAACGTCGACATCGCGCCTGCGGAGCCGGTGAACGTCTCGACGCCAGGAACGTCGGGGATTGCGGGGGACCGAAACCTGCCGGATGCCAACACCACCCGGTCGAACGGCTCTTCGCCTCCGTCATGTGTTACGCGCCAACGGGTGTCGATACGGCTGACGTGGTTCACCTGCCGTCCAAACCGGATCCGTGCCCTGAGACCGAACATGTCGGCGTACCGGTTCAGGTAGGCGAGGACGTCGCGGTTGGACAGGAACGTCTGGTCGCCGTCGTGCTCCAGGTCGCTGAAGGCCGTCAACACGCGACTGGTGTTGGTGTACATGGCCGGCCACACACCGCTGAAACCCGGCAGACCGGTCCACTGCCCGCCCAGCTGAGGTTGCTGCTCGAAGATCGTCGGCTCGAACCCCTGCGAGCACAGCCACCGTGCCGTGACGAGCCCCCCGGGCCCGGCGCCGATCACCGCAACGGTTTCGGTCATCTGACGGCGACCCGAATCACGTCAGGCGTCGATTTCGCCACCGCGCCAAGCGGTTCGCGGGCTCGTGGGTCGCCGCCATCACCGCGCTCATCGGCGACGCCACCGATGCCGGGTGGGCGGGCTCGGCGTCAGGGGCCGCAAACCGGTCACCTTCCCACCACGTCGGCTGAAGTAGCGCCGTCGTCACGGGGATGGCCTTGTCAACGCTCTTACGCCCCCACGCGCAGGCGCGGTCGATGGACGCCGCCGACGGTGCGAGATTCGCGGGCGACAGCGTCGGCGTGAAGCGCACCAGGTGGTCGGCATACGGAGCGTTGCGCACCATCTGCAACTGAACCGCCTGGGCGATCGGGACGAGCCACAGGTGGCGGGGATCCCATTGCGGGTGAAAGCAGTCGAATGCGAGATAGCAGGCATTGCGGGTGCCGAGCCTGCCGTCGCGGACCCGCTTCCACGCCAGCTCGACAGGCACGTTGCTCGCGGCGCCACCGTCGACCAAAGCGGCGACCTCCTTGTCCTCACACAGCGCGTCGAGCATCGGGACCATCCGCGGATCGCTCGTTTCATGGTGCAGCACACCGGGAATGGCCGACGAAAAGGATGCCGCGTCGACGACGTCGAACTGGCGAGTCTGGTCGTTGTCGCCGATGACGACCGGCTTGACGACCCGCAGGTCGATGAATGCAGACACCTGCCACAACCGCGCCGCTACCTGAGGCCCGATACCGATGGGGAGGAAGGGCAGTGTCCGCATCTGCAACGCCGCCAGTTCCGGGCGGCGAAACCGCGACGGCAGAGCCGCATACGGCTGCCTGCGCACCCCGGCGACCACGACGTCGAACGGAATCGCCAAGTCCGACATCCGTATTCGCTCGCCGTCGGCGCGTCTGAACAGCGCATCGGCGAACTGGTCGAAGCGTAACGAAAACACACCGGCCAGCCCGTGTCTGCGGCGAAGGCGCTCGGGGCCCAGGATCGCGCCGTACGACACGGTCTTGGCCCACGCGACGTATTCCTCGATGGGCACCGGCAGAGCGCGGGCCACGACGCTGCCCATGATCGATCCGAACGACGAGCCGATCATGTAGTCCGGGACCTGACCGGCCTCGAGCAGTCGTTGCATGCCGCCGATATAGACAAACCCCGCACCGCCACCGCCGCCGAGCACGGTGACGAGTTTCTTGTATCCGACCTCGGCATCGAGTTCGGCGGGAGAGAAGTCGTTCCCGTGATTGTCGATCAGCTGACGACGTTGCTCGTCCTGGTCGTCGGTCAGTTTCGCAAGGACATCGCGTGCCTTCGCCAATGACTTTGCCGGGTCACGTTCCTCACGCAGCGGGCCGTACAGCGAATCGGCCACCCTGGCGCGCCACGGCGCCACTTCACCGCCCACCGAGACGTCGCCACGTCCGCGTCTGCCGCCGGGCCCCGCAGCCCCGGGCTCGAAATCGGCGAGCCGGGCGAAGTTTAGGATGTAACGCAGCCTGCGTAATTCCTCGTCGCTCAACACATCCGGTTTCGCCAGATGATGCCGGACGAGCTTGTTCTCCATCTTCTGCAGGAGGAGCGCCGGCTCGGCGGTCGGCAAAGGGACAGTACCGACGGAGTCGACGACCTCGTCCTCGACTGCCTCGACGAGATCGAGTGCGACCTCACGGCGACTGAGCCTATTGAATACGGCGTCGGCGGAAGAGTTTTCCATGCGGTGTGATTACGTCCAGCGTCTGTCGAAGCCGGCCTTGCGCAATTCGATCTGATCCAGACGGTCCTGTTCGGTGATGAAGTCCTCTGCGGGCAGGAACTCGCGGAGCTCGTCGTGCGTCATGACGCGCTGATCCACGATGCGGGGTTGATTCGGCGAGTCGGAGTCGATGTCCTGGAACCGGATCGCCAGGGTGCCCTGATTCAGGTCATCCGTCGAAATCCAATTCGCCGCAAGCGGATCCGTCGGCGAGATCACCACGGTATAGGTGCCGTCCGGGTTTCTCTTCGCCTGTTCCATGTTCAGGCTCGCGGGCTCGTTCCGGTAGTCGTTCGTGATGGTCCACACGTTGTAGGTCGGCACGACGAAGTATCCGGCGTCGCCGGGATCGATGGTGAGCACGAGAGCCTCGTTGTCGTCGAGTTGAAAGTGACCGTTGCTTTGCAGCTGGTTGGCGAGGAACTCCGCATTGATGGACGGCTGGCTGACGCTGTTGACAGGGCGAGGTTCCCCGGTTTCCGGGTCGGTGGTCGCCAGCGCCATGTACTTTTCCTGTTCCGCTGCGCCACGCACGATCAGAATCGTCGCGGCGAACCCGCCCCGCAGAGCCGGAGGCATGTACGGCACTGGCGGAATAGCCGATGCCAGGGCGACGAGCAGGGGATTGCCCACGATGCTTTCTCCGAGGAACGCGAAGCCGCCGAACTGAGCGAACATGCTGGGCGGCGGGCCCGCGACGCGCTCGACGGTGAGGCTCATCGGATTTTCTTCGTTCCAATCACCCAAGGTGTCGCGCACCGCAACGATCGTCGATCCGTTGGTCAGCTGCAGGTGATTCGGCCGTCCGTCTGCGGGCTCTCGATCGACGGTGATCTCGAAGCTTCCGTCCTCGTTGACCATCTCCGGGGTGATGGTCATGACCGTGGTCGTCGTTCCTGAAGCGCCCGACAGCACACTGAAGGTGACGTTGGTCGGCCGTGCTTCGACGTTGTCCCAGTCGTGAAACTGGCCTTTGATGACGTACGTCGACGCACCGTTGACACCTATGAAGCGGTAGACGGTGTCAGGGTTGTCGTAGAGGATTCGGGTCCCGGCCACGTACCGGTCGTCCCAGAAGTGCGGCGGGGCGACCTGGGCGACCACCGTCGGGTTCATCGAGTCGAGTAGCAGCTGCTGGAACGAGGCGGCCCTGGCGTATTCGTCGACCGCCCGGTCGAGCTGCGCCATGTTCTCCGCGTCGATGCCTTCGGGGTACAGCCGATTGGCTGCGGCCAGGAACTGCTGGCGCAGCACTACTTTCATCGCCGTGACGGGGAACGACTGCGCAGTTTGTTCGGCGATCTCCTCGGCGCTGAATTGCTGAGGTGTGGCCAGCGGGCTGGTGGCTGCGGCGGCCACATTTTCGGTCACCAACGCCGGGACCGGCACACTGGCGGTGGAAACCGCGCGCGAATCAAGATTGCCGAGTTCCCGGCGCACCCACCCCAGCATGGCCCACGCCATCGGAGGCTGCGGTGGTGCCACCGGTCCGGTGGCCGCCTGCGAGCTGAAACCTAAAGCGGACAACACCGTTCCGACCACGCCGCCGATGTCGGTAGACACTGTCGCTGCAGGGGCGGGCACCCGCGGCAAGTCCTTCGGCGACGGCGGGACGATCGCGGCGAACACTTTCTCGACCGTGGCAGGCGGTGGATCGGCGACCGCGAAGGTGCTCGATGTGTCTCGCGCTTCTGGTTGGTTGGTGACTGTTGATGTGGGGGGTTGTTGCCGCGAGTCCGCAAATGCCTGACGGGCGGTGTCCACTTGGTCGGCCAGCGAGATGCTTCTGCTACGCGTGTTCGGCTGGCGGGTCACGCGATTCGAGTCTTCGCCCCTGTTCTTCTTCGACCCGGCAAACGCGTCGCTGTTGTCGTCGTGATCGTCTTCGTCGTCTGCGCCGGCTTGTTCGTCGCTAACGTCATCATCGTTCGTGTTGTCATCGTTCGTGGTGATGCCGCCGGTGTTCACGCCGGTCACTGCGCCCGATATACCGGTCGTCGCACCCGTCGCACCCGTCGCACCCGTCGCGCCCGATGCACCCGTATAGCCCGAGCCCCCTCCGCTCGCGGGCCCGGTGTCCGACGTCCCCGTGCCGCCGGATGACGAGTCGGAGGCACCGGACGGGCCGTCCTGTGCAAATGCCACAGCTGGGCTGTTGGCGACGGCGACTCCGATCCCGAGCGCGACCGCCAGCGCGCCGACCCTGCCGATGAAACGTCCATAGCCGGTTGACGTCGTTGCCAAGGAGTTCGTAGCCATGGAAGGCCTTTCGTGCATCAACTGATCGAGATTCAGCTGTCTGCTCGACGGTAATGGCGGTCCAGCCGTTTCCGCATGCACTTTCGTTGTTTGCGGGCAGCCGGATACTTCCGTGCCGGCGATAGTTCATGTACCTTTTGGTACATGATTACCGACGATGGCGTCGAGATCGACGCACCGGCCACAGTCGTCTGGGATGTCTTCAGCGACGTCGAACGTTGGCCCGAATGGACGGCCTCCGTCACCCGCCTGGTCGCGCTCGACGGACCCGGCATCTCCGTGGGCAAACGGTTCGAGATCAAGCAGCCGCGCATGCCGAAGCTCGTCTGGGAGGTCACGGATGTCGAACCGGGCAGGTCATGGACGTGGGTCCAGCGTTCGCCCGGTGGGCTGACCAAGGCGAGCCATGACATCGAGGCGCTCGCCGACGGCCGTACCCGAGTACGTCAGCAGATCGACCAGGGCGGACCGGTTGGGGCTTTGGTCGGGCTGCTCATGCGTCGACTGACGCGGAGATACCTCGAGTTGGAGGCCGCAGGCCTGAAAGCGCGAAGCGAGCAGTCATACCACCTCAATGGCCCGGCCTCCTGACCTCGAGCGCCGCCAAGAACTGCTTGACGCAGTGGTCACGGAATTCGCTGCGCGCGGGATCGGTGACAGGTCATTGCGCGACGTTGCGGCGGCGGTCGGGACGAGCCATCGGATGCTGTTGCACCACTTCGGCTCACGGAACGAACTGCTGCTCGCGATTGTCGGGGAGGTTGAACGTCGCCAGATGTCGATGATGAGTGACCTGCCCACCGAACCAGCCGACGCCATCGGGGCGATGTGGGCCGACCTGCGAAGGCCTGAACTGCGCCCCTTCGAGCGCCTGTTCTTCGAGTGCTACGCGCGCGGCGCACAGGGGGAGGCGCCCTTCTCCGGAATGCTGCCCGGCGCTGTGAACGACTGGCTGACCGACGACGCCGCCCGGGCAGTCGATCCCGCGATGATGCGTCTGGGTCTGGCCGTCGCGCGGGGTCTGTTGCTCGATCTGGTCGCCACGGACGATCGCAATGGGGTCGATGCGGCGCTGGCAGCATTTGTGGATCTGCTGCGTCGAGCAGGCGTTTAGGCCGTAGCTGCCCGTGGGTAGCCTGGTGACGTCGGGGGTCGAAACTGACCAGCATTTCCGCAAGTCGCGGGCGTGCAGATCGAAGGAGTCGACCTGATGAGTGTCAAGAAAGCCGTCCTAGCGGCCATATGTGCCGGTGCTGTGGCAGGCGGTGCACTGGGGATTGGCGCGGGTGTCGGCAACGCCGATCCGAAGTGGCCGGGTCCGCCGTGGCCCGGTCCAGGTCCGGGGGTGAATGTCGGCGGGCCGGGTAATCCCCTGCCGCCCGGGCAGCGCGGCCTTCCGCCGCCGGGGCATCGTGGCTTCGTGCCGATGTGGGCGCCACCTGCTCCGCCGCCGCCGTACTGGGCGCCGTGGCTCCCGGTGGAGTGGAACAGTGAGCTGAACGCCTGGGGCGTTCAGTGGGAAGGTGGCTTCAGAACCGCGCCGTTCTGATGTCACGTCAGCGGAAGCCCCGTCCTTTTTTGGGCGGGGCTTTCGTGGCTTTCATTGCTCGTCGCTGCTGCGCCGGTCGCCGATGAACTCCAGGAGACGAGGATCGTCGGAGGTGAACCGTTCCATTTCCTCACCGCCGTCGCACCGCAACAATGCCACGGTGACAGAGCCGCTCACTCGGGCGAGCACCTCCCACAAAGCTCCGGAGTCCTGCCAGCGCTGAAGTTCGGCCACGCGGTCGACATCCATCCCTTCACGATTCCACGGTGCAGAGTGAGACGAACGCCATCTGGGTAAGAGGTGAGGTGTGACGGTCGTTCTCGCATTGCGGTGTGCCGATGGGCTGGTGATGGCGTCGGACTCGCAGATCACCGATCCCGTGCGTGCAGTGAGTTATCCAGCCCAGAAACTGCACGCACTCGGCAAGCACGCGGCGTGGGGTGGGAGCGGATCTCGGGCCGTGCTGTTCGACCTCGAGCAGATCTTCGATGCCGAGGCGGACGCGATCGTCGAAGCGCCAGATGTCGGGCACGCCCTCCAGCAGCGCGTCGTGCCTGTGCTGGAGCAGCACTACAGCTCGTTCATCCCAGAGGTTCCCGGTGGGAAACCCGGTGCGACACCAGCGACGTACATGTTGGCCGCGGGCTACTCCGACGGCAAGCCGTTCATCGTCGACATCGATCCGCACGGCTTGATCGGACATCACGAAGAGACCGGCTTTCAGGCAGTCGGCAGTGGCTCGCCGATGGCCCAGCAGGCCTACGCGCTGCTCGCCCATTTTCAGATGTCCAAGCGCAGTGTCGACTACGGCGTCGTGGCAGCCCTGCGGGTACTTGACACTCTGGACACCTCCTCGCCGAGCATCGGCGGTCCGATGGATATCTGCCGGATGACACCTGATGGGGCCCGGCACTTCGACGAGGAAGAAGTCGCGCAGGTCCGTGAGCATGTCGCCAAATGGATTGAGTTGGAGCAGAAGGCGATCGACGAACTGTTCGGGTGATTCGCGCCCGGCGTGCTCAAGGGCCGCCCGAAGACGCGGCAGTCGCCGCGGGATGGGTTTCGACGATGTCGACACGCTGGACTTCTGCCCTGCATCATCCGCGGCGAGAAGGTAGGTAAACCTACCCTCAGTGGCTCCGGTAGGCTCGGCGGGCGATGACCGACATTGACGAGGCCCCGTCACCCGTCTTGCCGCGCGAGCTGACGTCGATTTCCGACGAGGTCCGCGCCGTAGGTGCACCGCCGACGCCTGCTCTGGGCGAGCCGTACCGCGTCAGGCTGGCCGACGCCACCGCAGACGCCGAGCTGATCTCGGCGTGGATGAACCGCCCGCACCTGGTGGAGGCGTGGGAGTACGACTGGCCGCCGCAGCGCTGGCGGCGTTACCTGCAAGCGCAACTCGACGGTGACTACTCGCGGCCGTTCATCGGTAGTTTCCGCGGCCAGGACTTCGTCTACGTCGAGCTGTATCGAGCGGCTAAGGATTCGATCGCTCCTCGGTATGACGCGGATCCGCACGACATCGGCGTGCACGCGGCGATCGCGGAGATGCGATTCGTCAACCGCGGGATCGCGCCGATCATGTTGCCGCGCTTGGTCGCCAACATCTTCGAACTCGAACCCCGTTGCCGTCGCATCATGTTCGACCCAGATCATCGCAACGCAGCAGCGCGCGCGGTGTGCGAGTACGCGGGCGGTGTATTCCTCGGCGAGCACGACATGTCGAATCGGCGAATGGCGCTTTACGCGCTGCCGCGTTCGCCGTCGGATGCCCCTGAGATCGGCTAGCGTTCCCTGCCATGAAGAAGGCTGCGCTATGGGCGCTCGGCATCCTGATCGTTCTTGCCGTCGTCGGCTTCACTGCCGGTCCGTGGGCCTATCGCGAATTCATCGCCGGTGAAGCCGATGCCGAGTTGGCGCTGCCCGGCCAGAGCGAGGCGGCGACCACCGACGTCAACGGGATGTGGACGGTGGTGCCGGGGCCGGATGACGACGCCACGCGGACACAGGCGGGCTATCGCGTGGACGAAATACTGCGCGGCTCCCCGCTGACCGTAAACGGTCGGACTCCGAAGGTCACCGGCGATGCCGTAGTGACCGCGGAGAAGCTGGAGTCGGCGACGTTCACCGTTGACGTGGCGTCGATCACTTCACCGGAAAGCTCGCGCGACAATCAATTTCGTGGTGAGGACATCCTCGATACCGCCAAGTTCCCGACCGCCGAATTGCGCGTCACGCAGCCTGTCGACGTCGCCGCAGTACCCGAGACCGGGGCACCGGTGACCCTCGACGTCCCGGTCAGTCTCACGGTCAAGGGTGTGTCACGCGACATCACAGCGAAGGTCGACGTGCAGCGGAGAGGTGCGACCATTGTCGCCGCCGGCTCTGTCCCGGTGACCTGGACCGACTTCAACGTCACGCCACCGGATTTCGCCGGGTTCGTGACCGTTGAACCGACAGGAACCATCGAGTTCCTCGTCAACCTCGCCAAGGCCTAGGCCAGCAAGGCCTAGGGCAGCTGGTTGAACTCGGCGTAGCCGTCGTAGTCGGGCTTCATCGCCGCGGCGACCAACTCCCACAGCACTTCGTCGGTGCCGCCGCCGACGCGTGCCAGCTTCATATCGCGCCACCATCGGCCCAGCGGTGTCTCGTCCACCAGATAGCCCGAGCCGCCGAAGATGTGCATACATTCGTTGAGCACCTCTTCGCCCAGGCGGGCCGCGTTGACCTTCATGGCCGCAGCGGCGCGGAGATCCAGCTTGCCCGTCGCCGCGATTCCGTCCAGCGCAAAACGCAGCATGTCGACGCGTGCCTGCAGGTCGGCCATGCGCAGCCGCAGTGCCTGATGCTCATACAAGGTATGGCCGAACTGTCGGCGAGTCATCATGCGCGCCAGCGTGATTCCAATGACGCGCTGAGCCGACGTCGACACCAGTCCCGCCACCGACATCCGCTCCTGCGCCAGTCCCCAGGAGATCGCGGCCAGGCCGATGACCGCACGTGCGACCAATGCGTCGGTGGGCACCCACGTGTCGATGTGCACGGCGGCGGTGTCCAGCGGACCGGCACCGACCTTGCGGTACTGCGGCTGAATTTCGCACTGCGCCAACGGGACGGCGACGACGACCACGCTGCCGTGCTTGCTGTTCGGATCATGGTCGACATTGCGGGCCACCGCCATGACGTGGTCGGCGACCGGGGATAGCGACACGAACTTCTTGATGCCCTTGACTTCGAATCCGTCCCGGATCGACCGGACCTCGGTGCCGACGATCTGCAGGTCGGATCCACCGGACTGTTCGGAGGCACCGATGCACAGCACGGCCTCGCCGCAGATCGCCTGCTCGGCGATGTTGCGCAGGTAATCCGACTTGCCGAACCGCCGCAGGATCGCGATCGCCGAGTCGTGCAGTCCCACGCCGACGCCGATGCCTGCCGACCCCAGGGTTCCGAGCTTGCGCGCCAGCGCGATCACCTTCGCGACGTCTGACTGCTGCTGGCCCTCCGGCCACTTGGCGGCGAAAACACCTGATTCACCAAGGTATTCGATGAGCTGGCGGGGAAAGCGCTCGGTCTCTTCGGCCTCGGCCGTCCACTTCGTCACCCGGTCGTCGAAGACGCGCTCGAGCAGCTCGCAGTAGTCCTCGTCCACAGGGAGGTCGACGGTCATCGGCTGGCTCCTTCGAGGCTGCGCTTGACCTCCAACCGGCGCAGCTTGCCCGAGGACGTGCGTGGCAGCGCACCGGGTTTGACGAACACCACATCAGCGGGCACCACACCGCATTCGGATGCGACGCGGGCAATTACGGCACTGCGCGCTGCGGGTTCGTCCTCGCCTTTGAACTCCGCGGTGATGATCAGTCGCGGTCGTGCGGTCGCCTCACCGGTGCCGATCGCGATCACGCAACCGTCACGCACGCCCTCGATTTGGCCGGCAATGCGTTCGATCTCGTTGGGGAACACGTTGCGTCCCGCCACCGTGATGAGTTCCTTCGCGCGGCCACAGACGACGAGCCCCTCGTCGGTCAGGTATCCGAGATCCCCGGTGGGCAGCCAGTCGCGAAAATCGACCGGCGCCACGCCGACATACCCGTTCATTAGTGACGTGCCGCGGATCTCGATCTCTCCGACCTCACGATCGGCCACCTCGGTGCCGTGAGGCTGCTCGGCGTTCACCCGAATCTCCATACCGTCGATCGGGTGGCCGAGAACAGCAAAGCGCCTGGTGGATTCGCCCGCATCGGTCGTCACGGTGACCTCGTCGATACGAAGACCTGAGAACGGCTCGGGAATGGTTACTGCACAGGTAGATTCGGCAAGCCCATAGGACGGGGCAAGTGAATTCGGGTTGAAGCCGAAGCGGGCCATCTCTGCGGAGAAACGTGTGTATCCGTCACAGTCGACGGGTTCGCCGCCGTTGAGCGTGTAGCCGAGATTGCTCAGATTGAGACCGGAGAGGCCGCTGCCGTACTTGCCGATGATGTTGAACGCCATATTGGGCGCCGCGGTCATCGTGGCCTTGCTCTCGTGAAGCCAGTCGAGCCAACCAAATGGATTGCTGGAGAACGCCTTCGTGGGCGCCTGCCAAAGATCTGCCTGCCCGAGTGTGGATACGAGCATGACCGCAAGACCCATATCGTGGTAGATGGGTAGCCAGCTCTGCAGTCGGGAGTCGCCGTCGATATTGATTCGCGTGGTCAATCCGCGAAGGTTGGCCAGGGCGGCGGCGGGCGAAATCTGCGCTGTGCGTGGAGTTCCGGTGGAACCGGCGGTGCCCTGCAGGATGGCGACGTCTGCTGTCTGGGGTCCTTCGAAAGGGGTGGATCTGCGGGCGTGGGCCACGTCGACGAGATCGTGAAGGACTATTCCGTCGGTCTGCTCGCGCAGCAGTTCCAACTCGACGCCGTGGCTGAACACCGTCGTCACTCCGATGCTGCGCCACCGGTCCCAAGTCGTCCGCGCCCATTGCAGGGGATCGGCGCGCCGAATGGGTCCCGGCAGGATCGACAGTCCCGCGCCCGCGAAGAAAGCGCCCGGTATCGCGGCGAGATACTCGATGGTCGGCTCACCGACGAGGCCGACCGAGGTGGATACGTCGTCGACGATGCAGTCGGCGACGTTCTCCGATCGCGCGTGGACCTCCTGCCAGGGATGGTGAATCCACTTGTCGCTGCCGGTATCGAGCACCGATAACTGGGTCCTGGCTCCGCGCATCGCGGCCGACAGTGCCGCGGCCAGCACGGTCACGAGTTCAAGTGGGCCGCGGGCACCTTCGCGAGGATGGCCGCTTCGAGATCGCCCACGGTGCCACAGCTGAGCAGGTCCTCTTCGGACAGCGCCACCCCGAGTTTGTCCTCGATGGCCACCATTCCAATTGCGAATGCCACCGAGTCGAGCCCGACGTCGTCGATCAGTCTGGATTCCCTGGTGACCCTGCGGGTATCTACATTCATGTCTTCGCGCAGGATCTCGGTGAGAGCAGCGCTCACGGCTTCTGGATTGGACGAAGTCACGGCGTGGGACGGTACACCCGAATCCGAGGTGAGGGTAGCCTTACCTCGCGTGGTCGAGGGAGCGCCGCCACTCATATCGCGATACCCGCAGCTAGAGCGGTACAGTCCTTCGAAGTGGTGATGGATCTCGCCCGAGCTAGTCGCTCGAACCGCCAATTGGCTGATAGTTCCTGCCGTCATCGCGATGGATCAGGCACCTAACACATGAGCTCAGAACCGCCCGGCGTGAAGCACCCGAACGACGACGGGGGCGTACCTGACGAGGGGACGTTGCCAACGGCCGCCGACTCTCACGCCGAGTTGCTGACGGATCCCGACGCGCCGGCCAAACCGCTACGACCGCTGCACCTACGGCCATCGGCGATGGCCTTGGTATTCCTCGGCGCTATCGCCGGAACAGCGCTGCGTTACTACGTGGAGAAGGCTCTGCCGCACGATGGCGCATCGTGGCCGTGGGCGACCTTCTTGATCAACCTGTGCGGCGCCTTCGCCTTGGGCGGCTTGCTCGAGGGACTCGCGCGTCTCGGCGAGGACTCGGGTTGGCGCCGCCGCGCCCGCCTCTGCGCCGGCACCGGGTTCTGCGGGGCGTTCACCACCTACAGCACCTTCGCACTGGAGATCGTGCTGTTGGGCCGACACGGCGACTTCGGAACCGCCATCAGTTACGGCCTGCTCAGCGTCGTGGGCGGTGTGTTCACCGCCTGGCTTGGCATCGTGATCATGGCAGCGGTGCACCGTAGGAGGTCGCCCGCATGATTGCGATCCTCACCTTCCTCGCGGGAGCCTCGGGCGCCGTCACGCGGTTCCTGCTCGACGCATGGACGAAACAGCGCTGGCAATCCCCTTTTCCCTTGGCGACTGTGGTCATCAACATCACGGGATCGCTGTTCCTCGGCATGCTCGCCGGAATGGTGCTGTTCCACGACCAACCAAGCACCTGGCAGACCGTGCTGGGCACCGGATTCTGCGGCGGCTACACGACTTTCAGCACCGCCAGCTTCGAGACCGTGCGACTGATCCAGCAACGCCGGCGAGGGCTTGCGTTGCTCAACGCGCTCGTTTCCCTGGTGCTATCTGTCGCGGCATGCGCGCTCGGACTGGCTGTGGTGTGGGCGCTCTGACCCGCTGAGAATCTCGACCGATGGAGGGCGGCCGCAATGGCAGACTTTGGCGAATCCACGACGCGGACCTCTGCGGAGTTGGTGGTCGGCTGGGATCGCGAACCCGCGAGCGCCGCGGCGTTGCGTTACGCGGTGAAACTGGCACGGCATCTGGAGGCGCACCTGCATGTGGTGCACATCGCCGACGTCGCCGACCTACCCGTCGATCCGGACGCGTGGGATTACGAACAGCAGTTCCACGCCAGCGTCGAAGCCCACGCCGTCGCCGCACGAAAGCTGCTGGACGAACTCGGCGCGAACTGGACTTACCACGCTATGCACGGCCGTCCACCGGATGTGCTCGCCGAGCTTGCCGAGCAGGTCGACGCCGTGATGATCGTCCTCGGCGCACCGCGGGGCGGCGTGCACTCGTTCATCGACACCTTCGCCGGCCAGTCGGTCGCCCACCAGTTGACTCGCAAACACGCCCGAGCGGTGCTGCTGGTACCCGACTCGTCGTCGGAGCAGACGTCGCTCCTCGCGTAGAGAGTGCGACGAACTGTCGCCGTCGGCCTGAATTCTCCGCGCCATGGCGGTGCGCGGCGCGGAAACAGAGCAGACTGGACCCATGGCGGCCAACCCCCGCGCCGGTCAACCGGCGCAGCCCAAAGACCTCATCGATGTGGCTCAGTTAGTCACGGCCTACTACACCGTCGAACCTGACCCCGACAACGTCGACCAGCAGGTGATGTTCGGCACGTCGGGCCATCGCGGCTCCAGCCTGGATGCGGCGTTCAACGAGGCACACATCGTCGCGACGACCCAGGCCATCGTCGAGTACCGGCACGCGCAGGGCACGTCCGGCCCGCTGTTCATCGGACGTGACACGCACGCGCTCTCCGAACCCGCGTGGGCCTCGGCACTGGAGGTGCTCGCCGCCAACGACGTCGTCGCGATGATCGATTCAGCGGACCGCTTCACCCCGACGCCCGCCGTCAGCCATGCCATCCTGACCTTCAACGACGGACGTGACGGCGATCTGGCCGACGGGATCGTGGTCACGCCGTCGCACAATCCGCCACGTGACGGCGGCTTCAAGTACAACCCGCCCAACGGCGGACCTGCCGACACGGATGCCACCGGTGCAATTGCCAAGCGGGCCAACGAGATCCTGCGCGACGGCCTGAAGGATGTGAAACGGATACCGCTGGCCAGCGCCCTGAAGACCGCGGAGCGTCACGACTACCTCGACGCTTACATCGCCGATCTGCCCAACGTCGTGGATCTGCATGCGATCAGCGCCGAGGGTATCCGCATCGGCGCCGACCCGCTGGGCGGCGCCAGCGTCGACTACTGGGGCGCCATCGCCGAGCGACACAACCTGAAGCTCACCGTGGTCAACCCGCTTGTCGATGCGACGTGGCGGTTCATGACCCTCGACACCGACGGCAAGATTCGGATGGACTGCAGTTCGCCCAACGCCATGGCGTCATTGATCGCCAACCGCGACAGCTACCAGATCGCGACGGGCAACGACGCGGACTCCGACCGGCACGGCATCGTCACACCCGATGGTGGGCTGCTCAATCCGAACCACTTCCTGGCTGTGGCGATCGACTACCTGTACGCCAACAGGCCCGAGTGGCCGGCGTCCACGGCCGTCGGCAAGACTGCGGTGAGTTCGTCGATCATCGACCGGGTCGTCGCTGGGCTGGGCCGCAAATTGGTCGAGGTTCCGGTGGGCTTCAAGTGGTTCGTCGACGGATTACTCAGCGGCACTATCGGTTTCGGCGGCGAGGAGAGCGCCGGGGCGTCGTTCCTGCGGCGCAACGGGTCGGTGTGGACCACGGATAAAGACGGCATCATCCTGGCGTTGCTAGCGTCGGAGATCCTGGCGAAGACAGGTTCGACGCCGTCCCAGCGATACGACGCGCTCGCCGAAAGGTACGGTGCGCCAACGTACGCCCGCATTGACGCGCCCGCCAACCGTGAGCAGAAGGCGCGGCTTGCCAAGTTGTCGGCCGAGCAGGTCATCGCCACCGAGCTGGCGGGCGAGGCGATCACCGCGAAGCTGACCACGGCGCCGGGCAACGGCGCGCCGCTGGGCGGTCTGAAGGTGACGACGGAGAATGCGTGGTTCGCTGCGCGCCCGTCGGGTACCGAAGACGTGTACAAGATCTATGCCGAGTCGTTCCGCGGGCCGGACCATCTTGCCGAGGTGCAGGAAGCGGCCAAGGAAGTGGTGAATAAAGTCATTGCGTGAGTTCTGACGCGGAGGCCGACTGTTCGAAAGACAGTTCCGGCCAGGGTGGCAAGCCGAAGCTCCCGCGTGAGGTCTGGCTGTTGGTTTCGGCGAACGTCGTGGTCGCGCTCGGCTACGGAGTGGTCGCGCCGGTTCTTCCGCAGTATGCCCGCCACTTCGGTGTGAGCATCAGCGCGGCGACCTTCGTCATCACGGCGTTCGCGTTGATGCGGTTGGTGGCCGCTCCGCCGGCCGGCTGGCTGGTCCAGCGGCTGGGGGAGCGTCGGGTCTACATCAACGGCCTGCTGATCGTCGCCGTGTCGACCGCGGTGTGCGCGTTCGCGCAGACGTACTGGCAGTTGCTGCTGTTCCGGTCGCTCGGCGGACTCGGGTCTGCCATGTTCTCGGTGTCCTCGCTGGCCCTGATGATCCGGATCTCGCCCCAGGATGCACGCGGTCGCGTCGCGGGCCTGTTCTCGTCAGGGTTCCTCATCGGATCGGTCGGAGGACCGGTGCTCGGCAGCCTGACGGCCGGGCTGGGTCTGGCGGCACCGTTCGCGATCTACGGGGCTGCGCTGCTCGTCGCGGCCGGGGTGGTGTTCTTCAGCCTGCGGGGGAGCACGCTGGCCGCACCCGAGGAATCCGGCGAGCCCGCTGTCACGCTGCGAGAGGTGTTGCGGCACCGTGCCTACCTCGCCGCGCTGCTGTCCAACTTCGCGACCGGATGGGCGGCGTTCGGGCTGCGTATCGCATTGGTGCCGCTGTTCATCGTGGAGGGACTGGGCCGCGGGACCGGCATCGCAGGCCTGGCGCTCGCGACGTTCGCCATCGGCAACGTCTCAGTGGTGATCCCCAGCGGTTACCTGTCCGACCGGATCGGGCGGCGCAAGTTGCTCATTGTCGGACTGCTGGCCTCGGCCGTCACGACGAGCCTGCTCGGGGTGACGACGTCGCTGGTGATCTTCCTGGTGACCGCGTACGTGTGCGGAGCGGCGACGGGCATCTTCATCTCCCCGCAACAGGCCGCTGTCGCCGACATCGTCGGAAACAAGTCCCGCGGAGGGACGCCGGTCGCGGTATTCCAGATGATGGTCGACGTCGGATCGATCGGCGGATCGCTGATCGTCGGCTTGATCGCCCAACATCTGTCGTTCGGCTGGGCCTTCGTCGTCAGTGGCTCGGTCCTCTTTATCGCGGCAATCGGTTGGATGTTCGCTCCGGAGACGCGCGGTCTACCGCCGGCTGGGCACACGCCGGCGCGGCCGCTCGGGCCGGAGGCCGGCGGCGAAGTGCCCTGACCTGCGATTTTGAAGGCCTACCGCAGGTGGTGTAACTTCGATGAGCACAACAAGGGGCTATGGCGCAGTTGGTAGCGCACCACACTGGCAGTGTGGGGGTCAGGGGTTCGAATCCCCTTAGCTCCACTTGACACCGTACGGCTCTGAACTCTGATGTAGCCGTTTCCCGGATTCGCTGGACGCTCCACGGTTCGGTTCTCTGTCCTAACTCTGTCCTACCGCTGGTGCGGAGAACACCGTCGACGCCGCAGTCAGGCGGTCGTCGGTCACCCGCCCGTAGACCGCCTGCGTCATGCGCTCGGTGTGGCCGTGCCAGGCGGCGACGACATCGGCGGCGACCCCCGACGCGCGCATCCGCGAGATGTTGGAATGCCGCAGCTTGCCCAGTGTGATCGCCTTTAGTCCAGCAGCCTTGCGCTGGACGGCGAACTCGCGCGAGTAGTCGCGCACCGGCAGCCACGTGCCGTCTTCCCGCGAAAGCAGTAGGTCGCCGTCGTCGAGTGGTCGGCCGACGGCCAGCCGCTCGCGCAGGTGGACCGTTCGCATCGCTTTGAGCATCGCGAGCTCGCGTGGTGGTAGGGGTAACTCGCGCGCGGACCTGTCGGTCTTCGTTGGGACGACGGTGTCTTTACCGTTGACGTCTACGCGGGCCCGGCGGATGTGCAGAGCGCCGGCATTTAGGTCGAGGTCGGACCAGCGCAGCCCGCCGACTTCCTCGCGGCGCAGCCCGAGCAGCGTGAGAGCGAAGCAGCCGCCGAGGCGGTGGGCGGCGACGTGATCGAGGAACTGGCCCATCTGCTCGGCCGTCCAGATGTCGCCCGCGTCGGTGGCGGTGATTGACTTCTGTTCTGGTGACTCGAGCTCGGCCGCGGGATCGTAGGTGAGCCAGCGCATCTTGCGGGCATGAGCCATCACGGATTTCAATCGAATGATCGCGCGTCGCTTGGTGGCCGGCGCCAGCGTGTTGCCGTCCTTACCCTTCAGGGCGGCCGACCAGTCGGCAAGCGTCGCGGGAGTGAGTTTCTGCACCTGGACCGCGCCGAAGGCCCGGCGGGCGTAAGCGAGCGACTCCCGGTCGGCCCGAACGGTATTCGGCCCGATCGATGGGTTTGCTTCTCGCACGGTAAGCCAGTGATCGGCGACCTCGTCGAAGGTTAGCCTCGACTTCGGCGCCCACGTCGACGACCTCCACTGCTGGCGCTGCTCGGTCACCCAGTCGAGCGCAGCCTTCTTGGTGGCGAACACCTTGGTGGGCCTGACCTGCTTACCGGTCACAGGGTCGGTCCCGAGTGTCGGCCGCGCCCGCCAGCCAGCGCCGTTGGGCAGTCGCTTGATCGAGCTGTCGGTCCGTTCGCCGCGCGTCTGGGGCGGACGTGTGGATTGCGCGTCGTTCACTAGGGTCCTCCTTGGCTGCGACGGTCCCTGTTCTTGCTGCCGGTCTTCTGTCCGCAGCACATTGTCGTAGCCAAGCAGGCGCGCCCGTGGCGTTCATTCTCCTGGCTGTCGTCAGCGCTGTCGGGTCGAACCATCACCTGCTCGCCGCTGCGTACCAAAGTTCGCGCTCGACGCGAGCAGTGACGCGCCACGGCGAGCGGTCAGTCTGATTATGCCGCAACAATCTGACGCAGTTCCGCGGTAACGACATAAACGCGCCCGCCAAGTCGTCTCGACGGCAGTTCGCCGGTAGCCACGAGCCGATACGCCGAAGCGCGGCTGATCCCCAGCAGCACCGCGGCGCGGGGCACCGGCAGCAGGAAGGGGAGATCATCGAAAGAACTAAGAGTCAACGCTATTCACCTCCTCAAGGTCCACCAAGGCGGCGAGGCGCCGCGGTCTTCAGCTGTTGGCTTCGCGAGCGTTTCGAAAGGCCTGTTCAGCTTCTTCCAAAGTATGACGGTCGACGAGCCGAGTCCACTACTAGAAGCAAGATTGTTTCGAAATACCTGAGCTATACCGGATTTCGTCGTTTGTCCGCATTAGATCAAGACAATGAGGACAACGTATCCCTCGTAACGGTGAGAGCTGATTGTTGTTCAGTAGGGCCCCCGAACAACGCCATTGAGTGCGCATCTACGTCACGATAATTCAGAGTTACCCTTGCCAGTGATCATGCTGTCCTGACTCGTTCCGGATATTCGTCTTCGGTGTCTGAGGCGATGAGTTCGTAAAGCTCGGTATTTAGAACGATGTGAAGCGCTTGTGCTCGTGCCGCAATTCTCAACGCGGTTCGAACCCTTGGGTCGGGCGCACGGCCGTCGTGTCGCCGAGTCCATTGCTCGATACTTTGGTCGCCGAGGGTGCTCGCTTCTGCTCGGACCATCCACGTGATTTTTTCGGCCTCTGCGAGGATGAAGTCAGCTCGTTGTGCGTCGGTCCAGTCGTCGGGTAGTCCGAGATCGGTGGTGTAGACCGTCTTTACGGCGTGCAGGATGCTGGGGTCGGTCTCTAGTGGCATGGACTCGACGGTGCACATTCGAGCCCGTCTCATCCTGGTGGCTGCCCGATGTCGGATCGGTCTGCTCATTGCTCGGTCCTCCTTCTGGGTTGGGGAGAAGGACGAGTCCTTGGTTCTGAGGTTACTCGCTTGCCCGCCGGAATCCAGGCGCGAAATGCCGGCTGTCAGCTACCTATGGCCTAGTCCGGTCGCTTGCCGTTACGCATCGTGGATTCCGTCGTGCGGTGCGGGGATGGGGTTCGGCAGGACTGCTTGTCGAGTCAGTCGTCGATGCCGATGCTGGGTGATTGTTCGGGTTCGTCGCGGTTGTGTGTGTGGTTGTGCCAGGTGAGGGTGAGGTGCAGTCGGTGCGCGGATCGGATGGCGCGGGTTGTTGTGTCGTAGTGGGCGAGTAGGTCGCGCCAGGGTTCGTCGAGGTGGCTTCGGCCGAGGCGGTCGGCCATTGTGACAGCTGGCGTTGGGGTGTCGGGACGGTCCTGGACGGCGGCCTGGGTGGCGGTCAGGGTTGTGCTCCAGGGGAGGGTGGTGGCTAGGAGGTGCAGCGCGGAGGTGGCGGGTCCGATGTGTCCGTCGGCGGGGTCGAGAATGATGGCGCGGGCGCTGTTGGTGGTGATGTAGTTGGTGGTGGTGGCTAGTTGTTCGGGGTCGATCGTGGCGGGGTTGTCGATGATGACGATCGCGTCGGGCCCTGATGACCATAGTTTGTCGGCGAGATCGTCACCAAAGGTGGTGTAGGTGTCGGCCAGTTCAGCACCTTGTGCTGTGACCGCGGCGTCATCGGATGTACTGAGCCACAGTATTTTTCGGTTGCTGTCGTTGGCTGCTGTGCGTAGCGTCTGCAGGGCTGCGGTGGTGTCAGGGTCGGTGCTGTCGGCGTGGACGTATCCGAGTCGATAGGGCTGGGCCGCGAGTTCTTTGAGTCGTGTGGCGATGGCCGGATTGTGTTGGTTAAGTGCGGTTTCGGGAATGAGCAGGGGGGCGCGCTGGGTGTCCAGATGGCGGGCGGATGCGAGCAGGTTGACCTCGGAATGCGCGGTGTCGAGTAACTGTTCTAGTGTTTCGGCGGCATGGGTGTGTGCGGTGGCGAAGGCTGTGGCGATGTCGCGTTCGGCGCGTTGCAGCCGGCGGCGCAGCGCTTGGCGGCGCGTGCGGAGTTCGTGGAGAGTTGCGCGGTCGGCGGCCTCGGCGGTGTCACGTGCGGCGTTGATGTCGGCCTCGGTGACGATCGGTCCACCGGCGGCTGCGCTGCGGGCGGCTTGGGCTTGTGCGAGAGCGTGTTGGTACTGCGTTGATGGCGGCTGATCTGGCAGCAGCGCAGTGTAGAAGGCGAGTTCTTTTTGGGCGGAGGCGATGTCGACCTCCTCGGCATCGGGCGTGGATTTGAGTGCGAGTAGACGGGTGCGTGCGTGCTCGACGAGGAGCAGGCTGTCGTTGTAGGCGGCGTCGGCGTCTGACCATTGCGCCATCACCGCGACGACGGCGTGTAAGTAAGGGCGGTCAGCATCGATCTGCTGACGCATGCGGAGCAGGTCGTCGGCGGCCGCACGCATGGATGGCCCCTTGCCGGCGGCGATGTCGGCTTCGAGTGCAGTGATGGCGTTGCAGATCGAACGGTGTTCCTGGCTTGACTGGTTGAAAAGCTCCATCGTGATGGGTAATTCGCGTGATGGCCGCTGGGTGGAGAGCTCGTAGAACCGCAGCCCCTCAAAGTGAGTCGTCCCGTTTTCGAATGCGCGCACGTCGACGGGCAAGGTTGTGTCGAGGTCTGGGACGGGTGGCTCCTTGTTGAATCCGGGGTGTCGGGGGTCGGGTGGGAAGCGCTCTTCGTCGTCCGGACTTGGTGGTGCGTCCGGGGGATCAGGAATGTTGTACGGGTCGCTGGCGTGCGGGCGGTGGGTACTGGCGTGCGGGCGGTGGGTATAGGTATCGACGGTGTAGGTGATCAGGCGGGCGTAGTCGCCCGGCGGGATCGGATCACCTTCGTCGGTGACGTCGGCGAGGTGCTCGGCGGCTAGGTGCAGCAGATCGCGGGGTGTCCAGGTGTGGGGGTCGGCGGCGTTGATGGCAGCCACCAGACCGGGCCAGTGCAGGTCGGCGGCAATGGTTTCGGCGAGGACGGCGCCAAAGACGGCGTCGATGTCGGTGATCCAGGCGGGCCGGAGCCGAGAGCGCGCGGTGGCCAGGGTGGCGGTCGACGAGATTGCGCCGAAGATCCGCCACCACAGCGCGGCGGCGGGCAGTTCATCGGGCAGCGGCTTCTGGTGGGCGGCGGTGGTGATGATCTGGCGCAGATCGGGTGTGGTGCGGGTGGCTTGGGCGAGGTGGGCCGCCAGTCGTGGCCAGTAGGCGTCTGCGCGTAAGCGTGGGTCGGTGGCGTCGAGGAGGTCGTTCCAGCGGGTGGTGTCGGCGCTGCGCCGCCCGATGCCCGCGGCGGCGTGGCGCTGCAGGGCGGCCTGCACGGCGCGGGTACGCACGGGGTATTGGCCGGCGCCGGTGACACGGGTGTCGGCGTCAGCGACGCCGGTGGCGGCGCGGAACACCGCGATTTCGGCGGTCAGTGCGCTATTTACGGTGATCAGCGGCCGCGCCCAGGCGGGGGCGGTGGCGTTGGTCCAGCCGCGTGCGCGCTCGCGGATCTGGTCAGCCAAGCCTTGGACGAGCTGCTCGCGGCGGGCCAGGTAGGCGCCCCATTGCGGGTTGTCGGCCAGTGCCGGCGGTATGGCGGGGAGCCAGCGCAGCACCCCGATGCCTGCGGAGTGGGTGCCGGCGGGGTCGATGCGGTGATCCAGGACGGCGGCGGGGTCGGCGGTGTCGTCGATGCTGCCCTTGGCCAGCGCCTGGGCCAGCAGCCCGCGGGGATCAGCCCCGCCGAGGGCTAGGACGGACAGGTTGCGTCGCAGGACCGGCCAGGCCTCACGCTGGCTCAACCGGGGGATTGACTCGTCGGCGATGGCGTCCAACCAATTCCGTGCACCGGCTCCCAGCTGGTTTTCGGCCGCCACACCCAAGGCGTCGTAGAACATGTTGGCCGCGGCCTGCAGCCGGGCGGCCGGGTCGGCGGCTCGGCGGGCGGCGGTGGTGGCCGAGATTTGGGCGCCGTCGCGGGCCAAGATCCTGGTCAGGACATCGACGGCGGTGTCGGGGTGGGTGGCCTTGGGTGACAGCAGCCGGTGCGGATCGCTCTCGGCGGTGGACAGGTACAGGTGGTTTTCGTCGGTGGCGCGGGTTATGGCGACGTAGAGGTGCTGGCGGGTCAGCATGTCGGAGCCGACGATGTGGCAGGTGCCTGTGACGTCGCGCCGTCCTGCGGTCAGGCCCTGGGCGGAGTCGATGGTGGCGGCGTAGCCCAGCGTGACGTGGGCGGCGATGTAGTCGGCGGGCAGCGTGACGATGCGGCCGCTGCGTAGGTGGCGGGCCTTCACCGCGCCGTCGGTGAGGACTTCGGTGATGGTGTAGCGGTAGCCGTTGCGCACGAAGTCGTTGCGCCCGATGGTGATTCGACGGTTGTTTTTGCGGGTGCGGATGGTGTCGCCGACGCTGGCGTGCAACTGATCGGCCAGTACCACTGTGGCCGTGTCGGCCGCCTCGGGCTCGGTGGCCAGTCGGTCGGTGCGGGCGCGGGCGTTGAGTTCGTTGATGATGTCGTTGGTCGGTGCGAGCAGGATGGAGTCTGCGCCGGCGGCCAGGTCGGCCTGCCATGCCTGATAGGCCATGTCGGCGGCGGTCTCGTCGGTGCCGACGTGGATGCGATGGTGGTCGATGTAGAAGCCGATGCCGGCCGGGTCGGCGTCGTGCAGCGCCAGGCCCGCGGCGGCTTCGGCCGGTGACTTGAACCGTACGACTTCGCTCAGGGTGAGGGCGTCGGTGGCTTCGGCGATGTCGCGAAGAATGCCGCCGGCCGAGATGGACGACAGCTGGCCGTCGTCACCGATGAGGCGCACGCTGGCGCCTTTGTGCAACGCGTCGGTAATCATGGCGTCCAGGCCCGCGGTGGCGGCCTTTCCGGCTTCATCGACGACGATCAGAGTGTCGGGCCCGACGCGGTGAAACCAGTCTGGTCGCGCGGCAGGGGAGGAGGGGTCGGTGGACCATACGTATTTGTCGAGGGTGTCGGTGATGGTGCCGAGCTCGTCGCCGAGCAGGATCGCGGCGTCGGCGGTCGGGGCTAGTCCGATGACGTGTCCGCCCGAGTTGCGCCACGCCTGCGACAGGGCGGCCATCGCTGTCGTTTTGCCGGTTCCCGCCGGTGCGAGCGCGAGCGCGACACGGCGCCCACTGGTGGCCATCTCGGCCACGAGTGCGGCCTGCCCGGCGTTGAGTGTGCGTCCGCATGCCGTCGAGTTGGCCAGTGCCAGATCGACATCGCGGTCGCTGGCGCACCGCCCGTCCACGCGTGCGACAGCGACCAGGATGCGGCGTTCTGCGGCCAGCATTTCGCGGCTGGTGTAGACCTGCACGCCGTGGCGGCTGTAGACGCTGGCACCGTCGCGGCGACGCAACGCGACAGGCTCGCCCAACTCACCGTCGCAGATCCGGGCGTGCGGCACCGAAAACGTCTCCGACAGCGCGGTAGCGGTGAGGCGTTCGACCAATGCGACATCGTGCGACATGTTGTGGCGGCGCACTATGCGTAGGGCTTCGGCGCGCACGTGGTGAGGCTGCCAGATCGAACGTGCTTGGCTGACGGTGGCGATCAGTTCGCCAGCACGCGCCAGTATCCACCGGTCATCGATTCTGGTGGCCGGGTGTGTGCGATCAGACTGGGCCAGTGTGTCGGCCAGCATCCGTTGCACACCGTTGCGGCCGAGCACCTCAGCGGCTTGGGTGCGCCACGTCTGGCGCAGCTGCGCCAGTGAGCGCGGCTCGTGTTTGGCTTCGCGCGATTCCAACGTCGCCTGCTGCGCCAGCGCGATGATTTCGGTGTTGGTGGGTTCGCGTCCGTGGTCGGTCTGGAACTGCTTGGCCAGCGCGGCTGTGCGGTCCTTGATCGCCTTGCGACGACTCGACCACCGCGACATCAATTCCGCTGACATTCCCTCGATCTCGCGGACCGGCCGCTTGCCGTGGCCGCGGAACTGTTCGGCGAAGCGCACACCCAGGCCGGCGATCAGGTGGGCTTCCAGTCGGGTGTTGTACAACTCCGAGGCCGCCACGGTGACTCGGTGCAGCGGCTGACCGTCCAGCGCCAGCCAGCGGCGTACACCGTCGGCGTCGACGTGGGACACCTTGTTGGAGATCGCCACGTGGGTGTGCAGGTCGGGATCACCGGCGCGAGAATCACGGTGGGTGAACACCGCGGCGATGAGCCCCTCGGTGTCGACTTGGGCGACACCACCCGCGCCGGTGCGGGTGAACGTCGCGTGATCTTGCAGCCACTCCAACACGTCAGCCACCGCCGCATCGTGGGCGGCCTCGATCTGCTCCGCCACGGTCAGCGGGGCAATGGCCCACAGCGCCGACACCGATTTCACCGGCGAAAACGTCAGGTCATAGCCGGCGACAGCGGTGGTACGCGCGCGGGTGTTGCGAGCGATGAACCCCGAGAGTTCGCGGTCATCAGCCGGCGCACGGCCGTACTCCTCGGCGAACAGCTCCACGGCCACGCGGGTGCGGATCCGGGCACGAACCTCTGCGTCGATGGTGGCATTCCAATGCGCCACGACTTCGGCGTTGTGATCGCGGAAGGCCACCGCCACACGCCTCGCGAACTCCAGTTCCCCATCGCGGACCAGAAACTCGCGCCCCAAGCGGCTCGACGCTCGCTGGGCGGCCATACCGCGGCCAGCCACGAAGGCCTCGATCCGGTCAGCATTGGGGTGCAGACCCAGCCCGTAGAGGGCGCGCATTTGGTCTTCGCTGACGCCCGATCCTTCATCAACAGTCCAAATCTCTTCGTGGACTTGTGGACTGGCCTCGCAGCGGTCGGCGTCGGATAGAGCGGCCAAGCCCCGCCCCATCCACCGACCGGGCGATTCACCCTTGGCCGAGTAGTAGTCGGCCAGTGTCGAGCGGCCCCGCTGCGTGCTGTCGGCGGCAGCGACCTGCCGCACCAGGTACAGGTATCCGTCCCCGGCGCTCAGCTTGTGCAACGTCATCACCATGACGCGCACGCAGACGTCCGCATGCGCCGCACGCTACGAATCCTCCGGGCGGCGAAGCCACCACCAAACCAGAGACCGTTATCAAACCGTTACCAACGAACTGGCGGAGGGATCGTATTTGATGGGGGTCGAATAAGCCGTCGCAGTTCGTCGTGGACTCGGCAGACGGCATTGATGCTCACCGCGAGAGTGTCAGTGCATCGGTGTACGGTCGCGCAATGCCTCCCGAATTGACCGCGGCCATGGAGGAAATGGCGTCGGCGGTGTTTCGATCGGCTATGACAAGCTTACTGCCACAAGGGTTATCGCCTGCGCCACAGGTGTTTATCTTCGACCGGTTAGGTAGCAACATGCTCGTCGGGCAGGTGGCCTGTCGTCCGTACCGGCCCGGCCGGGATGCGGCCGTCGCTATCGCCGAGCTCGGCCGGATCGCCGCCGCGATATCGGGCACCGACCTGTTGGTGTTTTGGGAAGAGTTCGACGTGAGGACCTCGCTCGACGGGCCGTCTGAGCAGCACCCGAAAGCGTTGGTGATTTTGCAGGCAACTTTGCAGTCGCATTTTTTGACGTGGTTTCCCTTTGAAAGTGACGTGCTGAGCGGGCAGGCCGATGGGCTGCCCGATGTGCAGATCAGACGCGGTGCACCGTCCGAAACCTTTGAAGGGGCGCAGCTATCGGAGCCGGTTTACCGATTGCTCGATTTGTGGCGAGCGGGGCTCATGTCCTATGACTTCGATGAATGCCGGCGCATCGTCACTGCAGCGGTGAAGGACGGTTACGACGTCGCCTTCGTGAATTAGCCGCCCGGCATTGGCCCTTTCGGGACCCGAATCGGTCAGAGTTCGATGTCGGGCGTCGGTCGGGCTCGTTCGGAGATGTAGGTGGTCCAATCCCGGCCAGCAAGTTTGGCCCAGGCGGCGGCGCTTTTATTGGTGATGCCGAGAAGTTCGGCGAGTACTGGTGCGGGCATGTCGCCGGCGAGTTGAAAGAGCGTGGCTTTGCGGTTTTCGTAGGGCTTGATCCCGAGTGCGACGAGCTGGGAGCGGATGTTCTCGGTGGCGAGGTGCGCTGCGGGGTTGCCGCCGGGGAACAGCCAGCCGGTCTCGCGTGAGGCGTAGAGGCTTTTGCCTCGATGCGCGAGGTGCTCACGGATGAGGTCGTCGAGGAGGGGAGGCATCTGGAGTGGAATCTTGCTGAAGGTGACGTGCACGGCCCGGTTGTCGGTGATCGCCACCTGACTGGTGCGGATGGTGACGATGCGTGAAAGGGGCTGTGCGAACAGCAATGTGAGCAGGCCCGCAATTCGTGTATAGCGGCGCACGGTCGCGTCGTGCAGCAGACGCTCTACGGCGGCCCACCGCTGCGTATCGGAGACGGTTACTGAGGGCGGTGACTGCGCGACGTCGGGGATTCGGAGTGTGGTGTTGGTGCGGGATTGGCGCAGCCAGACGATGAAGGCGTACTCATGGTTCAGCATCCTGCCGACGTGTTCTTGGTAGCGCTCCAACAGATCCTGGGTCGCGGTCGCCGCACTGGCGTCTTGGCGGGCGAGGAAGCCCACGAATTCGATCGCGACGCGGATGCGCCGTCGGCACGCATCGGCCGTCGATTTGGTCAATCGGTCTTCACGGGCGGCCTTGCGCATTGCTCGCAGCACGTGCCAGTGCGCGAATCGGCGAATCAAGGTGGCGTCCTCGGCGGGCAGTTCGGCGACGATGTGTTCGATCCAGGGCAGCATCCGTTCGATGCGGATGTCGAACGGTTCCAGGACACCGACCGCGACGAGAAGACTGCGAAGGTAGTCGTGGGCACGATCTGAGGGCAGGGTGCGGAAGGTGTCGTGGCTGATGTCGACCGCGCCGCAGGCCATCTGCCCGAGAAGTTGGGGGCCGATGCCAGGTTTCTTGCGCAGCCACCACAGCCCTGTTTGTGGGCGTTCGGAGTTCACCAGCTCGTCGAAGACCGGCCGTAATTGGCGGTGAATCTGGCCGGTCGTCGGGTCGGTGAGCAGGTCGGCGAGGCGTTCGCGTAGGAAGCATCGCGCGCACCGATTGTGCCCGTAGGGGTGGTCTTCGCGGCCGCATTGGCGGCACGCGAAGATCGATTCGACACCGGCACAGGACGCGCACACGACCGTCTCGCCGCGTGGCCATGCCAGCGGCCGTACGACGTGGCAGGCCGGACACATTTCGGGGTGGTAGTGCCGCCTGCGACGGCAAGCGACACAGATGCGACACCCGTGCGTCAGTGGGGTCAGGTAGTTGGTGCTTGCGCATTCCCAGCAGGCTCGTCGATTCACTGGTTGTCGCCGTGGCGGCGGATTTTGGCGCGGATCGGTCGCAGGTCGCCGATCCCGGGTCCGCTGTCGTTGACTGCGGGTGCCTCGCGGATCTGTTCTTGGGCGAGCTCGAGCAGATCGTTGGGGGTGCACGCCAGGATGTCGCACAGCGCCGCCAGCAGGTCGAGGTTGATGCGCTGTGGAGGCTTGGTCGCGATCCGGTGCACCATCTGTCGGGAGATCTCCACGCCACGCTCGCGCAGCGGCGCGACGAGGTCGGTGGTGGCGAACATGCCGTTCTCGGCCATCAGGCGGCGCAGGTTCCACCGCAGGACGGTTTTAGTGCTCATCGTGGCTCCCTTCCTTCGTCGCGGATCCGTAGACGCGACGCAGCGCCGCTTGCAACGTTTTGGTCTTGAAGTCGTTGGACACCGAGGTGTAAATCGCGGTGGTCGAGGCGTAGGAATGTCCGACCTGCTCGGTGACGAACCGTTCCGGGTAACCGAACTCGATCAGGTGGGTCACATAGGAGTGCCGCAGGCAGTGCAGGGTGAGGTCTTCAGGCAGGCCGGCCTGCGCCCGCAAGTAGGCGAATCGCTTGTCCATTTGCTTGGTCGCCACCCGCTGCCGACGCTCAGTCAGCCACAACTCTTGACGGCTGCCGGGACTCAGAAGCGGCCGGGCTTGATCGACCCATTGGCGCAGTCCGTCGATCACCCAGTCGAACTCCGGAACGGCTAGCACCGTGCGACGCCGAGGGGCGCTGCCGCGGCTGGACTTGGCATACCGGACGTGCACGGCGCCGAACGTTCCCCACGCCGGCATCCGCGGGTTGGGACGCAGGTCGGCCACGTCGAGGTAGCACAGCTCTCGACGGCGTAACCCGAACGCGTAGGCCGTCTTGATCATCTGCGCGTCGCGCAACGCCGCCAACGCGCCTTTGCGACCCGAACGCGCAATGATGTCCACTCGATCGGCAAGGAACGCGAACAACGTTTCCACCTCGTCGTAGGTGAACGGCCGGCGGGCGGGCTTGCCCTCGTATTCGACCAGATGCGCCGCGGTGTTGAAGTCATGGCAGACCTGCGACGGGATCCTTCCGAACCGCTGCTCGCACTGCGAGATCCAGCCATAACGGCCGTCGAGTAGGTAGTCACAAAACAACCGCAACGTCATGTGGTAGCCGCGAATTGTCGAGGGCGCCCTGCGGTTGTTTCCCGACATTAGAGCCGCCGTGAAGTCCTCCACATCGCCGGCCGTCCAGTCCCACGGATGCGTCTCGGCGAACGCAGCGAACCGTCGCACGAACGCCAACCGCGATTCGATCGTGGCCTCGGCAAGCAGCCGGGACTTTTGCTGGCGTCCCCACCCCGACAGCATCGCTTCAAAGACCGCGGACGGTTCATCAAGATGGACCACGCCCGCGGCGAGAACGAGGTGCGCCGAACCTGGAACGCTCAACTGAAGGCCTCCGTGACGGTCAACTCAAAATTGTCAATGTCAACTTTAAGTTACCACGGCCTGGGCCGAAATCGCTCATCAGCACAGACGGGAAATGGTTCAATGGCGGCTTGGCGGCTCTCGCCCTCCACGCCACCCGCGTGTGTCAACTTTAAGTTGATTGGCGATCTTCTTTTCCTGAGTGCAAGAGGTGTGTGGTCTGTCGTTGGGCTACGAAGGGGGGGTCGTGGGGCAGGGTGCTGGGGGGCGGAGCGGGGGTGGCGAGAGGAGTGGGCAGCGGTGCGGTGGGGGCAGAGACGGTGGTGCGCAGGAGCGTCGGCGAAAAAATTGGTGTACGGCGAATGTGGCTGTGGTGGTGGCCCGGTCGGCCCGCAGGCTTCTAGGGTCCCGACCATGACAACACCACGGATATCGAAGCTTGAGGCCCGCAAGCGCGCCCATGAAGCGTCTCGCCGGGCCAACGAGGCCCGCGCCGCGAAGGAGAAGGCGAACATCGACGATGCCGCGGAGATTCTCGTCGCGGTCGGCAAGATCGCCGAAATCGAGACCTGGAAGAAGGAGCGCCTGGCCCAGCTGCGCCAGCAGCTCGACGTCGAAGTCGCCAAGAAGGTGGATGCGCAGCGCGCCAGGGGCGGCGCGGCGGTCGTGCGTATGCAGGGCCGCGGCGAGACGCTGACGACGATCGCCGCGCGCACCGATCTGGGGATCGGAATCGTTCGTACCATGCTGCGGCACGGACCGAAGCCTGAGAAGCCCACGGCCAGTGAGGATTCACATGCACTAGGTGAGGGTGGCGTGGCCGGTGGACCGATGGGAGTTGTTGACCCTTACTTACTTCAGTGAGCCGCCGGCCGCCGCGGCGTCGGCGTGATGTGCGACCGGCGTTGAGGCGTGGTCGCCGGTGTGCGGGATCAGTGGCGCCAGGCGGCATTGGTCGGCCTGTGCCTGCGGTGTCATGCTGGCCCGTCGCTACACATGTCGGGCAAGTGGGCGCATGAGCCGGTTCAGCATCGTGCGGTGAGAAGCCCTCGACGTGCGCGTCTGCACGTGTGGGTAGCGCGACTCAGGACCATCTGTGCGGTAGCGCCTACAGAGCCACTGAGGGTGGGCTCGGGTATGGGTTCCCAGCCCCGTGGGAGTGGGCCCGCTCTGGGCACTCTGAATGTCAGTGCAGGCGGCTAGGTTCACCGGCCATGAGAAGCGCGGGCAGCTGATCGTTGATCTGCGTGTGCACGTCGCTGAGATCGCCCGCTTCCACAGCCACGTGGTCTGCAAGCCAACGGCTTCGGACTGGAACATCTGGACCGGCGCGATCGGCGGCGATGGCTCCAGCCTTCTACCTCATCTGCGAGGGGGTGAGGTAGTGCTTTCGTCCGCACCGCTACGCGCTGGCGCTCGTGTTCGGTGTGGTGGCTGCTGGGGTGCTCGGCTCCACGACTGCGACAACCCAGTTTGCGTCAAGATCGCAGCGGCGGCAGATCCTTGCCAGCACTTCATTTCCGGCCCGCAGGGCGACAACATGGAACGGATGGCGCGGATGCGCCGGGGTGGCGGCCGATATGCGGTGCGACGCTTCGATAGTCGCGGCGTGCAGCGCGAACGGTCGGTGGCCTTGCGCGAAGCGGTGCGCCACGGCTGAGATGACGCCGCCGTGCCGGCGGCGCTCCTCGGTGACCAGCCGACGCTGTGGTGAGTTCCGCCACTGCCCGCTGAGGCCCGCTGAACGTGAGATCGGTGGTGTCGAGTTCGGCGGCGTGGGGCACGGTGTCGCAGCGCCAAGCTGGAGGATCTGAAAGGGTGTGCGGCAGTGGTGTTGCGTGCGGGGCGCTTGGCTGCGCTGTAGGCACACCGCGTCGCGCGACGGCGGCACAGTTCTGGCGTCGACCCACCAGGCAAGCCGAGACGCCGGTTGGGCGGGCCCAGCAGATGCGGTGGTGACCGATCGGTTCGCGGTGTCCATGACCGCTGATGTAGAAACGCAGCGGGGCGTTGTGCTCAGCAGCTTGCAAGCGCGTCGTGAAAAAAGTGATCGACGACTATCCGGCTGGGATCGGGGGACCAGCAGGACGCGTTTAACCGGCAGTCTTCATGGATAACGAATGTTATCCATGAGTTTGTTGTTCATAGGTTCTGATGTCCATCTCACGGTGACTCTGCAGGATCTTGCCGGGGCATCGGTCGATGAGGATGACCCTGGTGTCGTGCAGGAGCTGTCCGCGTGCTTGCGGCCCATGCTCGCCGGGCTGCTCCCAGGAGCAGCAGGAAATGGTCGATCTCGACAGGCTGAGTCAGGCCGATGCCGTGCAGCAGGCGGGAATTCCATAGTCCGAGATGAAATCACGTGTGCGGCACGGGCGACGTCGGCTTGGCGAGCTGTTGAGCAGTGCTGAACCTTAGCCTCGACGGTCGCGGCTTGCCGGTGAATAACAACCCGCTGGGCTGCGGGTGCGGAGATCGCCAATTCGCACCCTGGGGACGGCTTCTCCTCAAGCGCAGCAAGTGCTTTCGGCGATATCCTGCGCGGCGCAACTCGCCGCGCAAACCGAGTTCGATCACCGTTCGGGTTGGCCGGGAGGTCGTCGCTGATGGTGTAGAACTCCCACCAATCCAGGGGCACTTCTGGTGCCGTCACGAACCCCTAAGGCGGAAGCCGCGCTCCGCGCCGAACCTGGAGTCACCGGCGTGCGCAGCGTGAGGAAGCGCTGGATCGGTCATCGACTGCATGGCGATGCTGATGCCGAATTCGACGTCGACTCGGAAACTTCACTGGCGGTGCCCACGATATCGCCCACGAGGCCGAACACACCCTCACCCACGGTGTGCCGAAGCTATCGACCGAAATGATTCATGCCTACCCTGCGTGCATAGGTCTGGTTCACGAAGAGAATTGACGCACCGACGCCAGTTATCGCATGCTCGGTCGGGGGTACAGCTACGTTGAGCTGATCGCCGCGTTCGACGCAGAGGCCGTCACTCTCGACCTAGATCAGTGGAGAGGCGGCGGGGACGCTCATCGATGCTCTGCTCGTCGGCGCGATCGAGCGGGTGTACCCCGACGATGGCAATGACGATAGCTGACGGCGACACGACGCGGTCTACCGGCCACTCCCGATGATTCTGCGAGAAAAGCCGTTCACCGGGGCCGCGCGTCAAGCGGCCACGCCGAGTTTCGTTGCGCTGTCGAAGGTGTCGTCGACCAGCACGACAGACCGGGCCCGGAGATCGAGCATGGACGCTGCGATCGATGCTCGGTATCCGGACCCGCAGTGCACCCACACTTCGCGTGTGGGCACCTCCTCGAGCCGGTCAGCGAGTTCGTGCGGGGGATGTTGATCGCACCGGGGATGTGGCTGTCGTTGTATTCGCCCTCCTGGCGGACGTCGAGGACGGTGACGGGGCCGTTTTGAAGGGCAGCGGCCAGGTCACCGAAGTCTGCGACACGGTAGGACCTCAGCGGGGTGCCGTTAGCCATAACTGACACGTTGCCGACCGCGGAACCAGTGACGTTGTCGACACCGATCCGGACGAGTTCACGTCGAGCGTCGGCGATCTGCTCCCTATTTGCCCCGATCAACGTCAGCGGCGCACCCCATTGATAGAGCCATCCGAAGTATGGCGTGCTATCGAAATGGCGATCCTGGCGTTGTGTCGGCGTCTGGAGGAACAATTAGACGGGTGCCGCCGTTCTTGGATACGTGGGCAGGCGGCTCAAGTCGGTGTAGTCACTATTGTCGACGCAGACATCATTCCAGTGCTAACAAGCCTGTCATCGAAACCCTGCGCACCACGAAAGGAACTCGGCATCAATGGTTCTGAAATGTGCTTGTGGGTGAGGATCTGGCATTGCCACGGTATCTGCGCACAGTGGCAGGTATGGGCTAGGTGTCGGCCGCTGAGAGAGCAAACGAGCATCCCACGCTACCGGGGAATCGGGTCGGGCCGGGCGTCACGTCTCGATGATCCGAATAACGTAGGGGGTCATACCGTCCGTACGCACCGTTGAAACCTTGATAGGAACACCCGTCTGCTGCGCTTCGAGCATCTGGCCCCCGCCGAGGTAGATGGCTTCATGCTGGCTGCCACCTGGTCCCCAAAACAACAGATCTCCGCGTTTGGCTTGAGACGGCGGCACCTTTCGGCCGGCGTCGTATTGGTCCCCGGAATAGCGCGGAAGCAGTATTCCCACACCAGCGAATGCATATCGCGTTAGCCCGGAGCAATCGAATCCGACTGTGTCCGCGCCGGAATCGATACCACGACTCGGCCCGTTTAGGCTGCCCCCACCCCACGAATACGGAACGCCGATTTGTGTGCCGGCTCTCCGAATGACGTACTCGACAGCCTGTGCGCCATAGACGCGGTTGCCGCGCACACTCGCTTCAGGGCTCGCCGCTGGACGGAGAATTCCCAAACCGGTCAGAAACTTGCGGCCCATATCCATGGTGGTCTGAGTTGCCAGGGCACTTGCTTGCAGCGAAGCGTTCGCAATCGCTAGTGGATCGCCCGGTGCGCCGGCACTCGGCAACATCGGAAGCAGCGGATCCCACTGACCAGCAGTAGGTTCCGCCGAGCTTGCAGGCATAAATGCGACAAAGAATGATGCGACAAGTCCAAGGACCCAGGCGGCCCTTCGGACGGTCAAACGACGGGCTCCGAATTTCCGGTGCGGCGCGCGACATTCCGTCAGGTGTTTCTGCCGGGCAATAGAGTTCACGCCGACCTCTTCCTTTGTCTACCCGCCGAAGTCGCTTGGCGTTTGGCGGCAGCACGGCGCCATCTGGACTAAGCCAGCGGCGGTATACGGAGCTAGTTAGTAGAAGAGGCTAGCTCACATTTGTCCCATTAGTAACACTAGTCACAAAATTACAAGCGTGAAATTCGCGTGGGGCCGTCGGGGATCCATTGCGAAGCATGAGAACGCGTGCAATTAGTCCGATAATCGGAAAGTCGATCACGGGAAGGCGCCGAGTGCACCGACGCTGAGCGATCAACGAAATTCATTATCACGCAGCCATGTCCGAGGGCGGACCATCCCTATGAGGGGCTGCTCCACGTGAACCCAGCCGGTGCCGCCGCAGCACGTCGCTGCGTCCCGGCGTAGTAAGGGCCGATTCGTCGGTGCGGCCGAAGCCGTGACAGAACCTTAACCAAATCGCTGGGCCCACGGCCTACATATTTAGTGAATCCGGCATCCCTGCAATTTCTGTGAGAGTAGCTATTTCGTGGGGCTAGGAGGCTGCGAGGGGACGCTATGTGTGCGCCTTCAGCGACCCGAAGGTCGCCAGCATGGCGGTATCTTGCCGAGGCGTCCACACCGCCCATGGTCGCGAAATTCTGCTTGAGCCCGCGCAAGTTTCAGTGTCACCATGCGTGGAGACGTCGTCGGGGCTTGGCGCCCTGTCGTGGTGACATTAGAGCGCCCGTCGCCGACAAGCGCGCCATCGCATCAAGCGGTGAGTGGGAAGACGGGAAAAAGTCCGATATGCCTTTTCTGGCTAGGCTCCTGTCCGAATCGTGAGCGGAACCGTCGCAGTCGCAGGCTGTTGCTGACGACGAACACTGAGCTGAATGCCATTGCAGCTCCGGCGAGCATAGGGTTGAGCATTCCTGCTGCTGCCAGTGGCAGTGCGGCGACGTTGTAGGCGAACGCCCAAAACAGGTTGCTTTTGATGGTGCGCAACGTTCGTCGAGATAGTCGGATCGCATCAGCGGCGGCACGCAGGTCGCCGCGCACCAACGTGATGTCGGAGGCTTGGATGGCCACGTCGGTGCCTGTTCCCATGGCTAGGCCGAGGTCGGCCTGCGAAAGCGCAGCAGCGTCGTTGACGCCATCACCGACCATCGCCACCGTTTTGCCGTCTTTCTGCAGGCGGGAAATGACGTCGACCTTGTCCTTGGGCATCACCTCGGCGATCACCTCGTCGATGTCGACCTGATCGGCTATCGACCGGGCGACTGTGGCGTTGTCGCCGGTCAGCAGAATCGGTGTCAAACCTAATCCGCGCAGCTGGCTGATTGCTTCGGCGGAGGTGGGCTTGACGGCATCGGCGACAACGAGAGTGCCGCGGGCTGCGCCGTCCCAGCCGACGGCAATTGCTGTTTTGCCCTTTGATTCCGCGGCGTGCATTGCCTCGGTCAACTCGGCCGGCAGATGCTGGGCCCAGTCGGCGAGCAGGCTGGGGCGCCCCACGACGACGACGCGCCCTTCGACGACGCCTTGAACGCCGAGCCCTTCGACGTTGGTGAACCCTTCCACCGTTGGCAGCTCACCCAATTCGGCGCGTGCGGCTTTGGCGACCGCTTGCGCGATGGGGTGCTCCGACGCGTTCTCCAAAGCCCCAGCCAGCCGCAACAGTTCGCCGCGATCTTGCCCATCGGCGGCGACCACCTCCATCAACGTCATCTGCCCGGTGGTCACGGTGCCGGTTTTATCCAGCACGACGGTGTCGATCTTGCGGGTGTTCTCCAAGACTTCGGGCCCCTTGATGAGAATCCCGAGCTGAGCGCCGCGGCCGGTACCGACCATCAGGGCCGTCGGGGTGGCCAGGCCCAGCGCGCAGGGGCAGGCGATGATCAGCACGGCCACCGCGGCGGTGAAGGCCACCGCCAGCCCGTTGCCGGTCCCCACCCAGTAGCCAAGGGTGGCGGCCGCCAGAAGGATCACTATCGGCACGAAAATTCCCGAGATGCGGTCGGCGAGGCGCTGGGCTTGGGCTTTGCCGTTCTGCGCGTCCTCGACCATCCGGGCCATCTGTGCCAATTGAGTGTCGGAGCCGACGCAGGTTGCGCGGACGAGCAGACGACCGCCGGCGTTGACGGTTGCGCCGAACACGGTGTCCCCGGCGCCCACCTCGACCGGCATGGATTCGCCGGTGAGCATGGATGCGTCCACCGCGGAACTGCCCGACACAACGACTCCATCGGTGGCGATCTTCTCACCCGGACGCACCACGAATTCGTCACCGGCGACGAGCTGATCGATCGGAATCCTTTGTTCGCGGCCATCTTTGACGACCGCGACGTCTTTGGCGCCGAGCTCGAGGAGGGCACGCAGCGCTGCGCCGGCTTTGCGCTTCGACCGAGCCTCGAAATACCGGCCGGCGAGAATGAAGGTGGTGACCCCGGCGGCGGCTTCTAGATAGATGTTGCCTGCCCCGTCGCTTCGCGTGATAGCGAGCTCGAACGGGTGGGTCATCCCCGCCACTCCGGCGGTGCCGAAGAACAGGGCATACAGCGACCATCCCAGTGCCGCAAGGGTTCCTATCGAGATCAGGGTGTCCATGGTGGACGTGGCGTGGCGCAGGTTGGTCCAGGCGGCCCGGTGGAAGGGCCATGCGCCCCACACCACCACCGGTGCCGCCAAGGTCAGCGACAGCCACTGCCAGTAGGTGAACTGCAGGGCCGGCACCATCGCCATCGCGATGACCGGCACCGACAGCACCAGCGAGATGATCAACCGCTGACGCAGAGCCCGGGTGGGATCGTCCTTCTTGAAGTCGGCGTCGGTCGCGGTTGTATCGGTGGGGCGGGGAAGTTTGGCGGTGTAGCCGGCGTCCTCGACCGCGGCCACCAATGCCTGGGTATCGACGGTGTCGTCGTAGCTGACCTTAGCCTTCTCGGTGGCGTAATTGACTGTGGCGCTGACCCCGTCGAGTTTGTTGAGCTTGCGCTCGATTCGGTTGGCGCAGGAGGCGCAGGTCATTCCGCTGATGGACAGCTCGACCTGGCGGTCGCCGGCGGTGACCCTGTTGTCTTCGTGGATCGATGTCATTGCGGTCTCCTTGAAACGAATCGCTGATGAAAGCGGCGGGCGCCGAAATCTAGTGGTGGTCGCCGGTGTCGGCGCCGACGGGCGCGAGCGGAGGCGCCGCCTCGGTGGCGCTGGGCCGGACATCCGTGGCGGTGGCGGTGAATTCCGCGGTGCGCACGACATCGTTGTGCTGGAAGTCCAGGAACATCCTGTAGGTGCCCGTCGACGGTGTCGTCGCGTAGAAGGTGACGTCGGGGCCCGGCTTGGTGACGCCGTCGCCGGGTGTTCCCTGCGGGTGCACGTGCAGGTAGGCGAGATCGTCGGACCGCAGCACCACCAGGTGGCCATAGGCGGCCAGATAAGGCTGCAGGTCGGTGACCGGTGCGCCCTCCCGTGACACCGACAGCGTCAGTTTCGATGAGCTGCCCGCCGACAAGTCACCGGTGAGGGTGACGGTGTAGTCGTCGACTGTTGTGGTCTTCGACGGCGGCGGCAGTGGTTGCGGATGGTAGTCGCCGGCTACCGACACATCGGTGCCGAGGGTGAGGTCGTCTGCGCCGGCAGGTTTGAAGTCGGCGAACAGCCGCCACGGTCCCGGCGACAAATCCAGGTGGGTGTGCCAGACGCCGGACGCTTCAAGGGTGGGGTGGACATGCTGGAAGCCGGTCATGTCGCGACGGGCGGCGATCAAATGCAGGTCTTTGTCGTGCGTCGTTTCGTACTTGGTGACCGGCTGGCCGTCGGGTCCCATGATTCGGAATGTCACGCCAACTTTCCTGCCGGATGGCAACGATGTTGCTTCAGGGAGGAACGTGTAGCCGCCTTCGGTAGCGGTCAGTCCGGTTGGACTGGTATCGGCCGTCGCCGCCGCAGGCTCGCTGCCGCCGGACACTGGTGTGTCGGCCGCACCGGTCACCGCCGGCGGGCTGGCGGGTGTGTTTGCCGTTGCGCCGTGAGCGTTGTGCTCGACGGTCTCAGTGCGGGGCACCCATGAGTCGGTGGCGTTGCCGACGGCGACGGCGCCGCCGAACACGGCCGCGACTACCAGGGCGAAACCGCCGAGCTTCATCGACGCGTTCATGCGGTCCTCTCCTTTGTTGCGGTCTCGAAGCCAGCCACGACGCAGCCAGCCGACTGGACAGCACCGCGAACCGTGAACTGATCCACGGGTGCGTTGCTAGTCACCGCGGCCTGACCGCTGGCCAGATCGACCGAAATGTCTCGAGCGCCATCGATTCCGCTGCAATCCTGGTGATCTTGCGGACACCGCTTCCGCAGCTGATCCCTACGAAGATGAAAGTGGTTGTGCTCAAGACGACCTCCTTAGTCAATCCAACAACCGCCAGGCTGTACCAAACGCTGGCGGATTCATCGGCAAGTTCATTTATACTATACCCCCCTAGGGTATGCAAGGCGTTACTGCCTGACGTGCTCATTCAGCTCAACTAGCGAGAAATGGGGTTGCAAAGCACCTGGTAAGCGCTGGTCCGCCGTGTTCTGGGGAGTTAGCAGCGATTCGGCGTGACGTCTGCTTGGCGTTCGCACGCGCCGATCGCTGTCCCGGTGCGGGCATCTCCGCGATCTGATGAAGCGGCTTGGGCGAGTAGTTCGACAGCCGTGTTGTGGGGCGCTTTGCGCGCTGGGAAGCTCGACGTCCGTTGAACCCCGCCGACTGTGCGTCGTCGTCCAGTGGAACGTGGGCCGGCACCAAAGCAGTCTGACACTGGCTGCCCGGTGCCGAGCATGCGGCAAGCACTGTGGCGAGCGCACCGTTGGCAGCCGGTAGCCGCCCTAGGGGCCCGAGCCGCGACGGACCTCGCGGGCGCCATGACGATCGACCCGAACCGTGCCGCAGGTAGCCGCCCTAGGGGCCCGAGCCGCGACGGACCTCGCGGGCGCCATGACGATCGACCCGAACCGTGCCGCAGGTAGCCGTCAAAGCTCGGGACACACTTTGTACTTTTGCGAGCCTCGCTAGCCGGACACTGTGCGAGGAACTTCGATGTTGTTCTCCTGCACGATTATCGGGTCGCCGACGTTTACCGTGTTGAAGTACCACTCGGCGTCCTCGGTGCTAAGTCCCACACAGCCGTGGCTGACATTCTCGTATCCGAGTGAATTAACAGCCCAGGGAGCTGAATGCACGAAAAGGCCTCGGGCAGTGAAGCGGACGGCGTATTCCACGTCCAGCAGATAACCGTCGGGAGCGTCGACGGGGATGCCGACGCTGCTTGAGTCCATGACTATGTCGCGTTCCTTCGCCAAAACGGTGTAGGTGCCCACGGGAGTCGAATACTCCGGCCTGCCCATCGACGCGGGGAACACCCCCGGTTCTCCCCAGTGCGGCCGGTGGTGTGGCGCCGGCAGTGAAGTCGGCGGTCCGGCGTCGAGGCCGTCGATGGTCACGGTGAACGTTTTGTCCGAGATGCTGGCAACACCGATGACGGCAGCGCCCGTTGCGAAGTTCGTAGCCAGTCCACCCACTGAAAGCGCCACGGTGCTGTGCCCTGGCCAGAATCGGTCCGGAACCCATTGCACGGCATCGCTTTCAAGCCATTCGAACTTGCCGGTCATCGCGGGCACGGATTTGATGTCAAGAGCGCGTTCGGCGGCGCGCCTGTCAGTTACGGGTGCGCTGAAAGTCACCACGACGGGGTGCGCTACCCCCACGACCGCACCCCGGGCGGGTAGCACCGACGCGATGGCGGGCTCATACGACTGGTTCGCCGCGGCGGGCATCGCCGAGATGTTCGCGGCTGCCAGGCTGGCGTGGGCGGCCGGTCCTGCAAACGCGACCGCATAGATGATCCAGAGTGCTGAAACAGCATACAAAGCAACCCCGCGCATGACGTCCAATTCCTTCGAAATAACAACAGTGTCAATTAGATGGTAGGGTGCCTTGCCAATTCGATGTGTAGGTGCGCCTTGGCGATTCGGTCAAGGTTCCGTCACGCTTTAGCCACAGCGAGCGAATGCAGCCATCGGGTTGCCCGTAGAAATGAACAGACGGGTCGACCGAAGGCCTTGAAACTCAGGTGGATCCGGCGTGCAGAATGCCGTTGCGTCCAAACCTCATTACGATCTAGCTGGCTTGGCACCTAGTGCGCGCTGCAGGTCGGGCTTCATCTGCTGTTACTGCGCACCCCAGTACTTCCCGCTATAGGTAGCTGTGGGGCGGGAAGTTGAAGATTGCGTTGCTGCCGCCTACGGCGACTTAGCCATCCCGGAAGGCGAGCCGCCAGGCGACCGAACCGCTACCGATCATCGCGGCGACCACCAGGTCACGAGCCATCAATCTGGAATTGGATTCCACCGTCACCTACGTATCGCAGCAGCAGGAAGTCGCGACCACCGACGTGGCTTGCGTCGGTGTACGCTAGCCGCTGCGGCGAAGCCGTCGCCCCGTCGACCCATCTGCAGGGCACGCCTTAAGGGCCACTGGAGTGCCCTCAGATCTGCCAGTCTTGTGCGCCGTCATTTTGGTTGTAGGGGCCGCCATTGGTGTTCTTGATGACGACGGGATCGCCGCTGCCGAAGCTGTCGAAGAACCACTGCGCGTTGGCGGGGCTGAGATTGATGCAGCCGTGGCTGACGTTTTCCTCACCCTGTGAGCCCACCGACCATGGCGCACTGTGCACAAAGATGCCGCTGTTGTCGATGCGGACCGCGTCTTGGACCTTGAGCTTGTAGCCTTCCGGAGAGTCGACCGGCACGCCGTATGTCGAGGAGTCCATCACCATGTCGGCGAACTTTTCCAGGACGTAGTAGGTCCCGTTCTTGGTCTCGTAGCCCTTCTTGCCCAATGACACGGGGAACGTCTTCTCCAACTCGCCGTTGCGCACGATCTGCATCTGGAGTGTCTTGTCGTCGATGGTGGCCACGAGCGACTCGCCAGTGCGAAAACTGGATTTAGTGCCGCTTGCGTCGATGTTTACCACGGTGTTGGCTGGCCAGAAATCTATTGGCCGCCAACGAACTTGGGTGTCACTCATCCAGTAGAACTTGCCGGGCACCGGCGGGCTGGACGAAATATGGATGGCCTGTTCGGCCATCGGCCGGTCGGCGATCGGACGCGCGAAGTTGATGATGATCGGCTTGGCCACACCGACCATCGACCCGTTGACCGGATTGAAGGTCGGCGGCGCGAACACCGGCTGACCGACGTATGGCGTCGGGTTCTGCCCGGCCGGCGTCCCTTCCGGGATCGGTTGGGATGTGGCTGCCAGCGGTCCAGCCGGCGGCAGCAGCGGGTTCTGCGGCGTGAGCGGAGCCGCCGGCGGAGGCGGCGGGAACACGAACGGATTGGCCGGAGGCGGCGGAGCGAGCGGATCAACCGGAGGCGCTGTGGCGGCCGGATCGATGGGCGCCGGAGGCGGTGGTGGCATATCGGGCTGTGCCAGCGCAGATGGGCTGCCCGTTGCCAGGGCCGGCGCCAGCCCAACCATGACGATCATTGCGACGAGCCCGTACCCTATGTGCTTGCGCATTATCGCCTCCGGTCATACACGAGCAATTGTTCAGTGTCGTACGGTGCACAGACCGCGATGCCTCGGTGGACAGTCTACTGTGTACGTACACGGTTAGTAGATAGACAAGTGGGGCGCGCCGTCTCAGGGCATACCGCTCGGCGCCTCATAGTTTTATGCTATCGCGTGCGGCATAGCGACATTTTGTGGCATTTCGTCACAGGTGGGGCCATTCGCGTACCTGGGGTCAGTGTTGGCGAACTGATGGGGGCGATCGGCGAATGCCTGCTTGCACGTCTCGCCTAAGAACGCGAGTACCGTACCGGCCCAGCATATTTGGGCTGGCACGGCGGCGGGGTAAGCACATGCCGCACTCGGGATCAGTTGTACGGTTTGAGCGGTTCCGGATGCGTGGCCGGACTTCGACAAGACAGACTGGATCGTGAATCCCGTTGATTCGCTGCGGGGCACTACATGAACTCGGCTACAGGGTGAGATCCGGCCGCGTCGCGGAGTTCTTCGGTGATCAGCAATTGGCCTACTGTTGCGGCCGATGCCACGCATGCGACGAGATTGATTGTCCGCAGATCGTTTTCTCGTTAGAGGACTGTGCCGCTATATGTGCCGATATATAGCGCTGCAAATTGTGGTTTTGGCGTCGACGAAGCGGTGCATCACCAGGCCAAACGCGATGGCGTCGGTGGGCTGGTGCCCTGGCTAGCGGCCGCCGCCGCGAGGGGGTCGTCGCCGACGCCGCGGCTGCGCGCGATCTGGATCAGTCCCAAGCGCTGCAGAGGGTGGATTCGAACTGCCCATCCGGTTGCCGGTTATCAGTCCCGGCGTCGGCGTACCCACGAGTGCGGGTCCTTGGATTCACCGCGTACAGCTGCCAACTCGTCCAGACTCCACGGTCCCGATACGGCGAGCGTGCGGCGTCCGCTCGCTACGGGTGAATCGTGCTCATTGTGCATCGAAGGCATAGAAGGCCTCGAACGTGGTTCCACTATCGGTCGATCGGTAAACAGCCCTTTCGGTGGCTACGAACACAACGTTAGACCCGGCTGCGAGCAAGGCCTGCGTTCGCTCGCCCAAGGCGCGCCGCGCTTGCCACGTGCTGCCGGAATCCTCGCTGGCATAGACCGTCCCGATCGCATCGACCCCGATCACTGGGCCGTTGTCGGGCCAACTCAACAAAACCAGCTGGGGTTGAGCACCGACCGGCGTGAACGTCCTGGCTTGGTCGAGGCTGCGCGCGAGTCCATCGGCGGTCGTCGCCAGAAGCTCGTTCGCATCCTCCGGTGACACCGCGATGTCGACGGCGCTGATCGCGGCGCGCTGATCCCAGGCGCGTTTGTCTGCGCTGACCATCACAGTCTGGGTGCGGCTGTTGATGCCGTAAACCACGTCGTGCCGATACTCGAGGGAGTGGAAATCGGCCTCGCCGGTCAACGACACCAAGGTCCACGACTGGCCGCCATCTGTGCTCTCGATCAACCCGAGGTGCGGCGGCGCTTCACGGTCATCCTCACCGGGATGTCCGCTGCCGAGAAAGTGATCGGGTCCGGCAACGGTGAAGCCCATGAAGTCCTGCACGACACCACCGATGAGTTCGGGATCGCGCTCGGTGGCGATCCGGTACACACCGAAGTGTGTGCCTGCATACAGCGCGCCATCGACCGGATTGACGCCTAGACCGTGGATGTGGGCCAGGCCTCTGCTGTCGGGTGGGCTCGGTGCGGTGCCGCTGTTAGAGCAGGCGCCAACCAACAGCATCATTACCGCAGACAGGACAACGAGCGTTGACCGCATGCTGACCTCATTCCACGCCAAGGTTCGGCGCTAGGCGGCGTCAGAGGTTTGCATTGCCTGTTCGCCACTGTTCCCATGGGATGTTCCAGTCTCCGAGACCGTCGGTCCCCGATAGCGTCGGGCCTACGGTGTTGACAACCTCGACGATGTCGCCGCGTTTGGTGTTGTCGTAGAACCAAACCGCATTCGCTGGGCTCACGTTGAGGCACCCGTGGCTCACGTTGGTGCTGCCCTGGCTGCCTACCGACCACGGTGCCGAATGCACATAGATGCCGCTATAGGACATCTGCGTGGCCCAATCCACCTCGAGGCGGTAACCCTCGGGGGAGTTGACGGGCACACCGTAAGTCGACGAGTCCATGATCAGGTGCGAATATCGGTCGCCGATGATGTAAGCGCCATTGTCGGTGGGGGTGCTGTCCTTGCCCATGGAAAGCGGCATGGTTCTGACCACTTCACCGTTGCGCCGCACGGTCAGCGTCTTGGTGTTGTCATCAGCGGTGGCGATGACCACATCGCCAATGCTGAACCGGGTGGTGATGTCCTCCTGGCCGAACAGGCCGTCACCGAGAGCCACGCCGTAGGTGTTGACCGCCACGTCGACCGTAGTTCCTGGCCTCCAGTATTCGGCTGGGCGCCAACGCACTTCGCGGCTGTTGAGCCAGTAGAACGCACCTTCGACCTTTGGGTTGGTGGTCACCGTGATGGCGTTCTGCGCCGCTAACCGGTTGGGGATGTTCTCATCGAAGCGGATCGCGATGGGTTGTCCTACACCCACCACTTCACCGTCATTGGGCATGACATAGGGCATCGTCAGGTTCTCGGGTGACTGCGTTTGAAACGTCATGCTGTTGCGCGCAACGCCGCTGAGTCCTAGCGCCTCGGCATTGAGCGTGTATTGCTTGTTGTAGCCCAGCGGCTCGGCCGTTGCCCAGGTCAGTCCGTCGGGGCTCATCTGGCCGTCGACCGGATCGCCCTCTTCGTTGACCATGCTGACCGCGCCCAGAACGCCCTCAGCAGCGCTTACCGTGACGGGGGAATCCACCGGAACGCCGACGTCGCCGTCGGTTACCGACGAATGCAGCGTGGGCACCAGCAGGTCACTGAACGGATCGCCCTTGTCCGCAATCACTTGAGGCGACGGTGCTACCGCGTTGCTGCTGCAGGCGCTGAGCGCGAACGCCACGATCGACGCCGCCGCGAAAGCGTTCCGACTGAACCGGTACCTACGCCGACCGGTCACCGAACCAGACCGCAGCATCGCTCGTTCCCCTCTCTGCCACCGGGCTGCCATCAAGCAGCAGCCGTCGAGAACCTGCCGTTGCGGCCACGCCAGCGCAATGTGCATCGCCATGGTCACCTCCAGAACTACCCGTCTCGTGTATCGCTCAACTAGCCCTTCGTTGAAGATTCGGTAAAGCTTCCCCGATCGGCCAATTGCCGACGACGTTGTCGTCGAGCATGTCCCGAGTCGCGTGGAATTTGGGTGACGATCCACGATGAACTCTAGGCGGCGGCACCGACAGATTTGGTGTCGGCGCCGGTGTCGGGGTGAGCGTGTCGGCGCAGGGCGTCGACGAGCT
>Ga0315336_1000908_pt1 | contig 66634 bp, 57 predicted proteins | sample ASW5metaG_FD_204512 | JGI IMG/M metagenome (GOLD analysis project Ga0315336, IMG submission 204512) | Ammonia-oxidizing marine archaeal communities from Monterey Bay, California, United States - ASW #5 | ecosystem: Environmental > Aquatic > Marine > Intertidal zone | place: USA: California... | reverse complement strand
GCAGGTATCGGACTCGTAGGAATGAAAGCTGGTCGTTTTATCGCTCCAGGTACATCCTTGGGTAAAGGCGACGAAACCGCTTTTGACCGTTACTATCCTGAAGGTTTCGCGAAAAGCGGCTTGAATGCATTCCAGCGTTCCTATGCTTTCGTGCTGGAACACGGCCTTCACACTGTAAATGCTGACATGCAGAACTTCAAAGCATTTGAAGAAAACCTCATTGCAGCACGCGACTCTGAAAAATACACAGACCTCATGATGGCTTAGTTGCCAATAGGCAATTAAGCGGGTAGTTCCTACGGAACTCCTGGCTTAGTCACTAATTATCAAGGGCGTACTTCGGTACGCCCTTTTTTTTGTCCTGCGGTTGATAAATCCTCGGGGAAAACATATTCTAGTCCGACATGTTCTTAACTGGAGATACCTCATGCGTTCAGTGTTGATTTTGTCCCTTATATTCTCATCGGCTTTTCCCGCCCAGGCAGAAACCCTATTCGGTTTCACTGAAGAAAACGCAAAGAAACATCAGGATTTGGAAGACAAGTTCGAAGCAGAACTCAACGCGGACAACATGACGCGTTGGATGAAAGAAATGACGACCCGACCCCATAACGTCGGATCTCCAAAAGCAAAAGAAAACGCGGAAGCGATCGCGGCACAGTTCAAGTCCTGGGGATATGATGTAGAGATTGAAGTGTTTCATGTGTTGTTTCCCACGCCGAAGAAACGATATCTGAAAATGCTGCGCCCTGTTCCTTTTGAGGCGTCCCTTCAGGAAGTCATCATGGATGGGGATTCCGTCGCCGACGCACTGCGTGCGGAAGCCCTCCCCCCATTCAACGCGTATTCCGCCGACGGTAAAGTCACCGCACCGTTGGTCTACGTGAACCAGGGACTTCCCCGCGACTACGATGTACTCGAAGAACACGGCATCGATGTACGCGGTAAAATCGCCATCGCGCGGTACGGTGGCTCGTGGCGCGGCATCAAACCAAAAGTCGCCGCCGAACATGGCGCGATTGGGTGCATCATTTACAACGACCCGCTCGCAGATGGCTATGCACGAGGAGCCGGGTATCCAAACGGCGCCTTCAAACACGGAACTGCCGTTCAACGCGGATCCGTTCTGGATCTACCCATGCGCCCCGGCGACCCGTTGACGCCCGGCTATGGAGCAACTGAAAGAGCCGATCGCCTCAATCGAAACGACGCCGAAACCATCATGCCGATCCCCGTTCTCCCCATATCTTCCGTCGATGCCGAACCCTTTTTCAGAGCCTTGGACGGACCGCCGGCACCAAGTTCCTGGCGCGGCGCACTTCCTTTGACCTACAACCTGGGCGGCGGCGGAAAAACGGTCGTAACCCTCGAAATGGAATTCAATTGGGATTTGGTGCCTGCCTACAACGTGATCGCGAAAATGGAAGGCTCGACCTATCCCGACGAATGGGTAATCCGCGGCAACCACCACGACGCCTGGGTGATCGGCGCGCGCGATCCGATCAGCGGCATGGTTACCGTCCTGGAAGAAGCTCGCGCATTGGGCGAACTGGCAAAAACCGGCTGGCAACCCAAACGCACCATTGTCTACTGTGCCTGGGACGGTGAAGAGCCTGGATTGTTGGGTTCCGTCGAATGGGTAGAACACCACGCGAAGGAGCTAAAGGAAAAAGCCGTCGCCTATATCAATACCGATGGGAACTCACGCGGCTTTCTCAATATCGGTGGCTCACACGCGTTTACCACCTTGTCCGCACAAACCGCAAAGTCGGTGTCCGATCCCCAAACCGACGTCACCGTTTCCGAACGACAGCGCTCCTATCGATTGGTCAACGGTAGTCCTGATCAGAAAAGGAAAGCCACGAGTAGTTCCGATATCGAAATGTACGCATTGGGATCCGGCTCAGACTATTCGGGATTCCTCCAACATTTGGGCATCCCGTCGTTCAACGTCAGCTTCGGCGGTGAAGGCGTCGGAGGCGAGTACCACACCTGCTTCGATACCTTTGATCACTTTTCCAAATGGGTCGATCCCGGAAATGAATACGGTGCAGCCCTGTCCAACGTATGCGGTAGGCTCACGCTCCGATTGGCCGATGCCGACGTCCTACCATTCGATTTCAACAAGACCGCGACGACCATTAAAAGCTATGCCGACGAAGTCGTGAAACTGGCTGACACACAACGGACCGAAACTGAATCATTCAATCGGCTAGTGAAAGACAATCGCTTCGCTCTCGCCAATGATCCCACGAAAAAACTCGTCACACCCGAGACCGAAGAACCAGTCCCCCACTTCAATTTCGCTCCACTACACAATGCGGTGGGCAACATGGAAACGTTGTCCAAAAATTACAATGTCCTTCGCACATCCGTCATCAACGGCGACGTAAAATTATCAAAAGACCAATTTCATCAATTGAACCAATTACTATTTCAAAGTGAACAAGCATTCATCGACCCGAAAGGCCTGCCGAGACGCCCCTGGTTCCGCCACCGTATTTATGCACCGGGATTCTATACCGGCTACGGCGTGAAGACTCTCCCCGGTATTCGGGAAGGCATTGAACAACGCGACTACAAAGAAACTCAGGAGCAAATCATCTTCACCGCGCAGGCCATCCAACGTTTCAACAAAGTGATTTCCGATGCGATGGACGTCATTAAAGCCGCACAATAACCATTCGTCGCAAACGAGCTTTCGCCCTCATTTATTGGGTATAATAGTGTGTTACAGAGAAGATCCATGGCATCACACACCCCGACAACTCGAAAAGCATCCTTGCACACCCTCGGCTGCCGACTGAACCAATCCGAATCGAATTTGATTCAGGAACAGTTGGAATCCGAAGGCTATTCGATCGTGCCTTTCGGCGAAGCAGCCGACCTGGCCATCGTCAACACGTGCACGGTGACCAACGATGCCGACACCAAATCCCGCAAAGCCATACGCGGATTCATCCGTAAAAACCCCGCAGCCTACGTGGCCGTAATCGGATGCTATTCCCAAATGGGATACAAAACGCTAAGCGAAATCGAAGGCGTCGACCTCATTATCGGTAATCAGGAAAAAATGAATGTCGTCAACTACGTCACCCAAGATAAAAGAGAGACCCCGCTGGTTATTCGTGATCAATTCCTCCGCGACGATTTCACGATCGAATCCTCTGGCGTGTCTCCCTTTTCCCGTCGAGCCAATCTCAAAATTCAAGACGGCTGCGACTTCATGTGTTCGTTCTGCATCATCCCCTTTGCACGCGGTCGCGCCCGAAGCCGCGCCATGGACAATCTTTTAGACGAGGCACGCCAACTGGTGGACCGAGGAGCACGCGAACTCGTCCTCACCGGCGTTAACATCGCCACCTACGACTACGATGGAAAATCCGTATTCGACGTCGTCGACCGATTGAACGAAATCGACGACTTGGAACGCATCCGCATCAGCTCCATCGAACCCACAACCATTCCGTTGGAACTGTTCGACCGCATGAACGATCCGAGCCACGCTCTGGTCCCCTATCTCCACATCCCGCTTCAATCCGGATCGGACCGAGTCCTCGAACTCATGAACCGCCGTTATACCCGACAGGAATTCATCGACTTTATCCGCCTTGCCCGCGACACTGTTCCCGGTATCGGAATCGGTACCGACGTCATGGTCGGGTCGCCCGGAGAATCACTGGAAGACTTTGAAGCCACCTGCGATCTCCTAATCAACAACCCAATTCACTACGCACATGTGTTCAAATACTCCGAACGTGACGGCACCGCCGCCCTACGAATCCCAGGCAAAGTCGACGGCACGGAAAAATCCCGTCGCAGCTCAGTCATCCGCCAAATTAGTGGTCGAAAGATGGACGGCTTTCACCAGCAGTACGCCGGTAAAACACTGGATGTGCTGTTTGAAAGCGAAGAAGACGGCCTGTGGAGCGGTTATACTGGGAATTACATACGGGTTTCCTGCGTTTCTTCTGCTATACTGACCAATCAAATTCGACCGGTCACCCTGGATCGCAGCTGCGGTGATTTCATGACCGGTACAATCGTTAATACTAAAGCGGTAGAGGTATAAACATGTCGAATGACGTATTCGATTTGGCGGAGTTCGAAGTCGATGAAGACGAAGCACGCGCCAAAGAACAACAACTGAAAGACATCCTCGGAGCCTATCCGAGTTTAGTCGTCGCCTATTCCGGCGGCGTCGATTCGGCCTATTTGTCGGACATCGCCCACGAAGTGCTCGGCGAAAAGGTCCAAATGATCCTCGCCGATTCCCCCAGTCTTCCCCGCTCCGAATTCAAAGAAGCCACCGAATTGGCCGAACAACGCGGCTGGAACCTTATCGTCATCCATACCGACGAATTCCAAAACGAAGCCTATCTCAAGAACGACGGCAATCGCTGTTACTTCTGCCGGTCCGAACTCTTCCGCAAAATGCGCGAATACTCCGATGCCAACAATGTCGAAGTACTCGCCTACGGCGCCATGGCCGACGATTCGTTTGACCCGACACGCCTCGGACAATTGGCTGCGACCGAATACGAAATCGTTGCACCGCTCCAGGCTTCTGACCTCGGTAAAAACGCCATCCGGTTCCTCAGCAAAGATCGCGGACTGCCCACTCACGGTAAAGCCGCCTTCGCCTGTCTGTCATCCCGATTCCCAAAAGGGGTCGAAGTGACGCTTGAAGCGATTCAACAAGTAGAGGACGCCGAAGAAACGCTGAAAGGCATGGGCTTCTACCAATACCGCGCCCGCCACCACGGTGAAATCTGCCGCATCGAAATCGACATGAAAGATGCCGACAAAATGCTCGACGAAAAAGTCCGTACCGTCATCGTCCGCGACATCCAAAAAGCCGGCTACAAACACGTCGCACTCGACCTCTCCGGCTACGTCGACCCCAACGCCGCCGGAATGGCCTCGCAGAAATATACTTCGTAGAGTTACTTTCTCTTCGCAAAAAGAAGAAGTAACCAAAGGCGCATTGTGAACCAACCATGCGGAAGGAGAATAGTTCATTCTCCCAGAAACCGATCAGATACTTTCGCATCTTTTAATGTTCGTTCTTGTCTTTTGCCCACAGTGGTAGAGTTTCTTCAGTCCTGAAAGGACGAGCCAATTTAGCCCAGGGTGAAACGAAGTGTAACCCTGGGTCAAGAATCTCTCAAAGTATAAGTCCTGTAGGGACGAGCCAAACTCGATAGTTTTTCACCGCGGGCCCTCCGATAACAATCCCCACGACAAGACGGCGACAGAGAGGTCGCCGAAGAAGGCCCAATGGGCCGGAAGATATTAGCCCAGTCCAAGGTAGCTAAGCGAACGCAGGGCTGGGTTAAGAAAACACGAAATAAAAAGGTCTGAAGGACCGAAAGGAGCGGCACATTACCCTCCGCTGCTGACGTCAAATCAGCCGCATGCGTCATTTCAATTTCAGGGCTTTTTGAACATCTTCTAGAGCGTTTTTTGCGAGTATATAATCCGGGTCTATTTTGATCGCTTTCTTGAAATACTCCGTCGCTTCTTTATACTTTCGTTGAGCCCTACAAACTAGTCCAAGATTATAGAACGCTTCGTCGGGCGGCTGAGTGTTCAACTTTATTGATTTTTTGTAGTACTTTATCGCCTCGGAGAACTTACCTTGCTTTGCAAGGCACCCACCTAAATAAATGAGGGTCGCGGACAGCGGCTTTTCCTGAATAGATTTTCTATACCAAATTTCAGCCCTTGCGAGATTGCCTTTATCTGTGTAGTAGTGGCCAAACTGATGGTATACGAAGTGGCGAAAGTCATCGGGAGCCATTTTCTTGGCTTTCAACAATGCCTTGTAAGCATCATCGTATCGGGTCATTTGCCATAGAGAATCTGCCAGTACAATCCAGCCTCCGGCATGCTTCGGATTCCCCCGCGTGAATTTCTTTGCGAGCTCCAAACGGCAAGCATATTCATCATTGTGCCATGCGTCCATTAACTCGTTCCAAGATTCGTCGAATTTATTTTTCATTTTGGGGGTTCCAGATCGGTTTGTCTATCACTCTTAAGGAGTATGCATATTGTTTATCAAATCAACAAATTACGTACTTACCTAAGAGCTATAAACCATTCTCAATTTATCTCTACTATTGGCTCCGTCAAAAAGTGGTATTTGATCACCGTCTATCCCAACACCTCCCCTAGACCAGAACCCAGCCCTTCACGTACACTGGCTCGATGACTCCTACGATCGAAGAACGAGAAGCACTGTTCAAAGCATTCGCTCGGGCACTGTTCAAACAAGATATGGAAGCGTTGTACCAGACAGTTACGCCGGATTTCGTATGGAACTACCACGACGGAATCGGCGGAACAAAATGCCTCACGGACAGTACCTCCATTTTGAACCATCTCGAAGAACAAAAAACTCTTTTCTCGCATCAGCGTTTCCACGACATCACCTACCGCCACTTCCCCGGAAGTTCCGATGGAACTTCTAAGGGCTCCGAAGGAGACCCAGAATCGTTCATGACATTTCGAGTGTCGGAAACCGTACAAGCGACCGGCGAGGAGAGAGAACAAATTGGGATCGAGCGGTATACATTCCGTGACGGGAAAATCGCTCTAAAGGATGTGTATCGTAAGCCAGCCTGAAACTAACCGTCTCTCCTGACCGTTCTACAGGAACAAAATCGACAGACTACATCCCGCTATGAAAAGACCGAAATCAATTAGGAAACGCCAGACATGGAGTTAGTCGACCACCTATTCATCCTACTGATATTCGTGGCACTGCCGATCTACAGCGCCATCGAATCACGCCGCTACCTCGCTCGCATTGAGGCCGGACAGCCCGCCAACCAAGTTCGCTTCTACCTGAAAACGGCCGCTATGCAGTGGGTTTATCTGGCAGCGTTGGGCATCGTCTGGTGGATTCTTGGTCGGCCAATCACCGACCTTGGATTCAGGAATCTCGAGGGGATTCAATTGTGGGGCGGCGCTGCCTCGCTTGCTGTGATGATCGGGGCGCTGGTTCTTTCCTGGCAGGCCATCACGCGGGCAAGCGATGAAGAAAAGAAGAAGCACACGGACGCGCTCGGACAGATGGTGCACTTCCTTCCGCAAACGGACCGCGATCTTCGCTACTTTGTCGGCGCATCCATCACCGCGGGCATCGTGGAGGAGGTCGTCTACCGCGGATTCGCACTTTGGTACCTCGGATCGTTCATGCCGATGTGGACAGCGGTTGCCGTGTCATCCGCTGGTTTTGGCATGAGGCACGTCTCCCTCGGAGGTGACTCTGCCGTGCGTGCCGGCGCGATTGGGCTGGTTTTCGCACTCTTTTACATCATGACCGGATCGATCTGGCTCCCCATCCTCGCTCACATTGCCCTCGATATTCTGCAAGGCGTAATGGTCGTCGAATTATCGCGCAAGGACAAAAAATAAGCCCAGGGTAAACGAGGGAACAGTCTCCAAATGCTTTCCGTAGTTACTAAAAGCGTAACTGCCTCCACTAAATTGAAACTGTGCAACAGAGTGTGCCAATATTTTTGAAGAAATTATGTCCGGCGTCCACACATAATCATTTGCAGTGCGGAAACTGAACATTCTGCGATCGCAGTTGGAGTTCAGCGATGTTTAAAATAGTCAAAAAGTGTTCTGATTAGGTCTACGGAAGGTTCAATGTCATGGCGAACTTTGGTAGTCCTGTCCCGGAAAGGATATAGAATCATGAAAGCTTCACACCGAGTCACACACAATACGAGAGCGCGATTTCGTTCCGCATATGTATGGGCGGCAGTCGGATTCGCTGTCTTCATCAACTTCGCTCAGGCCGAGGGAGAGACCTCCATCGATTCGCTTATCGCGAAATCCTCGATGAACGTCGTCCTCTCGACGAACCACGTCGCGGAGGTCAAGAAGTTCTACGGTGAGGTGCTCGGACTGCAACCGATGACGCCTTTGCACCTCCCCGGAGGGCTGGAGATGACACGTTTTCTAGTGGGAACGTCGGAGATCAAATTCCTTCCACCGCGTGGCGACGTTCCTCGCGAAACCGGCGCGATCGATGCTGCCATTGGGATCCGGATGTTGGGATTTTACTTTCCCGATGTGGAGAAGGTAACCGCTCGGTTCAAGGAACATGGATACCCGATACCGACGTTTCAGAGTCAGGTGCGGACGGGAAGGAAGAACGCTTTCGTGAGTGATCCCGATGGGAACATGATTCAGTTGATCGTGCCGCCGGCGGGCGCCGACGATGAGATGTTTGATAAACTGGATATCGGATTGACCGTATCCGATACAGAAGCGTCGCGAAAATTCTATGGCCAATTCTTGGGTCTGGAAGAACTCGATCCACTGGAGATCCCGGCGCACGGAATCAAGCGTTACAGCTATCAGCATGGAACGACGACGATTAAGTTGTGGACCTACGGCAAAGATCTGCCGAAGCAAACCGGACGTTGGCAGGACGCCTACGGGATTCGTTACATTCAGTACATCATGAGCGATCTCGACGCCGTCGATGCCCACGCGAAGGCGACCGGCGCCGACATTCACACGCCCATCTTCAATCTTGGCGCAATGGCGCGGATCATGTTCATCGCCGACCCGGACGGAATCATCAACGAGTTCGTCGGCGGCCCCAAGCGCGATTAACCGGAAAATCGAAACTCGTAGTTAGGGACAGTCACAAGGAACCTCGGTGAGGTTAGAGCGTTTTTCGAATGGCGCGGAAACCGCTGGCTGTTTTTATGAGCAGCAACGCCACGCAGATCCAAACCACGTAATCCAACGTGCCGGGCCACCAGTAGGTTTCTACCACCATCCAACCGAACACGTAGAACCGAGGGCGCACCAGCCAATGGTAGGGAACGTGCATGTAGTTGCGCCACATGGCGAACAGCACGACCACCGTATACGTCAGTATGTAGAGCGAACCCGCCAGAATCCCTAAAAGCCCCAGCCACATGAAAAGAATAGTCGTCGCCGCCACGACCGCCTGGTCGGACATGGTATCCGTAAACGATCCTTTCCTGGAGTCGACCTTCATATGGCGAGCGAGGGGCCCGTCCAACCCATCGATGAATACATGAAGAAATATCAAGATGAAGGCCCATAGTGGGTTGATCATATAGACGTAACAGGCCGCAATCCCACAGCAAAAACTCATAAAGGTCAGGAAGTCGGGTGTGATTTTCGCCGCGACCAATACCTTCAGAACCGGCAAAAAAAGGCGTGCTCGAATTTCCTGTGTCTTTTCCATCCAGGCGCGTTCGCCTTCGGAATAAACATCTGCTTTATCGGGTTTCGGTTCGGTGGGTTCGGCCATCGTCAACTGACTTTCAGCACATTAAACGGCGTTCCCTTCATTCCTGCGCCGCAATTGTAATACTGGATACCATTAAACTCAGTACCGTCGATGGCTACATGGGTATGCCCGAAATAAACTTTATTGATGCCATCGTTCAACCCGCATGATTCCAGATAGGCGTTCATTCGCCCCACGCTTTTTTGTTCTGGAAAGCCCACTCGATGAATAAAATTGATCAACCCCAGGGCCGACCCTGCATCGTAGAACCGGTCGACCAACTTGCCTTTTTGCTTGTCGTTTTTCCAATGGCTCCGGTATTCGAGAAACTCTTCGTGGGTCATCCGTTTGTGAATGGCGTCCCCGTGCAAAAACAACACGTCCTCGTGCTTCCAAGTGAATTCGTGCCATTCAAAATTTTCGTGACGAACAGCAAACTCGTCCAGGACCGTCATGAAGTCTATAAATGCGTCGTGATTCCCCAACACATAATGGAAGTGACAATTCGGAGCCTTACCAACCAGCGCCTCCAGCCAATCGAGTGCCGCCTGAATAGTGGCCTCATGGTCAGCATGACGCGACCATCTGAAATCGAAAATATCTCCGTTCAGCACCATGATGTCGGCATCATCCAAAACGGCATGGATCTTCTCCATGCTCGTGTCCGGCTGCGCTCGACCGCAAAATAAATGCAGGTCGGAAAACGTATATATGGTTGGCATTTTCATCATTGACTCTTAGACCCATCGAATCACGGGATAAGTTTCAACCGATCACACGCCCTTCCAATTGGGTTTGCGTTTTTCGGAGAATGCCAACGGACCTTCTTTGATGTCGTCCGACTGATGCAGTTCTTTGACTTTCGGTTGTTTCTCCGCTTTCAACGCAACCTGCAAAGAACTTTCCAGGCCTTTTACTATCGACTGTTTCGTCGCCTGCAATGCGATAGGCGAACCCATCATGATTTCGTCGGCCATCGCCTGGGCGGTAGGTATCAAATCCATCTGTGAGACCACTTTGCTGATCAGGCCATACCCCAACGCTTCATCCGCCGTGACACGCCGACTGGTGAGAAGCATGTCCATCGCCAAGTGATACGGTATTTGCCTCGGTAATCGGTGTACACCGCCCGCATCGGCCATCAATCCCACACGCGGCTCAGGAAAAGAGAAAAACGCATTGTCAGAAGCAATGATGATGTCACAGGCTAACGCGATTTCGAATCCACCGCCCATCGCGAGTCCGTTTACGGCTCCAATAATCGGTTTAAATATATCGTCACGCTCCGTAATGCCTGCGAAACCGCTCGTGATCCCCTCGGTGATTTCCCGCATCGCCGCCATGCCGTGCTGCGCCGTAAACTTCAAATCGTTCCCGGCGGAAAACGCTTTTTCGCCCGCACCCGTCACGATACACACCCATTGGTCTTTGTCGTCCCGATATTCGTTCAACGCTTTATCCATAGCCACCGTTACGTGGGGATTAATCGAGTTCATCGCTTCCGGACGATTGATCGTCAACGTGGTTACGTGTTCCGTTTTTTCTACCAACACCAAATCTTCGCTCATGATGGAATCCTTTCAAGTAAAAAGTTAAGAAATCATGGTAACGACTTCATGAAGCAAAATGCGACCCCAAAATGCGCATACCGGCATCTATCTTTGGAACTAAAGGACCACCAAATTTTGACGAGTCATGAAAACCTGCGAAATCAACGATATCATTCGTTCCCTACCCAAGGGACGAACGGTCTTTCACTATTTCAAAGATCGGTACGCCATCGAGCTGTTGGGCAATTATGTAGGCGATGAAGGAAAATCGATTCGCGACATAAAGTCTTCCCCCTATGGACGGCTCCTTCAGAAGCCGTTATTTAAAAACACCCTGGCTGAAGCCGGAACGGGTCGCCTGTGCCAAGCCGATGTTCGAAGCCATTGGCCTTCTTCCTACCAGTCTTATCGACTGACACTCGGCGAGTGGGGTCATGAAAAGCCTAAAGACCCCGATTGGTATCAGACGTCGATTCCTGGAAAAAATCTGGTTCTCCACCTGAATTTCAATAATGAACATACGAAAGCGTATACGAATGCCATTCATCCCAAAAAGGATAGTCATCCATTTACGTATTTCGACCATCCGCACAGCCGTGGAAAACACCACACGTTGGCATGGGCGCGAATGGAAGTCGATCTGGATCGCGGAGAGGCTTTGATTGAAGAAATTCAATCTGATTGGCTTCGAAGTGTGAAAAGCGATCAGGAATTGTTCAAGAAGATTTTCGTTCTCAAAGAACCAAGAAAACGAGGAACTCAATGGTATCTCGACAACTATTACGACGGCATGAAACATGTCAACCAAGTGTTGAATTATTTCGAGAAGACGGTCCGTTCTCATGACCGTATCTGGTCGGAAGCAATGCTCTATGCTGCCATTTGGTTCTTACACTCGGAACTGGGAATCAATCGTGTCTTTTACCACACCCATGAAACCGGAAATCGTCTGAAATCGATTCCGATGGACGGCGGACCGCCAAGATCACTCTACACCGATCTACCGAAACGGTTTTGCTTCAAAACCACCACGGATGGGCCGGCCGTAGTAGAGAAAAAGTGGGGAACCCGAATGGTGAAAGCACGAAAGAAACATCCCTTCACTTGGCACGTAATGGAATTGTAATTTCAATACGTGTTCACAGGAAAGAAAAAAGCATCTCGCTGCCGGGGTAAATAATGTGAATAGGGCCCATACGAAACTTTTTTGGCCCGTTTGTGAGTCGATTATCTTGTTCACTTTTCGATCTCGTGCTAGGCTGGGTTCGGTGCCATCGAACCCAGGAGAATTGAATGACAATGATTCCACATCAGCATCGTTCCGGTTTTGCATTACTGGAACTATTCCTTCTACTTATGGTCGTCGCCCTTATATGCGGTTTCATTCTTACTGGACTCCCCGGGCCACACGGTCCCGGGATTTCGGAACCAAGAAACTCGATGCAACAGCTAGCCCTGGCACTCGAAAGTTATTACTCAGACAACGGGTCATACCCGCCCACTTACGGCTACTTGGATATATTGGCATTGACAGAAATGGACCGCGATGAACGAGAAAACAAATTAAGACCTAATCAGATTGATACGTTGTTCAATGACCGCGAGAGTTGCCCGGAAGGCGCGACGTGTTATTCGGACCGTTATTACGTCAGCAGGCACTTCATGGATTTTCTGGGAAATTTTGGCCAGGAAGATTTGTACGACCGATTTTCGGAAGCCCCCAACAATAACGATACCGATTTCGACCACTATATCAGCCGTCTGGAGTACGTGCCCAGCAATGGTAGAGACAGAACCATCGCAGACTACTCGCCCACCGTGAAAAATGGCAAGCGCCCGTTCATTTACGTTCCCGTAAATATGCGTCAATTCAAAAACGTGGCACGCCAATGGATTAAAGATTGGAAAGTCAACCCGAATTCACTGGGTCCGAGGCCCGATGGGTCCGGTCCGAATTCAGTATTGCAAGAAATGAAATTCCCGCCGCAATCGTACGATGCATTTATCCTGATCAGCATGGGACCCGACGAAAACACGCGCGGCCTCATCTATGACATTGTCGGGAATCAGACCCCATTGAAATCGGACAATTACCCAATCTCCAATTACTACTATCACATCGCGGGTCTGGCAACATTTTTTATGGCCACGCGGGATCTAAACGTGCTAAATGGAAACGTTGTCGGCGGCGATGGCTCACTGGACTTTGAGTACACCACACGTATTGCGGATGCTCAAGACGACTTCACGTCCAATTCCTATCCTTCCGACGGCCCAGGGGTACGGGCACCGCTCATTCGTATCGGCGGAGCTTTCAGTCGCAACTTTGAAAAAGGCTTGGTTGACTGAAACAATCGACGAAAATGGCCCAGGGTAAATAGTGCGAATAGGGCCTATAGTGACGTGTTTTCGGCCTATTTGTAAGCCAATTATGTTGATCAGCTTATAGACCCGTGATAGACTAATTTCAACCTATCGAACTTCAGGAGAATTTCAGGATGACCTATCCTAGAAAAAATAATGCCGGTTTCACCCTAATTGAACTGCTTACCGTGATCGCCATTATCGGTATTTTGGCCGGATTTATATTGACAGTCCTTCCGGGTATGTTGGACCGCGCGAAGGTAGCTGACACCAGAAACACAATGAAACAAGTCGCCCTCGCCCTCGATGGATATTACGCCGATCACGGCTCATACCCACCAGCATATGGCTATTTGGACAAAATCGCATTGACGGAACTGGATCGAGACGAGCGCGAAGAGTTTTTACCGCCTAATCAAATTGACACTGACTACACAGATCGAGACAGTTGCCGTGAGGATAATAATGGAAATTGCTATACGGACCGCTATTTCGTCAGCAGACACTTCATGGATTTTCTGAGGAATCACGGCCAAGAAGATTTGTACGATCGCTTCTCGGAAGCGCCCAATAATCTCGATACTGATTTCGACGGATATGTCAGCCGTCTCGAATACGTCCCTAACGATGGGAAAGACCGCACAATCTTGGATTACTCTTCGGGAGTGAGGAATGGGTTACGCCCGTTCGTATACGTACCCGTCAACATGCGCCAATTCAAAAACGTGGCGCGCCAATGGATCAAAGATTGGAAAGACGCCCCCAACTCGCAAGGCCCGCGGCCCGATGGGACTGGTGCAAACTCCGTGCTTCAGAATATGCAATTCCCGCCCCCTTCATACGATGCCTATATTCTAATCAGTATGGGACCGGACGAAAACACGCGCGGTCTGATCTACGACATTGTTGGTAATCAGACGGCATTGACGGCATCCAATTATCAGATCTCCAATTACCGTTATCACATCGCCGGTCTGGCCACATTTTTCATGGCCACGCGGGATCTGAATGTGCTAAATGGAAACGTTGTCGGCGGCGATGGCTCGTTGGATTTCGAATACACAACACGGATCGCTGATGCTCAAGATGATTTCGAATCTAATGTTTATCCGACTGAAGGCCCTGGAGTACGCGCTCCGCTTATTTTCGTCGGCGGGACTTTCAGTCGCAACTTTGAAAAAGGTTTAGTCGATTAGTAGCCCGAGATTCTGAAACACAAGCAACAATCCCATAACAGCGGCTGCGACTAACGTCAGTCGTTCGAATCCACCCTGCGGAATACGTTGGCTCACGCGCGTCCCGACCACCGCTCCGAGAATTGTACCAACTATATAAACGCTCATCAGTTTGAACATTTCGGTCGTATACGCGCCGATGACAAAGTACGTGATCGTCGCGACGCCGCTGATCACAGCGAAATATATGAGTAAGTTCGCCCGGAAAATCTCTTTTCGAGTGTCCTGACTAGCCAAAAATAAGATGATGGGCGGACCGCTGATCGAGATCGTCGTGTGCAGTACCCCGCTGACGAAACCAATAGGCAAAATCGCCGCCCGCTGGTTCTTAACAGGATGTTTCCACCCGGAAATTAAGATACCGGCCAACAACACCAAAAAGACACCAATCCCGACCTTAAAACCCGGACCATCCAACGACTTTGATAGATAGATACCCAAAGGCAGTCCAAGAACTGAAGCTCCGATGAGGGGAAACACCAATCCCGGTTTCAAATGGCGACGAGCATGCCATCCGAGCGGTATACTGAGCACGACGCTCAGCGCATTCACCATCGGGATGACCATTACCACCGGAAACATCATCATTAGCGGTGGAACGCAGATGAGACCGAGCCCGAAACCGAGACACCCCTGGACAAATCCGCCGGCAAACGTAATGATGGCGCCAAGGACGTAAGCGGACATGAGGGTACTCCAAGAAAGAAACGGGTAGTATATCGAATGGGGGCGTGGAGAGGTTACCTAAACGAGAATATCAAAGGGCTCGGTAATCTGAGGCGTATTCGCTTGAACGTCTGGAGCGACCGGCGGTTCAGGGCGGACCGGTTCCGGTACATCTGCGGCCTCAGGGGCCTCGAACACTTCAGTGGGGTTATTCTCGAGATTCGGTACGGACAGTGGCTCCGATGTCTGCACCGGTTCTTCAACGAGCTCAACTTCTGTCGGCGTCACAGCTGGCACGTCTTCCAGAATAACCGTTGCTTCTGCAATCTGAGCCTGGCGCTCTTCCAGTTCTCTTCGCTGGGTCGCAGCGTTGAGCTGAGACCTAATTCGAATCTCGTCGAATGTCGGCAATACTTCACGTGCACTCTCGACCGTCTGTGACAATGCCGCGAGGGCAGCGCCCGGTCCAGAAAGAGGAGTTGCCGTCTGTTGGATTGGTTCAGGCGCGTCATTCGAAGGTACACTATCGCTTACATTCAATCCGCCTTGAAGGCGATTGAGCGCGACGGGACCACGTTGTACCGAAGTAAACGAGGTCGATATGTGTCCTATCGAAACACCCATGTTAAACAGACGACTCCTTTTAATGGTTTACAATGACAAGTTCTATTAACACTATTATCTCAAATAATGCCGAAAAACGCCATCTTATTGCCCTAAATAATTGTGGAAATAACAATAAAAATGGTGCTTATACCCAATAATTTGACGTCCACGTCATTTTTATCACGTTTTTTTTGTCAATAATTGACTAAACCTCGCCGAATTTTTTATTTTTCATCCGCTGTACGCCTCCCAAAAATCATGGTAAACTTTCTACACAAACAAATTCTTAGGGGGAGACATGGCCAAAATATTGGTAATCGATGACCAAATTGAGATGCGGGAAGTGATGAAGAACCTGCTCGAGGAGCAGGGATACGACGTAGAAATCGCTGAGGACGGATCCGATGGTTTAACAAAACATCGTGACAATCCAGCCAACCTGATTATTACTGACCTCCACATGCCCGGCAAAGACGGACTCCAAACCATCCGTGAATTGAGAGATGCGAATGAAGACGTAAAAATCATCGCGATGTCCGGAGCCAACACTTTCATGGTGGAAACAAACCTTGAAACTTCCGAACGGATAGGAGCCGATATGGCTTTTTCGAAACCCTTCGATCATTCCGAATTCAATCAAGCCGTCCGCTGCCTAATCGAAGGCGGTTGACTACAATCACTTAGTACTCTTGAAAAGCCGGTGGCCATCGTCACCGGCTTTTTTTATCTATAGAAGACCCCTCGATCATTTGCTATTCTAATTCCTATGACCTCCGAAACGAATAGCCAAAATCCCGTCCGGCTGACCCTATCCGAAACTCCGGAATCGCGAAAAACCGATGAGGCATTCGTGGATGCTTTTGATACCTCTCGTGTCACCATCGCGCCGGGCTGTTATATCATGCGCGACAAGAACGACAAAGTCGTCTACATCGGAAAGGCGAAGAATCTTCGCAATCGAATTCGAACCTATATCAACGATCAGGACAGTCGATATTCCGTTAAGTTTTTGATGCAACGGGTAGCCAATATCGATTTCCTCGTCACTCAGAATGAAAAGGAAGCCCTTCTCCTCGAAAACAGTCTAATCAAGCAATTCAAACCACGCTACAACATCCAATTAAAAGACGACAAGACGTATGTGAGTGTACGAATCAACAAAAAAGAAGATTTTCCCAAAATTTCCGTCGTTCGAAAATACCGAAAAGATGGCGCGTTATACTTCGGCCCTTACTCTAGCGCGGGCTCCGTCCGCGAAACAATCAAGCAAATTCAACGGCTGTTCCCACTCCGCACGTGTTCCGACCATGTCCTGAACAACCGAACACGTCCCTGTATTTACTACCAAATGAAACGGTGCAATGCTCCATGCGTCGATAAAGTGGACCGTGAAACCTATCACGAAGTCGTCGACCAGGCCGTTATGGTCCTGAAAGGCCAGAGCCGCGAATTGGAAACGGTTCTAAAAGAAAAAATCGTCGAGAAATCAGAAGCGATGGCCTTCGAGGAAGCTGCCGAGATTCGCGACAGACTTTTCGCTCTCCAACGCACTCTGGAAAAACAACGCGCCGTGGATATCACTGGGAAGGGTGACCGCGATGTCTTCGGATTGTATACCGAAAATCGGTTCACTGAAATTCAGACCATTTTTTATCGAAACGGGAAAATGTTGGGTGGACGTTCTTTCTCTTACAAAAAAACGGAAATGCCGTTGGAAGAAATGTTGAGTTCTTTCTTACTTCAGTTTTACGCCGAAGCACCCGTGATACCGTCCGAAGTACTCATTCCGTTTCCCTTGGAAGAAGCCTCTGTGATGGCAGAGATCCTCTCCGAACAACGAGGTGGAAAAGTTCAGGTCTTAAGTCCGCAACGCGGAGATAAAAAGGCACTGCTTGACACCGCGGCGCGCAACGCAAAACTAAGCTTCCACGAAAAACGAATGGCCGAGCAGGCGCAGACCGATCTCGTCGAACAAGTCCAGGTGAAACTAAAATTAGGAACCCTACCGAATCGAATCGAATGTTTTGATATCTCCACCCATCAAGGTGACAAAACGGTGGCATCCATGGTGGTATTCGAGGGAGGCGCGGCAAACAAAGATAGGTATCGACGCTACAAAATTAAAGAAGTAGAAGGACAAGATGATTTCGCGAGTATGCGCGAAGTCCTGATGCGTCGGTACAAGCGAGCGATCGAAGAAAACGACCTGCCCGATATGGTGCTCATCGACGGCGGGAAAGGGCAACTCGGAGTTGCGACCGCCGTGTTTCGGGATTTGGGGATCGAAGATCTCGAATGCATCGGTATCGCAAAGGCCCGCAATCAGGATGAAGGAGGACGATCCCCCGAACGTTTCTTCACTCCGGGTCGTTCCAATCCGATTATCTTAGCCCAGAATTCCAACGTCGTCCTCCTCATGGCTCGTATTCGGGACGAGGCACACCGTTTCGCCATCACCTATCACCGAAAACGAAAATCCAAAGGCGTTATTCGAACTTCACTAACGGATATCCCGGGAGTGGGGCCCACCTTAGCGAAAAAACTACTCAAACATTTCGGATCCGTTACGGCCATACGAGAATCGACGGCGAATGAAATCGCGGAAATCCAGGGCATCAATAGCGCGTTATCCAGTACAATATGGGATCAACTCAATCGGAAGGCTACGGAAGTATCATGATATATAGTTTACTTTTCATCGTGCTGGTTGCGATCGGCATTAGATTCTATTGGTCGTGGTTGATTAAGACACAACGTGAATTGTCTCACGCCGACGAGATCCATCGTGTGCGAACAGAGGACGGTTGGCGAATAACATTATACCGCTTCAAATCAAAGACGGATTCCAATGAACCCGTTTTTTTCAGCCACGGTATCTCCGGGAGCCAGTTTTGTTTTTCCTATCCGAAGCATGAGTCGCTTATCGATTCATTCACCAAAGCCGGATACGATTGCTGGGCCCTCGACCTGCGGGGCAATCGAAGTTCCGAACCGCCTCCGGGCACCAGTCGATTTGATTCAACCTTTGACGATTTTCTCTACAAAGATATCCCTGCATCTTTGGGCTTCATTGAAAAAACCACCGGCCATCACCAGGTCCATTGGGTTGGTCATTCCATGGGCGGCATGCTCATTTATGCCTATGCCTGCGTGTTCGGCAGCGAACGAATTCTTTCGGGCACGGCCATCGGAGTCCCCCCGGGGTTTTCGAATATCAAAGTGGTTCGATTCGAGTTTCTCCAATCGCTGATTAAGCTGTGGCCAAGTTTGGCCGAGAAAATCATGCAAATGGGCGTACTCCCCGTCGAACGTCTAGGCTTTACGAATTCGCTGCTCCCAATCAATTGGGACAACATGCATCCGACGGTGAACCGGTTCAATGTTCTCGAATTGCCATCCATGAAATTAGCCAGCCAAATGTCTCGATGGGTGACGTCCAATACGTGGACCGTAAACAAAGACAGCGTGGACGTTTTGGCGGAATTGCCGAATATGGAATTTCCGCTACTGATGCTTTCCGCACCGCTGGACACACTCGCGACTACCCGAAACTTGAATCTCTTCTACGACAATTTGAAATTCAAAGATAAACAGATCCTATTCCTGTCGAAGGAAAACGGCTATCAGGAAGATTACAATCACGTAGACCTAATTTTTTCGAAAAATGGATTCAATGAAGTTCACGCGCCCATCATCGAGTGGGTTCAGGGACATCCCAAGGAAGCCGCTCAAGCCGCGCCCTCCCATCTCCAGGCACTCATGCAAACCCAGGATGCAATGAAGGCGTTGGACGTCCCGGCCTCGGCACCCGCTGTCGAAGAGCCCGAAATAGAGATACCCATCGCCGCTCCGTCCCCACAGCCGGACGCAACTAAGGCAGAGCAATGGACTTCCGCTCTTTCGAATGCAGCCGATATGCTGAAAGGATTCGACGAAACTAAGGCAAAAACAAGCGTTGCTGCGAAAAAGAGACCGGCCACGACAAAACCGACTCGAAAAAAATCCAGTCTAAAGGGCAATAAGGTTAAATCGAAGAAAACACTGGTGTTGGTATCGAACACGAATAACGAACCTTCGACCCCGGCGAAAAAAGCACCGAAGCTGAAATTGAAAGCGAAGCCCAAGAAGAAAATGGCGAAAAAGAAAACGACTGTCGTCAAAAAAAAGGCCGCCAAATTGAAAATCCCTTCCAAACCGAAAAAGAAGGTCACGGCGAAAAAGGCGGCTGCCAAGAAAAAGTCGGCTAAACCGAAGACACCGGTCAAACCAAAGAAAAAAATGGCGACGAAGAAAAAAGCTTCGAAGCCGAAAGTTACTGCCAAGAAAAAGTCGGCTCCGAAAAAGAAAGCAATCAAGCCAAAGACCATTGCGAAGCCGAAGAAAAAGGCAAGCAAGAAAAAGACCGTTGCTACCAAGAAGAAAAAAACAACCGCGAAACGTAAACCGTCAACTAAAACGAGAAAGAAATAATAGTGGCCCTAATCCTCAGCATAATCGGTTGGACCAGTTTTGTCCTGGCAATCTTCGCCGGAATCGGACTCAATTTGCTGGGGCTGTTTGGAAATTGGTTGATCCTCGGCGCAGTCGCTGTGGCGGGACTGGCCAGCGGCTGGGAACACTTCGGCGGGTACACGCTCCCCATCTTGCTCGCATTCGCAATCCTGGGAGAGATTCTCGAAGCGGGTTCCTCCGGTATTGGTGCCGCCCGTTTCGGAGGCGGAAAAGGAGCCATCGGCGCGTCGGTCATTGGCTGTATCCTGGGCGCAATTCTATTCACCCCCCTCATCCCGATCCCCATCGTCGGTACGCTCATCGGGGCTCTCATCGGATCGTTTCTGGGCGGAAGTATGTACGAATATCTACAGCGCGAAAAAAGTGTCAGAGAATCCGTTCAAGTCGGCTTTGGAGCCGCACTCGGAAAAGTCGGCGGCGTCATGGCCAAATCCCTCATCGGATTCATCATGTTGCTGGTCGCTCTATTTGCCTTTTAGGCGTCTATCGTTCCCACTAGATTCCCAACGAATGAAATGCCCCTGCCAGGTGCGCGTTTCCGGACATGACGGGCGGCTTCGCCCCTAAACGCACGAACTCAACATGTCCATCAAGATAGAGTACGTTTGATCCACCGGGAATGTGACTGAATCCTGCTGCATAGGTCGAGTTGTTGTCATACATAATGAAAACGTTGGATTGCGCCTGAGCCGAAGCGCCAGGATTGTTTATGTCAGTAATCAAAAAACGCTCGATCCCTTCCCGTAAGCGAAATACCGTATTCGAGTTTCCAATTCCGTATTTGACGTCGGGATCGAAATCTTCAATTACGGTCTGGTCCAACGTATGGTCCCAGTCCCAGGCATCCAAAAATCGTTTGTGTCCGTCGTTCGTATTGGAAAGTGCATCTTCTATCAAAGGTCCCGCGGTAACCAACGCCTTAGTGAATGTGGCTGTGGATTGAGTCGAAAACCAAATGCTATCTTCCGCGGCATCTTCAGGTTTCCTGTAATCAAATGAGAGGCCGAATGGTTTCCATGCTTTTTCCAGAATTCGAGTATCGTAATGCGTTGGATCACCGTCGTTTCCATCTTTGTCAAATACCCAACTCAAGTAGGTATAACTATCGTCCATCGTGTCGGAACAACCCTGAATAATATGTTCGTTTTTCGAATTCTCATCCCACGTGTCGTCATAGAGAACGCACGTCGTGTCTTCGATTAACGCCAGCCGATTCATCGTATCCGCAGGACATATCGTAATCCGAAGATCACTGATATATTCCGGATACATCGAAAAAATGCGCGGACTGAAGTTCGTGATGTATTGATGTTCCGGCAGAGGGTCAGGAAAATTCGGATTCCTTCTTTCCGGTTTTATGATTTCAAAATGAATCGGCGGGAATCGTTCGCCCCGCGATTCCATCGCATACATTTTGAGCGATAGGCCATATTGTTTCAGATTATTGGCGCACTGTTGCCGTTCATTGCCAGCCGCATACGCTTGGCGCAACGCGGGTGCCAAAATCACCGCAAGAATACCGATCGATGCGATTACGATTAACAATTCAATCAATGTCGCGCCTTGTTTTTTCATCATACAACTCCTAAGGGGTCCTATCATCGAAATTCAATATAGTTCATTTGTCGAAATCGGTCAATGGCGAAAATGTTCGCTGCCGACATTAGACGTCTCGTTCAGGGAATGCAGCGGCCTCAATTTTTTGATTTTCGCTGTCGCTGGATGCCGAATATGTTGTATACTGTACGCTCAGATACGGAAAGCCCGTAACATAAAGTTGAATCACCACTCCCTTTTGGGAAGCATAGAGCAGATATACAAATGCAAGAAATGTCGACAATTCCCTTTTTCATTGAACCTGATCTACGCAGAGATAGAATCACGGTTACTCTGGGCCAGCCCCCAATCACCTCCTGTACGTTGACCTATCAAGAAAACGAATACACCATCGATCCCGCTCAACCCTCCTGTCAGATCCCAATTCCATCCTATGAGCCTTGGACTCCCGACGATTCGAATCGAATCGACCTGGAATGGCAAACACCGGCAGATGATTCATCTTCGACCGTTTCATTAGGGATGAGAGAATTCACCATCAAAGACACCCGCTTCTACCTGAATCATCGCCCTATTCATATCCACGCGTTTACTTTCGAACAAACCCCGAATCGCGCGCAACTGGAACAAATCAAACGTTCCGGTTTTAACACCGTGATTCTCAATGGCATGGTCGGCATCAACGAAGCTCTGACGGCCTGCGATGAAATAGGACTCCTGGTGTGGCTGCAGATTCCCGCATCCACGGCGCCAATACCCATTTCCGCACCGTCCGTAGTATTGATTCATCTCGAAACAGAAAACAATGATGAAGTCGATGGATGGAAACAACTGAACCCCGACAAGGTTATTGAATTCGTACACGACGGAAAGACCCATCATATTCGGCCTTACAAAAAGCAACCGTTTCTCGCGAACCCGATCGAAATTGAATTACAGACACCCATCGACGGCGTGACTACCCAATACCTTCAAAACTGTGGTGAACCGGATAGAGTCAATTGGCTAAAACTTCACGCTCCTCCGTCGCCCACGTCAAATGAAGAGAAGTCTACCTCCCGGGCTACCGAATTTTTCGAAGATGGGGAGACGTGGAATGCTTCGCTTCTCGAGTATCATTCGACACAAACTCAGCTGGCCATTGATGCGATTCGAACGAATGAAAAGTTGGCCGGATACAGTATCGTTCCACAAGATTCATCCGACCCTGTTTCAGAAAACCTATTTCAAATACTCCAGGCCCCGATTCGACCTCTCATTTTCTTGCAACGCATCAACCTCGTTCCTCGTGCCGAAACCAAGGTTCATATCCTGTTGGCGAACACGTTAAAGCTCGAAGGCCGAGCCGATTTGTCGCTGCAGGTAATCGGGCCAACGAATCAAGTGCTATGGAAAAAGAAACGCGGCATCAAAATCCCCAAACACGGAAAAGCCTTGTGGGACGGGAGCATTTCTGCATCAGGCTCCACCGGTATTCATACATTTGTCGTGCGTATTATTCAGAACATGAAACAGATTGCCGAGAGCAAATTGACTTTTTACGTGTATCCCGAAGCAACCCCGTTGGAAAACACCGTCAACGTTTTGGATCCTGCTAAAAATTGGACTGCACGTTTAACGCCTTTTGTTGGGGACTTAAATTGGCATTCGCTGGTTCACATTGTGCCCCCCCTTGCCAATACTATCAGGGCGTACCCGGACAACGAACTGGCCCAGATTTTTGGCTCCGTATACCAGGGTGCTTCCGTGCTCGTGTTTGACCCTCCGGCGGATTGGAATGAATGGGCACACATTGTCGAACCTGAACTCGCTGCAACGCCGATCGGCTCCGGGCTTGCCTCCACCGTTCCCTACGCGCGATTACATCCCGTATTCGAAAATACTCCGGCGCGCACGTGGATGGGCCACACATTCGCCGACTTGATTCCGTCCTATGGTTTTCAGGAAACCTCCGACGAACCTGTTTCGGAACTCGTTTCGACTGACAACGAAAAATCCGGCGAGACTCTCTCTTCCATCCACGTTAAACGATTCGGATCAGGGCGAGTCATTTTCGTTGGACTCAAAATCCTGGAAAACATCGAACACGATTCCGTGGCCCAACATTTATTCGTAAACCTCGTCAAACATGTCGCCCGCAGAAGCCAGGCAGCCGAAGGTTCTCTACCCGTTCACCAAAGGGCCGTTGAGTGGCTGCGCAACGAACGAATGAACCACACACGGATGTGGTCGATCGTTGGCCCCTTCCCCGATTGGAATGGTCAAGGCATGGACAACCAATTTCCACCGGAAGACCATATTGACTTCAAAGCCACCTACCCCGGCTGGTACAAAGCCATTCACTGGAAAAATTGGTTCACGACTAAAAGTTCTCAGTATCGAATTAAAATGGACGATGCAATCGGAAAGATAAATCAGAACGGTCAATCAGAACCCGGCGTTACGTACGCCTATACCGAAATCAATTCAGAGCGGCGAGGTTCGATGCGCTTGCTGTTGAATTCCAATTGCCAAGTCAGGATTTGGGTAAATCAAACCGTTGTATTGGAATGCCGAACTCCGAAGCCTGAACCCGTCGAACAGGAAATCTCGCTTAAACAAGGTCGGAATACGCTGATGGTCAAGATTGGGCATTCGAAGAACCAGGGTGTCTTCAGCGTCGATCTCGAGCCAATTCGTGAAAATATCCCCGTAAAATGGGGGTGGAAACCAGAATAGTTGGTCGAAATCGCGTTTAGTGGTTGATTCAAAATCCCTATTTTTGTTACGATATTCGGCTTCAACTATTTGAAATATCAAGAGTTACAACTATTGATGCGGTCCTATCCTTTTCGAGTTCATGGGAAGAAAAAGACCGCACAATCGCTAACCGATGGAGAACACAAGGTGCCGACATACACCTACCAATGCAAGAAATGCGAAGCCCAGGCCGATCATTTTCATGGCATCAATGCGAAACCACGCATAAAATGCGAAGAATGCGGCAGCGCCTGCAAACGGTTGCTCGGAACGGGTAGCGGAATCATCTTTAAAGGTTCCGGATTCTACGAAACCGATTTCAAAAGTAAATCGGGCAAACCCGCCGAATCGGGTTCTGATGGAAATGGAGAATCCAAATCCGACTCCGGCAAGAGCGAATCAAACAAAGCGGCTAAATCAGAAACTAAGAAGTCGGAAACGAAATCAAGCAGCTCCGGAGAATCAAAATCCTCCTCTAAAAAAGAGTCTACAAAAAAGTAAGGTAACTGCGCATATAGGGGTAAAGGGTAACTATTCACCAATTCCCGAAGGAAATGAGAATGAACACAGACGAAATTGGCGTGTTGGCTGACAACTATTGTATGAACGTCTACGGAAAACGGACCACGTCCATCGTTCGAGGCGAAGGACTCCACGTATGGGACGCAGATGGGCGCCAATATCTCGACTTTTTCGCGGGCATCGCCGTTGCCAACTTAGGCCATTGCCATCCGAAAGTCACCGAGGCGATATGCAACCAGGCGAAGACCTTGGTTCATACTTCAAATCTGTATTTGATCGAACCTCAAGTCAAGTTGGCCGAAATTCTCGCCAAAAATAGTTTCGCGGATAAATGGTTTTTTTGCAATAGCGGAGCTGAGGCCAATGAAGGCGCAATTAAGTTAGCGCGAAGGTATTGGCACGCAAAAGGCGAATCCAAACCCGTCATTGTCACAGCTCACAAATCGTTCCACGGCAGGACAATGACAACCATTTCCGCTTCTGGACAACCCAAACTACACGACGGGTTTGACCCCCTCATGCAAGGATTCAAATACGCCGACTTCAACAGCATCGACGCATTGGACGAAGCGATCACACCGGACGTCGGCGCAATTTTGCTGGAACCAGTCCAAGGCGAAGGCGGACTCGGCACGCCGGACGAAACCTATCTCAAAGCCGTTCGCGAATTGTGCGATCGGAAACAAATATTGATGATACTCGACGAAATCCAGACGGGCATCGGCAGGACCGGAAAATTGTTCGCCTATGAACACGCGGATATTACGCCCGATATCATCACTCTAGCAAAAGGCATGGGCAACGGCGTTCCCATTGGCGCTATGGGGTGTACCGACGAAATCGCGACCGGGTTTGCGGTGGGCTCTCATGGCTCTACTTTCGGGGGAAATCCATTGTGCGCAGCCGCTGCATTCGCAACCGTCTCCACCGTATTGGAAGAAAAATTGGTCGCGAATGCCGCCGAAATGGGCGAATACCTGAATCTTGAATTGCAGCAACTTAAACAGAAACACTCTTGTATCACCGAAATCCGGGGCAAGGGCCTGATGACAGGTTTGGCCGTTACATGTCCGGCCATGGATGTCGTCGTCGCACTTCGCGAAAAAGGAATCCTGATCGGGCCGGCTGGCCCGAATGTGATTCGTTTCCTACCGCCACTTACCATTCGGAAACAAGATGTGGATACAGTGATTGAAGCGCTTGACGCTTCTTTTGGAGCACTTTAATGCCATCAGATTTTATCTCGCTAGTCGACTATTCTGCAGAAAAACTAACGTCTCTCCTCGATTTGGCCGATGACCTCAAAGCCAAACAACAACGTCACGAGACTCATCATCTGCTGGAAGGTTTGACAGTTGCATTGTTATTCGAAAAGCCCAGCCTTCGAACTCGCGTGACATTTGAAACCGGTGTCTTTCAACTCGGCGGAAAAGCCTTGTTCATGGAAACCAAACTCGGGACACGGGAAACGGTACCCGATATGGCGCGCAATCTCGAACGGTGGGTCGATGGCATCGTTGCACGAACCCACTCTCACGACCACGTGTTGGAATTGGCAGAACACGCCGGCATTCCCGTCATCAATGCGTTGACGGACAAGACCCATCCGTGCCAGGTGTTGGCAGACGCACAGACCATTCGGGAACATAAGGGCGCCTTAGAAGGACAGAAGGTCGCCTTCGTCGGAGACGGGAATAACATGTTCGCTTCGTGGGCATACCTGGCAACGAAGTTTGCATTCGACCTGACTCTAGTTTGTCCGGAAGGATACGAGTTAACCAATGACGTTCATGACTACGCCGTCAAAAATGCGCTCGGCAACTACACCATTACCAACGACACGGATTCCGGGCTCTCCGATGCCGACGTCGTGTATACCGATGTCTGGGCCAGTATGGGTCAGGAAGAAGAATACAAAAAACGTCTCGCCGACTTTAAGGACTACCAGGTCAACTCCGCTCTCATGGCCCTGGCAAAGGACGATGCTGTGTTCATGCATTGCCTTCCCGCCCATCGCGGCGAAGAAGTAACCGCCGAAGTCATCGAAAGCCCTAAATCTATAGTATTTGATGAAGCCGAAAACAGACTCCATGCCCAAAAAGCGGTTATGGTCACTCTGATGCAACGATAAAGGAATCGCACCACATGTCTGATGACATCAAAAAAGTAGTCCTCGCCTATTCCGGCGGACTTGACACCTCCATCATCCTGAAATGGTTACAGGAAGTCTACAAGGCCGACGTCGTGGCCTTCATCGCCGATGTCGGGCAAGGAGGCGAAACGGAGCCTGCTCGCCAGAAAGCAGAAGCGAACGGTGCGTGCGCCGTGTACGTAGAAGACCTCAAAGAAGAATTCGTAAGCGACTTTGTGTTCCCGGCGATGAAAGCCAACGCGATCTACGAAGGTCAATATTTATTAGGTACGTCTGTCGCACGTCCCTTAATCGCCAAAGCTCAAATCGATATCCTGCGCAAGGAAAATGCCGATGCTGTTTCACACGGTGCCACCGGCAAAGGCAACGACCAGGTTCGTTTCGAATTGTCTTACCTGGCATTGGAACCGGGCGTCAAGATTATTGCACCCTGGCGGGAATGGGATCTGAACAGCCGGACCGCATTGCATGACTACGCACGAAAACAAGGTCTTGAAATTACGGAAAAGAAATTTAAATATTCAATGGATGCCAATTTACTCCACGTTTCCTACGAAGGTGACCTCCTTGAAGATCCGTGGAACGAACCCGACCCGGAAATGTTCCTGACCACGACAAGCCCCATGAACGCACCCGACGAACCGACCTATGTTGACGTCGATTTTGAACAGGGCACTCCGGTCGCTCTCGACGGTGAAAAAATGTCTCCGGCTACGCTACTCGCAAAACTAAATCAAATGGGCGGCGACAATGGAGTCGGTCGTGTCGACATCGTGGAAAACCGGTTCGTAGGCATGAAAGCCAGGGGCGTGTATGAAACTCCCGGCGGTACAATTTTATACGCAGCACATCGCGCCGTCGAAACCATCGCGATGGACCGGGAAGTGATGCTCCTCAGAGATCAGATGTCTCCGAAGATCGCTCAGTTGATTTACAACGGCTTCTGGTACGCTCCCGAGTTCGAAGCCATGATGGATTTCGTAGAACGCTCCCAGGAGAACGTAACCGGTACCGCCCGAATGCGCCTTTACAAAGGCAATTGCGACGTAGTCGGACGTAAAGCCGACAAGTCGCTCTACGATGACAAAATTTCTTCGTTCGAAGAAGATGAAGGCGCATACAATCAGGCCGATGCCGCGGGATTCATTCGTTTGAATGCGTTGCGTCTCCGGGTACGCAAAAACGCAGGGCTTTTCGACCTTTAAACAAATTAGTACAGGAATTCATGATGAAGAAATTATGGGGCGGCAGATTCGAAGGTAAAACAGACGCGCTGGTGGAACAACTCGGCGAGTCAGTCTCTTTTGACGCCCGGTTGGCTCCTTGGGATATACAAGGCAGTATCGCTCATGCACGCATGCTGGGCAGTAAAAAAATTATTACCCAGACCGATTCCAAAAAGATTATCGCTGGGTTGAAAAAAATCGGCGCCGAGATCGAAAAAGGCACGTTTGAGTGGAGCACCCAATTGGAAGATGTTCACATGAACATCGAATCCGCGTTAACCGAACGCGTCGGTGACGCGGGAAAACGGCTGCACACAGGACGAAGCCGCAACGACCAGATCGCAACTGACATTCGATTGTGGTGTCGCGATCAGATCGACATCATCCTCGATCTGTTGGATGCCCTTCGACAAGCATTCAAAAAAATGGCCGAGCAGCATGTTCAAGCCGTCCTTCCGGGTTGTACCCATCTCCAACATGCACAACCCGTGTTGTTCGCCCATCACCTTTTGGCCTACACCGAAATGTTTAAACGCGATATCGAACGGTTTTCTCAATTACGTAAACGGGTCAACATCATGCCCCTGGGTTCCGCCGCGATGGCCGGCACCCCCTATCCCATCAATCGTAAACAGGTGGCCAAGGAATTGAAATTCGATGGCGTTTCAGCCAACAGCATGGACGCAGTCTCGGATCGCGATTTCGCCGTCGAGTTTTGTGCAAACGCTTCGATGACGATGATGCACTTATCCCGGCTTTGCGAAGAGTTGATCCTGTGGTCTACGCCCGAGTTCGGATTCATAACCATCGGCGACTCATTCACCACAGGCTCAAGCATCATGCCTCAAAAGAAAAACCCGGACGTTGCCGAACTCGTTCGCGGAAAAGTCGGGCGCGTATATGGTGATCTGACCGCGCTACTGACCATCCTCAAGGGACTTCCGATGACATACAACAGGGATCTCCAGGAAGACAAGGAGCCGGTATTCGACGCATCCGATACGATTCAATTATGCCTCGCCGTCGTCGCCCGCATGCTGCCCAGCATCAAAGTCCATGAAGACGCGATGTTCAACGCGACGCAAGATGGATTTCTCGAAGCCACCGATTTGGCAGACTATCTGGCCGAAAAAGGCCTGCCTTTCCGGGAAGCCCATGAGATTGTTGGGAAAATGGTCCTCCATTGCACCAAAAAGAATCTCCGACTGGCCGATCTGGATTTAGATGAGCTGAAAACGTTCTCAGCGATGTACGAAAAAGATGCTCAGAAACTCATGGATCCCTACGTGTTGGTAAATCGAAGAAACACAATAGGTGGTACCGCTCTGTCTCAAGTAAAGAAAGCCTTACATAAGATCTAGAGACCACGTAAGTAATTAAAAAACACTAACTTACGAGACAATTTCCCCTTCAGAAACAAAGTGAATTCCTCTGCACATTTTCGAAAAATGTGGTAACATTCTATTGAATAATACATGGGGGAGAAAATGTCCGGCGACTCGAATTCTATATTGATTGTCGACGATGAACAGGTAATCCGGGACTTAATGACGGATATCCTGACCAATGAGGGGTATGACGTCGAAGCCGCCTTCAACGGCAAAGATGCTCTGGATCGCCTTCAGCGACCGAACGACTTCGTTCTTTTGTTCACCGATATCATGATGCCCGAAATGGATGGCATCGAACTCATTCGTGAAGCCCGTCAGGTCACTCCGAACGTAATCCCCATCGTCATGACCGGTTACGCCACCCTGGAAACAGCACGTGCGGCCGTCAAAGAAGGCGCCTACGACTACGTCCTCAAACCGTTCAGCCTCAGCGAAATTAAATTGGCTGTAAACAACGCGCTGGAACGCTACCGACTCGTAAATGATAACGCCCGTCTTCGCGATTTAACGGAACTCTTCAAAATCAGCGAAACCATCGCGACAATCCACGACGAAGGAAAACTCCTCGATTTCGTGATGCGCGCTGCCCTCGATAGAGTCGGTGCCGATCGCGGTTCGTTAATGCTTCTTTCGGAAGATGGAAGTACTCTGGAACTCGCTTCCAGCATGGGTATTCCGGAAGATATGGACAACACCGAAGTCCCCCTCGAAGGAAGTATCTCCGGATGGGTCGCCATGCACGGCCTTCCATTGTGTATCCAAAACATTCAAGACAGTCCTGAACTGGCATTATTGAGTAATAAACTGGACGATACCTCTTTCATGTCAGTTCCGCTCGAACGGAACATCATCATGGAGCCGCAGGGTTCCTACGGTATTGAACAACCCCGGCGTCAACGCGTACTTGCAGTTCTCAGCGTGAACGAGAAAAGAGGGGGCGGTGCTTTTACCGAGGGCGATTTGAAAATCCTGAGTATCGTAGCCAATCACGCAGCGATCGCTCTGGAAAACGTACGACTGATTAAGGCCTTGCAGGAAGCCCACATATCCACGCTGCAATCAATGGCCCTTGCCTTGGAAGCAAAAGACAATTACACCCACGGACACAGCGAACGCGTCCGTAATTACGCCGTAATGGCCGCGCATAAACTGGGACTCCCGCAAAAGGATCTGGAAACGATTCGACTAGGAGCAATGCTCCACGACGTGGGTAAAATCGGCGTGAGTGACGCAGTCCTGAACAAAGTAGAAAAACTTGAAGACGATGAATGGGAACAGATCAAAGCCCATCCCGTGATTGGTTATGATGTATTGGTTCCAGTTGGTTTCTTGACGGAAGAGCATCTCGCGCTGGTTCGTTCTCATCATGAACGATTGGACGGCTCAGGGTACCCCGATGGTCTGATGGCTGAAGAGCAGGATATGCGCGTGCGAATTTTAGCCGTTGCGGACACCTACGATGCCATGTCCAGTGATCGCGCCTATCGTCCAGGATTATCCAAGAAAATAATTCTGGAAGAACTGCACTTCTGCAAAGACAAGAACAAGCTCGACCCAATCGTGGTGGATTTATTTATTAGCTTGATCGAGTCAGGCGAAATTGAGCACTTCGCTACGAACGAACCCTAGTTCTTTTTCTTCCCGACGTTTTGCATCTTTTTACCGGCTTTTTCAATATCCGTACCGAGACCACGCATCGTATTACATCCGGAAATCGCGAATACCATTAGCACCAATACGGTCATCGCAGAAAATTTGATCATCCAATGTTTCATGTTTCAGTATCCTTAATTTCCGTTTAACTTTGTGCCAATCTTAACAGTCTTGATCTATACTTGCAAACCAACCCAGGTTTGAAACGGTCAATTCATGAACATCGTCATCGCACCAGATTCCTTCAAAGAATGTTTAACTGCGCCTCAAGTCGCTCAATCCATCGCGTCTGGCATTAAGTCAGTATTGCCAGAAGCGTCTATTAATTTGATCCCAATGGCCGACGGCGGCGAAGGAACGGCCGAAGCGTTGGTGTCGGCGTCCGGAGGCTCTTGGATATCCACGACAGCATATGATCCGTTGATGAGGTTGGTCGATGCGCGTTACGGTATTTTCCCAGATCGAAAAACAGCCGTCATCGACATGGCCGAACCATCAGGTCTGACCCGACTATCCTCAGCCGAACGAAATCCCGCCGTCACGTCCACCTTCGGCACAGGCCAACTCATCAAACACGCGTTGGAATCAGGTTACAAAAACATCATCGTCGGTTTGGGCGGAAGCGCAACCAACGATGGAGGTTCAGGATTGGCGACAGCATTGGGCTACAGACTCCTTGATGCCGAAGAGAACGAACTCCCCCCCGGAGGTGCCGCGTTGAGCAGGCTCGCGCGAATCGACGATAGCGCCGTACTTCCCAAGCTGTCACAAGCAGCCATCCAGGGAGCCTTCGATGTCCACGCACCACTAACCGGTCCGGCCGGAGCCACCATGGTATACGGCGCACAAAAAGGCGCCGATACATCATTGCAGCAAACGCTCGAAAACGCGTTGACTCATTACGGTTCCCGTTTGAGCGATTTTGTCGGCCATGCGATTAACGATATCCCGGGAAGCGGCGCGGCTGGCGGTTTAGGCGCTGGCCTAATCGCGTTCGCGAAAGCACAACTCACCCCCGGCGTTGAATTAATTGCGCAGTCGCTCGACCTGGAAAACACCCTCCAACAGACCGACTGGGTCATCACCGGCGAAGGCTGTTTGGATGATCAGACGATGCAGGGAAAAGTCGCAGCGGGTGTCGCACGGTTGGCGAACAAGCACGACAAACCCGTGTTCGCAATCGCCGGCCAAATCACAGCGGGACCCGATGCCCTCGAAGCCATGGGAATTTCCGACGCGCAGGCGATCTCCCCCACCGGCGCGGACTGGGACACCATACTCGAAAACACGCCCAAATGGCTGGAAGAATGCGCCGCGGCGTTTGCGCGTGAATTGCTGTGAGTGTTACACTTTCTTCGTGAATTCCCTCGTTTATACAGACGCACATCAGAGCCAGGTAAGACGTCTCATTCCCGATTTGATCCGCAGTCGACAACTTCTCTTCGATCTCGTCTGGAAGGACATCCGAATCCGCTATCGCTACGCATTGATGGGATTTCTCTGGGCCGTTCTCGAACCCCTCATCATGATGGCCGTCCTTACGTTCGTCTTCTCATTCGTATTTCAGATTCGCTCCACCGTCGGCGGAGGACCCCGCGAAACGGCTGTTACCATTTTGGTTGGTTTGATCGCATGGCAGTTTTTTTCCAATGCCGTTTCGTCAGCAACGAATTCGTTGATCGATAATCGAAGTCTCGTCACAAAAGTGAATTTCCCGCGAGAAGTGATTCCCCTGTCGTCCGTCGGAATCGCCTTCGTCAATTTAATCATCGGCGGAATACTGATCTTGGTCCTATACTCCGCCCTGCTCCTCAAAATTCCCGGTCAAATGATCGTCTTCGTCCCCGTCGTATTCGCCATACAATTCACACTCGTCATCGGCCTTGGACTACTCTTTTCTTGTTGGAACGCGCGTTTTCGAGACGTCGGCTACATGGTAAACGCGTCTATATTGTTCGGCTTTTACGCCACCCCCATCTTCTACGAACCGGCTTTTGTCCTCGAACGATTGACCGACCGCGGTTGGGAAAACCTCTATCCATTATTTTTCGTCAATCCCATGGCCGGCATTATCACCTCCTACCGGGAACTCCTGTTTAATAATACGTTACCAAGCGTAAATCTCCTTCTTTGGCCCACAATATGTGCCATTGGCGTTCTCGTTCTCGGTGTAATTTCGTTCCGCCGCCAGGCCCCCACCCTGTCGGATAGGCTTTAAGCCATGCCCCCCATCATCGAAGTCCAAAATATAACCAAGACCTTCCAAGCTCGCACCGGTACCCGCGTCCTTCTGGGTAAAGGCGGTATCAAAGACAAACTCGCCGGAGTGAAATCCGATTCCTTCAATGCCCTGGAAAATATCGACTTCAATGTAGACGGTGGCGAATCGTTAGGCATCATCGGCTCCAACGGTTCCGGAAAAAGCACGCTGCTCAAATTGATCGCCGGAGTGACCGTTCCTACGGAAGGAACCATCAACGTATACGGTCGCGTTGCATCACTCCTCGAACTCGGTGCCGGCTTCCACCCCATGCTCACCGGCCGGGAAAACGTCTTTCTCAACGCGGGCATCCTCGGAATGCGTCACAAACAAGTCGAAGCAGTCTTCGATGAAATCGTCGAATTTTCCGGTATCGGTAAATTCATCGAACAACCGGTTGATACCTATTCCAGTGGGATGTATGTCCGCATCGCGTTCGCTGTAGCCGCGTACACAAATCCCGACATCTTTCTGATTGACGAAGTCTTGTCCGTTGGCGACGAGGAATTCCAACGCCGCTGCCGACGACGCATCGGTGAGTTAATGGAACAGGGCAAGACCATCGTCTTCGTATCCCACGACCTCGGCATCGTCAACTCGTTGTGTGAACGCGTCATCCTGTTGAGCCAAGGCAAGATGATCCTGCGCGACACCACCAGTAAAGCCATCGACTTTTACCTACGCCAAATCGGCGACGACAAAGGCCTCCACACCCTGCACTGCGGCGACCTCGAAACGATCCAGTGTAATGGCCGCATATCCATTTTCTACAAGCAGGAAGAACTCACGCCCGCATCCGGCCTGCAATTCCAGGTCTTCTACATGGGCCAATGGCACAACTCCATCGACGCCGATTGGGAAATGTCGGAACGTTCCGACACTCGCTGTGTGGCACGAGGCAACTGGTCAAAGCTCCAGACCACCATCGTCTGGACGATCGAAAATAAAGAAAACAAGGTCATCTGGTCCGTCGATCTGGAATGCGAAAATCCGACGTCGTTTGAACAATTCGAAACCAACGTCCACTTGCCTCAGGAATACGTCCAATGGATCTACGATGACGAAAGTGGCACATTCCCGGAAATACAAACCGACGACACCGCCTGGCAGGTCGTGACCTCTCCCGAACTCATATGCGAGAATGCCGCCGCACTCCCATCGGGGGACGAAGGTGTACCCCTCCAAATCAACATCGAAAAACACCGCCCCAATGCCCGGGGCTGTTGGGTCAATTCCGACTTTATGACCGGATGCCGCATTTTCCAAATTCGCGAACAGTTGGGCCATGAATCCATCGAACTTCCAGCCGGAACAACGGAACTGCTCTCTCTCGAATTGGAAGTACACGACTCCCGCGATTCGTTCGACCAGATGCTCGGAGAAAAATCAGCCCGACACACGGTCCAATCCGGCGACTTACGAGCACGCTTCGACCGCGGACGTCTCCGACTCAGTTTCAAAGATCAGCAACTCACCGCCGGTCTCCACGGATACGCATCACTCTTCATCAACAACCTCTGGAACGACAGCCTGAACCTGCGCTGGGAATCCTACGAAGAAGAAGGTGCAAAAAAACGGTTCACCGGAGAATCACGACGATTCCCATACGCGCTCATCTGGGAAATCGCACCGGCCGAAGACAACGCCGTCAAAATGAACTTATACCTCGAAGCCCACGAAGACATTCAAATCCAGGAATTCCACACGTCGCTGTTGCTCGATACAAACTACGCCGAATGGTCCACCGACCACGAATCCGGCACGTTCCCCGAACTCACGCCTGAAGCCCAGGACTGGCAGCACCTCAACCATCAATACGACCAGGGAATCTCCGGGACCGCCAGCGGCGAAGGCCAACCCAAAATATACCTCACCGTCGATCAGGATTCCCCGGACGCACGATTCACCATCCTCAACACCAGCTACCACGAAAACGCCCGAGTCGTCCAAGCGCTAACCACTCCCGAACACGGCGTCATCTCATTCCCCAAAGGCCGCCACCCCTACTTCTCCGGCGTCATACGCGTCGGCTAAGCGTGTAGGCGGTCACGGCCGATTTCTTAAGCACTTGTGCCGTAGCAAATCGTGTATACCGTGCGACCCGTGTTCGCACGCGTTCGTTGACTTACAATTGCCTCATATTGAGCAAATTTGAAACTACATCATTGTCCTCGTACTCGATTCGACTAGCGAAGGCATCCTCGTTCATGTCCTTCAATAAATCGTTCCAGTCGTCAGGGGTCAATTCAATATTCCCGCTCGAATATTTTCGGTAAGTGAAAAGGTTCAAAGATGTTTCCCATCGGATGTCGATAAATTCGACCCCTGACACACCGTCGAATTGTTGAATCGTGTGACGTGCGATTTGGTCGACGATCCCCATCATTTCTTCACGTGATTTGAAACTAAAGAAATCAACAGAAACATTTGCGGTAGTGCCGGAAACATATACCGCTGGAAAGTTAATTCCCCATGTTGTCTCAAGATACGATTCGACCTTTTTTTCAGCTCGTTTTACCGCTCGAGTCTCATTGAATGGCGATTCCCCCGTTCCAAAGAAAAACGATAGCGGCGGACCCACAAAACATAAGAGAAAAAGGATCCATATAAGATTATGATGCTTCCACATTTCCCGTATCGCCTGCGGCGCATCTGACTTGGTGGGCACACAATGGGTTGCCAACAGAGTGTCGTGAAAATATTGACCGTTAGATTGATTAAACAAGGCCAAATAAAGATTGCCTATCATACAAAGCATAGAAACTAACCCGATGGGAAGAAAAATAAAGCTGGTTGTTAAATCGCCAGGTGTACTAATCATCGGTGAGGACGAGAAAAAAATAGTCGGAAGGAGAATACCGTAGCGTATAGCTATTGCCATCAGAGTGGGCCTATTGAGGGATTCATCCACGATCTTCAAATTTACCGTAGCTAGGCCAATAGTCTGACATTCACCGTAATAGACGGTCTGCCCAACCAAAGAGAACAATGCGGCTACATAACCCATCCAGACGATCGTTTGATCGTACTGAACATCCATCCACAAAAGAATGTGCGCCGCAGCGGCTCCTACTAGATAAAGGATCGTTCCATCGATGAGAAAGGCACCGAAACGTCTAACCTTAATGGACATGAAATGTCCGTTGGGAACAGGGATTTCGTTTGGAGGAGGTTTAAAAGCTTCGGCAATTTCGGCAGGATCGATGGTGGAATTTTCCATGAGAACACCTGTTGAATATTCGGTTTCTTGTACTATCTTGCCCACTTAACGCGCTCAGATCAAGAAAAAAGCCTCCGGCTCGTATTGAACCGGAGGCTTCGTTGTTTCTATTGAGTGCGTACTAAAGAGCCACGCAAACCGATTTAACTTCGGTGTACAGGTCGAGTACTTCCGGACCCATTTCGCGGCCGATACCGGATTGTTTATATCCGCCAAACGGCATGTGAGGATCGAATGCGTTGTAGCAATTGATCCAGACCGTACCGGCTTTGATAGCGCGAGCAGTTGCATGCGCTTTGGAAATGTCGCGTGTCCAAATGCCTGCAGCCAATCCGTATTCCGTGTCGTTGGCATGCGCCACGATTTCGTTGGGATCTTCAAACGGAATCGCCGTGACCACTGGTCCGAAGATTTCTTCTTTGATGACGCTCATGTCAGGCTTCGTGTCTGTCAGAATCGTGGGCTTGTAGAAATAGCCGTTTCCACCAACAGGCTCACCACCAACAACCGCCGTGGCACCGTCTTTCTTGCCTTGTTCAACCAAATCCGTCACGCGTTGAAGCTGAACATCGGACACCAGCGGACCCATTTCACAAGCCGCATCCATACCCGGTGCCACATTCATGCCCGCAGCTACATCGGAGAGACCGCCCACAACATTGTCGAAGGCTTTCTTTTCGATGAACAAACGAGAACCAGCACAACAAACTTGTCCCTGGTTAAAGAAGATACCCGTTGCAGCGCCACCGACAGCGGCTTCCAGATTCGCATCTGCAAAGACCACGTTCGGGCTCTTTCCGCCGAGCTCAAGGGATACTTTTTTCAAGTTACCACTGGCTGCGCGCAGGATAATTTTTCCGACTTCCGTCGAACCGGTGAAGGCCACTTTGTCTACATCGGGATGTTCGGCGATCGCCGCACCAGCGGTCTCACCAAATCCGGAGATTACGTTGACGACGCCTGGAGGGAATCCGGCTTCAGTAATCAACTCGCCCAACAGCAATGCCGTCAGCGGAGTTTGTTCAGCCGGCTTCAATACCACCGTACAACCAACAGCCAATGCCGGTGCCAATTTCCAGGCAGCCATTAACATCGGGAAGTTCCAGGGAATGATTTGTCCAACCACGCCAACGGGCTCGCGCAACGTATAGGCATGGGTATTAGGCATCGACAGCGTCATCAAACGACCATCAATTTTGGTCGCCCAACCCGCCATGTACTGGAAGTTTTCAATCGAAGCAGGAATATCAACCGCTTTACTGATGCTTAACGCTTTACCGTTATCGAGTGTTTCCAACTCGGCAAATGTATCGGCATTTTCTTCGATCAACTGCGAAAGTTTCCACAGCAGTTTGCTGCGTACATTCGGCGTCATTTCGGCCCAGGGACCGGATTCAAACGCCGCACGTGCCGCTTTCACCGCACGATCAATATCTTCCTTCGCACCTTCTGCTACTTGACATAATTCGTCGCCCGTTGCAGGATCCGTAACCGAAAATGTTTTTCCCGATGCGGCGTCTACCCAATCACCGTTGATCAACAATTTCCGATTCGATGAGAGAAACTCTTTTGTCCGGCTGGTCAACTCAGCCCCTTCTACTACTGCCATGTTCATCGCTCCTTTCACAACGGACGCAACCCGGCCCGCCTATATGATTTACGTTCAATGTAAGAAATCAATTGCACCCAAAGGCACATCGAATCAGTGTATCACCTCTTTTTCGAAAGTGCACCTTTTTGTCCGTCCACTTTACGTGGACCGGCCCACCAGAAAACGCACGGAAAAACAACCAAAAACGCCCGTAACTGGCATGTATTCCACGAAATTGTGTAAAGTGTTTCTTTAGGAGTTTCACAAGATATGCTGGAATGGCGAATCCCCCCAATTGAAGACGCACTATTGGCTCACGTCCCGGACACCGAGCCGTCTAAAAACGCGAACCGGAACGCTTCTGTCGCGATGATTCTCGCGGATCAGGCGGAACACGGTTTATGCGCCCTCTTCATCAAGCGCGCCGAACATCCCCGCGACCCCTGGTCCGGCCAAATGGCCATGCCCGGAGGACGATACGAGCCCTTCGACAACACCCTGGAACAAGCCGCCATACGCGAAACTCAAGAAGAAGTGGGCGTTGACCTGACTGGCGCGTCGCAACTGGGACGCCTTAGCGATATCTACGGTGGACGACTCAAAAGCCACCGTCTCGCCGTCTCCCCGTTCGTTTTTCATATGGATCACGTACCGGAAGTCACCCCCAACGAAGAAGTCGCCGATACCGTTTGGGTCCCCCTCTCCTTCATGGGCAAACCCGGCAACGTCGGCCCGTATATCTTCGAACGCGACCCCAGCGGACGCGAATTTCCGTCCTTCACCTACGAAGGGTACACCATCTGGGGACTCACCTACCGAATTCTCTCCAGTTTCTACGAACTCTTCGGCATCAACCATCCCGGCGAAGTAGAAGTCACCGACGTCGAGTAATTGATAAAAATTCGCGCTAAGCGGTATACTACTCGGTACGCAAATCCTTTCACGATCTTCTTGGACCACCATGAAAAAAGCCTTCATACAAACCTACGGATGCCAGATGAACGAGCATGATACCCTCCATATGGCGGGCGTTCTCGTGGCCGAAGGCTATCAAATGACAGATGAACCCAAAGAGGCGGATCTGGTCGTCGTAAACACATGCTCGGTCCGCCACAATCCTGAGAACAAAGTCTATAGCCAACTCGGCCGGTGGCGTGATATGAAAAAGGACAATCCAAATGTCATCATCGGTGTCGGTGGATGTGTTGCCCAACAGGAAGGCGAAAATATCCTGAAGCGGGAAAAATCCGTGGACATGGTCTTCGGTCCGGACAACATGTTCAAATTACCCGAAATGATCCAGCGCGTCCAAAAGGGCGAGCGAGTCCTCATGACCCAATGGCAGCCCCACGAACGCCGCGTCCAAAATTTCGTGCCGGAAGAGTGGGTCGAAAACGGTCATGTGGAAGGCTGTAAAGCGTACGTGTCCATCACGAAAGGCTGTGATAATTTCTGTACCTTCTGTGTGGTCCCCTACACCCGTGGTCGAGAAGTCAGTCGCGAACCGGACAACATTATGCGCGAAACACGGGACCTCGTATCCAAAGGCGCAAAAGAAATCTGGCTCCTGGGCCAAAACGTAAACTCGTACGATGCCAAAGGCTACGGTTTCTACAACTTGCTGGACGACCTCTCCCAAATGGAAGGTCTCGAACGCATCCGGTTTACGTCCCCCCATCCCAACGATTGGAACAATGCCCTCAGCGATCTGATGGCCGAACGCCCGACCATCGCCAATCAGCTTCATCTCCCGTTTCAGGCAGGCTCCAACCGCGTGCTGGAAGCGATGCGCCGTGGTCACACCATCGAAGACTACCTCGACAAGATCCGCTACATGCGCAATATTAATCCGGAACTCGAACTAAGCACCGACGTCATCGTCGGGTTCCCGACCGAAACACATGAAGAATACGAACGCACACTCGAAGTCATCAAAGAAGCCCAATTCGGCCAAATCTTCCCATTCAAATATTCTCCACGCCCGAAAACAAAAGCCGAAAAAATGCCGGACGATGTGCCGCGCGAAGAAAAAGAAGAGCGCCTGGCACGCTTAATCAATCTGCAAAACGAAATCCACGAAGGACTCGTCCAAGAATACGTGGGAACCGAACAGGACGTATTAATCGACAGTCTCAGCATCAAAGAACGCGGCTACATGAGCGGCCGGACCGGCGGTTATCGCCCCGTCTCCATCAAGACTGACGAACACGAAATCGGCGATATCATTCGGTTGAAAGTAACTTCCGTCAGCGGACACTGGCTATACGGAGATATACTTTCCCCCGCGGAAGTGTAATCAACCTTGCTCAACCAGCGACGCTTCGTCTTCCATCGGTGGTGCCGATTCGAAATCCGTAATATTACTCGCCACCAGTACGCGCCCCTCATCATCATAAACAATCGCCCACTGCCCGGGAGACACGGAACGCGTCGGATCATCAAAAACAATCTCGAGATCTTTTCCCTTGGGATGAATCGTGCACGGCACCGCCATATGGTTATACCGAATCTGAACGAAGCCTCGGAACGGTTCCTCAGTCTTGGCCTGCCCGCCCCACACCACTTCACTGGCGGTAAAACGAGTACAATACGTCTCTTCCTCGCGCCCTACAATAACGGCATTATTCTTCGCATCAATACGCAACACGAAGTACGGACGTCCTCCGCCAATACCTAGACCTTTTCTCTGCCCAACGGTATACCCGAGAATGCCATGGTGTTCGCCCAACACATCGCCTTTAACGTTCACAATGTTGCCCTTCGGCATTTCACCGACACGGCGATTCAAGAACCCTTTGTAATCATTGTCGGGGATAAAACAGATGTCCTGACTCTCCGGCGTCTCGGCCGATTTCAATCCGAGGTCACGTGCGATATTCCGTGTCTCTTCTTTCGTTAACGTTCCCAACGGGAAGAGCCCCATGCGTAGTTGTTTCTGTGACAGGCCGGCCATCACATAACTCTGGTCCTTCGGCATGTACACGGCACGCTTCACCGCCATACGATCGCCCACTTCTTCCACGCGAATGTAATGGCCCGTCGCAATATAAGACGCACCCAGCTCGACAGCCTTCTTGTACAACGTGCCGTACTTCAATCGTTGGTTACAACGAACACACGGATTCGGCGTGCGGCCTTGAATGTACTCGCTCGTGAAATCTTCAATGACCTGAGTATCAAAATTATCGACCAGATTAATCGTGTAATGGGGAAATCCGAATCGCTCAGCAACCTGATGAGCATCCTTGGCCATCTCGATGGAACAACACGGCTGAAAAACCGTCGCCGGATTATGATGCTCGTCGGATACCACCCGCATCGTAATACCCACCACGTCGTGACCCGCCTCCGCCAGCACCGCCGCCGTGACGCAGCTGTCCACCCCGCCGCTCATGGCGACAAGCACTTTGGACTTTAAATCTGGTATATCGGGCTGGCTCATCAGGAATCTCTCTAAAAGGACCCATATTATAGCAAAAGACGAGGGATTGTCCCCAATCCCTCGTCTTCATAGTCATTTCTATAGTAATTAGTTCGATGCAGCCGGCTCGGCAGAAGCCTTTTTCTCTTCTTTTTTCTCTTCTTTCTTGGCGCCTTTGATAGCCGGCGGCTTCATTTCTCCTGGCGGCTTCATGGTACATTGACCCTCGAAAATCACGCCTTCAGCAATGCTGATTCGCGGCGAAGTGATATTCCCCACCACTTTGCCTGCATTGGCGATCTCCAAGCGTTCGTGCGCAAACACGTTGCCTTCGACCATTCCGCTGATGATCACCTGTCCGGCAATCAGATCGGCTCGTACTTGGCCCGACTCATGCACAACAATCGTGTCATCACAATCCACACGTCCGTTCACGCCACCTTCGACGCGAATCGTTCCCTGCGAACTAACGTGCCCTTCAATGACCGTTCCCGGACCAATGATTGTAGCCACGTTGTTCTCGTCTAACTTCTTTTTTTCCATCATAACTACTGTCCAATGTAATTGCGCGGGTTAACGCGCACACCATTCAAATGAATTTCATAATGAATATGTGCGCCGGTGGCCCTACCCGTGCTGCCCACTTTCCCAATGACTTCACCGCGCAGTACGATGTCGCCTTTTTTCAATAATCGTTTACTCATATGACCATACCAACTTTCAAGGCCATACCCGTGAGCGATTTTAATCAAATTTCCTAAAAATTGATGGTAACCCGCAAACGAAACGACGCCGTCTGCGGTCGATAAAATATCCGTTCCATAATTGGCCGTAATATCCACGCCCGAATGACTCTTCATCCGATTCGTAAACGGATCGCGCCGCATTCCGAATTTGGAATTGATGCGACGGACCACATCGTTCGTCGGCCAGATCGAAGGGGTGTGAGCAATCCGCTCACGCTTGTCGTCCATATCAACCAGCAGCGTCTGGATACTCTCCATACGAATCGCCATTTCCTGAATCATTAGATCAGCAGACGGATTCAAAAGACCGTAAATAATCTCCGGCGGACGCATCGTTGGGTCATCGGAAAAAACCAGTCCTTCCTGACCTTCAGGTGAGCCACCTTTACCCTCGACCACCTCCGGCGTGGTCGAATCCGCTGCATTTTTCTGCGCGGGCAGCCCCGTAATTACGCGAACTTCCTTCTCCAATTCGAAGAGTCGGCTCAATTCTTCTGTGATGGCCTCATCCCTCTGCTCGTATTCCTTTCGAAGAGCTGCTTCCCGTTCGTTCAGCCGTTTTTCAAATTCAGCCGGCAGATCGGGCTCTTCAATCTGGCTTTGCAGCTCCAGATACTGTTGTTCTACAGCGTGTTGCTGTTGAATGGCCACTTGACTGCGCCGCGAAAAAAACACCGTGACACACAAAAGCACCACAATTGTCCCAAACAGAGTCCAGACGTGAGCGTCACTCAGCGTGAACGATCGCCGTTCGCCGCGGTTGTGAGGAATAAGTATGACTGTCCATTTTTTGCTCATAGAATTAAAAGAATATATCCGTTGGCACGCGGAATTGTTCCATAGAAAAAGTTGAATACATCAGCCCATCGCCCCTCGTAGACCCATCAAAAGAACACCTCAAAATGCTCTTCCACAGCCCGCCGAAAAGCACAGCCGCTACTATAACAATCAACCGGCACAATTTCAAAACGCCCCCGAATGTTAAGTACTTCGGACAAGAAAATATTGAAGTTCCCCCTACCTAAAGTATACCTTGTTCGGCGTGTTTTCTGGTAGGGTTCCATAATCAAAAGCACGTGAAAATCAGATACCGTAAGACGTTACGCGCGAAGGCATTACCCAATGAACGATCAAGAGCGAATCAAAATACTTTTTTTGTGTACCGGAAATTCCTGTCGAAGCCAAATGGCCGAAGGGTGGACCCGGTTCCTCAAATCTGAAAAGATTGACGCCTATTCGGCCGGCACCGTAAAACACGGACTCAACCGGGTTGCTGTGCAGGTCATGCATGACGCGGGAGTAAACATCTCGCAGCATCGATCCAAAACGCTGCGGGAATTTGAAAACGTCGAATTCGACTATGTCGTCACAGTCTGCGACAACGCGCACGAAGCCTGTCCTGTGTTCCCCGGAAAAACGAAAGTCATCCACCACAGCTTCGAAGATCCACCAAGATTGGCTGCCGAAGCCGCTTCAGAAGATGAAGCGATGGACCATTACGTGCGCGTGCGAAATGAAATCAGGATGTTCATCGAAACCTTACCCGAAGCGATTCAGGACTTTTAGGGCGTTTCGGGAGCGTCTTCAGTCGCTTCGTCGTCCGATTTTTTATCGTCCGGCTCTTCATCGGCTTCTTCTTCGGTGTCACCGCCGGCGTACCCCAACGATTCCAGTTGTTCGCGCTCTTCGTCCGAAAGCTCGCCCATATCTAACGTCATCGGTTCCGCAGCGTTTTGCTGGATAAATTCGTCCATATCGATGATCGCCTGACCGAGCAATTTCACTTCCGTCTCTGAAGATTCGGCCAAATTGTCCTGCTCCAGAGGATCTTCTATAAGGTTATAGAATTCAATGGGAGCGTATTCCCGCTTATTGCCTTCATTGGCAAAGATCAATTTCTTCTCGAGTGTCCGTAATCCTTTAAGCTGAATCCCTTCGAAATCCAAATGCATATGAACATGTGGCGTCGTGTCGTTCGTGTATTCCAGGCCCGGCGTCAGCAACGCTTTCCCCTGCCATTGCTCTGAAGGCTCCACTCCCGCCAATTGAGCAATGGTCGGCGCAATATCCACATGCCGCGCCAAATCATAATTCTCTTCGGCCATTTCGCTGTTCGGAAGTTTGAACATCAAAGGGATCGCAATCTGTTCGTCATACAAACTCAACCCGTGCCACCAACCGCCGTGCTCGTGAAACTCTTCACCGTGATCGGCCGTAAACACGATCAAGGAATCCTCATACAATCCCCGATCTTTCAACCCTTGAATTAAACGCCCCACCTGCTCATCCATGAATTCGATTTCATAACTATAGGATCGGATAAATGCATCCTTGAATTTTTCCGGATCTGGGTTGCCCATTTGAACTCGAGCGTACCCTTTACCCGGATTGTCCGGATCGCGAAACGGATCGTGGGGATCCATGTAATGCAAAAACAAAAAGAACGGAGAATCTGTCGGACGCTCATCACTGTCTATCCAGGTCAAGCCCGTGTCCGTAATCACGTTCCCCGGCTGATAGAAATCGGTAATCGTAATCCGTCCACCACGACGCGCATTCACGACGTTCACGACCTTACGCAGAATGTCGTACAACACCAATTTTTCGCACGTAGGTTTCGCGCCGAAGAGCAGGTCCGGTTTCAAATCCACGTAATCCACGAAACCCTGATCGTAGTTAAACGTACTGGTAATATTGGGGTTATTGGAATATCCCTTCGTGAAATATCCGCCCGCGTTCAGGGCTTCCGCAATCGTCGTAATTTCGTCCGGCAACGCCGAAACTTTCCCAACCGATGTGTGCGCTTCGGGATACATCCCCGAAAAAATGGTCCCAAAGGAAGCCTTGGTCCACGATGATTGGGCATACGACTCAAGGAATACGATGCTGTCCTTGGATAATTCAGTAACCCGACGCGTTTCAGGAATCGCCGATTGATTGTACGCGGTTAAAAAGTCAGCCCGCAGCGTATCCACGGCAATAAAAATCACATTAGGTCCATCCGAAGCTTCGGATGCTTCAAACTCAATGGTGGCATCCGCAGGACGTACAACCAAACTCACGACAAATCCGACGCCAACGATACCAACGAACGCCGCAAATGTCGCACCCACACCTGCCAATCGGTTCTTCACCCATCCGGCAAGGATCGCTCCGCCGACCAAGGCTGCAGCCCCAAGCGCCACTGCAATTCCAAACACGATCAGATTATCGACAATACCCAGCGCCTGCTCGCCCAGGATATCGCGCTTATACCGGAATCGGCCGAAAGCTAAAAATACAACAAGCAAGGTTCCGCCAAAACATTGACCGAACGTCACCGCAGCGGGAACAAATTTATCAAACAACAAATAGACGAAAATCAGCACTGCAGAAATACCTGCTCCAGCGACTGCCAACGTGATTCCATACACCATCGGACCCCACCAAAAGGCAGATGATTCTCCGAAACTTTGAAGCGTGTACATGTGCCAACCCGCCTCGATCAATCCCAACAACGCGCCACCAATAATACCCGCCGACAAACCCGCTCCGACTCCATTGATCAATTTCCTGCGATACTCTTTAACGGCATCCGGTGAAAGATGGGAATCGTCCGTTTTGCCTTCGTCCTGAGCTTGTCTGACAGCTTCGAGCTCTTTCAAGAACTTTCCTTTGTTTGGACGAGTCATGAACACCATAAGCGGGATACTCAACAAGAACGGTACTGCTTCCCCGATCCACAGTCCGAAGTGGCCAAACAAAAACGATTCTGCTTCGCCATACGTTGAGCCAAGCAACACGCTCATGACGCCTTCACGAACGCCGAGTCCACTCACGGTCGGTGCGATCACGGAAGCGACGATGACCAATGGGCTGGCAAAAAGAATATCCAGTAACGAAGATTGGCCCGCACTGATTCCCATGGCCACGCCGAAATACATGAGGCATATGCCTAAATGGACACCAAGCCCCAAAACGACAGCAACCAACAAACTAAAACGGTGACCGCTGTAGGCCGTAACTGCCGCGCCAAGTTTATCCACCTTGCTTCGAATCACGGCTGGCACCGGTAGCACCGCGACGAGAACTTGCGCAACACGCGGATTCAAGAGCAACAAGAACGCTACTGTAATGAAACAGAAAAGAATAAATAGAACGATACCTAGCATCACGATGTTGAAATCAAACATCCGTGCACCCAACGGCAACGTCAGGAACACCAACAAACCCAAGGCAACAATACCGATCAGTTTTTCAACCGCGATGACCGTCGTACATTTGATCACTTCCCCGGTATAGGCCGAAGACTCGACGAGCCGATACCCATCCAGTCCGACAGTACCCGGAAGGAAAAGTCCGATGGCTCTCCCAACAAACCAGCACTTCGCCAAATACCAGAACGGCAACGAAATGCCTTGACCCTTCAGGAGAAAATGCCACCGAAAGACGCCCGCCAGAATCCCAAGCAACTTCACGATCGCTGCGAACGTAAACCAAAAGGCCACGTTCCCCATATCCAAATCCGACAATTTTTCTTTGAGTCCGGAAAAGGACAGATCTTGAGGCAAATTATCCAGAACGAATCTGGGTAAAGGGAGCAATTCGGGGTTGAATAACCCAACGAATAATAGAGAAATAAACACCACTTTAATGGCGACAAGTACAATCTTTTTGTTCATATTTTTTAAACTGTCCATTGATTTATTCGGCCTGGATCGAATGGAGAATCATACCATAATCCCATTGAATAGTCTCAAGGGAGTGCAATATGACATCTATCTTTGATACGATTTCTCTTCCTGTAAGGGCTATGAAAGCGATCATGACCACGCCAAAACAACCCAAAATGCTGTTTGTTATTAGTTCCCCCCGCTCCGGCAGTACGATGCTGGAACGGATGCTGGAATCCCATACCCAAATCCAGGGTGGTCCCGAGCCTCATATTTTGACCCCCTTGGCCCATCTCGGGTTTTGGGACAAAGTCGATAAAGCCCCTTACGATCACATCCTCGCCGCCGAATCCCAGAAGCTATTTGTCAGCAAGTTGCCGAATCAGGACGAGGACTATTGGAAAGCATGCCGTACCTATTGCGATGTATTGTATGGCCAATTCATGGAAAACACTGAAAAGACCATTTGTCTGGACAAAACTCCCGCATACGGTTTGATTCTTCCATTCATGGCCAAAGTATTTCCCGATGCCAAATTCGTCGTATTGACGCGCCATCCCATTGCGACCTTCTCCTCGTTCGCGAATTCATTCTTCGACGGAGATTATCAGACCGCACAGGACCACAATCCACTCCTCAATCGATACGTCCCCGCTATCGCGCAGTTCCTCCGCCAAACCGACGTTCAATTTTTTCATGTCCAATACGAAGACCTCGTTCAGGACCCTGAAAGATGGATGGAAAAAATATACGACTACATTGAAATTCCATTCGAGGCCGATACTGTAAATTACGGAGAAAAGAAACAAGAACGCGATTCCCAGGAAGGTCTCGGCGATCCGATCGGCGTACAAAAACATTCGCGCCCGTCAACAGCATCCCTTCACAAATGGGTAGAGGAACTATCCGCTGATAATCAAAAACTGACGATGATTCAGACCATTGTTCAGCAAATCGATCCGGCGGATCTGGAAACAGTTGGTTATCCTGTGCAAGGGTTGTGGAAGCCATTGGAAGAAGCAGAGGGTAAGTCTTTTGCTCCGAAAAAAGAAAAACTATCCCGATATCGCTTGCAGCGAAAAGCCATTATTCGCCTGAGAACACTGGCTCAAAAGAATGGGTTCGTTCGAGGCATCCTGAAAAAAATCAACTTGGCCTCAGACGTTCTACTTCGCGATTAGTCTGAAGTCCCCGTCGTCAGCGTAACGACCGTCCCCTGCTCCGTGGTCTGCGCGTCCATGAAGACTAAAAGGTTCCGCTTAATGTAACTCGCTTGGTTGTTCCCCTCGTGGGTCATCACCATATCTTCCGTCCAATCACCAACCTCAAAAGCATTGAGATAATATTCAAAAACAGTATCGACATGTTCCGGAGAAATTGCGATCACCTCGAACTCGTTCGTCTCCGCATTATTCACCTTGGAGCTCGTGATCAGCATCCCGTCCATAACCGGAATAACCTCAGGAAATCCTTCGGGTAAAGGCAACGATTCTGCGACCACTGCTGGTCCAGGCTCGGGAGCTACTCCGATTTCAGATGGCTCTATCGCGTCATCTTTCGATCCACACCCGACAATGATAACGCCGCAAATGATAGCGAGAAAATATTTCACCAATCTAGCCTTCCAACACTTTTCTGCAAACATCGTTCAATGTTTTGCCATCTACCGTATCACCCAATTTTTTCTTCATCATTCCCGTTAATTTTCCGGCATGATTGATATCTGCGTGTTCTGCAAGAAACGCCCGAACCTTAGCTTCCGTATCTTCGGCGGACAATTGCTGAGGCAGGAATTCCTGAAGATGCTCGATTTCAGCTTTCGCCGTTTCGGCCTCATCGTTCTTTCCATGCTCAAGAAACATATCGATACTTTGTTGGCGTTTCTTCACTTCCGTCCGAATCGCCGCAACGCATTGCTCGTCGGAAGCCTCGCCGTTACCGGATTTTTCGATCACTAGAATCGCACCCTTTGCCATTCGAAGGCATTCGAGCCGTACGGATTGTTTGTTGCGAAGTGCGTCTTTCATGGCGTCTTGAACTTGTGCTTTTACACCCATCGTATTTTTCCCTGTTACAAAATAGTTGGTTTTAGAAGTTTTTTCGGAGAAACAGTATTGTACCCGTTTCTCGGACTATAGTGAAAGTTTCGGTATCTACATCTTGCAGAAAAAGAGCCTTAAAATTCCCCACCGGACTGCTCACCAGAACCCGACGTTTACGTTTCGAATTTCAGCCTGCAGCCGATAGTTAAAAACCCGCTTAAGCGGATTCCTCGTTAGCGGGAAGAATTCCATCGGAGGTGATGACGGCATCACAAATAACTTCGGGTGGACGTTCCAGAGTGACCCCGTCGAGAATGACGCACCGCTCCAAACGGACCGCGCCCGATATCGTAACTCCATCACCGATGACGGAATCGACCACTTCAACGCCATCATGGAGAGTTACGTTTTCGCCGACGACGGAGATCTGATCGCTCTTAGCCATCTCATGTAGACAGCACCGAATGAGATCACCGATGAACGTGACATTGATGTCCCATTGAACCGCTTCAACTGCTTTGACCGGGTAATCGTAGTCAATCAAGATCTGAATCGAATCCGTCAACTCGTACTCATTTCGCATCGCAGTACGAGGCGTCCGCCGAACGGCCTCAAAAATTCGTTCATCGAAAAGGTATATACCACACCCTTTTAAGCGATTGGGTACCTGTCGCGGCTTTTCGATAACGCGCTTCACAGTGCCATCGTCGTTCAATAATACCGCGAAATTACGCTTGATGGCCTCAACGTCGGATTCTTCTTTGACGGCCAGAACGGCAGCGGGTTCACCGTCGTTGAAGGCATCCACCATCGATTCCATACCATCCACATCGAAAAAAATGTCGCCCAGCATCAGGAGAAATGAACCCTTGATGAACGGTTCCAATTGACCAACCGCGTGCGCAAGCCCCAGCCGTTCTTCTTGTTCAACGTATTGTATGCTGGTCCCATATGCACTACCGTCGCCCAGCACCGATTGAATTCGATGTCCCAAATGACCGATAAGAATGATAATTTCTTCAATCCCGGCCGCCTTCATCTGATCAATTTGGTAGGACAATAGCGGGCGGTTGCATACAGGCGCGATGGGCTTAGGATACTGACTGCCAAACGGGCCCATACGCGACCCATGTCCCGCGGCGAGGATCACACCTTGTAAATGCGATCGGCTCATGTAAAGGATTGGCCTTGAAATTTCGAAGCGCTCATGTACAATACTCCTGATTTCTCATTAATGATAGAATGAGAAAAGAGCATTGTGAAGCACGAAACAACTTCAGTGCAAATTTCGCCTCTAAAGGCCCATACGCCCAGGAAACATAAATGAAAGCTCTCTATCTCGACGAAAACGCAAAACTGACGGAGGTTCCTCGCCCACGACCAGCCCAAGGCGAAGCATTGGTCCGCGTGACCACCGTCGGCATTTGTAATACCGATCTCGAAATCATGAAAGGGTACATGAATTTTTCGGGCATCCTCGGCCATGAGTTCGTAGGGGTGGTTGAAAATGCGGCCACGGAAGATCTCATCGGAAAACGCGTGGTCGGCGAAATCAATTGCTCATGCCACGAATGCGAATATTGCCGGAAAGAAATGCCCAACCACTGCTTGAATCGAACTGTATTAGGAATCCTCAATCGCAATGGTGCCTTCGCGGAATACCTCACGCTTCCGGAAGAAAACCTCCACATAGTACCCGATTCTGTCTCCGACGACAGCGCTGTCTTCGCCGAACCTTTGGCCGCCGCATTTCGTATTACCGAACAACTCAGTATTGATAACTTGGACAAAATCGTCGTATTGGGCGCCGGAAAACTGGGCCAACTGATTTCACAAGTGCTGCACCAGGTATCTCGCAATGTGGTCAGTGTCGGCAGGAATCAATGGAAGCTGGAATTACTCAAAGAACTCGGTATTAGAACCGTCCACACCAATGAACCCATGGAAAGAGGCTACGCCGATATCGTCGTTGACGCCACCGGCTCCTACGACGGGTTCAATCGCGCACTGGAATTGGTGCGACCCGAAGGAACTGTCATCCTTAAAACAACAGTGACGCACCCAACCGCCTTCGATATGAGTATTCCCGTCATCAACGAAGTGCGTGTGATGGGCTCACGATGCGGCCCGTTTCGTCCAGCACTCAATGCCCTCGAAGAAGGCAACATCATCGTCTCTCCAATGGTCACGGAGTCCTACGAACTCAAGGACATCGAAAAGGCATTGGTTCGGGCGAGCCAAAAAGACGTAATGAAAGTACTCGTCCACATGTAGGGAAAGTTACTCTTCGGGTGGTGCCGCTTCCGGGACGGGAAATCCCAATGCGTCGGCGATATGGCTTAAGCCGGGAATAGTCCAACCCAACGCAGAAGTTGCAAACGATGCTCCGAGAATCAGAACGATAACTGCAACCACTCCTCCAATAAAAGACCTTATTTTTGTAGACGATATAGCCATGTCACTCTCTCCCCAGTGCCTATGCACATTAGTTTTAAACCCTACAATACCGCGCGCAGGAAAAACAAATCCGCACAAAAGCGGATGACGCCACTCAACGCACAAGCCCTGCCTCAACTTTTTGACGTCGCTCGGGGCCGCACAAAACCTCAACAATTTCGAGCGCGAATTCCATCGCTGTACCCGCGGCTCGCGATGTAATTATCTTACCGTCCCGCTCGACTACAGCATTCGTCGAGGATACCGACTCGCTGATGTTGTCCAAAAACCCTGGAAAACACGTGGCGCGTTTACCATCAAGCAATCCCGCGTGTGCCAACACGCTGGGAGCAGCGCAGACCGCGCCGACAAATCGATCGCTATCCACCATCTTTTTTAACAACCCATGGATTCGCTCATCTGCATCCAGATGTTTTGTTCCGGGCATCCCGCCGGGCAAAACAACCATATCGAATTCTTGCCCCAATGCATCGTCCAAAGAGGTATCAGGAACGATCTTCGTTCCGCGACTGGCGACAACCATCTTCCCGGTCAGACTCGCAAGTACGACGTCGACATCTCCGCGCCTGAGGACATCGACAATACTGATTGCTTCAAGTTCTTCGCTTCCGTCCGCAATCGGGACCAACACGCGAGGCATAATAATTCTCCTTAAAAACACACTATCACTTTCTACCGGCCAATAAGTCGGATCGAGCCTACCATGAATTGCAAAACAGGTTCATTTTCTGAACATTCGATCCCAAAACCGCCCTATTTCACGATATTATCGACGAGGTTCAAAAAATGATTGTGTCAATCCGCAATCTGAATTATAGTGGAGGGTACGAATGGAAAATTTCCCGTTCGAAAGGGAGAACGACCGTGAAAATAAATTGGGGTGTTGCTGCATTTCTCGTATTGATCACAGCCGTATGCCAAGCAGAAACGGCATCGTTGTTGATTCTCCATACGAACGATATTCATGACCACGTACGAGCCGACTACGACGGCGTGGGCGGGATGGCGTACGTTTCCGGCTACATCCAATCCGTTAGAAAAGATCGTAGCGATGTGCTGGTACTCGATGCCGGAGACGTAATGGAAAAAGGCGACCTCGTCGCCTATCTGGACAAAAGCGACCTCACGTATAGAACCATGGCCGCCGCTGGATACGATGTTGTGGTCCCCGGCAATCATGACGACGCGTACGGCCTCGAGCATCTCCAACAGCTAAGTTCACTCATGTCAAAAACAAAATTCGTGGCGGCCAATATTACCGACGCGGACACCAAACCGATCTATCCGGCGTCGACGATTGTGACCGTGAACGGCGTTCGGATCGGCATCATTGGAATTGCTCGCCCTAACGACGCCCTTCGTGAAAAGGAAGTCGATCTGGCCCGCCGCGTCCGTAAAGAAGCAAACGCGCTGAAAGATCAGACGGACCTCTTAGTCGTTCTCACACATAACGGCTCGCGCGCATGCCGTACGTTTTCCGCCATGGCACCGGACGTCGATATTTTCGTTAGCGGCCACTCCCATGAAATCATCAAGACCCCCATCGTCGTCGATCGAACGGGCGCCCTAATCGTTCAGGCCGGCGACTACGCCAACTACGTCGGCAGATTGGAACTCACGATTGATTTGGACAAAAAAGAAATCACCAAGCATTCAGGCAGTTTGGTAAAGATGGATCATGCCGTGATACCCGAAAACATATCCGTCACTGCTCTGGTGAACGCGGTGGAATCGAAACTATGTCCCGAAGCCAGATCCGTAATTAGCCGTTGTAATGAAAAAGTGAATTTTCGGGACGTCGGTCTACTCGCTGCGGCTTCGTTGTATTCGGCTTCCGAAGCCGATATCGCGTTTTGCCATCCGAGCCAGATTATCCGTGACACATTTCCTATCGGAGACGTAGACGTCAACGCAGTCTTTCGCACCGGCGGTCAGCGAGGTAGCACCATCGTCCGCGCCCAACTGGACGGCCGTGTGATCAAACAATACGTCGACGGACTCGCGAACACCGAATGGGGCCAAACCATCAGTTTCGGGGCAGAATCGAACAATATCCACGAATTGGCAGACGAAGAGGTCTATGAAGTCGTCATGCCTCAAAAGGAGTGGGATACCCGATTTCTGCGCGTCATGAACCGCATTCATAGCGAAGAAAAAACGGACCTAACCTACGAATATAAAGTCGAACCGTGCACATTTACCGACGCAGTTGTCGCCTTCTTAACGTCGCCCTCAAACCAGGAATTGGCCATTGAAGACATCATTGCCAATGTCCCCAAAACAAGTGGCTCGAAATTACGGATCGTGTGGTAAATCACTAACGAACGGACGGCTCCGACGCCTCGACTTTATCCACCGGTTTCCCCAAAAAGAATCGTTCCGGGTCGAACAAGCGCAGCAACGTCAGTTCATCTTCCGTAGCGGGAGCAAGTTCATCAACATCGTCGGCCACCTGAAGTTCCCAACCGCATCTTTCTTTGATTGCGTCAACGGCCTCGTCTCGGGACAATCCATCCATCCCAAAATAACCGGTCAGAATAAACTCGTCGCCGCCTCGTTTTTCGTAACGCCCCATCGTGGACACCAAACACGATACGCGTTTCCCTGGACTTGTGATGTATTGAACCTTGTCAACGAAAGTCTGCATCCGTTGTTGGGCTACCACGACCGTTTCCTGCGCCGCGGAAGCGATGTCGTTCGCTCCACCCGATCCGACCAGAAATGATCCATCGGTTCCTACGCTCGAATTCACATTCCCGAATTTGTCGATCTCTCCGGCACCGAATGTACCCAAGCACTGATTGTTCCCGCCACCCGTATGAAGCCCCAACGTATCGAAAATATCCGTCAACAGAGTCGTCGTCGGCAAATTGTAAAAATTAAACACGAACGGATCGGCCGGCCGCGGATCGTGCCCATAGATTCCGGTCTCAGCCATCATCGCGAATTCGACATTCTCTTTCCGAAGCTCGTGAGCCGATAACCACGCCATCAGCGTCGCCTGACCAACGCCCGATAACACCGTCTTCAGATCGTTCTCCCTGATCCGCACGGACATCATACGTGCCGCCTGGATTACCATATTCTCGATAGGACTCGCCGACCGTTCCCGATCCAGATCATCTGACAATCGCTCTAATTCGTCTTTCCAGAAATCCGCCTTACCCAGGTTGTGTATCCGATCGACATACCCTTCAGCGCGAATTTTCTCGACGTACCCTTCAGCATTTATCGTCCCCAATACCCACTCGTCCACCCAAGCGTCCATCGCTTCCGCCGTCTTCCCGGCTTCTCGGTTTTCCTGCATGAATACGTAATCGTTCCCGTATGGCTCAATGGAAGAATCGAGATTCTGCGCAAAATTTCCTGCGGGATGACACCCGTAAGGCACATGCGTCACCGATTTCACCACCGCCGCCGGAATCTTACAAAACGGCGCGTATTGGCGGATGACTTCGGTATCCACAATGTGGTCCGCCGTGAGGATCACGCCCTCTTTCGACGCAAGCGCACCATAAAAATTCTCTCCATACGGCGGATACAATATCGCATTCCCAGCCTTGTCCGCCGCCCACGCATGCACGAAACAGATGTCCGGATTGTACGATTGAAGCAGTCCCATTTTTTCTCCGGGGTTCGAAGGATCATCAATTTCAATGAACTTTCCCGCCTTCTTCAAATCTTCGCCGATGGTACTTCCCACCAACGACCGCGTCGGAAAATAGGGCACGCCCATCGCCCCGCCCATCAAACGCTGCGGAATCGTCAGCATCGTCCAGCTTTCCAATTCCAACCCATCCGCAATCGCCCGCTTAACCACCTTACTGGGCCCGGGCGTAGGATAAGATTCCCCGGCGAAACACGCCACGAGTTTCTTGACCAACCCCATATGGACCGGTACCAGCCCCGTATTGTTGCAAGACGTCGTGATGTATTCGAACTCGGTTTTTTGCCCTTTGAATTGACGGCACAGTTCAAACAATATCTGATTCGGTCGAGATTGGAACGATACCGGATTGATTTTCATTCCAGGCTTCACAAACGTTTGAACCGCATCTGCCAGCGCCATTTGCTTGTCTTCTACGCTGTCGTGCAGCGGAACCAGGTTGTTCGCGACAAATTCGCGCCATTGTGACATGGGTTTTCCTCCGTTGAAACGAAGATTCATCATACTGAAAATCAAATACGGGTTAAAATCACCCTCTCCCGAAATCAATTCCGTCAAAACATGAAAAATGTAAATTGATTGCAAATATGATAAAAGTGCTTGGATGTGCCAGATATTGTCGCTATACTGGGTCGCTTGAGTCTCAGAATAAACGTCGTAGGGTACGTTGCGAGACTCGAATCGACAATGGGTGTAAGAAAGTTTTAGGAGTACATGATGAGTTCAGAGTGGCAGGATAAGTGTCTCGCAGCGCGAGCTGAAAACGAGACGTTGGCAGATTTATTGGCACCGGGATTGGCGTTACGTCCCGACAAGACAGCCATATTCTATGAAGGTCAAGAAATCACTTACAGTCAGTTAGAAGAGTTAAGTAATCGCGTTGCAAACATGATTATTGACCTCGGCATAAAACCGGGCGAAAGAGTTTCAGCACATCTGGACAATCGCCCTGAATTCATATATATCTTCATCGGCATGATGAAAGCCGGCGTAGTGTTGGTGCCAACGAACGTAATGTATACCGCCAGTGAAATGTCCCATATGTTGAGCGATAGTGGTGCCAAAGGCGTATTCGTATTATCCCCGTTCGAAGGTAAAATGTTCGAAGTAGACGCACCGGAACTGGATCACATTATTGTTGTAGGCGCTACGCACGATGATCGCTCGAAGTGTTTTGATGAGTTAATAGAATCTTCAAGCCCGGAACGCCCCAACATTAAACGGAATCCATCCGAAGTCGCCATCATCCAATACACATCCGGAACCACCGGCCTGCCAAAAGGCGCGATGGTATGTGACAACAACATCATGGCCGTCCTGGAAAATACAACGGATCTGCCCGGCAGTCTTGAGCCCATCGAAGAAGATAAAACGTTACTCACGCTTCCATTGTTTCACGCCTACGCGCTTGACCTGGGAATCACACGTACGTTGCTCAGCGTTCAGACCATGGTGCTGTTCAACCGATTCGATGCGCTGGCCATTTTCGAAGCCATCGAAGAACACAAAATCACAATCTTCTATGGTGCGCCACCTATGTACTTCGCTTTCGTGAATACACCCGATTGCGGAAACTGCGACGCATCCTCACTACGCGGTGCGTATTCTGGCGCAGCTCCTCTTCCGGTCGTCATGATGGAACAATTTAAAGAATTGACAGGCGTGCAAATAAGCGAAGGCTACGGGTTGAGTGAAACCGCGCCGACCCTCTCCACAAATATGGCCGGCCCGGTCAACAAGCCCGGTTCCGTAGGCCCTCCTATCAGAGAAGTCACTATCAAGATCATGGACGAAGAAGGCAACGAAGTGACTGCCGGCGACGTCGGCGAAATCGCCGCGAAAGGCCCGAATATTTTCCTCGGATACTGGAACCGTCCAGACGCCGACGCCGAAGCCATCAAAGACGGCTGGTTCTACACCGGCGATATGGGCCGTTTCGATGAAGATGGATACCTCTACATTGTTGACCGCAAGAAAGACATGATCGTCGTCAGCGGGTTCAACGTGTATCCCATCGAACTCGAAAACGTTATTCTCCGTCACCCCAAAATCATCGACTGCGCCGTCATCGGCGTCCCCAGCGAATACCAGGGTGAAGCCGTGAAAGCCTGTGTGGTTTTGGCCCCCGGAGAAACGATCGACTACGAAGAGTTCGAAACGTATTGCCGCACAGAAATGGCCGCATTCAAAGTGCCCAAACACCTGGCCATCCGAGAAGAACTCCCCAAAAACCCAACTGGAAAAATCCTCAAACGCGTCCTCCGCGAAGAAGAAGGCGGCATCACCAAAGCCACGAATTAGTGGTTACAAAGCGAATCGAATATCGAAGACCGCCTTCAATTCCAAGGCGGTCTTTTTCTTGGAATGCATAGTGGGGTTTCAGCCCAATTCAAGACTAGACAAAACAGACTGTGTCATTGCGAGGAGGCGAAAGCCGACGCGGCAATCTCGCTCTCGAGATGAAGTCCCATCGCCGGGAGAATTGAAAATACTCCCAAGCGTTTAAGACTAATAGATATCCCGCTCAATCCCCATCCACATCAGCAATCAACCGTTCCAACAACGGCTCCAAATCCGCTTCCGTCACCCCCGACAACCAGACATTGTCCGGCAGGATCATCATGTTCGCCCCCATCTCACACCGGTCCATACATCCCGATTGACTCACCCGAATCTTCGTGCGATACCCCCGCTCCTTCACCATCAACTTCAACGCGTCACGAAGTTCCTGGCCGTTCGCATCCGCACAACACACACGCTCCCCCGGCTCGCGTTTATTGCAGCATACGAATACGATTTTTTTATGAGGTAGCGGATTTTCTTCCATCAAAGCGAGCTTCAGATTTTCTTAATCCGAATGTTCCGCCATTTAACGGTCATTTTGTGAGCTCGATCACCCACGCCGTGAACCTGAAGCCCAATAAACCCGGCTGGTGTCATATCGTCCACCAAATGAGTCCGCAACTCTCCATTAAGCCACGTTCTAATCGTATCCCCTTTGCACTCAATTTTGATTTTGTTCCATTCGCCATTCTTCCAGAGACGTTTCCCCTGGTCGCCAAACAGTTTCCCATGAGCTTCGTCGCCCTTCATGGGATAAATCCAACCCCGGCGCGCCTCATCATAAATCCCGCCGGACCAGTCCCGTTCTTGCCCATTTTGTTCAAGTTCAACCTGGTATCCATGGACGCGAAAATTTTTGTACTTCTCAAAACTCTCCGCCCGAATCATCACCCCTGAATTCAATTCATGATGTCCCAGGAATTCGAATTCCAATATGAAATCACCGTACGTTTCTTTCGTGCATAAGAAAGAGTTGCCCGTATTCGGTACCGATGAACCCGTGATGACGCCGTCCTCAACCGAATAATTGGCTTTCCCGTTTTTTTGTTCCCAGCCTTTCAGTTTGTTGCCTTTGATCAAATCGGTCCAGCCGTCTTCGGCTCCCTGTACGGGCGACCCGCCAAACGGCATGACACAAACGGCTGCCAAAGCTGCGATAAAAAATGCTTTTTGCATGAAATGTTCTCCTAAAGTAGACGAGCCCGTACGATACCATACGGTCCTCATTTGAGTCACGGGTTACGACCGCCGCGGTGCCACCATTGCGCCGCCATCAATCACCAAAGTCTCACCGGTCATATAACTCGAACTTTCCGACGCCAAGTACAACGCCGCGTCCGCGATCTCCGAAGTTTCTCCAATGTGCTTGATCGGCTGCGACTTCATTACGCCTTCGACAACCTTGGGGTTATCCGTGAAAAATTTCGCAAAATCGGTCTTGATCAATCCCGGCGCGATCGCGTTCACCCGAATCCCGTGCTCCCCGAATTCCTGGGCATAATTCTTGGTCATCATGATCAGTCCCGACTTAGTAAAGCTATAAAGTAACCCCTGAGGCTGGGGCCCCAAACCCGCGATGGACACAATATTGATAATCGATCCACCCGTCCCCCGTTCAATCATACCCGGTACCGTCATCCGCACCATCCGATGAACCGCCTTCACATTCACGTCCACCATCTTATCCATCATCTCATCGGTCACATCGAGCGAAGGCCCCTGACCGATATTCGTCGCGCTATTATTGACCACGATGTCCGGCCCGCCGAATTCAGCTTCCGTCGCATCAACGACTTTCTGCAGTTCTTCCGCATAACCCACGTTGCATGCCACCGGCAAAATCTTTCCTGGCAAATCCGCGAACTCTTTCGCCGTGGCTTCCAGCACCTCCATCTTCCGACTCGCGATGGTTACATTCGCACCCGCTTCCGCCAGACGTTTCGCGATGCCTTTTCCGATGCCCCGTCCACCTCCGGTAACGATTGCCGTCTTCCCTTCCAAACTGATAGTAACGCTCATGAACAGACTCCTTAGTCGTGATTTTGAATTGAACTCAACAGCATACCGCCCCGTCGTAGCGCACTCAAGAAACGATTTCTGCTTGAAATACCGGGGACCCTATCCGTATAATCCTGCAACTGGTAGCCCTTTCGCTTCCAGTAACGGTTGTCTTCCTGACAACAGCTTTACTGCGAGGACGTATGAATCCCGAAAACCCGATTAAAGAAGGTCTATCATTTGACGACGTATTACTCGTCCCGGCCAAATCCGACGTGCTGCCGCGCGACGCCGATCTGTCCACGCAATTCACAAGAAACGTCCGTCTGAATATTCCCCTGATCTCCGCAGGTATGGATACCGTTACCGAAGCACGTCTCGCCATCGCCATCGCTCAGGAAGGTGGCATCGGAGTCATTCACAAGAACCTCGATATCGAAACGCAAGCCATCGAAGTAGACCGCGTCAAAAAATCCCAGGCTGGCATCATCACTCACCCCTTCACCCTCCAGGCCGACAACAGCGTCCAGGATGCGGAAGACCTCATGGCCACGTACCATGTCTCGGGCGTCCCGATCACCGATAAAGATGGGGTATTGGTAGGTATTTTGACCAATCGCGATCTCCGATTCCTCGAAGACTACACCGTAAAGATCGACTCGGTCATGACGAAGGAAAATCTGGCTACAGTTCCTCCGGGCACGTCTCTCGAAGACGCCAAGAAATTGCTCCACAAACACCGCATCGAAAAATTACCAGTGGTCGACAGCGACGGCAAGCTCAAAGGCCTCATCACCATAAAAGACATTATTAAAGTCCGCGATTTCCCTCACAGTTGTAAAGATGACATGGGCCGTCTCCGCGTCGCAGCCGCGATCGGTGCCACACCCGACGAACTCGAACGAGCTAAAGCCCTTATTGCAGTGTCCGTTGACGCGCTGGTCATTGACACGGCCCACGGCCACAGCCAAATGGTGGTCGATCAGGTGAAACGCGTCAAAGACCTATCCCCCGACACCGACGTCGTCGGAGGAAACATCGTCACACCCGAAGGAGCGGCTGACCTCATCGCCGCAGGCGCCGATGCCGTAAAAGTTGGCGTCGGTCCCGGATCAATCTGCACAACTCGAATCGTATCCGGTTCAGGCATGCCGCAATTATCCGCCATCATCGACGTCGTCAACGAAGCAAAGAAACACGGCGTACCCGTCATCGCAGACGGTGGCATCCGCTATTCAGGCGACATAGTAAAAGCCATCGCCGGCGGCGCCAACAGCGTCATGCTCGGCTCGCTCTTCGCCGGCACCGATGAAAGCCCGGGCGAAACAGTCCTCTTCGACGGTCGCACCTACAAAGTCTACCGCGGCATGGGCTCGATCAAAGCCATGCAAAAAGGCTCGAAAGCCCGCTACATGCAGCACGATGTCACCCAGGCCAACAAACTTGTGCCCGAAGGCGTCGAAGGTCGCGTCCCCTATCGCGGACCTATCGCCGACTCCATCCATCAACTCGTCGGCGGCCTACGCTCCGGCATGGGTTACTCCGGCGCTCCCGATCTGGACCACCTTCGCACCAAAACTACCTTCGTGAAAGTCTCCGCAGCCGGTATGCAGGAAAGCCATCCCCACGACATTACCATCACGGAAGAACCTCCAAATTACCATCTGTAGTCAGGAATGCCTTCAATGACCAATACGAATCCAGAAGCGAATCCCATTATCGTTCTCGATTTCGGCGCGCAGTACAGTAAACTCATCGCCCGTCGAATTCGTGAAGCCGGCGTGTTCAGTCTCATCTTGGGTTTCGACGCCACGGCCGAAGAAATTGCTGCCCATGACCCGTCCGGTATCATTTTCAGCGGCGGACCCGCCAGCGTGCACGCCGAAGGCGCACCTCTCTGTGACTCCGCAATTTTCAAAATGGATGTCCCGATTCTCGGCATCTGCTACGGCGCCCATCTCGTCGCTCAGGAACTCGGCGGCGTTGTCGAACGTACCGACCAACGCGAATACGGAATCGCCCATCTCGAACACACCGAAGCCTGCGGACTCCTCGACGGCATGGATCCCAAGACACAAGTATGGATGAGCCACGGCGACCGCGTCACGACGCTGCCCGACGGATTTTCCATTATCGGTACCACCGAAAATTGCCCCTTCGCGGCTTTCTCCAATCCGGAAACAAAACGGTACGCCGTTCAATTTCATCCGGAAGTCGTCCACACCGTGGAAGGCACCAAACTCTTTGAAAACTTCGTTCATACCATCTGCGGATGCGGCTCACCCTGGACCATGGGCTCATTCGTCGAAATGGCCGTGGAAGATATCCGTGAAAAAGTCGGTGATAAACGCGTCGTCTGCGGCCTGAGCGGCGGAGTCGATTCCAGTGTCGCCGCAGCCTTGATCCATAAAGCCATCGGAGACCAACTCACCTGCGTTTTCGTCAACAACGGCCTCATGCGCAACGGCGAATCCGATTTAGTCCAGGAAGTGTTCAAAGATAACTTCCAGGTCGACCTACGATACGTCGACGCCGAAGATAAATTCCTCGACGAATTGAAAGACGTTTCAGACCCGGAAACAAAACGGAAAATTATCGGTAAACTCTTCATCGACGTATTCGAAGAAGAAGCGAAGGCCCTTGGCCACATGGACTTTTTAGCCCAGGGAACCCTCTACCCGGACGTCATCGAATCGGTGTCCGCCACCGGCGGCCCATCCGTCACCATCAAGAGCCACCACAACGTGGGCGGCCTCCCCGAAAAAATGAACCTCGAACTACTCGAACCACTCCGCGAATTATTTAAAGACGAAGTCCGCGAGCTAGGCCACGAACTCGGCCTCCCCGACGACGTCGTCTACCGCCATCCCTTCCCGGGCCCCGGCCTGGGCGTACGATGCATCGGCGCCATTACCAAAGATCGCCTCGACTCTCTACGCGATGCGGACGAAATTTTTATTGACGAAATCCACGAAGCCGGGCTCTACCGCGACATTTGGCAAGCCCTAGTCTGTTTGTTGCCCGTCCGTTCCGTCGGCGTTCAAGGCGACGAACGCACCTACGAAGAAGTCTGTAGCCTACGCGCCGTCACCTCCGAAGACGCCATGACCGCCGACTGGTTCCGCTTCCCACCAGAAGTACTTCAACGGGTATCCAACAGAATCTGCAACGAAGTACCCCGCATCAACCGCGTCCTCTACGACGTAACGTCCAAGCCTCCTGGCACGATCGAGTGGGAATAAGCCCCCTGGCTGGCAACACGCGACTATACAACCTCAACGGATTTTGTGATAATACATCTCAAATTCCTAAAATGTGTGTCTATTTTCTGACGAGGAGAAACCATGGTCAGCGAACTCCAAAAAAACATTGATTCCGGCTTCCACGCAAAATCCGAACCCTCCGACATTATGGAAGGCATCGACCTGACCGGTAAAACCGCCGTCATTACGGGTGGCTACTCGGGAATCGGTCTCGAAACCACGCGCGCCATTGTGAACGCTGGCGCCACCGTAGTCCTACCTGTACGCCGGAAAACGGTGGCTAAAAATGGACTCCACGGAATCATTGGCGAAGGCGCTCTATTCGAAATGGACCTCGCCGACCCGAAATCCGTCAGGGCCTTTACCAACCACTACAAGGCCAACTACAAATCACTCGACATCCTCATCAACAACGCCGGCATCATGGCCTGCCCCGAAATGCGCACGCCACAAGGATGGGAAATGCAGTTCGCCGTCAACCAAATCGGCCATTTTGTGTTGACCACGGAACTCATGCCCATCATGGCTAAAAGCCCCGGCGCGCGTCTCGTCACCCTGTCCTCCACCGGTCACAAACTATCCGGAATCAAATGGGACGACATCCATTCCAATGAAGACTACGACAAATGGCCCGCTTACGGTCAATCCAAAACCGCTTGCAGCCTCCTCGCCGTCGAATTCGATCGCCGGATGAAAGACAAAGGCGTTCGCGCCTACGGCGTCCACCCCGGCGGTATCTTCACCCCCCTCCAGCGCCACCTCGAAAAAGAAGAAATGATCGCACTCGGGTGGCTCGGAGAAGACGGCGAACTCTCCGAACGCGCCAAAGGCGCCTTCAAAACACCACCTCAAGGCGCAGGTACAACCCTATGGTGCGCCACCAACCCCGCCCTCAACGATATCGGCGGCGTCTACTGCGAGAACTGCGACGTAGCCGATATGCAAGGCGACGACGAAATGGCCCGCTACGTCGGCGTAGCCCCCTGGGCCGTCGACACCGATGAAGCAGCACGACTGTGGGACGAAACCGAAAAAATACTCGCGGACGGTTAATTCATCGGACTGAACCAACAGTAGAATTTGATACAAAATGCCCACACGCGAATAAGCACTCAAGGCCGGAATTCAATCAACGGTCTTCGTTTCCAAATAGAGCATCCATCGTGGCGCTTGCATCCTTCTCCTTACGGTCGCTGGACTCATCTACCATCGGCTCGTCTACATCCGTCGAAAATTGGTATCGATGCTCGACATCGACGCCCAATTCCTGCCTCGGCTTCCAAACACCAATACCCCAAGCTTCGGATCCGTCATCAAGCGAGTAAAGAGAAAACGACTTATTTGTAAATGGATTTTTACCAAATTCGAGATCGAATTCTTTTTCCACATCCTTCAATGAGTCAGGCCAGATTCCAAGTTTCGCGCGGTATCGAAACACAGACGCCTCGATTTCGGCCAGCGCCAATTCCTTCCTTTGGTAATACGTATGCCACAGAACACCTCTGAGCTCGCTGACAATCGACACCGCGTTCTTATGGTGCTCGGCTTCAATTTGCGAATCCTGGTGAGTCCTCAACTCCGCAGGCAATTCGTTTTCATATTCGGTATCCAAGCGTTCCTCGATCAATTTGAATTGACTCAATATCCATTGCTGATCGACGAACCGTTGTTTGCTCATCAGATAGGCCCGGTTTCTCCACGAAACCATTTTGTCTCCGTAGCCCCACGACTCATCGGCGAACTCTTTCGTCCAATGTTTCACGTTGTCCGTAAAAGTCGCATCAAGCTTGTCCGAATAGGTACTCCCGAACTTGGATGCCGATTCTCCACTTCCGCCCTCTTTAGTTTCGAAACTCTTCAGAAATCCCTTTTCCCGAAGGACGAACTCGCCATCAAGTCCCGCCCGCATATCAATGTATTGCTCCTGCTCCCGAAACATGGATGCGATGCGCACGTAGTGCTCCTCTCCGAAAGCATACCGCGGCATCATGAACCGGGTCGTCCGCAGGGCACTCGAATGGACGTTGGATGTCATCATAGTCCCCATCGCAATGGGCAATGTGGACTGAATCCGACCCAGCCACAAAACCGTTTCCATACAATCCAGGGCTGCGCCCAAATCTCCGGATTCCGCGCGATACAATGCCCAATCAATCAAAAAGCGAACTGTAAAATGCGTCTCGCCGAACATCGGTAGCTCAAGGTCTTCCGGGTTTTCCGGATCAAAATTCAAACGATAGTGAGCAGGTTTTCCCTTCAGCGAAACCAACTCCTCAAGGGGCGTTCCAAAAGTCGCATCAAGTAAAACGAGATCATTCATCGTTTCCTCAGAAAACGGTTCCTGAAAAGAAGGCCATGGTGAATTTTGCCATCCCGCCACCGGCAGATAGCTGAGAGGCCGGTTCGAGCGTCGTGTGCGTACATCTGTTTTTTTCGGCCGGTTCCCATACTCTTCCACTAAACGCCGATTCGTTTCGATGAGGCGCTTCGTGATCACACGGAGTTGGGGAGCCGCATTCTCGCCCTCCGGCGCTCCGGCGGTGTACCGAGCCTCCACGTCTTCCCAATGAATCGAATGCCCCGAAGCCCGATACGACTCCAGCGATTTCTTGTAACGATACATATCGCCAAATGGCAAAAACACCAGCATCAGAACCAGGGGCAACAAAATAATGCACCACAAACGCCAGCGTCTCTTCCGTTTTCGGAGTCTATTCTTCTTTGCCATTTACCACGGTTTCCACGCTCGTCCTAAAACGCACCGCAAACGCCCACGCGCCGCTTACGTTTTGATCGTTTTCAAAATCATACCCTTCCGGACGGTCGGAAATGCGATCGAAGGTTCGCGAATCCTTTTGATACACAACGTACCCTTTCGGTTCGGCCCGATACGACAAAAAGCCAACGTCGTGCGTGTTTCGCGGGAGCGGTCTTCCAGTAAATTCTTCCAATATCGCCAACGATTCCGGTACCGACCCCTTCGATTGATGATACCGCTCAATTTCGATCGCTGTCCGAACGAATCGAAATCTAAGAATATTGGAGTATTTCATATGCAGAAGATGAAAGTTTTCCGTGAGATTCCAGAAAAGCCATCTGCTGCAGATTTTTTCGTCCGGCGCTTCGTGTTGAAGAGATTCCAAAGGAACGCTCGTGAAGTACGGTGCCTGACTGATTTCATATTGCGCTCGCAAATGTTCAATAACAAACAACTGATTTCGAAACCGCTGCTTGCCCATCAAATAAGCGGCCTGGTAAGCAGAACGCGCCCCCGACCCCGTAGCCTTACTCTCCTCAGAGTTCAGATAGAGAATCATCCCGTCCTTGATTCCGTGATCGCCCCCATCATTCGGGTACCTTCCAAATAAACCCGGCGGATGCAGAGGAATATCTTTTACGAAAATGAAGCTCCCTCGGACAACACGCGAAATATCGATATACGCTTCATACTCGGTAAACATCTTTTGGAGAGATTCCAATTGAACAATGCTCAAAGAATACCGCTCCAACAA
>Ga0315336_1000907_pt1 | contig 66717 bp, 60 predicted proteins | sample ASW5metaG_FD_204512 | JGI IMG/M metagenome (GOLD analysis project Ga0315336, IMG submission 204512) | Ammonia-oxidizing marine archaeal communities from Monterey Bay, California, United States - ASW #5 | ecosystem: Environmental > Aquatic > Marine > Intertidal zone | place: USA: California... | reverse complement strand
CGTGCCGGGATATTTACCGCACGCAGGGCGTACACCATCGCGCCAGCATAGTGGGTACAGAATCCACGTCGGCTGTCGAACCAGAAAGTGTCGATGCTGTTCAGTCGCGGCAGCACTGGCGGGAGCAACGTGTAGCTATATGGATCGTTGCGAATCTGCTGCAACATCGCGTTTATCATCGCCTCGGGGCTACCGGTGCGTGCGTACAGCTCCTCGGCAAACGCCCGCAAGCGCGGGTTGTCATTTGGCGGCAACGCCGTTTCCCGCTCCCACAATTCGGCGGGAGGGTCGCGATCCATGACGTAAGTTGGGTCGCTCTCGAGCCGATAGCGCATCACTGAAAGCACCGGTTCTGCGTTCACCAGCCGATAATCACCGAGCAGGTCGACTCGATCGGAGTACTGCACCGGCGTGTCCAGTGAAAACAGCCATTTGCCCTGGGTGGGTTCCAGGAACACTTCATAACCTAACGTGGCGGCATTGCTCTGTAGCGGTGGCAAAGCCTCCAGCGGTTCGCCAACTGCCCAGGTGCCGTACTGGAACTCAGAGTACACCAACCCGCGCCAGTACATATCACGTAGGGCCGGAACCTCACCATCGAAGACCACGCGGAACGCTAATTCGTCGGACTTACTCAGGCTGGCAACGTCACCTGGCGTGACTCTATCGCTCAAGCCGGTGGTGGACGCAGATGGCATTGGGATCGACCACAGCGGTGCTACGCGTGGAAACAGTAGAAAGAGCACCAGGGTCAACGGCAATGCCTGCAAGATCAGCCCCGCCGCAACCCACAGGGACGCCAGCGGCCGTACGCGCGTCTGCAATTGATTCATGCCTACCATGGCCGCAGTGATGATGACGGCAGCAAACACCTCATACGCGGTCAACGTCATGGACTGGTCGAACAGAAAAGCGGTGGCAATGAGAAAGTAGCTGAGGTAGATAACGAGATAGGCGTCTCGCCGATTCTTCATCTCAACCAGCTTCAGGGCGAAGGCCAGCACCAGCAATGAGGTGGCGGCTTCCAACGAGAACGTACTGTAGCCGCTGAGCCCGATACCGGCGACGGCGGCAACGACGAGCAGCGTCTTCACAATGCCAGACGGATACCCCCACCGGCCCCCGTAAACCTGCGACCGCCAATATCCGCAAAACAGGCATACCGCTACAATCCATGGCGAAATATGCACCGCCAGCGGGAGGATGACCGCCACCTGAGAAACCATCAACAGCGCGAGGCTATTACGTGGGATCTGCGAGGCGAGCCCGACGTGGTCTTTATCGGTTAGGGATGCCATATAGCGCAAGCTCGCGTAGTACGTGATCTAAATGACTCTGGCCCAGTCCCGGCGAGACGCTCAGTCCTGGTAAGCGCAAGCCAAACTCGCGTTCGTTTCGTGTCGCCTGCAGGGCCAGCCCGGTGAGACGACTGAGTTTTTCCTCCACGTCGCCAGGCATGTCGTCATAGTCGAACCAAAGCCGCGGTTCAACGTAGCTCGCATAGCGTTTGACCACGAGTTCGTCGTTGCGAGCGTATGATCGCCACAGGATGTTCTTGATCGGGTCGCCGGGAACGTATTCGCGAATATCCACGAAGTCGTCGCTACCCAGGGGATCGATCAGTACGCCGTCATCTCGGTGTTTAGTCGAGTGCGTGCTCAGCGATTCGTCAAACTTGGGTTTGGGATACACCAACCCTCTGGCGCTGATGTCTACCCAGGTCCAGGCGCGCAACAACCCCAGCGGGTAATAGGTCTCGATTAACATGCGCCCTGGACGCAGCCATCCCCGAGCGCGGGCTGTCACGTACAAGCTGACCACCGCTGCTTCTGTGTCGAATATCTCGACCCATTGCTTGAACCCCTCAGGCCAGCCGATCTGTATGCCCTCACGGCCCGTCCCCTGGGGGCGGTCGACACGCACCGCAAACTCTATGTCCTCACCTACGAAGCCGCTGTGCGCTTCGGCCAGTTCGATACTCAGGCCTGACAGGTTGCGGAACGTGTAGAGGATGGCAATGATGAACATGCTGCCCAACAGAAATGCCAAGCCATACACCAGACTGTTCTGATAGTTGATTGCGCCAAGAATGAGGATCAGCAGCAGCGCGCCAAATGTGAAACCTGAGCGCGTGGGAAAGATAAAAACATTCGCCTGACTCAGGGTAATGCGCTGGCCAGGCGGTATGCGGCGGTCGAGCCACGCGGTGAAGCGCCTGCTCGAATATGGCGGCGCAGTTCTTACCGCTGTGTCCATGTACCCGTCTTCAGGAGACGACGTCGACGCTGGCAAGCAACCTCTGCGCCAGCGCACCCCCACCGTGTCCTGCAAAATCGGCACTTTCCCGCAAGCGATGCTCAACGACACCTGGCAGTATTGCCTGCACATCCTCTGGAACAACATGCGTACGGTTGCTAATCAACGCCCAGGCCTTGGCACTTTGCATCAGAGCGAGGGCGCCACGAGGCGACAAGCCATACGCAAACTCGTTGCCCTGACGGCTGAACCCAACAAGGCGCTGTACGTAATCGATTAGAGGGTCAGAAACCTTGATGCGATCTACTGCAATCTGGATCTGTTCCAGCTCGGTCACTGAGATCACGGATTCCAGCGCATCGACAATCAAGCGACGATCACCGTTCATGAGAAGCTCGCGCTCCGCGGCGGGTTCGGGATAACCCAATTCGATGCGCATGAGAAAACGGTCGAGTTGCGATTCAGGTAGTGGAAATGTACCCGCCTGGGTCGATGGATTCTGGGTGGCGATCACGAAGAACGGCTCAGGCAGAGGACGAGACTTGCCGTCATTTGTTACCTGCCGTTCCTCCATCGCTTCGAGCAATGCACTCTGGCTTTTGGGCGTGGCACGATTAATCTCATCTGCCAGCACCACTTGTGCAAACAAAGGCCCTTCGACAAACCTGAAGGCATTTGTCTGCTTGTCGAAGATCGTCGCACCGATGATGTCCGAAGGCAGTACGTCAGAGGTGAACTGGATACGCTGGTAGGAAAGTCCAAGTACACGTGCCAGCGCATGTGACAAGAGCGTCTTGCCCATGCCAGGCAAGTCCTCAATAAGTAGGTGTCCCCGCGCAAACAAGCACGCCAGGCTCAGTTTGATCTGATGTTCTTTGCCTAGCAACACGCCGTTCAGAGCGTGAATCAAGGCATCAATGTGTTCCCTCACTTGAGATTTAGTCGCACTAACCGCATCAGGCGTGGTTGTGGAGTTCGAGAATGTTTGAATCTGCGAGGAGTTCCGTGTCACGACGCTGTTTCATCTTGTCACTTCGGGCCAAGGATAACTTCTCCAGGTAGGCTTCATCTATGTCACCAGTCACGTATTTCCCATCAAATGCCGAGCATTCGAAGTCATTTACCGCCGGATTGCCCTCACGAGCGCTGCGTTTGAGGTCTTCAATGTCCTGATAAATGAGCCAATCAGCTCCGATAATACTGGCAATCTCCGCATCGCTACGCTGGTGGGCAACAAACTCCTCCCGCGAAGGCATATCGATGCCGTAGACGTTCTGATAACGCAATGCGGGCGCCGCAGAGGCGATATAGACGTTCCTGGCTCCTGCATCTCTGGCCATCTGAATGATCTGCTGGGTGGTGGTACCGCGCACGATTGAATCGTCAACCAGCAGCACATTTTTGTCGCGAAACTCCAACTCGATCACATTCAGCTTCTGGCGCACGGACTTCCGCCGTTCCTGTTGCCCGGGCATGATGAATGTGCGTCCGATGTACCGATTTTTCACGAATCCTTCGCGAAATTTCACCTCGAGCTGATGGGCTAGAGGCAATGCGGCTGTTCTACCGGTATCCGGAATCGGAATCACCACGTCGATATCGTGATCATGCTGGCTATAGTGCTCGATGATGCGCGCTGCAAGGTATTCGCCCTGGCGCAGGCGGCTCTTATACACCGAAATATCGTCCATGATCGAGTCAGGGCGAGCAAGGTACACGTGTTCGAAAATACACGGCACCAGGCGGGCTTGCTCGGCGCAGTTCTGACGATAGATCTGCCCGTCACTGGAGATGAATACCGCCTCTCCTGGTCCCACGCTACCCATCAACCGATAACCCTGCAGGTCCAACGCAACGGATTCCGATGCGATCATATAGTCAGTGCCGCTCTCCCCTTCGCGCGATCCATAAACCAGCGGCCGTATCCCGTATGGGTCTCGAAACCCGAGCACGCCGCTGCCGATGATCATCGCCACTGCTGCGTATGCTCCTTTGCATCGCTTATGCACACCTGCGACGGCAGTGAAAATCTCCGCCGGCGATGGATCTAGCGCACGTTGCATGTGCAGCTCGTGGGCTAATACGTTCAGCAAGACTTCCGAGTCGCTGTCGGTGTTTATGTGGCGCAGATCCTCGGCAAACAAATCCGCGCGCAGCTGATCTGCATTGGTGAGATTGCCGTTGTGGGCAAGTGCGATTCCGTATGGGGAATTCACATACATCGGTTGGGCTTCTGCCGAACTCGACGATCCAGCCGTTGGATAACGGACGTGGCCAATGCCCATACAGCCTCGCAGACGTTGCATGTGTTCCTGATGAAACACGTCACGCACCAAGCCATTGGCTTTGCGCAGATGCACTTTGTTTCCGTCGCTGGTAAACATCCCCGCGGCGTCTTGTCCACGATGTTGCAGAACCGTGAGTGCATCATAAATCTCCTGGTTTACTTGACCGTGAGATACGATTCCGACTATTCCGCACATACTTGACCTTACCTTGTTTAGACCTTCCGCTCTTGCGGATTAGACCTTTCGTTCACACAGACAAATCGGGCGCGGGAACTTCGCGCACGATGTCTCGAGCGCGTCCGAGCAAATCCCTCACCTCATCTTCGAACGCCAGCAACTCTTCGGACAACCTCGATGCCTGCCACCAGGGTCGATCCGACGCCACTTCCCGCAAGCCCATCAGGACCACTACGCAGATCAACAGCCCTCGAGCGCTGCCGAACAAAAAACCCAACAAACGATCGGTACCGCTCAGCCCAGTCGACGACAGCAGTCGGGCTATCAGCCACTGCAGGATAGCCGCAATGATCAGCGTCGTAATGAACAACAGGGCGAAAGCAATAATCAGGCGGACCGATTGCGATCCCCAGGACGCGGGCATTTGCATGGCGGCTTCGGTCGAGAAATAGATGGCGATGACAAACGCCGCTGCCCACGAGGCCAACGACAGGATCTCTTTGACCAGGCCCCGGGCGAGACCAATTGCAGCGGAGAGCAGCACCACCGTCACAATCGCTAGATCCAGACCGGCGATAGCCACTACTGATTCATCTCAACAACCGTAGGACTTACATCGAAGTCGACAGCCAGTTGCAGGCGCATCGACTCGGCGTCAGGTTTGCTCAGCAGCGGCCCTATCGCGACTCGGTACATTAATGCTTCGCTACCTTGTCTTCGCGCCGTTGATATAAACGCTTCAAATCCTGCTGTGCGCAGGCTTTCGCGAAAAGTGCGAGCGTTGTCCCGATTCGCAAAGCTTGCCGCCTGCACGGCCCACACAGAAGTAGCATCGTCTGCAGGCACTAATACTGGTTCGCCAAAGCGCGTTTGCGTGTCTGTCGTGAAACCATCATCGTCGACTTCCCCGCGCAGCACCTCAACGCGCTCGACTACATCGCTGGTCGGCACGACGTCGGCGAAACTGGGGGCTGATTGGGCGGGCGATTGGGTCGGCATCGCCGGCGGCGTACGCAGTGGCGCGCCGGCGCCGTCGAACAGCATCGGCAGGAAAATCACCGCAAGCGCGATGAGAAAGATTGACCCGGTCACGCGGTAGCGCGCTCGCTCGCTCATAGCCAAACCTTCACCCATGCGCGCTGCTTGCCTACGTTGCTCATGGGGCGTTATAGATGCTCATGGTGGACGGGTATCTGCAGATATTTGCGGATGATCGATCAGCTCGAACTGCTCTATTACGTTGAACGAACCAAACACAAGGATAACATCACCCGGGAGTGTTGCCGAGCTTACTTCGGCAAGAACCTCGGACCAACTCGTCGCCACTGTCGACCTCGACGCCGGCAACTGGGCAGCGAGCTCCGTGGCAGACATTCCACGGGCGCCACTACTGTCCAGAATTCGCCAAGGCGCGTCGAAGCTCGCCGCCAGCGCGTCGTACACGCCGCGATGATCCTTGTCACGCAACATGGCACAGACAATCATACGCGGGTGCAAGCCGCGAGCCTGCAATTGAGCGCACAAGAATGCAGCACTCGCAGGGTTGTGGGCAACATCCAGCAGCCAGCTGCGCCCCCTACGCGACACTTTTTCAAACCTTCCGCGCAATGCCACCCGCGGTGCGGTCGAGCGCACCACAGATGGGGGAAGGCGCCACATTTGGGCTACCGCGAGGAAGCCGAGCAGCAGATTGTCCGGTGCACACTGGTTTGCCGGAATGCCCTGCACGATCACCTCTCCCCCACGCATCAGATGCCAGGTCCCATCTGATTCGACCGAACAATCTACATCTGTACCAACGATTTCCGGGTTCAGTTCCAGTGCCCTGCAACGCTCAAGCACGGTGTCCGGCATTCCACGGCCAAGTACGACCTGTTGGCCAGGACGCAGAATTCCAGCTTTCTCGTAGCCGATCAGATCGCGGGTGTCACCTAGAAACGCCTCGTGGTCCAAGCCGATACTGGTGATGACGGCTACGTCAGCGTCGATGGCGTTAAAAGCATCTAGGCGACCGCCCAGGCCTATTTCGAGTACCGCTACATCCACTTGCGCGTGCTTGAAGCAATGCAGTGCCGCCAGGGCGGAAAATTCGAAATACGTGAGTGGCAGGTCCTGCCGGGCATCTTCGACTGCAGCAAAGGAATTGCAGATTGTGCGGTCATCAAGCTCTTGTCCATCAATCCGCATGCGCTCGTTAAAGCGACTGATGTGGGGTGACAGCGTCACTCCGACCCTTAGCCCCTGGTGCAACAGAAACGCCTCACAGGCGACACACGTCGAGCCTTTGCCGTTGGTTCCCGCGACGGTGATGACGCGATTCGCCGGACGCTGCAGAGCTAGCCGCTCGACCATAACCTGCATGCGCTCGAGGCCCATGTCTACGCTTTGCCAGTGCTGGCTGGAAATGTGGTCTAGCCAGGTATCGAGGGATTCCATCAGCCGGCCCCGTCGACCCCCTTGCGCAAGGCGGTTGCCGCGAGGCGTAAGGCTTCGGCACCGCCTTCCACATCTTCTGCGTGTTCCGCCAGGAGATTAACCAGCGCGCTGCCTACCACAACACCATCGGCAAATTCGGCTACGCTGGCGGCGGTCGCAGCATCTTTGATGCCGAAGCCAACGCACATCGGGAGATCCGAGATGCCACGCAGCTCGCGCAAACGGTCGGAGACCTCCGTGGTTCGAAGATGATCTGCACCGGTAATACCTTTTAGCGACACGTAGTACATAAACCCACTGGCACGGGCCAGGATGAGTCGCGCCCGTTCGTCCGTTGTCGTAGGTGCGACCAGGTAGATCAGATCGATATCTTGGGCGTTTAGATCCGCCTGGATGTCTGCAGCCGCTTCGGGCGGCAGATTGACCATAATGACTCCGTCAACCCCTGCCTGCCGAGCAGCCTTTGCAAAATCCGGTCTGGCCAGCAGCGAGTTCAAGTAACCCATCAGCACCACCGGCGTGGTGGCGTCCTGCGCTCGAAAGGTTTTCACGGCATCCAGCACTTTTAGCATGGTCACGCCATTTGCAAGCGCCCGCTCGCTGGACGCCTGGATCGCCGGACCTTCAGCCTCGGGGTCGGAAAATGGGACGCCTAATTCCAGGATGTCCACACCACCGCGCACCAGGGCATGCATGGCTGGCACGGTATGGTCAAGCGAGGGGTCGCCGGCGGTAATGAAACTGATGAGCGCCTTGGGCCGAGGCTCGCGGGCAAAGAAATCTGCGATACGTGTCATGACAATTCGATGTGGTCGATTTTTGCGACCGTGTTGATATCTTTGTCACCGCGACCGGACAGGTTCACCAGCATAATCTTGTCCTCACCCATCGCCGGCGCGTTGGCTGCCGCCCAAGCGATGGCATGACTCGACTCCAGCGCCGCGAGAATTCCCTCGGTCCGATTGAGCAGGCGAAACGCTGCCATGGTTTCGTCATCTGTCGCGCTTTCATAGCGCGCTCGTCCAATGTCCTTCAAGTGGGAATGCTCCGGCCCAACCCCGGGGTAATCCAGGCCCGCCGAAATTGAGTGGGTCTGCAGAATCTGACCGTCGTCATCCGCCATGAGATAGGTGCGGTTTCCATGCAAGACGCCAACCTTACCGTCGTTCAACGGTGCTGCGTGCGCGCCGGTCTCGAGTCCACGCCCTGCGGCCTCAACGCCAACCAGGTCGACGTCGATGTCATCGATAAATGGGTAGAACAATCCCATTGCATTGGATCCGCCGCCAACACAGGCCACCGCAACATCTGGTAAGCGACCCTCCATTTCCAGGATCTGCGCCCGAGCCTCCTGTCCAATCACCGAGGCGAAATCCCGCACCAGCGTGGGAAATGGATGCGGGCCGGCAACCGTGCCGATGATGTAATGGGTATTGTCGACATTGGTCACCCAGTCGCGCATGGCTTCGTTGAGGGCGTCTTTCAGAGTTTTGGAACCTGAATGAACGGGAATGACGTTGGCGCCAAGGAGTTTCATGCGGTACACGTTCAGGCTTTGCCGCTCGATGTCTTCAGCCCCCATGTACACATCGCACTGCAGGCCCAGACGCGCGGCCACCGTCGCACTCGCGACTCCATGCTGTCCGGCGCCAGTTTCCGCGATGATGCGCGGCTTGCCCATGCGTTTGGCCAGCAGAGCCTGGCCCACGGTGTTACAGATCTTGTGGGCTCCGGTATGGTTCAGGTCTTCGCGCTTGAGGTATATTTTTGCGCCGCCCAGCTCGCTGGTGAGGCGTTTGGCAAAATATAACGGCGTAGGCCTGCCGACATAGTGCTTCAAGTCGTCATGTAGCTCCTGCTGAAATTCAGGGTCGTGCTTGGCTGCTTCGTACAGCTGCGCCAGATCATCCAACGCGTGGGTCAACGTCTCCGCGACAAAGCGCCCGCCGTATTCACCAAACTGCCCGTCGCCGCTGGGCTGAGCGTAATTACTGCCCTCGTTCACTGTTCTAGATTCTCCTTACAGGCACGCACAAACTGCGCAACCTTTTGATGATCCTTGCACCCTTTCACCGATCCCTCTACCCCGCCGCACACGTCTACTCCAAACGGGCGTGTCTGCGTGATGGCGCCACCGACGTCGTCCGGGGTCAGTCCACCGGCAAGAACCAGTCGACGTCCGTCGACGTCGTGCCATCGCCGCCAGTCAAATTTCTCTCCGGTACCACCCACCAAGCGCGGATGATAGGCATCCAGCAAAAGCGCCCACGCTGAGTGGTAGCGCTCGGCAAAGGCGTAAATATCCACGTCGTCCGCCATGCGCCGGGCTTTCATATAGGGCAAACCGAATCCCGCGCAGAACGACTCTTCTTCGTCGCCGTGAAACTGCAACAGATCAATATCGGCAACCGACAAGACACGCTCGACTTCATCAAGCTTGGCGTCAACAAACAACGCAACGCTCGCTATAGAAACCGTACTCGCTATCTCCGCTATCTGCCGAGCGTCCACGAAACGTGGACTGCCGGGAAAACAATTGAAACCTAAAGCATCGGCGCCAGCGCTTTGCGCGGCGTCAGCATCGTCTGCCGCGGTGATCCCACATATCTTGCACCACGTGCCGTGGCTCTCGTGCTCAAGCATGATGAGGCCCGTGTTCGATACGGGCTGGAAGCCAAGAAGCGCGGTAGTCTATCAGCCTGCTGAAGAAGTCTCAAAAGCGCAAAGGCTCTGGCGAGTGTGCTGTTAGAGGCCCAGGAAAGGTAACGTCGCGGGCGCCGGAAGGTCCTGCCCGGGATAGGAAACTTCCACGAGATACAAACCGTCGGGCGGCGCGGTGGGACCGAGCTGAGTGCGATCCTTAGCATCCAGCAAGGTGCGCAATTCAGCTCGTTTGCAGGTACCAACTTCCTGCAGACCGGCAGCGATGTTGCGCACCATGTGCAGGACAAATGCGTTGGCCTCGATGTCCAGCACAACGAACTCACCACGGCGCGTAACTTCGCACCGATTGACGCGCCGCAGTGGGCTCAGGGCTTGGCAGCCGGCGCCGCGAAATGAGGAAAAATCGTGTTCACCAAGCAACACCCGGCCCGCTCGATGCATCGCGTCCGCATCCAGGTGCGCGCAGCTCCAGACGCGCTTGGCCAGCATCGGATGCGCTCGCTCTGTGTCGTGGAAGAGGTACACATAGCGGCGTGCGGTGGCGCTGTAGCGTGGGTGGAATTCCTCTGGAGCAAGCACGACCCAATCGACGCGGATAGTCGTCGGCGTGAGCGCGTTCAAACCCCGCTTCCAGTCCTGCAAGGACCGCGAGGCGTCGGACGAGAAGGCGCCAACCTGGCCGATAGCATGAACGCCGGCGTCGGTTCGACCGGCAACGGAAATCATGGTTGGTGCATCCGCAATTTGCGACAGCGCCTGTTCGAGGGTGCTTTGCACGGTCGGCAGGTCCGCCTGGCGCTGCCATCCATGAAAATCTGCGCCGTCGTAGGTAACGCCGAACGCGTAGCTGAGCATGAGCCTCCCTGGGGATTGCGGCCGACTAACTAGCTGGCGAGACGATCCATTATCTCTTGAGCTTTCTGCTTCTGTTCTGCAGTTCCCTCATCGAGTACTTCGCGCAAGATGTCGGATGCTCCATCAGCATCCCCCATGTCGACATAAGCCTCGGCTAAATCCAATTTGGTAGCATTGACATCCGTATCATCGCCAGCATCGAAGTCGAATTCGTCGTCAGACCCATCTTGTGGACCGTCATTCGCGTCGTCCTGCTCCCCGGCAAGCCTGGCCAGGTCGCTCTCTACGTCGTCGTCCCCATCAAAGTCCAGGCCAAGGTCGCCGCCCAGGTCTTCTTCAGCCTTATCGCCATCCTCTGCTTCGAGCTCGGCGTCAAACTCGAGCTCGAAATCGAGCCCTGATTCGTCTGCGGCATCACTTGCCTCAGCCGGATCACCAGTTGTGCTTTCGATTTTGTCTACATCGTCGATGTCGAGCACCAGGTCGTCGAGGTCAGACCCAGCATCCGCAACGGAACCGGCGTCGTCGCCTTCAGCGGCCTGGGCTGGAGCGACCGCGCCAACCTCACTCGCCTCATTGGCGTCGGGCTCACCGGTGGCCAGCTGGGCTTCCAGGTCACGGCACGCCATCAGCACGTCTTCATCGTCGCAATTGTCGACAATATATTGCGCGTGGGAAGCAAAGTTGTCCTCGTCGTGAGACTCGGCAAACACTTCGAGCAGTTTCAGACGCACGTCCCAGCGATCTGGCTCGCTGTTCAGAACGCCGCCGAGCAAGCTTGCCGCCTGGCCGTAGCGCCCATACGCGATGTAGATCTCTGCCTCCCCGATCACGTCGCCACTTGGCGTACTCGACTGAGGCGGTTGCGATTCCTGTGGTTCCAGCTCCTCTGCGATGGCATCGTCCGCACCTGCATCTTCGGCATCCGATGCAGCGATAAACGGTTCGACGGACTGCTCAGATTCGGGCGGCGTTTCGGCCTCGAAGTCAGACTCCGCTAGCGCAGCGTCATCTTCACCTTCGTCTTCATCCTCATTATTGGAAGATGCAGCCAATTCTGCGTCGGCATCGTCCTCAAACTCATCGTCATAGTCAGCTTCGTAACGCTCAGTTTGGTCGCCTCGATTACGTCGCATGCCGACCAGGGCGCCAGCTAAAAGCAATATCAAAAGCCCAATCACACTGAACAACACTACCGGAGACATCCACCAGGGGACTTCAACCGGGTCGGGTTTGGGACTTTGATTTTGATTTTCGGCGGTAGCAGCGAGTTGCTCGCGCATTTCTTTCATCTGTTCCTGCAGATGTGCAATCTCTGCATCTTTCACTTCGAGCTGTCGATCCTTCACAGTCACCTGATTGGCCGCGATGTCTTTCTCACGGTCCAGCTGGTACGTCAGTTCGTCGACCTGGCGCGTCAGGGTGTCCTTTTCTTCAATGAGTTGATTCACCGATTGATCTGTGCCGGTCGCGGTACCGGACGCCAGCTCTCCCGTGCTCGCCACGATCCGTACCTGACCCTGAGTCTGCGGTGCGGTTTCGCTTGGAGCTGTATCGGCTTCGGTCGCATCGATCTGCGACCCTAACTGCGGACCGCTTTCTGCAATAGCTCCGGAGCGGACCTCGGGAGCGGCCGCTGGCTGAGCTGTTGCTCCACCACGCCAGTCACGTGTTTGTGATGCCACGTCGAGATTCGCATCAGCCTTAGTGATCCTCAAAGCTTCCTGCTCTGAGGGAATATCAAGGGTGTAGCCTGCCTTGATCAGATTGATGTTGTTGCGAATGAATGCGCGTGGGTTCTTGCGCTGTATCGCTAACATCTGCTGGTTTACCGACACCTGAATGGACGGCAGCGTGCGTGACGCAATCTTCCACAAGGTGTCATCTCGCGTGGTCACCACCCCATCAGACGGCGGACGTCGCACCGGCGCAGCAGCCGGGGCGGGACGAAGATCTACCTGGGTACCCGAAGTTTGAGGTGGGGTTTCTGGTTGTGGTCGTGGCGCCACTGCGACCGGACGCGACGGCTCGACAGGTTGCGTCGGCGTACTGACTACTGGTGCCACCTGTTCACTGAACGTTGGCGGATCCAACAGCACCGTAAATTCCTTCAGTAGCTTGCCCTGAGGCCACAGAACTTCCACGATGAAATTGAGATAGGGTTCGGAGATGGGCTTATTGCTGGTCACAACGACCTTTGGGTTATCCGATAGATCAACCGCGAACTTTATGTCCGTCAGGTAAAAGAAGCGTTCCACGCCAACGCGGCGAAAGTCTTCCCGTGAGGCCATTGAAACAACCACTTCGGAAGATTGGAAACTTGCGACATCCAACAGCTCGATTGAGCCTTGCAAGCGTTCGTTGAGGGCGGAATTTACTTCGATCTCGCCCAGACCCAGGGCCCAGCCTTGTGATGAGATCCCAAAACACACAACCAGCAGCGCCATCCTAAACCTTTGGCACTTGCGCGTAAGCATAGGCAAGACCCTCCGTACTTTAGCTAAATGAGATTTTTCCCTTGCAGCGAGGGAGTCGGCCGAAGTTCTAGTGTCCAAATCCGTGTGTCCGTTTCAGTTCTAAACCAGTGCAACACGTGATGTGTTGCAGATAGAGCCATGAGCTCAACATACCCGACCTGCGGTGCCGTCACCTCGCCAGGTAAGATAACCTAGATGTTAGCGCCTTAGGCGGGCACATGTACCACTTTTGCCACTTTCGACACCGGTTCAAACGAAATCGGCTGCGATGTGCAATTTAGTTGTCTGCCCAATAAGGCGTTAGCTCTCAAGCTTTGGCCGAGGCGTGACAGTCAAGTTCGATGGCTTGTTTACACTAAGCCATCACATTTAGCAAAAGTTCTGCGATTTGCACACTGTTGAGAGCCGCACCTTTGCGTACGTTATCTGAGACTACCCAGAAATCGATACCATGTGGGTGGGATATGTCCTCGCGAATGCGACCGACAAACACGCCATCTGTACCTGCCGCCTGATCCACCGCAGTCGGGTAGGTTTCGCCCCTGAACACCTCCACGCCAGGTGCATGGTCCAGCAGTTCGGTGACCTGCTCAGCGCTGATCTGCTCGGTGGTTTCAATGTGCACCGCTTCGGAGTGTCCGAAAAAGACTGGGATACGCACGCAAGTTGGATTCACGTTGATGGCATCATCTTCGAGAATTTTGCGTGTCTCCCACACCATCTTCATTTCTTCTTTGGTGTAGCCATTGTCCTGAAACTCATCGATCTGCGGGATGGCATTAAATGCTATCTGTACCGGCATCACTTTCGGTTGGATGGGCTTGGTGTTCAGCAGGTTTGCCGTCTGCCCCGCCAGCTCCTTGATGCCCCCAGCGCCGGCACCAGAAACCGCCTGGTAGGTACACACATTTATGCGCGCCACGCCCACGGCATCGTGGATCGGTTTCAGAGCCACAACCATCTGAATGGTGGAACAATTCGGGTTAGCAATGATATTGCGCTGAACGTACTCGCCGATCCGATGAGGATTGACCTCGGGCACGATGAGCGGGATGTCCTCTTCGTAGCGAAACTTCGAGGTGTTATCAATGACTACACAACCCGCTGCCGCAGCCTTGGGTGCAAATTCTGCTGATAGCTCGCCGCCCGCGGAGAACAGTCCGATTTGCGCCTGAGCGAAGTCGAACTCGTCCAGGCGCTGCACCATGACGCTTTTGCCGCGAAACTGAATGCGGCGCCCGGCGGATCGTTCGCTGGCCAGCAGATAAAGCTCCCCTACAGGAAAGTCGCGCTCCTGCAGAACATCGATCAGCGCCTCGCCGACTGCGCCGGTAGCGCCGGCAATCGCAACATTGACTGTTTGGTTTTCTCTCATTTTCTACTGTCTGACTTTCTGTTTGCTTAAAACGGGTGCTAGAGCCTGGCTAACACGCGCTCGCCCATTTCTACGGTGCCTACAAGTATGTCTTGCCCACCACTAAAAATATCCTGGGTACGGTAGCCGGCTGCCAATACGTCCGCCACAGCGTCCTCAATAGCTTGCGCCGCATCGGCCTGATCGAGACTGTAGCGGTACATCATCGCCACGGACAATATCGTCGCCAACGGGTTGGCTTTGTCCTGGCCGGCAATGTCCGGCGCAGTACCGTGGACAGGCTCGTACAGGCCTGCCCCGCTGGCGGCAAGCGAAGCGGACGGCAGCATTCCCAATGATCCGGTGAGCATGGCCGCCACGTCGGACAGTATGTCGCCGAACATGTTGCCGGTAACCAACACGTCAAATTGTTTGGGCTCGCGCACCAATTGCATGCCGGCGTTGTCCACATACATATGCGACAGCTCGACGTCGGCGTAATCCTTGCTTAATGAGTCCACTACCTCGCGCCACAATTGCGAGACTTCGAGGACATTGGCCTTATCCACGGAACACAGGCGGCCATTGCGCTTCTGCGCCAGTTCGAAACCGACCTTAGCGATGCGCTGGATCTCGTGTTCCGCGTACACCAGACTGTTAACGCCTACGCGTTCGTTGTCCCGGATTTCAATCCCGCGCGGCTCGCCGAAATAGATGCCGCCGGTAAGTTCGCGGATGATCAGAATGTCCAGATCCGCAACCAGCTCCGGCTTGAGCGAGGATGCTTGCGCCAACGGCGCGAACAGCAAAGCAGGCCGCAGGTTGGCAAACAACCCCAGGCCCTGCCGCAAACCCAGGAGCCCTTTCTCGGGGCGAGATTGCATAGGCAGATCGTCCCACTGCGGGCCGCCTACGCCACCGAGCAGGACCGCGTCGGCCGCCTGGGCAGCGTTCAGGGTCTCCTCGGGAAGTGGCGTACCACTTGCATCGATGGCGACGCCACCAACCAACCCGTGGGAAACATTGAGTGTGCATCCTGCTTTAGACGCAGCAGCATGCATCACCGCCTCGGCCGGGGTCATGACCTCGGGGCCTATGCCATCACCCGGTAGAACATAGATTTCGTAGGTAGTCACTACGCACCCCCTCGTGAGAACAGCCAGGGCTGGCTAGAACGATGGCGCTTCTCGTACGCTTCGATCAGCGCCTGCTCCGCCAGCGTCATGGAAATGTCGTCCATGCCACGCAGCATCTTGTCTTTTAGGGCAGCGTCGATTTCGAAGCCGTACACATCGCCTTCGGGTGAGGTCACCTGCTGCGAATCCAAATCAATGTTGAGCGCATAGCCGCGACCAACTCTTGAGAACAATTCTTCAATAATTTCTTCTTTTAAAACAATCGGTAATAGTCCATTTTTAAAACAGTTTCCATAAAATATATCGGCGAAACTGGGCGCGATGACCGCGCAAAAACCGAACTCCTGTAGTGCCCATACGGCATGTTCACGGCTCGAACCACAGCCAAAATTATCTCGCGCCAACAGTATGGACGTATCCTGATAGTCAGGCTTATTGAGTACAAACTCGTGATTTATCTCGCGTTCGTTGGGCGTAACGCCAATGTCGCCTTCATCCAGAAAACGCCACGCATCAAACAGATAGTCACCAAACCCGGTGCGCTTGATCGATTTCAGAAACTGTTTGGGAATGATCTGGTCCGTGTCTACGTTGACCCGGCCTAGAGGTGCAACGGTGCCTTTATGTGTAGTAAACGCTTGCATCAAACCCACTCCCTGACATCTACGAAATGTCCCGCGACGGCGGCGGCAGCCGCCATCGCAGGGCTGACCAGATGGGTGCGCCCTGCGTAACCCTGGCGACCCTCGAAATTGCGATTTGATGTCGACGCGCAGTGTTCACCGGGACCCAGTTTGTCTGGATTCATGGCGAGACACATGGAGCATCCAGCCGCGCGCCACTGCAAACCTGCATCGACGAATATCTGTGCCAGCCCTTCCTGCTCTGCCTGAGCTTTGACCAGCCCGGATCCAGGCACGACCAATGCTTGCTTAATATTGGACGCCATGGTCTTGCCCTTCACTATGGCCGCCGCTGCGCGCAGATCTTCAATGCGCGCGTTCGTACACGAGCCAATGAACACGCGGTCGAGCTTAATGTCGCGAATCGGCGTGCCAGGTTCCATGTCCATGTAGGTCAGGGCATGGCCAGCAGCTTGCGCCTGGACCGGATCAGCAAATTGCGCGGGATCGGGAATTGCCTCATTGATGGCAGCAACCTGCTCTGGCGAGGTTCCCCAGGAGACCTGCGGTGCTATCTCACCTGCATCGAAGCTGACGCTGTCGTCGAACTGCGCGTCTTCATCACTAACAAGGCTGCGCCAATAGTCCTCGGCTTGCTGCCACATAGCGCCAGAGGGTGCAAAGGGGCGACCTTTCATGTAGTCGATTGTGGTGTCATCCACCGCTACCATGCCCGCCCGGGCGCCGGCTTCTATGGACATGTTGCACATCGTCATTCGTCCTTCCATCGACAGACTGCGTATGGCACTGCCAAGGTATTCGATGGTGTGTCCGGTTGCTCCCGCCGTCCCCAGCCGGCGTATAACGGCGAGAATCAGATCTTTAGCAGATACACCCGGAGCCAAATCTCCCTCGATGCGCACCGCAAAGTTTCTGGCTTTGTTCTGCACCAGACATTGGGTCGCCATGACATGCTCGACCTCGGACGTACCCACGCCCTGGGCGAGCGCTGCGAAAGCACCGTGCGTGGATGTATGCGAATCGCCGCATACGATCGTCATACCCGGCATGGTCGCACCTTGCTCTGGGCCGACCACATGCACGATTCCCTGGCGCTGATCGAGGATATCGAACTGCTCTACGCCGAACGCTGCGCAATTACGGTCCAGGGTCACCACCTGTTCCAGTGCGACCTCATCGGTAATGCCACGCAGCCCGAGCTCGCGCTGGTCAGTTGGTACATTGTGATCAGGTGTTGCCAGATTGGCATCGACGCGCCACAAGGGACGGTTGTTCAGCGTCAATCCTTCGAACGCCTGGGGTGACGTGACTTCGTGCAACAGCTGTAGATCTATGTAGATTAAGCTGTTGCCGTCGCTGCGCTGGCCCACCAGGTGAGCATCCCACACCTTGTCGTAGAGAGTCTTGCCTGACACCTGCTTCGCTCCCGGATTGATTGCTTAGGTTAATTGGCGGCAAGTCTAGTAAGGGTTTACAAATAACGCAAATTCATTATATTTATGTTTTCGATAACCATATTTTATTATGAATTTCAGCGATCTTCGCACTTTCCTTGCGGTCACCGAGACAGAATCCTTTTCCGCCGCCGCCACGGCGCTGCACGTGACCCAACCCGCGGTAAGTAAGCGCATCCAGAGTCTCGAGAACGATCTTTCGGTGAAGCTCTTCGACCGCGTCGGCAAACGTGTTTTTCTCACCCAGGCAGGGGTTGTATTGGAGCCAGAAGCGCAACGCATGCTGGCTATGCTGTCGGACACTGAACGCCGTCTGCGCAACCTGTCAGAAAGTATCGCGGGGACGCTGCACATCGCCACGTCTCATCACATTGGATTGCACCGCCTTGCACCGGTGCTGCGCAAGTACAGCGCCCAGTATCCCGAAGTCGCTCTGAACATTTCTTTTGAGGATTCGGAGGTGGCGCACGACATGGTGCGCAACGGCAACATCGAACTAGCCGTGGTGACACTCAACCCCCAGGGCGATAGTCAGCTTCGCTATCAGCAGGTGTGGCACGACCCGCTGGCCTTTGTCGGTGCGCAAGCAAAGCCCGCTCCAATCAGCATGGGAATGCTGGCGCGGGAACCGTGTGTGCTTCCCGGAACCGGAACCTATACCGGCCGCATCGTTCTACAGCGTTTCGCGGAAGCCGGCATCACCCTCTCTCCGAGCATGTCTACCAACTACCTGGAAACCATCGGCATGCTGGTCAGCGTTGACCTCGGCTGGAGTGTCCTGCCCTTGAGCATGGTAGACGGTCTGCATATTCTGGAGGTGGAGTGCCCGGAAATGGCCCGAAATCTGGGATGCGTAACCAACCCGGGACGGGCCCTCAGCAACGCCGCCGCGGCCTTTGTGCAAGTTGTGCAATCATTTGGTGATGCGACGGGCTGAAACACCCTGCTAGCCCTAGGCGCCTACCTGCCCACGATGGCGCAGAAGATGATCCATCAGCACTAACGCCACCATAGCTTCTGCTATTGGGGTTGCACGTATACCGACACAGGGATCATGCCGACCTTTGGTTACCACCTCTACCGGATTGCCATCAAGATCCACCGAACGCCCGGGTGTAGTCAGGCTGCTGGTGGGCTTTAATGAAATCTTTGCGACCACATCCTGACCGGAGGAAATGCCTCCGAGTACGCCGCCAGCGTGGTTGCTCAGAAATCCGTCAGGCGTCATTTCGTCCCGGTGCTGGGTACCGCGTTGCGCCACAACGTCCACACCATCTCCGATCTGTACGGCCTTAACCGCATTTATACTCATCAACGCTCCCGCGAGATCGGCGTCCAGCTTGTCGAATACCGGCTCACCCAGGCCCACCGGCACACCAGAAGCGCGCACCGTAACTTCCGCGCCGATGGAATCACCTTCCTTGCGCAAAGTGTCGATAAGATTAGAAATGACGTCGACCTGATCCACGTCCGGGCAAAAGAAGGGGTTCTGCTCGATCTGAGTCTTGTCCCGGCACGAAATTTCAATGTCTCCCACTGCAGAAAGATAGCCGAAGATCTCTACCCCACTATGCTGTGCCAGGTACTTTTTGGCGATCGCACCCGCGGCAACGCGCATTGCGGTCTCACGGGCCGAGGCGCGCCCACCGCCTCGGTAGTCGCGGATTCCATACTTGTGCTGGTAGGTAAAATCAGCGTGAGCCGGTCGGAACACGTTCTTTATATCCGTGTAATCCTTACTCTTCTGATCTTCGTTCTCGATGTGCAACGCTATTGGCGTGCCCGTGGTTCTACCCTCGAAAACGCCCGACAATATACGCACGCGATCCGCTTCTTTGCGCTGGGTGGTGTATTTGGACTGCCCGGGGCGGCGGCGATCAAGATCAGGTTGTATATCAGCTTCACTCAACGCCAGACCTGGAGGACACCCATCGACAATCGCACCCAGCGCTATACCGTGGCTTTCGCCAAACGTGGTGACCTTAAAGAGCTGTCCTGTGCTGTTTCCAGGCATGTCATGCCATTCGTTGAATCAAGAGCGGGGCGCAGTATGAGAAGTAAGCGCCGTCGCTTCAAGTACAAATACCCCCTCCCCGCCGAGAGGCAGATCAGGCCAGATAAGTGGCAACACCGGGTGACGGCGAATCAGATGGCGCGCGCTTGCACCTACTTCGCCGATGAACAAACCGTCGCTGGACAACAGCGTGCCGAGCTGGGCGAGCACCGCTTCGATCACATCGAGACCTTGCTCGCCCGCTGCCAGGCCGTGTACCGGTTCGGCGGCGAATTCCGCGGGCAATGACTGCATGTCTGCAGCATCCACATATGGCGGATTGCACAGCACCAGGTCAAACGACTCTGGTAGCGCCAGAGGTCCTGTCACGTCCGCGCGCACAATGTCCACGCGTTGCGCGAGTTCATATTGTGCGATGTTTTCTTCGGCCAGCTGTATAGCAGCTGGATCGATATCGACCAGCGTAACGTGAGCATCAGGGAAAATGTGCGCGGCCAATATGCCGAGACAGCCACTGCCGGTACACAGGTCCAACACGCGGCCAACGCGATCCGGCAGCCAGGCGCTAAGCCTATCCTGCAGCAGGTAGCCGATGGGCGATCGCGGTACGACCACGCCTGGCCTGACGTTGAATTGCAAACCCATGTAATGGCATGTGCCGAGCAAGTAAGCCAGCGGCTGGCGGTCAGTTACGCGTAGTGCGGCAAGATCCAGACAACGGCTGACATGCTCTGCTGATACCTGGGTTTGTAGCGAAGACCGGTCATCCGCACAGCCGGTCACCGATACTACTAAGGCGACCGCCTCATCCCATGGGTTGTCGGTCCCATGGCCAAAGGTGAGCCCGCCCGCTTCAAACTGCTCACATACCGCCTCGATTAGTTTTGCGACGGTAGGCATGGTTTGAGCACTAATCGCTGGCTAGAAGCTCAAGCAGCAATCGGTTCAAGCGCTCGACGTAGGCAGCAGGATCCGTCAGGGATCCCCCTTCCGCCAGACTCGCCTGATCGAACAGAACCCCTACCAGCTCCGCAAAACGGTCTTCGTCGGCTTCCTGGTCCAAACGCATCAACAACGGGTGATCTGGATTGAATTCGAATATAGGCTTGCTGTCTGGCATGGCCTGACCGCTGGCTTCCATGATGCGCCGCATCTGCACACCCATGGCATGCTCTGCCAGCACCAGGCAAGCGGGTGATTGCGTAAGCCGCTTGGACGGACGCACCTTGTCTACTTGGTCTTCCAACACCGATGAGATGCGCTCGGTCAGCGGATGGTCGGCATCCGCCTCCTCACTGACGTCATCGTCTTTATCGGCATCATCGTCGCTCTTAGCTTCGCCAGGCAGCGTGACGTCGCCGCGCATCACATCGACGAAGCTCACCCCTGCGTACTCGGTGAGCATGCTCATCAACCATTCGTCGATGCGATCGAACATCAACAGTACTTCTACGTCCCGGTCCGCGAACACCTCGAGGTGTGGGCTGCGCTTGGCCGTCTCATAGGTCTCGGAGCAGATGTAATAGATGGCGTCCTGATCGTCGACTTTGCGTTCGAGGTAGTCGTCTAGGCTCACAGACTTGACCGCGCCATCGCTCTTCGTGGTGGCGAATCGCAACAGCTTTGCCAGTGCCTCGCGATTGGCAAAGTCCTCGCCGGCGCCTTCCTTCAACACCTCACCAAATTCATCCCAGAAGCTCTGATAGTCCTCTGGCTTCTTCTTGGCCATGGTATCGAGCATGGTCAATACGCGCTTGGTCAGAGCGTTGCGGATCGAGGTAACCCGATCGTCATCCTGCAGAATCTCGCGAGACACATTGAGCGGTAGATCGTTGGAATCCAACACGCCTTTGATGAAGCGCAGGTACAGCGGTAGAAACGCTTCGGCGTCATCCATGATGAACACCCGTTGCACGTACAACTTCAAGCCGCGCGGCACGTCGCGGTTGTACATGTCGAAAGGGGCGCGCTTGGGCACATACAAAAGGCTGGTGTATTCGAGCTTGCCTTCGACCCGGTTATGGCTCCAGCTCAGCGGATCTTCAAAGTCGTGAGATACGTGCTTATAGAATTCCTGGTACTCACTGTCTTCCAACTCACTGCGCGACCTCGTCCACATCGCCTGCGCGGAATTGACCTCCTCGAATTCGACCGCGCTCTCGGCGGCCTCGTCATCACCTTCGCTTTCGTCGCCCGCTTCGCCGTCGAGCACCTGCTTGATCATGCGCACGGGCACACCGATATGGTCCGAATACTTGCGTACAATGCTGCGCAGGCGATAGTCGTCGGCAAAGTCCAACGCATCGTCCTGAAGGTGCAGAATCACCTGTGTTCCGCGCGCCACATCATCTAGATCTTCGATTTCATAGGCATCCTCGCCCGCCGATTGCCAACGCACGCCATGCTCGACCCCAGCGCCACGGGTGCGCACCTCTACCTGGTCTGCAACCATGAACGCGGAATAGAATCCAACGCCAAACTGACCGATCAGTTGCGCGTCCTGGGCCTGATCTCCGGTGAGATTGGCGAGGAATTCAGCAGTACCGGATTTGGCGATCGTGCCCAGATTGTCGATGACTTCATCGCGCGTCATACCGATACCGTTGTCGGCGATGGTCAGGGTCTTGGCCTCTTTGTCGAAAGTGATGTCTATACGGTAATCTGGATCTCCCTCCAGCAATTCCGGCGCTTCAATTGCTTTGAAGCGTAGCTTGTCGATGGCGTCAGACGCATTTGAGATAAGCTCGCGCAAGAATATTTCCCGGTTGGAATACAGGGAATGGATCATCAGCTTCAGAAGCTGTTTCGCTTCCGTCTGAAAGTTGTGGGTTTCGACACTGCTGTCGGCGGTTGTTTCGCTCATATCTTGTTGGGTTGCCCGGTGACTGTATGTTTAATGAGAATTGGTTGGGGCGTATCCGCAGATTTCAAGGCTGCTAGTCCCAGCCCGTGATGTCGGCCAGGGCGTCCCCGATTTCAGCGAGGCTGCGTACGGTTCGTACGCCGGCGTCCTCTAACGCAGCGAATTTCTCATCGGCGGTGCCTTTGCCGCCGGCAATGATCGCGCCAGCGTGCCCCATGCGCTTACCTGGCGGTGCGGTTACCCCGGCAATGTAGGCGACCACGGGCTTGGTCACGTTGGCCTTGATGAATGCTGCAGCTTCTTCTTCTGCGGTACCGCCGATCTCGCCTACCATGACTATGGCTTCGGTTTCCGGGTCTTCCTGGAACAGGCCGAGGATGTCAATGAAGTGGCTGCCGGGAATCGGATCACCGCCGATGCCGACGCAGGAGCTCTGCCCGAAACCGCGATCCGTAGTTTGCTTGACTGCCTCATAAGTGAGCGTGCCTGAGCGCGAGACTATGCCGACCTTGCCGGGCAGATGTATGTCGCCTGGCATGATTCCGATCTTGCAGGCGCCAGGGGTGATGACGCCTGGACAGTTCGGTCCGACCATGCGTGCGCCACTGACATCCAGACGCGCCTTTACGCTCAGCATGTCCAGGGTCGGTATGCCTTCGGATATACAGACAATGAGCTCGATACCCGCGTTAAGTGCTTCGAGAATCGAATCTTTACAGAATCCTGCCGGGACGTAGATCACGGAAGCGGTTGCACCGGTAGCAGCAACCGCATCAGCCACCGTATTGAATACCGGAAGCCCGAGATGCTCACTACCGCCCTTACCTGGCGTGACGCCACCCACGAGTTGTGTGCCATAAGCCAATGACTGTTCCGAGTGCAACGTGCCCTGAGAACCAGTGAAGCCCTGACAGATTACCTTGGTATCTTTGTTGACGAGAATACTCATGCTTGCCCTCCCGCCGCAGCCACGGCCTTTTCGACAGCGTCGACCAGAGATTCGCCCGGGATGATGTTGAGACCGCTTTCGGCCAACGTAGCGCGTCCCTGTGCGGAACTGTTCCCTTCAAAGCGCACGACCACGGGAACTTCGACACCCACTTCTTCGACCGCGCCAATAATGCCTTCGGCAATGATCGCGCAACTCACGATGCCACCGAAGATGTTGATCAGCACCGCCTTGACCGCCTCATCCGAGAGGATGATTTTGAATGCCTCGGCAACTGCTTCCTTGGTGGCTCCACCTCCAACGTCGAGGAAGTTTGCCGGATTACCGCCATGCAATTTCACGAGATCCATGGTTCCCATGGCAAGCCCTGCGCCATTGACCATGCAACCAATGCTGCCGTCCAACGCAACATAGTTGAGGCTGAATTCCGCGGCCTGGGCCTCACGCTCATCCTCTTGACTCGGATCATTCATCTCAGCAAGCCGGGGCTGGCGATATAGCGCATTGCTGTCGATGTTCACTTTGGCGTCCAGACAGTGGATATTGCCTGCGTCTGTGATCACTAACGGATTGACTTCCAGCAGTGAACAATCGAGTTCGTGAAACAACTTAGACAACCCCATGAACAGGTCGGCGAACTGGCGAATCTGTGGGCCGCTCAAGCCTAATCTGAACGCCAGGTCGCGACCCTGATAGGGTTGCGCACCTACAAATGGATCGATCACTGCGCGGAGTATCTTGTCCGGCGTTTCTTCGGCGACTTTCTCGATCTCGACGCCACCCTCGGTAGACGCCATGAACACCACCCGTCGGGAACCCCGATCGACTACTGCGCCGAGGTAAAGCTCGCGGTCGATGTCGGTACAACTCTCCACGTAGATTTTGCTCACGGGCTGGCCGTTCTCGTCGGTCTGAAAGGTGACCAGGTTCTTACCGACCCAGGTCTCTGCGAAGGCCCTGACTTCGTCCAGTGAATCCACCAACTTGACGCCACCAGCCTTGCCGCGGCCACCGGCGTGCACCTGTACTTTTACGACCCAGCGGTCGCCGCCAATTTTTTCTGCCGCTGCAACCGCTTCATCTGCGGTGTCCACCGCATATCCCTGGGATACGGGCAAACCGTACTCGGCAAATAGCCCCTTGGCCTGGTACTCATGTAAATTCACTTGGTGTCCCCTCCTCAGATGGAACGTCGATTAGCGTCTCGAGTTTGTTTTTGGTATCGCGGCCCGCGCCCCGAAGATTATTTTTTCTTGCGATTCATCATGTGGATGGCGTGACCCGCCACGCCAAGGGCTGCTTCGTGCATGGCCTCGGACAACGTCGGGTGTGCAAACATGATTAGACCCAGGTCTTCAGCGCTGGCATCAAATTCCATGGCAATCACGGCCTGGGCAACCAGCTCAGATGCCTGGGGACCCAGCACGTGCACTCCTAGAATACGATCTGTGTCAGCGTCGGCGATCACCTTCACCATGCCCTGGGTGTCGTTGGCCGCCAACGCCCGCCCGCTCGCGGCGAACGGGAACGTCCCGACATTATAACGGTCACCATCGGCTTTCAGTTGCTGTTCAGTCTTACCCACCCAGGCGATTTCCGGGTGCGTATAGATAACGTTGGGAATCGTGTCGTAATTCACCAGGGGCTTCAGACCAGCGATGCGCTCAGCAACCATGACCCCTTCTTCGGTGCCTTTATGCGCAAGCATAGGTCCCCTTACGACATCGCCCACCGCATAGATATTTGGCGCATCAGTCTGGCACAAGTCGTTCACGTACAGGAACCCGCGTTCGTCCAGATTGACCCCGCAATCCGGCGACAACAATCCTTCGGTATAAGGACGGCGCCCCACCGCAACGATGAGTTTATCGACGTTCAGCGTGTGGTCGCCCTGTTCATCCTGATAGCTCACAACCACTTCATTTCCGCTTACTTCAGCGCCGGTCACCCGCGTGCCCAGGCGTATGTCCAGACCCTGTCCAGACAGCAGCTTTTTGGCGTCGCGAGCGATCCGCTCATCGGTCATCGGCAGGAATTCCTGCAACGCCTCCAACACCACGACTTCGGCGCCCAGGCGCTTCCATACGCTACCAAGCTCGAGACCAATTACGCCGGCGCCGATGACGCCCAACCGTGGCGGCACGCTGTCAAACTCGAGGGCACCGGCTGAGTCGACGATGCGATCTGCGGTTAACGGCGCCGGCGGTATCTCAACCGGAACGGAGCCGGGCGCCAGAATGACGTGCTCGGCCTGCAATACGGATTCCTCGCCATCGTGCGAGGTGAATGCCACCTGGCGGTTCGCCAACAGTTTGCCAGTGCCGTACAGAGGGGTGACACCATTACCTTTAAACAGACCGCTGATGCCATTTGTGAGGCCCTGCACAACCTCGTCCTTGCGCGCGATCATTTGCGGCACATCTATAGAAAGCCCCTGTGCTTGAATTCCAATTTCTGCGAAATGCTCACTGGCTTCGACAAATTTGTGCGACGCGTCGAGTAGCGCCTTGGACGGTATGCACCCCCAATTCAGGCACGTACCACCCAGCACCGGACCGCCATCCTTGCCCTTACTCTTTTCGATGCATGCGGTTTTCAAACCAAGCTGCGCGCACCTTATTGCCGCCCCATAGCCCGCAGGTCCTGCCCCGATCACGACCACGTCGTAATTATCGCTCATAGTTATAGTTCCAGTAAGATTCTTGCCGGGTCTTCGATCATGCCCTTGATCGCAACCAGAAATTGTACAGCTTCTCGCCCATCAATGAGACGATGATCGTAAGACAGCGCCAGATACATCATCGGCTTGACCACGATTTCCCCATCCACCGCCACCGGACGGTCCTGAATCTTGTGCATTCCGAGGACACCGGTTTGCGGGGCATTCAATATTGGCGTAGACATCAGAGATCCGAAGATTCCGCCGTTTGAGATGGTAAAGGTGCCGCCAGCCATGTCTTCCAATGCCAGTTTGCCGGAACGCGCTTTCTCGCCATAGGCATTAATCTGATCTTCAATCTGCGCCAGACTCAGAGCATCTGCTTCACGCACGACGGGCACCACCAGGCCGCGATCCGTCGACACCGCGACGCCAACGTCGTAAAAACCGTGGTACACAATGTCGTTGCCGTCGATTGACGCGTTAACGGACGGAAATCGCTTCAACGCCTCGACGGTGGCGCGTACGAAGAACGACATGAAGCCCAGGCGCGTGCCGTTGTGGGCTGATTGAAATTCGTCCTGGTACTGTTTGCGCAATGCGATCACCGGAGCCATATCGGCTTCGTTGAACGTCGTCAGCATGGCAGCATTGTGCTGTGCCTCTACCAGCCGTCGGGCTATGCTTGCCCGCAAGCGTGTCATGGGAACCCGACGTTCCACACGTTCTCCAGACGTCAGCGCTTGGGCGCTGTCATCGTCCAAGCCTGCCACCGATGGTGCCGCAGGTGCAGTCTGTTGAGGCAGTTCCTGTGCTGGCATGATCGCGATGGCTTTGGCCACGTCCTCCTTGGTGACGCGCCCATCACGACCGGTACCCCGCACGGCAGCGATGTCGAAACTCGCTTCGGCTGCAAGCTTGCGCGCTGCCGGACTCGCGACGGCATCGATTGTGCTGAATTCGGGTGTAGCTTGAGCCTCATCCGGAAGGTCCAAAGGCGCTTCAAGGCCGGCCCTTTCCCCTGCTTCGAAACGCGCGATAACTTCTTCAGACTCTACGATGTCGCCTTCAGGCTTCAGAATCTCCGTTAAAGCGCCATGGTCGGGTGCGACGACCTCGATCACGACCTTGTCGGTTTCGATGTCCGCTAGCAAATCGTCGCGGCGCACCCTCTCACCTGGCTGCCTGTGCCACTGCGCAACAGTACCCTCGGTAATGGATTCGGGAAATGTCGGCGCCTTAATATCCATGAAGCCCTCTATAGCTAACCATACAATGCATCTTGTACCAGCTGTGCCTGTTGCTCATTGTGAATACTCGCATACCCCACTGCTGGCGCGGCGTAAGCTTCCCGACCCGCATAAGCCAGATACAAACCGTCGTCCAACGCAAGTATGACCTGCCGCAGGCGGTGCTGCATGGCGTACCACGCACCTTGATTCATCGGTTCTTCCTGGCACCAGACGACATCCGTCAAGCGCCTGTAGGGCTTAAGCTTGTCGGCAAATTCCTGCTCAGGAAACGGATAAAGCTGCTCCAGCCGCATGATGGCGACGTTGGTCGCGCCGGCATCACGCCGGGCTTGCAGTAAATCGTAGTAAACCTTGCCGCTGCAGATAACCAACCGCTCCACTGCCTGTGGATCCAGCTCGTCTACTTCGCCAATCACATTGCGGAAATGTCCATCGCAGATAGCGTCGAGGGTCGACACCGCGAGCTTATGGCGCAACAGGCTCTTGGGGGTGAGTGCGATCAACGGGATGCGCGCGGGCCGCAACGCCTGGCGGCGCAACATGTGAAATACCTGGGCCGGCGTGGATGGCACGCACACCTGCATGTTGTGCTCCGCACAGAGCTGCAGAAAGCGTTCCAGACGCGCGGACGAGTGTTCAGGTCCGGCGCCTTCAAAGCCATGAGGTAACAGCATGGTGAGGCCGCACAGCCGTTGCCACTTCGTTTCGCCGGAGCTGATGAACTGGTCAATTACTACCTGAGCGCCATTAGCAAAATCCCCGAATTGAGCCTCCCAGATCACCATCGTATCCGGCGCCGTGGTGGCATATCCGTATTCAAAAGCCAACACAGCTTCTTCGGACAACAGGGAATCGTACAGATCAAACGTTACGTCTTCGCGTAGTAGGTTCAGCGGAATAATGCGCTTACCGGTTTTCTGATTGTGATGAGCCGCATGGCGATGGGAAAAGGTGCCCACGCCCACGTCCTGGCCAGTAAGACGTAAGGATATGCCGTCTTCCACCAACGTCGCATACGCCATGACCTCTGCAAATCCCCAGTTGACCGGCATGGCGCCTGCCGCCATGCGGTGTCTGTCCTCGAGAATCATCTGTACCTGGCGATGCAGGGTGAACCCTTCAGGCAGTTTGCCCAGCCGATCGGCCAGGGCCCGGAAGCGGGCTCGATCAACTCCAGTCTCGGCTGGTGTTTCCCAATCGTGGCCCAGGTAGGGGCTCCAGTCCACGAACAACTCGGAATCCGGTTCGTGCACGATGCTCAAGGCGACGTTTCCCCCGGACTCCAGGCTCTCGCGATTGCCATCGGCCATGACGTCCGCATCGACCTGAGTAACCACTCCCTCTGCCACAAGCCGCTCTGTATAGATCGTGTGTGTGGTGGGATGCGAGCGCACGCGTTGATACATATGAGGCTGCGTTTTCATGGGTTCTTCGGACTCATTGTGACCACGGCGCCGATAACACACCAGATCGAGCACCACGTCCTTGCGGAACTGCATGCGATAGTCCGCCGCCAACTGGGTGGCAAACACCACGGCTTCCGGGTCGTCACCATTTACGTGCAATATTGGCGCTTGCACCATCTTGGCCACTTCCGAGCAATACTCGGTGGAGCGCGCATCGATCTGGCGATGGGTGGTGAATCCAATCTGATTGTTGATGATGATGTGCACCGTGCCGCCGGTACGGAACCCTCTTGTCTGAGACATCTGAAATGTCTCCATGACCACACCCTGCCCCGCAAAGGCAGCGTCGCCGTGAATGATGATCGGGGAGACCAGGTCGCCGACATAGTCGCGGCGCCGATCCTGGCGCGCGCGCACCGAGCCTTCGATCACCGGTCCGGCAATCTCCAGGTGCGAGGGATTGAAAGCCAACGCCAGATGCATTTCACCGCCAGGCGTCATCACGTTGGAGGAGAAGCCTTGGTGATATTTCACATCGCCACTACCAGCGCTGATCTGCACACGGCCGTCGAACTCATCGAACAGTTCCGCGGGGTTCTTGCCCAACACGTTTACCAATACGTTCAGCCTGCCGCGGTGCGCCATGGCGATGACGCCTTCGATGACGCCGTGCGACCCCAGCCGCTGCAGCAACTCGTGCAGCATTGGAATCAGGCTTTCCCCACCTTCCAGACCAAAGCGCTTGGTTCCCGGATATCGGCGATGCAGGTACTTTTCAAGACCTTCCGCAGCCGTGAGGCGCTCCAGAATGGACTGTTTCTGCGCGGCGCTGAAGCGCGGGCGTCCGCGTGCGGTCTCCAAACGCTGTTGTACCCACAATTGTTCCGAGGCATCGACAATGTGCATGTACTCAGCGCCGATCGAACCACAGTACGTTTGCTCCAGCGCGCCGACGAGGTCACGCAACTTGGCAGAGCCGTCGCCATAGTGGAACGTACCGGTCTGAAAAGTCTCGTCGAGATCCGCCGGAGTCAGGTGGTGATAAGCGAGATCGAGCACCGGTGTGTTTTCGCGCGCCATCATCCCTAACGGGTCAAGGTTGGCGCGCTTGTGTCCGCGGTGACGGTACGCCGAAACCAGGTCCTGCACGCGCATCTGCTTGGCTTCGTGTTCCGACGAGATACTGGTGGCTACTTTTTCCGGCTTCGCTTTAAGACGATTACGGCCGAGACGCTCGAAGTGATTGACCACATCAGAGCGCGGTGTGTCTGGACCAATTACACCCTCAACCGTGGGCAATTGCTCAAAATAGCTACGCCATTTGGTAGGAACCGCAGTTGGATCATCGAGAAACGACTCGTACAGAGTCTCTAGATAGGCCGCGTTCTGACCACCCAGGTGGGAGCTGCGCAACATGCGCTGCATATATGATTCGCTCACTTTACGGTCTCCAGGCGCAGGTGCAGGAAGTTAGGTCCCCTGCTGCATCAGCATCGTGCGAATCTTGCCAATCGCGCGTGTCGGATTTAACCCTTTGGGGCATACACTTACGCAATTCATAATGCCACGGCAGCGAAACACGCTGAACGGGTCGTCCAGGTTTGCCAGGCGCTCGGCAGTAGCGGTGTCGCGGGAATCCGCAAGAAATCGGTACGCTTGTAGCAAGCCCGCAGGGCCAATGAACTTGTCCGGATTCCACCAGAACGAAGGACAAGCGGTAGAACAGCAAGCGCACAATATGCACTCGTACAAGCCGTCCAATTCCTCTCGGTCCTCCGGCGACTGCAAACGCTCCTGAGCCGGTGGCGGCGATTCGTTGATGAGAAACGGTTGGATCTTCTCGTACTGCCGATAGAACTGGGTCATATCCACAACCAGGTCGCGTACGACCGGGAGCCCGGGCAGTGGTCTTAAGATCAACTTACCGCGCTTAGCGACGTCGGTCACCGGCGTCATGCAGGCAAGGCCATTCTTGCCGTTCATGTTCATGCCGTCGGAGCCACACACACCCTCTCGGCAGGACCGCCGATAGCTCAACGTCGGATCCTCTGCTTTCAGCAATTCCAGCACGTCGAGCACCATCAGGTCTTTGCCAGCGGGCAAATCCAGCTGCATGTCGCGCATGCTCGGCACTTCGTCGACGTCGGGGTTGTAGCGATAAATACTTACTTGCATGGTCTTGTTTTCCTAATACACCCGTTCCTGGGGCTCAAACGTTGGTACCGTCTGGGGCGCAAAATTCACCGCCCTTTTGGTTAGCCGCTTGTCCTGAGGAAAAAACAGCGAGTGACACAACCAGTTGTCGTCGTCACGCTCCTGGTAGTCATCCCGCGCGTGGGCGCCCCGACTTTCCCTGCGTGCCTCAGCGGCAATGGCAGTGGCCTCGGCAACCTCGAGCAAATTATCCAATTCCAGAGCTTCCAGGCGCGCGGTGTTGAACACTTGCGATTTGTCGGGAAGGTGAGCATTGCCAATTCGCTGGCGCAAATCACGCAACGTCTCGATGCCGCTCTGCATATGCGCTTCGGTGCGAAACACACCAAAGCTGTTCTGCATGACCGTCTGCAGTTCCTTTTTCAGATCCGCAACAGATTCGCCGCCGGAAGACTCGTTCCAACGGTTCAGCCTCGCCATGGAAGACTCCAGGTCCGACTCGCTGGCCTCGCGGTAAGACACGCCCTGGCGCATCACTTCTTCGATGTGCATACCCGCCGCTCGCCCGAAGACGATGAGGTCGAGAAGAGAATTGCCTCCCAGTCGGTTTGCGCCATGCACAGAGACGCAAGCCGCCTCGCCCGCAGCATAAAGCCCCGCAACCGGCACGTCTTCGCCGGTACCGTTTTGTGTGAGGGCCTGACCACTGACTTGCGTTGGTACCCCACCCATCATGTAGTGGCAGGTAGGCACGACCGGTATCGGCGTGGTAACCGGATCGACGTGGGCAAACGTCCTGGACAATTCCAGAATTCCCGGCAAGCGACTGTTGAGCACTTCCTCGCCCAGATGGTCCAGTTTAAGAAAAACGTGGTCCGCATCAGGCCCGCAGCCACGCCCTTCGAGCATCTCTATGACCATGGAGCGCGCTACGACATCACGCCCGGCAAGGTCCTTGGCGGTTGGAGCGTAGCGCTCCATGAAGCGCTCACCGTCTTTGTTGATCAGATAACCACCTTCTCCACGGCAACCTTCGGTCACCAGCACACCGGCACCGTGAATTCCAGTGGGATGGAACTGCCACATCTCCATGTCTTGTAGGGGCAAACCCGCACGCAATGCCATCCCCGACCCATCGCCGGTGCACATCAACGCGTTGGTGGTAGATGCGTAGATCCGCCCAGCGCCGCCGGTAGCCAGCACCGTAGCTCTAGATTGCACATACACTGTTTCACCAGTCTCCATACAGATCGCGATCACACCAGTGACCACGCCGTCCTGGTTCATGACCAGATCTACTGCAAACCACTCGTTCAAAAACGTTGTGTTTGCCTTCATGTTTCCCTGATAAAGCGCGTGCAATAACGCATGACCAGTTCGATCAGCTGCGGCGCAGGTACGTGCGGCCTGGCCGCCACGCCCAAAATCTTTCGATTGGCCGCCAAACGGGCGCTGATAAATGCGACCGGATTCGGTGCGGGAAAACGGCAGACCCATGTGCTCCATTTCAAACACTGCCTGGGGCCCCTCGGAACACATGTATTCTATTGCGTCCTGGTCGCCGATGTAGTCGGAACCTTTAACGGTGTCATACATATGCCAACGCCAGTCGTCATCGGGGTCATCGCTTGCGATGGCACAGGTAATTCCGCCTTGAGCCGATACGGTATGGGACCTCGTTGGGAAGACTTTAGAGATCACCGCGGTTTTAAGACCTGATTGCGCTAGTTGTAGCGCGGCCCGCATCCCGGCTCCCCCACCACCAACAATGACGCCGTCGAATTCCATTTTTCTTAAAGTTGTCATAGTTCCAATTACCTAAAGCGTCAGGGCGGCTAGATCTGCCAGATAAGTTGCAGCGACCAGACCAGATACACGAAGATGGCCAGTAGACACACCAACTGATAGGCGAACCTGATCGTGGTGGCGGCGCCGCCTATGTGCGCTGGGCGTAAGTAGTCGGTACCGATAGTCCACATCCCGATCCAGGCGTGAGCGGCAATCGACAGGGTCGCAAGTGTGCTGAATACCTGCATGGGCATGGACCAGAAGTAATCCGCCAGTGCCTGGTACGTGACGGGCACAGACAGAAAGAAGCCCAACACACAGAACGTATAGGCTCCCAATACAACCGCCGTAATCCTCTGCACCACGAAGTCTGCCAGACCGCTACGAGTCAGGCTCAAAACTTGAGTTACCATAACAAGACTCCCAATACACCGGTAATCGCCACCGTGGCGACGGCCACCACCACCGCTCCTATCTGGGAAGCCTCCAGCGAATCACCCATGTGAAAATCCAACAACAGGTGTTTGATGCCGGCAACGATGTGATACACCAGCGCCAGCAACAGTCCGAATACAATGAATCGCGCCAGGGGTTGTGTCATGAGCGCGGCTGCCTCAGCAAACCCCTGGGCCGAGCTCAGTGCGAGGTCCAGTGCGTAGAGGCAAAAAGCGACGCCGACAAACAACACCACGCCGGTTATCCGGTGGGTGATCGACGCGATCGCCGCAATCGGCCACGACATCTTGAACAGGTTTAGGTTGACAGGGCGTTCCGTCTTCATCGTCTAGTTTTCCAAGTTAAGTCCGCGAGCGAGCTGCAGGCCGATTGTAGGATGCGGGTTGCGGTACAGGCGATACAATTCTAGATAGGTTGGCCTGCAAAGCCAAGTTCAGCCGTGGCAATTGCCTGCTAGGGTTGATAGCATCGCGCCAGCCAAGAATGGACGCCTTCGCATGACCCGAAATCTCCTGGGATTTTACTGGGCCCGGAACCTCTTTATCTGTTGTTCAATGCTCATCGCGCTGCCCGCTACCGTCGCCGCTCAAACGGCGTCAGCACCCGTGCGGCTCGCACCTATACTGGTGGAAGCGGACCACTTCGAGGTAGATCTCGCGGCTGAAAGGGCTATCTGGCGCGGCAGTGTTACGGCAAAACAAGGGCAGTCCACATTCCGTGCCGGATCTTTAACCATGCACATGGACCAACTGCAACGAGGTCCAGGACCCCAGCAGACGGCAGACGATACGGCCGCAAACATCAACGGCTACGAAATGAGCGCCGAGAAGCTCACCTATGACCTCGGCGCCGGTCGCATTATCGGCCACGGTAACTGCGAGCTTCGGCGGGGTGAAGAAACGATTCGCGCTGATCGCATTGTGTATCAAGTCGCCGAGCAGACCGCCGTTGCCACTCCGCGCGCAGACGGCCGCGTGCAGGTTCAATTTCTGAGCGATCCGGACAAGCCACTGTTCCCGGGTTCGCTGGCGTCGTCCGCCGCAGCGGATTGAGCACCTCATGTGCTCAGATTGCACCCCTTGAGCAATGCCGAGTTAAATTTGACAGGTTCCGCTAACGTTTAATACGCTCCATATCCCGTTGCGCAAAATACGCGAACAGAGCTGATGCTCCCGCGACGGCGAATAACAACAGCATGCGAATGCATAAATTAGACAGTTGGGACTATCCGGTGGGCGGGGGCTCGCTGCTAACATCTGGGAGGATACATGGCTAACGAAGCCAAGAAGACAGCTACGCTTGCAATCGAAGGAGCTGCCGATTCCATCGAGCTGCCCATCTATGAAGGCGCGGAAGGTCCAGACGTCATCGACGTCGGCAAGCTGACCTCACAAGGTTATTTCACATACGACCCAGGATTTGTGTCGACCGCATCGTGTGACTCGGAGATCACCTATATAGACGGGGATCAGGGCATTCTGCTGCACCGAGGCTATCCCATTGAGCAGCTGGCGGAAAAGTCCGACTATCTCGAACTTTGCTATTTGCTGCTCAACAACGAGCTACCCAACGCCGCGCAGCGTGACGAGTTCGTAGACACCATCAAGAACCACACAATGGTGCACGAGCAGCTCCGTCAATTCTTCCAGGGATTCAGGCGCGACGCTCATCCGATGGCCATCATGTGTGGCGTAACCGGCGCCCTGTCAGCGTTCTATCACGACTCGCTCGACATCGACAACCCAGATCACCGGCGCATCACGGCACACCGGTTAATTGCCAAAATGCCCACCCTGGCGGCAATGAGTTACAAGTATTCGCTTGGGCAACCTTTCATCTACCCGCGCAACGACCTCAACTACGCGGAAAACTTTTTGCACATGATGTTTGCCACGCCATGCTCGGAATACGTCGTAAGCCCCACCATCTCGCGAGCGATGGACCGTATATTCCTGCTCCACGCAGACCACGAGCAGAACGCATCCACCTCTACCGTGCGCATGGCGGGCTCCACCGGGGCCAATCCGTTCGCATGCATCGCTGCTGGGATAGCGGCACTTTGGGGCCCTGCTCACGGTGGCGCCAACGAAGCTGTGCTCAACATGCTCAATGAGATTGGCAGCGTCGACAATATCGATAAGTACATCGCTAAAGCGAAGGACCCCGACGACCCATTCCGCATCATGGGCTTCGGCCACCGCGTGTACAAGAACTACGATCCGCGCGCAACCGTAATGCAGCAGACCTGTCACGAAGTTCTGGGCGAGCTCGGCGTGGAGGATGACCCTGTTCTCAAGATGGCCCAAGCGCTGGAAAAAATCGCCCTAGAAGACGAATACTTCGTCAGCCGTCGCCTCTACCCCAACGTGGACTTCTACTCAGGCATCATTCTGAAAGCCATCGGTATACCGGTAGAAATGTTCACCGTTATCTTTGCCACCGGTCGTACGCCGGGGTGGATTGCGCACTGGAACGAAATGATCAGCGGACCGTACAAGATTGGCCGTCCGCGACAACTGTACAAAGGCGCCTCCCAGCGCGACTACAGCGACATCAGCAAGCGCTAGCGACCACCTAGGTGCCGGTAAGCCGGCGCAGCAGGCTTGAGGTGTCCCAGCGGCCACCTCCCATGGCTTGCACGTCAGCGTAGAACTGGTCCACCAGTGCGGTCAGGGGCAGCCGTGCGCCCAGGGCGTCGCCGGTGCGCAAGGCGATGCCCAGATCCTTGCGCATCCAATTCACCGCGAAACCAAATTCAAACTCGTCTTGGGCCATGGTCGAAGCGCGGTTTTCCATCTGCCAGGATTGCGCCGCTCCCTGAGCGATCACGTCGACCACCTGGTCCACGTCCAGGTCGGCATGCTGGGCGAAGTGCACTGCCTCGGCGAGCCCTTGCAGAACCCCTGCAATGCAAATCTGATTTACCATTTTGGTTAACTGGCCAGCGCCGGCGGGACCGAGCAGTGCGAATTTTTTGGCGTAGGCGTCGAAAAACGCCGCGGCGCGCTCGAAGTCGCTCTGGCGTCCACCGACCATGACCGTCAGGGCACCGTTCTCAGCTCCCGCCTGACCGCCCGATACTGGCGCATCCAGAAACCCAACGTCCTCAGCGACACAAATAGCATCTAACTCGAGCGCGAGTTCCTGGGATGCTGTGGTGTGGTCGACCAACAACGAACCTGCGCTCATGCCGGCAATCGCGCCATCGGCGCCAAGCGCCACCGAACGCACGTCGTCGTCGTTGCCCACGCATACGAATACCACGTCCGCACCTTGCGCCGCCTCGGCCGGTGTTGCCGCCGCGCGCGCCGCGTTGCTGGCGTCCGGGGACAGATTGTCGAACCAATCCTGCGCCCGGGATTGTGTGCGGTTGTACACCGCAACGCTGCATCCGCGTTGAACAAGGTGGCCGGCCATGGGGTAACCCATCACACCCAGGCCTATGAATGCCGCACACGTCCCTGAAAGGTCTTGACTCATCGCTTGTGGTCCTCAGCTGTAGGAAATCTCGCTCTGGCTGCGCACACGTTTGCCCGAACGTACGTCGCCCAAATGTTTTTCTAATATTTTCAAATAGTTAGACATCGTTCTTTCATGTTCAGGTGAGATCATGTACTGGATGCCATCTGGATCCTGTAGGCGTGAAGAGAACCAACCATCTGCATACAGGCCTTCGCCAACGGCCAATATGTCGTCGTTGTCACTGCCGAAACCCACAATAGACAATTTGGGCTCGCCGAAAACGCGCAAGCCCATACTTTCACATCCTTGTATCAGCTGGCGACGTGCCCCGTCGATCTGCCGTGCTCGTGTTTCATAGCCCGCGCGGCCAAGGTAGTTCAACACCGCCCAGGCTGCAGCGATAGCGCCACCAGGTCGGGTGCCGGCAAACGTCGGCGTGTACATGTGGCCGCAAGGCCAGTCAGCAAAATGGAACACTTGCGCATCCCGCAACGACTTGTCGCGGTACAACACTGTCGACGCGCCTTTGGCGGCGTAACCGTACTTGTGCAAATCCAGCGACATGGAACTGACCCCGGAAATGGAAAAGTCGTAAGTTTCAATCTCGTCCTCGGATACGGCCCGCATGAATGGGTTCAGGTAACCGCCAACGCAGGCGTCGACGTGTAACCACAGGTCGTACCGTTGGGCGATCTCGCCGATCGCGTCGATCGGATCGATCAGGCCGTAAGGGAAGCACGGCGCCGATCCGACCAGCATGATGGTGTTAGCCGTGATCGCGTTCTCCATAGCGCCAACGTCAGCCTTGAAATCATCAGCACACGGCACCCGGGTGACCTTCAACCCCATCAGGTGCGCGGCCTTGTCGAATGCAGGGTGTACACTATACGGCGCCACGATCTCTGGCACGCCATCGAAAGATTTTTTCGCCAGGCTATAGTCTCGGCAGGCTTTTACGGCCAGCAAAATGCTTTCAGTACCGCCTGCGGTCATCGAACCCGCCGCACCTTGCGGCGCGCCCTGTAGTGACAAGGCCATACCCACAACTTCAGATTCCATTCGGCGCAGGCTCGGAAATGCGCCAGGACCCAGACCATTTTCCGCGATGTACATGCCGTAGGCGTCGTGGGCCACCTGCATGACATCATCGCCGGAGTGAAACACGTAAACCGCTGCTTTGCCGCCGCGCCAATCGACGTCGCCGCCGCCCATTTCCAGCATGCTGGCCTGTAGCTCTTCCCACGCTCGGCCTTGCGCAGGCAATTCAATGCGCTGCTTGTCCATACCCGCTCCCCTATCGAAACACAGATAATATACCCATTGGCCGTTTACGCGCCTGGGATTACACTTCGCCGGTCATCACTACACGCTGCCAATATGCCCGACCTACGTGATCTACCGGCGGTAGATACGTTGCTAAGCGCCGACGAACTCAAACCGCTCATCGACCTTCATGGCGTTAAGGCAGTACGCGATACAATTCGTGACCTCCAGAACGCTATGCGCGAAGCGCGCAGAGTTGCGGACTGGGCGTTGGAACCTGTGGGCTACCATGCGCGCATCGCAAAGCAGTTGCGCACCAGCGCGTATATCCCCGCATTCAATCTCACCGGCACCGTCATTCACACTAATCTTGGCCGCGCGTTGTTGAGTAAAGAGCTGTGGCGCCAGATAGAGCCGCTGGCGACCCGGCCCATGAATCTGGAGTACGACCTGGCGGCAGGTGCGAGGGGCGATCGGGACGCTATCGTGGAGAAGCGGCTTTGCAGGCTCACCGGCTGTGAAGCTGCCACGATCGTTAACAACAATGCGGCTGCGCTGTTGCTGTGCTTGAACACCTTCGCCCAGGGCAAAAAGGTGCCCGTCTCGCGCGGCGAACTCATAGAAATCGGCGGCAGCTTCAGGCTTCCCGAGTTGATGGCTCGCTCAGGTTGTGAGCTGCTGGAAGTAGGCACCACCAACCGGACTCATCTTAAAGACTTCCAGGCAGTAGCAGAACAATCTGCCATGCTGCTGAAAGTGCATCCCAGCAATTACTTCATCGGCGGATTCTCAACCGAGGTAGAAGCGCCAGATCTGGCAAAGCTTGCGACACAGCATAACATTCCAAGTTGCGTAGATCTGGGCAGCGGTAGTCTGGTGGACCTCACGCGCCTGGGCTTACCGCTAGAACCGACGCCGCAATCCGTGCTCGCCGATGGTATCGACCTCGTCACTTTCAGCGGCGACAAACTGCTTGGTGGCACCCAGGCCGGTATTATTGTCGGAAAGCGCGATCTGCTTGCACATATCAAGAGCAACCCCTTAAAACGAGCGCTACGGGCCGACAAGATAACCCTGGCAATTCTCGAGGCCACGTTGAGACTCTACGAAGATCCAGAAACCGTTGCTGAGCACATTCCACTATTGCGCACACTCACGGCGTCTGATGAAACCCTGCAAGCCCGGGCACAGAAAATATGTGCCGCGCTCGCGCCGCCGTGGCAAACGGAGATAGAAACCTCATCTGCGCAAATCGGCAGTGGCGCGCTACCCGACAAAACCATCGTCAGCTTGAGCGTGACCCTGCGTCATCCCGACAAGGACCCCGATCAGATCGCGGCCGAGCTACGTGGTTTACCTACGCCTGTGATTGCGCGGATCAGTGACGAGCGCGTGTGGATGGACCTGCGCGGCGCCGACCCACTTGATGCCTTGATAGAGAATCTGGAGAAGCTCGAAGCATGATCGTGACACTCGCTGGACATGTAGACCACGGCAAGACATCGCTGGTGCGCGCGCTTACCGGTGTCGATACAGATCGCCTCGAGCAGGAAAAGCAGCGCGGACTGACCATTGATCTTGGCTTCGCCTATATTGACGAAGGAAAAATCGGATTTGTCGACGTTCCCGGCCATCACAAGTTCATTCACAACATGGTGGCGGGGGTGGCAAGCCACCAACACGCGCTGCTGGTCATCGCGGCAGACGATGGCCCCATGCCACAGTCCAAGGAACATCTGGACATTTTGCGTCTGGCCGGAGTCGACAGTGGCGTCATTGCCCTAACTAAGCGTGATCGCGTCGACGCCGCCCGCCTTGCTCGGTGCCACCAGGAAATCGAACAGTTGGTGGGCGGTTCCTTTCTGGAACACGCGCCAGTGCTGGCGACCAGCATTGAAGACGCAAATTCGATCGAGCAACTGTTAGCGCACCTGCGCAGCACCGCGGCAGCATTTGCCGAAGCTGACTCCGACGAACCATTCCGTCTCGCCATTGACCGCACATTCCTGGTGCGCGGCGCCGGACTCGTGGTCACCGGAACGGCACACACCGGCACCGTAAAGGTAGACGATGTGCTGCGCCATTATCCGACTGATAAGGCAGTTCGCGTGCGATCCATTCGTGCCCAGGACCAGGATGTGGTGAACGCCGGGACCGGTGAGCGATGCGCGTTGAACATTACCGGGCTGGAGCTGGATGAAGTACGTCGCGGAGACTGGATCAATGCCGAGTCCACGCCTCACTATCGCGAGATCAGCGTAGTCACCTCAGTATTGACTGACTTTCCCCGCCCGGTCCGGCATTGGACTCCCGTGCATATTTATCATGCCACCAGTCACAGCACCGGGCGCATTGCAATACTCGATGACGCGCTCATAGCGCCTGGGGACTCGGCCCTGGTCGACCTCATATGCGACGAGCCGCTTGCGGTGCGACACGGTGATCAACTGGTGCTGCGGGATCAAAGTCTCGACGTTACCCTCGGCGGCGCAAAAGTCGTACACGCTCAAACGGAGCGCTCGCACAGACGACGCAGTGCTGAACGCCGGCGCGAGCTCGGGCACTACGGCGCCAACAGCTCGTCGGAGTGCCTTGCATTGCTGTTCACAGACGGCATAGTCGCGTTGGAGGCGTTTCGGCAGATCTGGCACCTTACGGCAGACCAGCTTGCGCGTCTGTTAGACGAGTACCGCGTCGTGAAGATTGGCGACATCGCTGTGGACGAAGCGTTCTGGGGCAAGCTCCAGGCAACAGCGCTGGAACAAATCAATCAGCACCAGGAAGCGAATCCCAGCTCTGCAGGGGTCAAAGAAAACGAAATCCTGGATGTGCCTGTTGCGGTACGACAAGCCTTGCTGAACCAACTCGTGCAAACGAGCAAGTTGAACAACGAGGCCGGTCTATATCGATTGCCCGATCACCAAGCCCAACTTACCCCGGCTCTCCAGGAAGCCTGGCAACGGCTCGAGCCGGCGCTGGATCAGAAACAAGCACCCTCAACCGGGGATCTCGCCAAGCAGTGGCGGGTGCCGCAACAGAAGCTCGAAAGTGAGCTGAAAGAACTCACTAAGCGCGGTCTGGTTACCCACGTTGCGAATCACCGCTTTTACCTACCGCGACAGCTGACGGACATAGCCGGCGATGTGAAGAGCATGGCCGCGAGCAAGCCGTTTTCCGTTCGAGAGTTTCGCGACCTAACGGGCATTGGGCGCAACGTCGCCATTGAAGTGCTGGAGTACTTTGATCGACGCGGTTTCACAAAGCGCCGGGACAACGAACGAATCGTGCTGAAGGATTCCCTATAACAAACGAGCGTTGCAGATACACCCCGCGTGCGGATTTGCTAGTATTGATCGCGGAAGAGCATCGTCTCCGGTGGGGCGCGCGGCCTTCAAAGCCGTTGAAGTGCGACTACGTGCTTGGTGGGTTCGACTCCTACCTCTTCCGCCAAATGAACTGGGCGAACACCGGAATCATCAACGTATCACGTGAAACCACTCAGGCGCCTTGCGCCCGCGTTCGGCACGGATATGACGATACCGCGCAATGCGCCCGCCCAAGATCAAATCGTCGACCAAGGCCAATGCGTCCTCAATGAGTGAACGCACGCGATGCTTCGCCTCAGCATAGGCCATAGCGCGCGAAGCCTGCGGGCGGCTCGGGAAAGTTCGCCTGTTCAGGATCAATTTCGCGCAGGCAGATTCGCCAGACGTGCACTCCCCCCCAACGTCCGACGCGCATCCAGAACGCGTTTGCCAGGCCATTGCGCCAATGGGTATCGCGATTCATGAATCCGTAGCAATTAGCTCGCGCACACAATTGGATCACTTGAATTTAGCGTATCACGCGACGTACCCGCGGCGTCTTTGTAGGCTGCCATGAACTCCGCAACCGCTTGTTTATCGATTGCTTCGCTGATTGTTGCGCCCTTAGAAATACGATCCTCAATATCCAACAACACCCCGATGGGACCTTCTCCCCGATTTCGCCTCACCAAATCATTCACGGGCGCAAGCAAGCGGTCTTCATACGCCTCAAGCGCCGCCGGGGTAACTCCGTGCGTATGTAAGCAGGCACCCAGAACGCGTGTGTCGACAATGCCCTGGCTTGCACCGCCAGAACCATGAGGAAACATTGCATGAGCCGCATCGCCGATGAGCGCAACGCGATTCTCAACCCAGCTATCGACAGGGTCCCGATCGACCATAGGGTATTCCCAGATCTCAGCAGAACGACCCACGATATCGGGGACGCTGAGCCAGCCAAAATCCCAATCCAGGAATTCCTCCATGAATGCTTCGGCTTCCGCCCTCTGGTTCCAGTCGCTCCTGTCTACAACGGCCGAGTCAGGTCGTAGCTCCGCAATCCAGTTGAGTAACGTCTCATCATTGTCGTCAAGGGGTTCAACGGGGTAGCAGATAAAGCGCTGTGATATCCCACCGACCATAACAAAGGAGTTTTTCGTTCTTGGCGGGACCGCTCGCGAAACTCCCCGCCACATAATTGCGCCATTCCAATTCACGTCGCCCTGGTCCGGATGCATCTGCTGTCTGACATTGGAATGGATACCGTCGGCACCTATCAACATCTCACCATCGACAGAAAAAGCATCTCCATTGCCTCGTTGAAATTGTGCCGTAACATGATGGCTATCGTTCACGAAGTGCGTCAAACGGGCATCGGTAACGACGGCATCATCACCAAGGCGCTCGCGGACTTTTTGCAACAAGCGCATATGGAACTGCCCACGGTGCACGGAGAACTGGGGCCAGTTGTAACCCGCCAGCGTCCCTCTCGATTCTGTCCAGATCGGATGAGCGCCATAGAAAAACAGCGCCCATTCTTCAGCCTCGATTCCGATCTCTCTAAGATCCGTTTCCAAGCCGAGCTGAAACAGCTCTCGCACTGCGTTGGGCTGCAAATTTATGCCTACACCCAGGGGATGAAGCTCTTTAGCCGTCTCGAAGACCTTTACGTCCAGACCAACCTCATGGCAAGTCAGCGCGAATGTGAGGCCCGCAATACCTCCCCCTGCAACTAGAATCGTCACTAGCTCCTGTCCCGCGAAGACTCAGGCATAGTCAGGCGGTGCCGAGAACCCACCCAGCTCCTGGGCTACGAGCCGCGTGAAATCGATGGTGGCGTAGTCCTGAAACTCGGCTCCAACTGCCTGTAGTCCGATCGGTAGGCCTTCGCTGGAAGTGCCGGTTGGAAACACGGTGCTCGGCAGGTGTGCGACGGTAATCATTCCGGCCCAGAAAATCTGTTGAAAATAATCCTGTGGTTCGTTGTCTACGATCAACTTTCGATTCAGGTAGTCGCCATGATCGTGCGGGAATGCGGTAGTTGCGGTCTGAGGGCAGATCAGTATGTCCCACTCGGAAAAGAATTGTTGCCACGCCTGTCGGAGGAAAAAGCGCTTATTGTTGTTCATGGCCCACAAGCCATGTTCCTGTATCGAATACCGGGCCAGGTCCGCGCTCATACTGTGATCGTCGGGATCGAGGCCAGCGGTCTCCTCACGCATCTGTTGTTTCTGCTCTTCAGGCATCCCCGCCGACATCACACCCCATAACAGGCTATTGTACACATCCATGGCGTCATGCAGATCGATGTTGGGCCTTGTGTCGGCGACGGTCGCGCCCAATTTCGCCAATGAATCTCCCACCGTCTGAACACGATCGGCGATCTCCCTGGACACCGGCGCCATCTCATCAGTCAGCCATAGTGCAACGCGAAACTCTTTAAGCGCCGTTTTTCTTGGTCGCGGTAGATTCAATTGCCAACCAACCGCTTCGTTGTCGCGAGCCCCGGCAATCGCATCCATACTTGCCGCAAGATCTTCAGCGCTGCGCGCCATAGGGCCGACTACAGCGATGTCGGCGGGCGCCAGCTGCCCGGGTAGCGAGTGGCCGCGGTCGGACACGACCCCCCAGGTCGGTTTGTGACCGTACACACCACAAAAATGTGCCGGATTGCGAATGGAACCGCCGATATCAGAGCCCGCTTCCAAGCCGGTAAGCCCAGCCGCCAATGCGGCGGAGGATCCGCCGGAAGAGCCGCCCGGGATACGTTCCAGATTCCATGGATTGTTGGTGGTGCCGTATACGTCATTGAAGCTCTGAAAGTCCGCCAGCCCAAGTGGTACGTTAGTTTTCCCAAAAAAATGCGCGCCGGCCTGTTTGAACCGCGACACGGTATCGGAATCCTCGGTCGCGATGTTGTCTTGGAACTCTGGGATGCCCCAGGTGGTCGGCAGTCCGGCAATGTCATACGCTTCCTTGATAGTCATCGGCACGCCGTGCAGCGGGCCTAAGTCCGTGCCACCGGCCAACGCCTTGTCAGCGGCTTTGGCTGCGTCGCGGCCGCGCTCGAAATCGTGCACGACTACCGCATTGATTTGTTTGTCGTGCCGTTCCACCCGATCGATGTACATATCGGTAAGCTCCAGGGAGCTCACCGATTTCGCCTTGATCGCCTGGGCTAGCTCAACTGCTGACATGAAAGCGTATTCGCTCATTTATCTTCCTCCGCTGGGGCTCCATTGAAGGAGCAATCGTAGTAATGACATGTGAAAAATACACTAAGTTCGAGTGTTTCGCTCCACCCGCAATACCGCCCAGTGAATCTCTCGCAACATCATGATGGAGGACGGGCCCGAAGAACTTGCCTCTGGCACTCGGTGACCGAATCTCTTAAGGTTCAGCGCCGGGAAATCCACGAGGATTATCTTGACTGCTGTTCAAACCATCACCCTGCCTGGCGAGCTTACTATGCGGCGCGGAAGCATCGCGCAGCCCACGCTTGCCTTTGAAACCTGGGGAGAGCTCAACGCTGCCAAGGACAATGCAGTGTTGCTGTTCACTGGCTTGTCTCCCTCGGCCCACGCGGCCTCCTCCACTGCAGATCCGTCCGCCGGTTGGTGGGAAGATATGATTGGCCCTGCCAAGCCGGTAGATACCGACCGCTATTTCGTTATCTGTGTGAATTCCCTCGGCAGCTGCTTCGGTTCTAGCGGCCCGGCGAGTGTCGATCCGGCTACCGGTGAACGCTACCGCTTGACCTTTCCGGTTCTCACGGTGGAAGACATTGCCGAGGCCGCCTCCAACGTGCTTGATCACTATGGCATCGACGCCGTCCATACCGTGATGGGTGCCTCCATGGGCGGCATGACGGCGCTGTCGTTTGCCCAGGAACAGCCGGGGCGGTGCCGTCGCCTGGCTTCAATCTCATCGGCGGCGCGCAGCCTGCCGTTTTCCATAGCGCTGCGTTCAGTGCAACGCGAGATTATCCGCACCGATCCGGAGTGGAATAACGGTAACTACGACATGGAGGGCGACGGTCCGATATCGGGTATGCGCCTGGCGCGGAAGCTGGGCATGATTACTTACCGGTCTGCGGCTGAGTGGGCCGAACGGTTCGGCCGCGAGCGCGCTCAGGATTACACCCACCCAGAGAATCCGTTTGGCATCGATTTCGAAGTTGAGTCCTATCTGGAAAGTCACGCCAACCGATTCATCGGTACGTTCGACGCTAACTGTTACCTCTACCTGTCCCGGGCTATGGATCTGTATGACGCAGCGGACCACGGCGGCAGCCTGGAGGCCAGCTTCGCGCAACTGAAGATCGATGCGGCTTTGATCATCGGTGTTGAATCAGACTTCCTATTCCCGGTAAGCCAGCAGGAAGAACTCGCATTGGCCTTAGATGCGCACGTTGGTGAAGTCACGTTCAAACGCATGGCATCCATTCAAGGTCACGATTCTTTCCTGGTCGACATGGATCGCTTCCGGCCGGCCATCGCTGAATTCTTCTAAGCCGCCAGCAGTTCGCCAAGCATCGCCGCATCCACATAACCGCCGGCAAAAAGCTGTAACTTTCCGTCCCTTTCGATCAACAAGCTGGGCAACGCGTTCGTGCCAAATGAATTGGCATTGTCGAACTGAAACCGAACCCGCTCCTGCAAGCCTGGGTCGTAAACCCGGGAGCGAATCAGTTGGGAATCTACACCGGCTGACGCGGCGACGTCACATAGCAGTTCGATGTCATTAATGTCGCGCCCATGACGAAAAAACTCGGCCTGCAGCGCATGTAGATACTCGAATGGCGGTCCACCCAGGCTTTCACGCACGACTTCAATCGCCATGCACGGCAGGCTGGAGTTGTGCACGTACTTGTCCGGGAGCGTGAAGCCAAATTCCTGACCGGTCGTATCCGCAACTTCCCGCCACAACCGCATTAGAAAGCGTTTGCCATAATCTCCAACGGGCTGAGTGCCGTGGGTATTTATCCCGCCCAGCATGAGATCGAATTCAACGCGTCCGGCCAGTTGCTCATTAGCCAGGCGAAACTCGTCAGCCATACCCCAACACCAGGAACACATAGGGTCCGTTACGAAAACCAGGCGATGCGCTGGCGTCACGCTATAACCCAATTGTCGTTCTGCAATTCACCGATGTCCGCGGCCACATAACCTGCGCGTTGCAATGCCTGCACACACGGGGCAGCCCGCCCGCTGGGGATCGCCGCCAGCAGGCCCCCAGAGGTTTGAGGGTCTGCCAGGGCTCTGATTTTCGCATCATCGAAACGATGCCCATTGCGCAATTCGAAGTCCTGCAGGGCAAGTTCGTTTGCTTGTTGTAGAGAGCTCTGTACATCGTCAATCATGCCCTCTACACCGGGAAACAGCGGCACCTGGTTGATCTGCAGAGCGACGCCCAGGTCTGCAGCACGCAACATTTCGCCCAGATGGCCGGCCAGTCCAAACCCGGTGACGTCCGTCAAAGCGCTCGCACCATGGCACTGGAACGTGCGTAGAGCATCTGCATTGCTCAGATCCATGCTGGTCTGCACAGCGCCCACACTCGCCGAGAGCGCGCGCCCTTGCATGGCGGCCGCCAGAATAACGCCGGTGCCGATGGGTTTACTCAAAATCAGATGATCACCGACCGCACCGCCAGCTTTATGCAGGGTCTGGGGCCCCGGCGTGCCGGTGATGGTAAGCGCAAGACCCAATTCAGCTCCTTCTGCGGAATGCCCGCCTACCAGAGGCACATCGTGGGCGTTCAACACGTCGGTAACGCCGCGCAGAAGTTGATACAACTCCTCTTCCATCAAGGCTTCCGCCATTAGCGGCAAAGTAACAAATGCCAGCCCGGCGGTTGGCCTGGCCGCCATGGCGAAGATGTCGTTCATGCTGTGATGGGCGGATATACGGCCGAACAGGTAAGGGTCGTCAAGCATCGCACGAAATCCGTCGATGGTCAGGACCGTAGCGCCGGACTCATTAGTAAGCATGGCGGCATCATCGCCGATGCCCAATGTGAGGAGCGCAGACGCTTGCTCCGGCAAACGTGCAAGTACTCGTCGCAACGGGTCAGCAGCCAGTTTTGCGCCGCATCCGCCGCAGCGCATTAGTTGGTCTGGCAGGTCGGCGCGCAACGCTGCAGGAAGTTCAGGCAATTCTTCGCTAATATCAGGTAAGTCGTTAAAGTTATTAATGAATTTCTGGTCAATCCAATCTTTTACCCACCACCAGAACCGGCCCTGGGCAGACCAGGAACCACGACTGGCGATGGCCTCGCCTTGACCGTTACCAATGAGCGCCAAATGCCTGGATTGCGCGCGAAATCTGCGCAAACGTCGACCCTGAATCGTTCGTCGCAGATTCTCAGCCAGGCAAGGTCCGGCCCGCACCGCGTAAACTCCGGACTTGGGCCGATCCTGGGACTCAAGGTGTGCGATATCGCCAGCCGCAAACACCTGGGGGTGACTGAGACTCTGTAGATGCTGGTCTACCGAGACAAACCCACGTTCATCTGTTGCAAGTCCCGCAGTACCAGTCCAATCCGGCGCCGCCACATCAGTCACCCATAGAACGTAGTCGTTCGCCAGCTCGGCCCCATCGTCCAGTGTCAGCAGACTCCCGCTTTCGGTCATGGCGCGCGCCTGTATCCACCTGATGTCAAATCGATGCAGCTCCTTAACCGTGCGAGCAATCGCCCCACGCCCATGGCCGGGCAGCAGCTGCTCACCGATTAGAGTGATCTCGACACCTGCAGGCAACACTGCGCGTGCCGCCAGCGCGAGTTCAACGCCGCCTGCACCTGCGCCTACAATCGCGAGGCTTTGATCTGCCCTTATCGCGTCTTGCAATGCGCGCCATTTCGGGAGAAAGCGGCTGATCGGTTTAACAGTGACCGCATCGGGGTGCGGGGGTTTGGGAACCGCGCCGGTATTGATGGACAACAGATCGAAGCGAAGATCCGGGCGCCCCTCGAACTGTAGTCGATTGTTGGCCAGGTCCAAACCAGTTACCTCAGCCTGTATCAGCCGCGCGTCAGCATAGCGACACAATGGTCCCAGCTGGATGTGGATGTCAGCTTCGTTGTAGCGCCCACTGATGCATCCAGGAAGCATGCCCGAGTATGGCGTCTGTAGATCCCTGCAAACGAGGGTGACACGCACTCCAGGCTCAGGACGCATGCCTAGGGATTTCAATACCTGTACATGGCTGTGGCCGCCGCCGACAAGCAACAGATCGCGGACCGCCGGGATGGATTGATTGGTTTGCATGTGCGAAAGCATGTCAGAGATGGCACCTTCGCACTAGTGCAGGGTGAGCGGTCAGTCGTCTAAATCGTAGTCAAGGTAGTCATTGTCTTCATGGAACTGACGTTCTTCCATACGTCGTTCTATAGCGCGGCGGATTTCCAGGGAGCGCGCGCTCTGCTCCTTACTCGTGAGTTCGACCACAGCATCTATCTCTGTGGCGCTATCGTCGTCTTCACTGACGTCGTCGTCGGCGAACTCGTCTAAATCAGTAGTGACATCCTCGCTTTCGTCGTCGGCGAACTCGTCTTCTTCATCTCCTGGCCCTGAGTCGTCGTCCGGGTCAGCGACTTCCGCTTCCGCTAGGCGATCGTCATCGTCTGCAGCCAACTCGCCTCCTCAGTACCTGCACAGTCGATTTTCACGCTCCGTCAGACGCGATTTTTACGGCCGGAGAGGGACTGCTGTCAAGCAGCAAATAGGAATATTTTCGGTGCGCGTAAAGCGCCGAGGTCAAGCGAACAGAGGAACCAGCAAATAGGCGACAAAAATGCCTAGTGCGAGCATGCTGACAATGTCGAGGCGGGTCTTTAATACAGTCATGAGCCTACATTAGCCTGGGACCCGCGCGATGGGAAAGATCTAAAATAAATATCCATAGACGCATAAGCTTTAATCACCTGCGAACGCGCACCACGTCAGCCAAAAAGCACCAACGCCAGCGCAGCCGGGGCAACCACGAACCACAAACCTACGCCAAAAAGAACGCTACGACCGGACATTTCCTTGAGCGTCGCGCGATCGATCTCCAACCCGATCATCCCGAGCGCAAACACCAGCAGGGTTTTGCTGCCCACGCCAATCCCACTTAGTACCGCCGGCTCCAGCGTCACCACGCTGCTGACGAATGCGGCAGCCACAAACAGCAGGATAAAAACCGGCACACGAAGTTTGGCTTCACCTTGTTGATGAATGAGGCTTACTGCAAATGCAAGTGGTATCAGCCACAGTGTGCGTCCAAGCTTTACGGTAGTGGCTACTTCCGCGGCCTCATCTCCGTAGATCGCAGCGGTTGCGACCACGGAGCTGGTATCGTGGATGGCCAGCGCTACCCATGCGCCGAACACTTCCTGAGACATGGAAAGCCAGCTGCCGATGTAGGGGAACGTGAAGAGCGCAACGATGTTCAACAGAAATACCAACGCAGTGGTTACGGCGAACTGATGCGGCTTCGCACCCATCAATGGTGCTAGCGTGGCTATGGCCGTACCGCCACAAATCGCGGTGCCACTGGCCAGCAGCGTAAGCTCGGTCCGATCACCGCGGATGAGGCGTGCACCTACCCACCCCAGCGCCAACGTACAGAACACATACGCGCCCACCACGAAACCGTAGTCTGCAGAAACGCTGATCATGCGATCGATGCCGAGAGTGAAACCCAGCAATACGATGGCGGTCTGCAAGCTCAGCTTGCCGAGCACGCCGCTACCCTTGATTGGATTGACACCAAGACCAAGGCGAATCGCCAGTCCACCTAACAACGCGACGGCGGGATTTCTATAGTAGGCGCCAGCGAGCAAAGCCAGGATGATCCCCAGCCAGGCCATGGTTACCCGGGCGTTGCCGTGGGTGCTGCCTGCAGTCCTGTCGTGCGTGTTTAAGTCTGGGCCAGGGTCAGCCATCCGCCGTCTGCATGAGCAGGGATTGAATACCGCCTAAATTCATGCAGTGTAGGTTAGCTGGTATGGCTATGTGTTGCCACTTGGGCTCATCCAGAGCTCGGTCACGCTTGACGCGCAGCGCTACAAAATCATCCATGCAGCGCTGTTCGCCCACGTGGACATTGTGCTGCTTCTCCTCGCCCACGGTGGTGACGTAGCGGTGACGCCGCTCCCCACCGTAATCGTGGCAAACATACAGCCGCATTTCGTCGGGCAGGCTCAAGAGTCTTTGAATTGACCGATACAGCCGCCGCGGGCACCCTCCGGGAAAATCACAGCGCGCGGTGCCAGCGTCGGGCATGAACAAGGTGTCGCCGACAAAGACTGCGTCGTCAAACTGGTAGCTCACGCAGCCAGGCGTATGGCCGGGGGTGGCCAGAACGCGGCCGCAGGCGTGATCGAGGCACAGCTTATCTCCTTCGACCAGCAGTCTGTCATAGCCGGATATGCCCGGCATGTCGGCGCCGATGGCAGTTTGCGCGCACAGCAGGCGCGACTTGAGATAGCCGGCGGCGCTGGGGCGATCCGCATGAACATGGGTATCCAGTATCCAACGCACCACATAATCGTGGGCAGCGACCCAATCGAGCATGAGATCCGCGCAATGGGTATTCAGCGACTGACCATCGGCCGCTCCCTCGGTCACACCCAGCGCGGCATCGATAAATGCGCAGCATTTAGATTCTGGATTCGCCACGATAAAGCTATAGGAGCCCGACGACGATTCAAAAAACGGTAGGACGATTACACTCATATGGCCAACATGATAGACCTGACTAGGCGAATAAAATCACAATTTCTTTGCTAATAGGCACTGATATTCTAATTATTTCTCTGTAATCTATATTTTTGTTGTATTTTTTCTCACTTACATGAGAGGCCAATGAAAATAGATCGATTCGACCATCGAATTCTCGCGCAGCTGCAACGCGATGCGGAAATTTCAATTGCGGACCTTGCAGAGAAGATCGGGTTGTCCACCAACGCCTGCTGGCGGCGCATCAAACGTATGCAGAAGGACAACATCATCCGGCGGAATGTCGCCCTGCTCAACGAACACGCCCTAGGCTTGAAGCTCACCGTATTCGTTTCGGTAAAGACCAATGAACATAACGAGCAGTGGCTCGAAAAGTTCGCCCACGGGGTCGCAGATATCCCCGAGGTGATTGAGTTTTACCGCATGAGCGGAGACACCGACTATCTGCTCAAGATTGTTGCCCGAGACATCGACGACTACGATCGGGTATACAAGAAGCTCATCTCCGTAGCGCCGATGCACGATGTCTCGTCATCATTTGCCATGGAGCGCATCAAATCATCGACGGCCCTGCCCCTTGACCATTTGAGCGCCGACGCCTGAACGGCGAGCTATGCCCATCACCTGTATTGGATTCTTGTTACAATTCTTCCCCTTTTTTGCCACCCGAGTTTATGTACGCGCGGTTTAAAGCCATCGGAGTCAGGGTCCTTGTCATTACCATGGCCGCTACCGCGGTCGCGCTTACGCCTGCTCATCTACAGGCGCAAGAATTGGATCTGCGCACGGTAATCCGGGTACGCACCGCCGCAGTGGAGCCTGTGCCGGTGGGTGCCGATGGTCTGGCCACCGGGATCGTGAGAGCGTACCGCAAAGCTACCGTGGCGGCGGAAGTTCCAGGGCGCATCGTCGAACGCCAGGCCGAACCCGGCACCATTGCCCAAGCGGGTCAGGTGCTGGTTCGGATCGATTCACAACGCTTGAACCTGCAATTTCGCCAGGCCCAAGCAATGGCGGAAGCCCGTAGAGTCGATGCAGAGCACGCCAAACACGAATATTTTCGCGGTGAGCGACTGCTGCAGAAAAAGGTCGTCAGTCAGGACACCGTAGACGATTTGCGCTTTGCCCAACGCGGAACTCGGGCTCAACTGCAGGCAGCTCTGGTGCAAGTAGCCACGGCCCAACGAAACCTGCAGGACGCTACCGTGGTCGCGCCGTTTGCCGGGCAAATCGAAGATGTCCACGTGCAAGTGGGCGACTACGTAAACCCCGGCCAGCCTATCATCACGCAAACAGACTTCTCCAAGGCCCGCATCATCGTCGGAGTGACCAGCCGCGAAGCAGCCCGCATCCACACCGGCGAGCTGGCCGGCGCCGGCTTTGAAGAACTGGGGGGAAGCGTCATCGGGGCGCGGATTACCAGCGTGGGGCGCATCAAAGATCCCAGCAATGGCACCTATCCAGTGGAATTATTGTTGGAGGATGCCCAAGCGGTCGAGCGTCTGCGCGAAGGTATGATCGCCATGGTGACGTGGCAGTCGGCCCGCAGTGGCGCACCTCCCCTGAGCATACCGAGCGCAGCCCTGGTGCGCCGAGACGGGGCGATTCGAACCTATGTCGTCGAAGACGGCCGCGCGGCGATTCGCGACGTACGTATTGGCAGCAGCGATGGCCGCAGAGTCGAGGTGCTTGATGGCCTGAACGCCGGCGACGTGGTGATTACCGAAGGTCAGTTCGCGCTGCGCGATGGCGCCCAGGTCGAACCAGCTGCGCAAATCACCAACTGAGCCATGAACAGCTTCGTACGCTTTTTTGTTGATCGCCATCTGATGGTCAATGTCTTGGCGCTCACCATCGTAGTCCTGGGCGTCTTCTTCATTCGCGGTGTCCCACGCGAATACATTCCGAGCATCGACATGCCAAAGGTCACCATCCTGGCGAAGCTACCAGGCGCCTCGGCTCGGGATATGGAAACGAAAATCACCATTCCCATCGAAGAAGCGATAGAGACCGTCGACGGGATCGACGAGTTGTCCACGACCATATCCGATAGCGTGTCGGTGACTGAAATCGACCTGTATATAGACAGTACGGAAAAGCAGGTCACAACCGCGCTGCGGGATTTGCGTGACGCCATCGACGGCATTACCGACTTTCCGCCAGAGATGGAAGATGAGCCAACGATCACCCAATTTAATCCAGGCAAGTGGGCGATTGTCGAAGTTGCGCTTTCAGGGCCCATGGAGCTGTTGGTTCCGTTGGCGAAAAAAATGGAGCGTCAGGTTCAGCGCCTGCCGGACATATCCAGGGTCACCATCGTTGGTTTGCAAGACCCGGAAGTTCGCGTGCTGGTAGATCCGGCGCGCGCAAACGCCCACGGTATTACCGTCATGGATGTTGTGCGCGCGGTAGAAAGACGCAATGTTTCCAGTACAGGTGCAGTGCTGGAGAGCGCTTCAGATCGAAAACAGGTCATCGTATGGAGCCGCTTCGAAGACCCGCGCGAAGTCGCCGATACGATCATTACTTCCCGGCCAGGCCAGGGCATCGTGCGCGTGCGCGACATCGCCCGCGTCGAGCCGGCTCGTGAGGACACCGGGCTGCTAACGCACACAAACGCCAAACCAGGGCTGTCGTTGGTAGTGCGCAAGCGTGAGAACTCCGACGCGCTAGTGGCCGTGGCGCAGATACGAGAGCTGGTTGAAGCTACCGAAATGCCCGACGGCGTAGCCTATACCTACGTTAACGACCGAACTTTTTTTACCAGCAACCGACTTTCGGTCATGGCCACCAACGGATTACTCGGCGGCGTTCTGGTGATCGGTGTACTTTTTCTGTTTATGCGGCGTGAAGCGGCGACCTGGGTAGCCGTAGGCATCCCCATCGTGTTTTGCGGCGCGTTGATGTTCGTGCCTGTGTTCGGCATCACCCTTAACTTTGCTAGCCTGACCGGGCTCGTAATCGTGCTCGGTATGGTTGTGGACGACGCGGTGGTTGTAGCAGAGAACATTGTCGCCAACCGCGAGCGGGGTTTAGGTCCGGTAGAAGCAGCCGTGGTTGGTGCCAGGGAAATGGTGCGCCCGGTGTTTGCCGCCGCGGTCACCACGATCTTAGCGTTCGGTCCGATCCTGGCCATGGGTGGCATGCCTGGTAAATTACTATGGCAGATTCCAGCCATGGTAGTGATGGTGCTGATGTTCTCGCTGATCGAGTCTTTCTGCGTCCTCCCTGCGCACATGTCTATGTTGAAGACCGGCGCTACCCAGGGCAAAAGGGCATTCGTTATCGCTTTAGAAGTACGCTACCGGCGTGCGCTGCGTTTTTGTCTGAAACATCGCTACATCGTGCTTGGTATAGCCTTCGCTGCGTTTCTGGCAATTATGGTTGTCATACGACCAATGGTGGAATTCGTGCAAATGCCACAGGATGATGCGCGCCTTCTGTTCGCTAAAATCACTACGCCCATCGGCACACCTCTGGAACAAACCGAGGCGGTTGCCACTGACCTGCAGCACCAGATACGCGAACTCTCCAAGGCCGACTTCAAGACCATCACCGCCCGCATTGGCCATCAGGATGTGCAAGGCAGCGACAAGGAGCGTGGCGAAGCCGAGAACGAAGCGCTCCTGACTATCGTGTTTAAGGACCTGGACCGTGCTAACACAAACAACGAGTGGATCCAGATTCTGCAACAACAACTGCAAGTACCGGACGAAGTGGAGGTGACCTTTCAGTCCGAATACTTTGGCCCACCCACAGATTTGCCCGTTACTCTGCATGTCGTTTCCAACAATGACGCTCTGCGGCGTGCGATTGCCTTGGAGATCGCTGCATTTGTCGAACAGAGCGAAGGCACCGCGGAAGTGCAAATTGACGAGCGTGCCGGAACACCCAAGCTGGACCTCAACCTGAACTACGAAAAACTTGCCCTGCTGGGGCTGGACCCTCAAGACGTCGCTCTGACGGTACAGGCCTCGTTCTTTGGCATAGAGGCATCAGAACATCGTGACATGGAGGATACAACCGAGTTGCGGGTGCAGTTCGACCCAACTGCACGCAATGATCTGAGTGCGTTTCTCGATACCCCCATCCGCGCAAACAATGGAGCTCTGGTGCGGCTGCGCGACGTGGTGAATCCGATCGAAACGCCAGGATTCGACCGCATATATCATCGCGAGGGGTTCCGCGCGACCACCGTGCGCGCGAGTTTTACTCCTGAGTCGCCCCACACCGCACTGTCGTACGCTGCGCACCTGGAACAGGAACTGTTATTCAGGTTCAACCATCTCTCCGACGTAGAAATACTCATTGGTGGAGAAGCCAAAGACACCAAAGAAGTCACCGAGGATCTGGCTGGAGTCGCGATACTGGTGGTGTTGGCCATTGGTGTGGTGATATGGATCCTGCTGGGCTCCCTGCTCGAGGCCCTGTTCGTACTGGTGGTCATCCCGTTTGCGTTGGCGGGGGTCATCCTCGCCTTTTTCGTGCACGGACTGCAGCTTTCGATGGTGGCGATGATCGGCACCATCGGCCTTGCAGGCGTGGTGGTCAATGCATCGATTGTCATGATGGACGCCATTCACCGCCATATGGACCTGGAACGCAGTACCCGCTCGCCCTTGGAGATCATGCAGGAGGCGGTGGTATCGAGGCTGCGACCTATTATGGTCACCACGCTAACCACGTTGGGCGGTGTGCTGCCTACGGCGTACGGAATCGGTGGCTACGATTCCATGGTCAGCCCTATGTCGGTAGCCATCGGCTGGGGCTTGCTGTTTTCCACGAGTATCACATTGTTTGTGGTCCCTGTATTGTTCTCGATCGCACAAGACATCAACCACCGCTTCAGTCGCGGCAACCCGGAAGACCACATTAGGGCCGAAGCTTTACAAGGCTAACGGACACCTTTATGCATCCACTGACAAGTGACCTGCCCCTCATTGTCTATATCGACGTCAAGAGTCCATATGCATTCGTGGCAATAGCGCCTACGCTGGCGCTGGAGAGCGAGCTTGATATGCAGTTTGATTGGAGGCCGATCACCCTCGACATTCCAAGCTTCCTGGGCTCGGCGCGCAAATCCAAGGGCAAGGTAGTGGAGAGCAACCGTTCCCCGCGACAATGGATGGGCGTTAAGTACTCTTACAAAGACGCTCGCCGCTACGCAGAACGCCAGGGTCACATTCTGAAGGGCACTGAAAAAATATGGGACTCGAGCCTGGCGAACATGGGAATCTTGTGGGTTATGCAACGACAGCGCGATGCTTTGGCGGCATACCTAAACGCTGTGTATCCGGCATTCTGGCGCCGTGAGCTGGACATCGAAGACCCCGAGGTTGTCACCGAGTGTCTGCGACAGGCTGGTGCGCCCACAGAGGGTTTCAGTACTTTCCTGGTCGATCAGGGGCGTGCTGCTCACGATGAGCTGCAGGCTCGCTTGCACCCAGCAGGCGTGTTCGGTGTGCCCACTTATGTGGTTGATGACGAGATATTATTTGGCCGCGAACATCTACCATATGTAGCCTGGTGCCTGCGAGGTCACAAAGGCGCCGCACCAGACATCGCCTACGGCCTCTGACGATGAGCGGACTCACCATCTATATCGACTTCAAGTCACCCGCGTCTTACCTTGCCTTGAAACCGACCTTACAGCTGTTGGGCGAGTTTGACGTCGAGACCTGTTGGCTCCCCTATCGAACCAGCCAACGCCGTCTGCCCGAGGCGCGGCCAAACGAGACCCGGGGCGAGACACATATCCGCGTACGCGAGATTGCGCGCCGGGACATACACGAGAAATATGCCGCCATTCAAGGCACACCGATTAACTTCCGGGATGATCCGGGGCAAACCGACATGGCACTCGCAGCTCTGCTACATGTTTCCAGCGATCCAACTGATTTCATCGCTGCGGCATTTCGCGCCTATTGGCTCGAAAATCTCGATCTGAACGACGCTAAGGTGGTCACAGGACTTCTCGACCAGCATGGACACGACGTCAGCGGATTCGACCAACGCGCCCTGCTCGACGAATTGGATTCGCAGCAGATCCCAATCGAAGAGCTCGGCGTAGTGGATACCCCTGCCTATGTACACGGTGGACAAATCTTCATTGGGCGAGAACACATGCCCTGGCTGAGAGAGCTGCTCGGTGCTTAGCAGCCTGTCGCTAGTGGGGTTCGATTTCCGCGGTGTCCTGGGTGGTTACGCCGACATCAGGCGTGCCGCCGTAGACCAGCTTCGCGTTCTGTTTCATCGTGCCAGTGAGGTGGGCGGACGCATGTAGCACTGTGCGGCTGTTGCCACCTAGCGAAACAGAAACATCCTGGCCTGTCAGCTCAAGAGTATCGACGGCAGAGGATCCAGACGCTTCTACGCTCAGACGCTGGACTTCGCCGCCAATGGCGATTCGGGCCGTGCCCGACGCGGATACCTGGGCGGCATCAGCCATCAGATAATCGATGCTTAGCGCGCTTGCTCCCGCGCCGCGCAAATCAAGGCGATCGCCTGACACGCGATCGGCCTGAAACTGGGCGTCGCCATATAGCGCCAACTTGTGGTACTGCGGATGCAAGCGCTGATCGATTGCGGCCACGTTTCCGATCAGCTGCATGCCCACGGTTCCTGGACACATCAGATCCACGTGCAGCGCGTCAGTATCGGCAGCTATCCGGGTTGCGCTGTCGGAGGCATCTAGCTGCAACGACTGCATGGCTTGCAGACTACCTCGCGCGACCAGCTGCGCAGCATTGTGCTCAATCACGTTAAGGATGATATCGCCTTGAAAGACCAACGAGCTGCATCCCGCCAATGGAAAGCGTTGTTCAATGTCGGCTTCGCTGCACCCGGCCAGCGTCAGGATGACCCCCAGCCAGCGCGAGCCTATCATTCGTCGTAGGTTACGAACTCCACCCAGTTTCCATCGGGATCTTCCACCATACCGATGGTCACGCCCGGGCGAGCTTCAGTTAGAGGGATCACGACTTTGACACCGGCCGCTTCACACTCGGCCATAACGTCCGCGAGGTTGTCTACGCGCATGGTCCAATAGCGATAGCCGGTGGCTGCTGCGATGGGACCCGCCACGGGGCCTTCTGGGGCACCCGGTTCGGGTACGACGATCTTGATCAGGCTATCTCCGCACCACAAGCGGAACATGGTGCCCCCCATGGGAAAGGGCGTGCTGGGCTCTTCGCGAAAACCCAGCAGATCACGGTAGAACGCTACCATCGCGTCGCCATTATTGGTGACAATGCCGAGATCGATCGCGGCTTTCGAAAGACTCACACTCATAAGAATTCTCCTCGATTAACCATCCAGTACGGCATTCCACTGGGCGACCTCAGTCACGGAATCCAGCAACTCGCTGGCGTCCCCTTCAATGGTTACCGATACGATCTTATCCCCGGAAGCGATCGCGTTGACCACTGCCTGATCAGCATCGCCCTGCACCGCGCCGAAGATGGTGTGGGCGTCGTCCAACCATGGCGTGGGAACATGGGTGATGAAGAACTGCGATCCGTTGGTGCCCGGGCCAGCATTCGCCATGGAGAACTTACCAGGGGCATCGTGGCGTAATTCAGGTACGAACTCATCGGCAAAACGGTAGCCCGGCCCACCCGTACCGGTGCCCTGAGGACATCCCCCCTGCACCATGAAATCGTCAATCACGCGATGGAAACCTAACCCGTCGTAGAATCCTCGTTGCACGAGATTCACGAAGTTCGCCACCGTGAGCGGCGTACGATCCGGGTACAAGTCCAAGCGTATGGTTCCCTTGTCGGTATTCATAACTGCGACCAACGACATAAATTACTCCTATGTGAAAATGGCGAACAAAATTGTACGAGCTGCTTACTGCCATCCGCCGAGCAGAGCACCCATGAGAATACTGTAGACCACGCGGTAGCCCGATTGGATTATCCACAGCTTTACACCCCAACCACAGAACGCGCTATCTGAGGCCATGGAGGTGGCTATGAAGCCAATGCCCATGGCCAGCCCGAGCAGCGCTCCCGACTGCCATGTCACAATCTGCAGAGCGTGCATGAGCCACGCCAGAGTAATCGCGGTCACAAGGGCAGCAAAGAAACTCACCACGAAGGGCGTGGGCGAAGGCTCAATATCTTCCGGTTTTTTTCCAAGTGCCGCCAGCCATGCACTCCCAAACACCGGGCCGTACCACAGCCCGCCGAGGGCGAACGCCAATGCTGTAGCTGCCAGTATTGCCCACCAGTTGAATATGTCCATGTCGCCTCCTGTGTGCTAGCTCAACTCGATGCCGTTACCGAATTTGTCCTCGAAACAGAGCTTGGCAACAGGCCGGCGAGAAATAGGCCCGTGACCACCGCGCACTGGATAGCCGATTGGCATGACCGCGCAGGTATACCAACCATCCGGTATTTCGAGAAGCTTTTTCATGGATGCTTCTTCGTAACACAACAGGGTGGTCAACGTGCAGCCTACGCCTTCGCTCACACAGGCCAGCATAGCGTTCTGAAGCGCCGGATAGACAGATCCACCGCCCACCACCGACGCTCTGTCCAGATCCGCATCGGTTATCGCCATGTGATCCGGGTTGAAGCAAAACACCAACAACACCGGTGCCTGCCCCATGTGCTCTCCCAGTTGATCGCAGGCATCCAGCATACGTCCACGCTTTTCTCGCACTTCGCCTTCCATCTGCTCCATGCCTTTACGCGCATTGGCGCCATAAGTGGTCCACTGCGGTCGGTACAAGTCGCCGATCTGGCCGCGGATGTCGGCATCGCGCACGGCGACAATGCGCCACGGTTGCACGTTGCCACCGCTTGGCGCCCACGCCGCAGCTTGTAGTATGCGCTGCAGTACATCATCGGGTATCGGGTCGGTACGCAGGCGCCGGACGGCGCGCAAAGTACTCATTGCTTCATATAGGGGTTTAGACGCGGTAGTCATGTTGCGCTCGGCGTGTGGCGTGCGACAAATGCAGCAAATGCTTGCATCGCGCTGGCTTTGGCGTCGCCCTCCTTCCAGTTCTCGATGAACTCGACATTGGGCGCGTTAGCAGCTACTACACGCGAAGACGATTGCGGGTGGTACAAATCATCGCCCATCAGCACGAGCAATGGGGTTTGTACATTGGCAACAAAGGCTTCGTCGACATTGAACAGCACCTTTTCGCCACCGTACATGTTCTCTCGAAAGGACGCCCATGCAGATGCATCGACCCCCGCTATACTGGCCTGCAGTGGTTGGGCCCAATCGTCGAACATGGCATAAAAGGCATCTGCATTGTTGTCACGACCAATAGTCTGAAACAACGTGGCCGACGCAACCCGCTCGGGCGCCGCCTGGATGAGGCCCAGACAATAAGGTCCGCCAATGCACATGCCTGCCACGTGAAACTGGTCGATGCCAAGATGATCCATCAATCCCAGATGATCTGCTGTATAGGTATGCCAACCATCGTCCGCGCTCACCGGCGCGGTACTGCGACCGGCGTTGCGTTGGTCCATGGCTATAACACGGTAACTGTCGCTGAGCTGCTCAATGGGGTTCCATGGCGTGCTTTCCCAGAAACCGATGGTGGACTTCATACCACCAGGTGCGATCAGCAACATGGGAAAGCCAGAGCCATATTCCTCATAGTAGATGCTCGCGCCGTCGTGATCATATGTCGGCATAACAAACTCCTTGATTGCTGGCCGCGTTATTACAGGCCGCGTTTCTCTATTTCTGCTGCCAGGCGCTTGGTGTCACTTTCCGATGGCTCGGCCAGCTCAGATGCGTCCAGTTGGCCTTGGCTGTGTGCATACATCTTGGCGCCGTCGTAGGTTATCCATTTTTCCGGCACAATTTCTAACACTACGCGCAATGGACTGTCGAGCATGGCCTCAAACTCCTTCGCCGCAGATGCCTCACCGCGCAGCGCCAGGGCGAAATCCGGGTAGAACCAATCTTTCACGTCGCGGCCCTCGTGAATCGTGCAGGTGCCCTTGATGGTGATGGTCTTACCGGGACCCAGGCTGGTGCCAGTGCTGGTGACCACCACGGATACTTTAGGGTTTCGTCGCACCGCGCTGATGCGGTGTCTATGAGCGCCGGCGGTCAACCACATACGGCCGTCGCGCCAGATGTACGACATGATGACGCCCATCGGCCACTCGTCCTTGGTACACCAGTTAAATACGCACTCTTTTTGCGTGAGCAGCAACTTTTCCTGATCATCGTCATTCAAACGATACACAGAGACCAGTTCGTAGTTGTCAATATCTTCGGCCATGCTTCCCCCCAGGTAAACACGAACTGTAGCAGATCAACGCTATACTGACTTCCATGAACATACCCCAGCTCGCGCTTGGCGACATTCATCCCAGCGACCTCGACGCAACCTGCCGCGAATGGGGTTGTTTTGCGCTGTACGGCCACGATATCGACGCGGCGCTCATCAAGGAAGTGCTGCAGCAATCCCGGGTGTTCTTCAGGCAGCCTCCCAATGCAAAAAACCGCATCCGGCGCAGTGCGCGGAATTCCTGGGGCTACTACGATGCCGAACTCACAAAGAACCGACCAGACTGGAAAGAGATCATCGATATCGGTCCACCTGTGAACAGCGGACCACTGGCGGGCTCGCATCCGCAATGGCCTGATATCGCAGGCTTCGAAACATGTATGCAGACCCTGCAGCAACAGATGCATGCGGTTGCCCTGCACGTACTCGACGCACTCGGCAATGCCCTGGAGGCGGATGAGGATTTGCGCCATCCGTTTGCCGAGCATTCCAGTTTTCTGCGCCTCAACTTCTATCCACCGTGCCCAGACCCAGCCGCCGACGACGCCACCTGGTCGCCAGAGGGAAGGCAATTTGGCATCAGCCATCATACTGATGCCGGCGCAGTTACAGTCCTGCTGCAGGACGAACACGCAGGTTTGCAGATGTACCACAAGCGCCATTGGTACACTGTGCCACCATCGCCTGGAGCGTTGATCATCAACATCGGTGACGTGGTGCAGGTCTGGTCGAACGACAGGTATCCGGCGCCATTGCATCGAGTACTGGCGAGCTCTGATACCGAGCGCATCAGCCTTCCGTATTTTCTGAATCCGGGTTACGCGTACGATTACGCGCCGCTCAATACCGGGTTCGCGGCTCAAGACCCACCCCGCTACGCCCCCATCAACTGGGGCTATTTCCGCGAACAACGCAGCGCAGGCGATTACGCCGACTACGGAGAAGAAATTCAGATCGCCAACTTCGCACTTGCAAACAGTCAGCGTTGACGGTTTCATAACGCGCTCGTCAAACACATTCGAGGAAAACCAGCTATGCCCAGACTGCGACATCCAGTAAATGGGGCCATGTATACGCTCCAGGAGGATGGCCTGGTGCAGGTCGAGAACAACGGCCTGACAGGATTGTTTTCCTGGGACGGCCGGCATCGAAGCGGCGACCTTACCTATGCGGATGTACATATGCTGGTATGGCTGGCGGGACCTCAGCTGCCTGAGGGGGCCGACGTGGCCCGCCGGCATCGCGGATAACGAGCAACGGAGAACACTATGGCAACCACCGCACAGGACTTGAACCGCTCAGCCGGCATCAGCTACCAGGAGCTCATCCGCCAGGACGACGTGCCGCCGCCTGCCGCGCTCACGTTGGAAAATCCTTATCACTCGGACACAACATCAGTACCCGTGTCGCGCTACGCCGATTCGGCGTTTCACGATCTGGAGATGCAGAACCTGTGGGCGCGGGTCTGGCAAATGGCTTGCCGCGAAGAAGAGATACCCGAGGTTGGCGATTACATCGTCTACGAGATCGGTCATTTTTCGATCCTTGTGGTGCATACCAAGACCGGTATCAAGGCCCATCACAACGTGTGCCGGCATCGTGGTCGACGACTGAAAGACTTCGATGGGCACGCTGCCAATTTCATCTGTCCTTTCCACGGGTTCAGCTGGAATCTGGACGGCAGCGTCCGCGGTATTACGTCGGATTGGGATTTTCCCCACGTTGATCCCGACACCTTCGGTTTAAACGCGGTGCAGGCAGACACCTGGGGCGGCTGGGTATTCATCAATATGGACATGAACGCGGGCTCGTTGAGTGAGTTCGTAAAAGATCTGGCCGACCAGTTTGACTACTGGAAACCGCAAGATCGATATATCGAAGCGCACGTGGGCAAAGTCATGAAGGCGAACTGGAAGGCTGTGCAGGAGGCTTTCATGGAAGCCTTCCACGTAGTCACTACCCACCCGCAGTTACTGGCCGGCATCGGCGACGAAAACTCTCAATACGACGCCTGGGGCAACCTGTCTCGGGCAATTACGCCAAATGCAACGCCCAGCCCACACATCAACTGGGATCCGAGTGAACAGGACTTGCTGGAAGCCGTCAGCATGCGCGACCTGGACGGGCCGGATATGCCTAAGTTGCCCGACGGTGTTCGAGCCCGATCGGCCATGGCGGCGGGCGTGCGTGGCATGATGCAGCCGTTGTTCGGAGAGGATGTGGTGCTATCCGACGCTGAGTTATCAGACAGCATCTACTACACACAGTTTCCTAATTTCCATCCTTGGGGCGGCACCAATCGCATCGTGTATCGATTCAGGCCCTGGCAGAACCGGCACGATCGAAGCTTGATGGAATGCTACTATTTGAGCCCATTTCAAGGCGAGCGCCCACCCCCCGCCCCCATTCACATCCTTGGTGAGGACGAGCCCTGGACCAACGCGACGGAGCTCGGCATGCTGGCCAGGGTGTTTACCCAGGACACTTTCAACCTGCCCCAGGTACAGCTTGGCCTGGAATCTGCGCAGTACGATGAGGTTGTGCTGGCGAATTATCAGGAAACCAAATTGCGACACTTCCACGATCTATTGAGTAAGTGGGTGGAATAGCCCACAACGCGGCATACGGTCACACAGTGGGCGCGGGGCCATCAATGCCGGTCGCTGCAATCGCGCTGTGCCTGGGCATCGTCTTGCTCTCGCCGGCCGTCCTGGCCAGCGAATCCGGTCTGTTGTTCGAAACAGATACCCCAATCTCGCTCGAATTGAAAGGCCCCCTGCGGCGCCTCATCAGGCAGAAACACAAGCGCAAAGAGATGGCCTTTACCCTGACGACGCCGGCAGGTGCTCATGAAGTAACGGTGCGCGCGCGGGGTAAGAGTCGTATGCGGGTGTGCAGCTTTCCACCCCTGCGAATTTCATTTGCAGACGATGCAACTCCCGGCACGCTCTTTAAGGGTGAGGACAATCTGAAGCTCGTGACCCACTGTCTGGATAGCAACTCGGCGCAAGCAAACGCGATTTTAGAATACGCTGCCTATCGAATCTTTAACATCTTTACGGAGATTGGATACAGGGTTCGCCTCGCTGATATTGCGTATACGGAAAGCGACGCACAAGCCCCTACCGCCCGTAACTTTGGATTTCTGATCGAATCCCGTCGCGCGCTTTCCGAACGGCTTAGCGGCAACTTCATTCAGGCGCCTGGGGTCGCCCTGGGTGCGCTGGAACAATCTCATCTGGCCAGTGTGTTTCTGTTCCAGTATCTGATCGGCAATACGGATTGGTCACTGGTTGCCGCCGATGAACCCAATTGTTGCCACAACGGCGACCTGCTGGACATCGGCAAGCGTCGATTCTACGTTCCCTATGACTTTGATCTGGCCGGTCTGGTAAATGCCAGTTACGCCTACCCAGACCCTGCGCTTCGTATTCGACGCGTCACGCAGCGGGTCTACCGGGGATTCTGCCTGCCCGATGCCGTCGTTGAATCAGCGTTAACCGATGTGATGGCGCGCTGGACCGAGATCAAGCAGATGGTCGATCAACTTCCCATTGAAGGCCGCGACGCGCGCGAATTGCACGACTTCCTGGAAGGATTTCATCGGCTCGCCACAGGCGAGCGAGATATTCTCAATGTCATAAAGCGAAGCTGCCTGGGCAGCGCGCAGCGCCGCTGAGGATATCGCGCGGCTTACAGCGGGTGCAACCGCACCGGTAACTCGGTGAAGCCATGCACGAAGTTCGAAGGCACGCGCACCGGATCGCCGACCACTTCTACCATGTGGAATCGCTTCTGAATCTCTTCCCACAATACACGCAGCTGCATTTCACCAAGACGGTTGCCCATGCATCGGTGAATGCCAAAACCGAACGACAAGTGCTGGCGCGCCCGGGCGCGGTCAATCATGAACTCGTCCGGCCGCTCAATGGCGCGCTCATCGCGATTACCTGACGCGTACCACATCACCACCTTGTCGCCCGCCTTGATCTGCTGCCCACCCAGCACATAGTCTTTGATCACCGTGCGGCGCATGTGTGCCAACGGCGTCACCCAGCGAATGATCTCAGAGACCATGTTGGGAATGACCGAAGGGTCGTTGCGCAGCTTGGAGTACTCGCCGGGATTCTCGTTCAGCGCCAACACGCCGCCGGTAATCGAATTGCGCGTGGTGTCATTGCCGCCCACGATGAGCAATACCAGGTTGCCTAAAAACTCCTGGGGATCCATGTCTTTGGTGGCCTCGCTGTGCGCGAGCATGGAGATAAGGTCGTTGCCACCCTGGGTTTCCTCACGCTCGGCCCACAACCGCTGGAAGTAAGCTAGACATTCATACAACTCCTCTCGGCGTTGTTCTTCACTTTCCACGATACCGGTTTCCGGTCCACCGGTGGCAACGTCGGACCACCGGGTCAACTTATGGCGGTCTTCAAACGGGAAATCAAACAGCGTGGCAAGCATCTGCGTCGTCAGCTCGATGGATACTTTTTCTACCCAGTTGAAGGTCTCACCAATCGGAAGCGAATCCAGAATGTCCTGTACCCGGCTGCGGATGGTGCCTTCGAGGTTCTTCAGATTGGCCGGTGCGACGACGCCCTGCACGGTCTTACGCTGTTCGTCATGTTTCGGAGGATCCATGGCGATGAACATCGGCAGTTCGAAATCTTCCTCTGGATCCTGGATGACAATCGTTGGATCAGACGAGAATGCATCCCAGTTCTGTTCCACTTCCATGATGTCTTCGTAGCGGGTCACGGACCAATACGGCCCAAACTCACTGTCCTTGCAATAATGTACCGGAGCTTCGTCACGTAAACGCTTGAAAAATGGGTATTTCTTGTTTTCTTCCCACAGTTCACGCTGACTCACGTCAATGTCCTGTAAGGGGACCGTGGTTGGGTCCACATCTATCATCAATGGCTGGGTAGCTTCTGCCATTAGAATTGAAACTCCGGCAATTGAACGACCAAGCCGTCAACCTGTTCGCTCACAGGTATCTGGCAGGAAAGGCGGGAATTTGACTGGCGTTCAGGATTGAGGTCCAACATGGACTCTTCCGCTTCGCTGGGTTGACCAACAGTCGGCATCCACTCTTCGGCGACCATTACATGACAGGTTGCGCAGGAGCATTCGCCACCACAATCCGCATCGATTCCCGGCACAAGATTGTCCAGTGCGGCGTTCATAACTGTCGTACCAACATCGGCGTCAACATTGTGTACCGTGCCGTCATGTTCGATGTAGGTGATTTTTGGCATTGGAAGTCCTTCTTTCTCTATGAGCCATTAATTTATGGCTATGGGTTTAGCTATATCAAAGCGTTTATGGCAGTCGCCAACGCGACATCTTTGTCCGTCACAGTGTTGCCGGCATCGTGTGTAGTGAGCGTTATGCTCACGCTGTTATACAC
>Ga0315336_1000906_pt1 | contig 66803 bp, 68 predicted proteins | sample ASW5metaG_FD_204512 | JGI IMG/M metagenome (GOLD analysis project Ga0315336, IMG submission 204512) | Ammonia-oxidizing marine archaeal communities from Monterey Bay, California, United States - ASW #5 | ecosystem: Environmental > Aquatic > Marine > Intertidal zone | place: USA: California... | reverse complement strand
TGAAAACTCTCCCGGAACATCAAATGGAAAAAGATCATCGTCATCCGCAAACACCGACGGTGACAAAACTAAAGCACCGACGATCAAACTCGAAAAGAGTAAATTTTTATTCATAATGCTCATCGTACTAGTCCCTCAACTTTAAATTTAAAGCCAAACAATTTGTTAATCGGATGACTTGAAAAAATTTTAATTATTTTTGAGTAACCCCTTGGTTACATAGTATAATACAATGCTATAGTATTATACATTAAACTTAGCAATAAAAAAATTATCCACTACTATGTGCTGGAAGTACTAAAAAATATTTATTTATATCAAATACTTAGAAAAATATGAGTTTTTTCTGGATAAACTAAACAATCTCTTTCTTGTGTAAATATTAGCCATTGTTTAATTTTTAGGCAAACAGCGTGTTATCTGGGTAACGTATTATCATGATTATTCTCACTATTTTAAGTTCGATTTCTTTAATGATATGGTTATATCTTGCTTTACTTCATGGTAATTTCTGGAATCCGCCCTCCATAAAAAAAGCAAAGAAAATATCAAAATACCCTGAAATCACCATTTTGATACCGGCACGAAATGAAGCGAAATATATAAAAAATTCACTAATGTCATTATTGAGACAAAATTATGAAGGTAAATATCAAGCCATCATAGTTGATGACTCAAGCTCAGATGCAACCTTAAAAATAGTTAAAGGAATTTCGAAAAAAAATAATAAGATTCATGTCATCCAAGGTAAGGTTTTAAAAGAAGGTTGGACTGGGAAAGTATGGGCCCAATATCAAGGAATAAATCTTATAAAAAAAAAATTTCCGAATAGCAAATACATATTATTTACCGACGCAGACATTACGCACAGCCCTAATAATTTAAAAAACTTAGTTATCAAGGCTGAATCTGAGAACCTTGATCTGGTCTCATTAATGGTCTTATTGAAAGCAAATAATTTCTCGGAGAAAATACTAATTCCTGCTTTTGTATTCTTTTTTCAAAAACTTTATCCTTTTGAGTGGGTAAACAATCCAAGGAGAAAAATAGCGGCAGCCGCTGGTGGATGTATGCTGGTTAACTACTTTACACTAAAAAAGTCGGGTGGAATTGAAAAAATAAAGAACCAAATCATCGATGACTGCGCATTGGCAAGAATTCTAAAAAAGAATGGACGAATATGGTTAGGAATAACGAAAGAAACAAAAAGCTTACGTAACTACAAAAAGATATCAGAAATCTGGTCTATGGTGACACGATCGGCTTACGATCAATTAAATTATTCAATTCTTCTATTAATCATTTGCACCTTTGGAATGTTTTGCACCTATATGATTCCCGTAATAGCTCTGTCTGTCGGCTTTTTCGATGAAAATAATTATCTGTTTTTTACAGGCCTAATCGCTTGGTTTATAATGTCATATACCTACATTCCGACTCTAAGAAATTTTAATGAAAAATCTTTTATGGCAACATTCTTGCCCATAGCAGGTATATTTTATACATTGACAACTATTGATTCCGCCAGAATGCACTTATGGGGATCTGGTGGCTCTTGGAAAGATAGAAGCTATAAAAACAACAAAATCCAATGAGCAAAAAAAATTTATCTAGAATTGAGACACCTTCAGGAAAAGGATCGGGAGACGAAAATTTTCCAGTCGGTTCCTGGATTATTTCTCACCGACTCAGGCCTCATATCAAAAAATTCTATTTGTTCGCTAGAGCCGCAGACGATATTGCGGACAATCCAAATTTACCTGCAAAAGAAAAAATTAAGCGACTAAATATTTTTCGATCCGCACTAATCGGAAAAAGCAGCAATAAGAAAAAATGCCCAAAAGCAGTTTCTCTTAAGAAATCAAATCATGATTTAGGGATTACGTCTGTGCATGGAAAAAAATTACTAGGAGCATTTAAACAAGACGCGGTAAAGCTAAGATATAAGGATTGGAAAGAGTTAATTGGATATTGTAACTTATCTGCAGCACCGGTCGGTAGGTACATCCTGGATCTGCATGGCGAAAACAAAAAAATATATAAATATTCTGATGACTTGTGCAACGCGCTCCAAATCATTAACCACATTCAAGACTGCAAGGAAGATTATATAAAATTGAATCGAATATATTTACCTCAATGCTGGATAAAGGAACAGAAAATAAAAAATTCTGAACTGGAAAAAAGTGAGGCGAGAAAAGAATTAAAAATCGTGATAGGAAAAACGTTAAAGGGAGTAGAAAAGTTACTTAAAAGAGCTTCGTTGCTCTCAAAAAAAATAAAAGATCCTCGTCTATCAGCAGAAGCAGAGATAATCTATAGAATAGCTGATAAGCTAACCAAAAAATTAAAAATAAAAGATCCTATCCAAGAAAGGGTAAAGCTTTCAAAATTGTCCTTTTTGTTATGTGGAATTAATGGTTTGCTCTTCTCATGGCTTAGAAATTAATCCTTCTTAAGAAATCAAAAAATTTACTTTGACTAACTAGAAAAACAAACAAAGAGAAATATGCAACCAGATCATATAAAAAATATTGTCAAAAAATCAGGAACAACGTTCTACTGGGGGATGCGCATACTTCCCAAAAAAAAGAGTAATTCCATGTTTATAATCTATGCATTCTGCAGAATAGTAGACGATATTTCAGATGGAAAATTAAATAAGATGAAAAAAATACAAAAACTTCACCAGTGGAAGAAAGAGATCGACAACATATATAAAAATAAAAAATTAACGGAGCCAATTGCGACTCAACTCTCAGGTGTAATAAAAGAATTCCAGTTACGAAAAAAATATTTCCTAGAAATAATTGATGGCATGGAAATGGATGCGAAAGAAAATATGGTATCTCCGACCGAAAGTCAGTTAAAAATATATTGTCAAAGAGTTGCTTCTGCTGTTGGTTTATTGTCGATAAAAATTTTTGGGGAGGACAACAAAAACAGCCAAATATATGCGAAAAAGCTTGGGAATGCTTTTCAGCTTACAAATATTCTTAGAGATCTAAAAGAAGACTCGGACAGAAAAAGATCGTACTTGCCTAAACAACTACTGAGAAAACATGGAATAAATGAAATTGATCCAAAAAAAATTTTAAAACACCCCAATATACCAAAGGTATGTAGTACGATTGCAAAAAGAGCAAAAGGATTCTTTCGCGCAGCAAGGATAGTAATTAAAAAGTGTGATAAACAATCCTTACGTCCTGCTGCAATAATGTCTGATCTTTATGAAGAAATTCTAAACTCATTAATTGAACGAGGCTGGAGTAACCTAGATAAACCAATCAAGATAACAAAGATAAAAAAACTGTGGTTCGTTTGTAAAAATTTCATTGTTTAATAAGATGCAATCCAAGAAAAATTCCACCATTTATATAATAGGAGCGGGCATATCTGGACTTGCATGCAGCATTGATCTTGTGGATCAAAATTACAAGGTCTGTATTTATGATTCCAGCAATCATGCCGGTGGCCGTTGTCGATCATTTTACGATCCCCTACTGAAGAGATATATTGACAACGGAAATCACCTATTGCTCAGCGGAAATAATTTGACTTTTGAGTATCTTAAAAAGATTGGAGCAAAAAATAAATTAACCGTAAGCTCAGAGGCAATTTATCCATTTGTTAACGTAAAAAATGGCAAGAGGTGGAAAGTTCATTTTAATAAAGGAATTTTTCCATGGTGGATTCTTTCTCGCAACAGAAGGATTCCAGATTCAAAAGCTTATGACTATCTTCGTATTATTAAACTCGGTATTTCAAAAAAGAGTAGACGAGTAGAAGATTGTTTAAAAAAAAATGAGCCTTTGTTTAATGAGCTCTGGAATCCTCTAAGCATTGGAATACTTAATACACCCGGCGATAAGGCATCATCCTTCCTTTTATGGTCTGTAATCTTAAAAACCTTTGCCAAAGGAGGAAAATATTGTCTTCCTTGCCAACCCAAAGAAGGTCTTTCTCAAACATTTGTCAATCCAGCAACAGCCTGGTTGAAAAAAAGGAAGGTCAATATAAACTTTAAATGCCTTTTAAAAAGAGTAGAAATTAAAGGCAATAGGGTAACAAAATTATTTTTTTCAAAAGATTCCGTTATTATCAAAAAGCACGATTATGTGGTTCTAGCAATTCCTCCTAATAATTTGCCAAAACTCCTAAAGGGCATCAAAGTTCCAAAAAACAATAACGCGATTATAAATATTCATTTCAGATTAAAAAAATCAAATCAACTTCCAAAAAAAACTCATCTATTGGGAACCATAGGCGGAAAAAGTCATTGGCTCTTTTTCAGAAATGATGTTGTAAGCGTCACGATTAGCGCAGCCAATAATTTAATAAACGAAAATTCGGACATAATCGCCAACGAAGTTTGGGGCGAAGTGCTCAAAGCTTTGGATTTACCGATCAATTCAAAGATTCCTCCTTACAAAGTAATCAAAGAAAAACGAGCAACTTTTTCACAAACTCCACAGGGAATTAAACTAAGATGTGACACAAAAACATCTTACGAAAATTTATTTTTAGCCGGTGATTGGACGAATACTAATCTTCCAGCGACAATTGAGGGAGCGGTAAAGTCAGGAAAAAAAGCGGCACTATTGATAGCAAAGAATGATTAATCTCAACAAAAAAAATAAATTGTGATATTTTTCTAGAAAATAAAAAAGAACGAACGAATGTTTTTAAAACAAGTTGAAAAAACAGTTACACAAGGTTTCCAAAATCTTGCCAAGCTGCAAAAGAAAGATGGACACTGGGTCTTTCCTCTTGAAGCAGATACTACAATTTCATCCGAATACATTATTCTAAATCACTATCTTGGTAAGCCAGAGATCACCATAGAAAAAAAATTAGCTAATTTTATCAAGAAAAAGCAAAATCCAGACGGCGGATGGCCCCTTTTTTATGAGGGAGAATCAAATATAAGCACAAGCACTAAAGCCTATTTCGCACTAAAACTTTCGGGAATATCCGAAAAGACTAACATAATGAAAAAAGCAAAGATTTTTATTCTGTCTAAAGGCGGTGCGAGTAAATGCAATGTATTTACTAGAACAACACTTGCCCTGTTTGATGAGACTCCATGGCGATCTATTCCGCAAATGCCTATTGAAATAATGCTTTTACCAAGCTGGTTTCCATTTCATCTAAATAAAATCTCTTATTGGTCAAGAACGGTTTTGGTGCCCCTGCTTATTATCATGGCGATGCAACCAAAAGCTAAAAACCCACGAAAGATAAAAATCAAAGAATTGTTTAAAATTCCAGCAAATCAAGAAAGGAATTTCATGACTAATCCGAAAAAATCTTTCCTCGGTTTTTTGTTTATTACACTCGACACTCTTCTTAGAATTAGCCAACCTTTATTTCCAGAATTAATTAGAAAAAAAGCTTTAGGAAAAGCTAAGAAATGGATCCTAAAAAGATTAAACGGCACTAACGGATTAGGAGCTATTTTTCCTGCTATGGTTAATTCCCTCATTGCACTATTAGCACTAAATAAGAATAAAAAAGATAAAGATATCCGAACGATACAAAGATCAATAAAAAAACTTTTATTTTTTGAAAAAAACAAAAAGGATGCTTTTTGTCAGCCTTGCATATCTCCAGTTTGGGATACCGCTTTTGTTATCCAGGGGCTATTAGAAGAAGGATCAAAAAAATACAAATCAAAAATCATTAAGGGAATGAAGTGGTTAGAACAAAAAGAAATTAAAAACATTAGAGGGGATTGGTCAGAAAAAAGACCTAAACTAAAATCCGGAGGATGGGCATTTCAGTATGAAAATCCTTTTTATCCGGACCTGGATGATACAGCATTAGTTGGTATGATATTTCATAGGCAAGATCCAAAATCCAAAAATACTATCATAAAAAGAACCGCAGAATGGGTCGCCGGCATGCAAAGCAAAAACGGTGGGTGGGGGTCTTTTGATGCAGATAATACTAATTATTATTTGAATCATATACCTTTCGCAGATCACGGTGCTCTCCTTGATCCTCCTACCGCCGATGTAACCGCCCGATGTATTAGTTTTTTATCCCAAATTGGTTATAAAAAAAATGAAGCAATAACTAAAGGAATTAACTTCTTAAAGCAAGAACAAGAACAAAACGGTTCTTGGTTTGGAAGATGGGGGACAAACTATATATATGGAACCTGGTCGGTGCTGTCTTCTCTAAATTCTGCAGGAGTTAATATGAATGAGAATTTCATTAAAAAGTCAGTAGATTGGCTAAACGCTAGACAGAATAATGATGGTGGATGGGGCGAAGATGGGAGCAGTTATTGGACAGAAAGAAAAGACGAGCGACGAAAAAGCACAACCAGCCAAACATCATGGGCAATTCTCGGCTTAATGGCAGCGAATCAGACTGAAACTAAAGAAGTTAAAAAGGGAGTTCAGTATTTGTTGAATTCGAAGAATAATAATGATTCTTGGGAAGAAAAGTCCTTTACTGCTGTAGGTTTTCCGAAGGTTTTTTATTTAAGATATGACGGGTACCCAAAATACTTTCCGCTACTAGCTCTAGCTCGTTACAAAAATCTATCAAAAAGTAATTCAAAGAAAGTTTTGCACGGAATTTGATTCATAAAATAAAAAAAGTAGGATTTGTAACCGGCATTAATGCAGAAGCAAAAATTCTGGAATCAAGCAGTGCGATCGTCTTTTGCTCTAACATGGATTCAAAAAATGTTTCGGCTGGTACAGAAAAACTAATTAGCCAGGGAGCCGATCTTATCATTAGTTTTGGGATAGCTGGTGCTCTCGATCCGCGTTTAAAATCTGGATCTATAATAATTTCAACTCAAGTATTGACACCATTGTATAAAAGAATTCCTTGCAATCCCTCGCTGGGAATAAAAATTTTTAAACTTAAAAAGAATAAAAGTGGAGTGTATTTCCGACCCGTCATAGGAAGTAACTATCCGATAACCAATAAAACCGAAAAGAAAAAAATATTCAAAGATTCTGGAGCTGCTGCCGTCGACATGGAAACACATATTGCGGCTAAAATAGCACAAAAAAAAGGAATACCATTTCTTGCTGTAAGATCCATTTGTGATACGACAGACCAAAATCTACCAGATTTCATTGCTACAAATATCGAAAATAAAAAAAAATTAAATATTCTTAAGATTTTAGAACTAATCGTAAAAAAGCCTTACGAATTAAAAAAATTCCCTAAGCTTATTATGAATTATAGAAAAAGTATGAATGGCTTACGTGAGATTTTCAGAAATTTTACTTTGTGATTTATCGTCGTTAATATTTTCTAAAACCGATCCAACCTGTTTTTCAAACATATATTCTGCTGGTCTTGCGTTATGCAAATCTATGTCAGCAACTAAGGGTCCTTTAGTATTTATACTGCCCACAGAAGCTTTTAGAGCTTTAATTGGATTAGAAAACGCATCAGAAACCGCCGTAGCTTCATAACCACAATGAGCCATACAATCGTTACATTTTTCGTATTTTCCGGTACCGTATAAATCCCAATCTGTTTCTGACATTAACTCTTTAAAAGTAGCGGCGTACCCTTCACCCAAAAGATAGCATGGCTTTTGCCATCCAAATACATTTCTCGTGGGGTTCCCCCAGGGAGTACAATGGTATTTTTGATTACCCGCCAAAAAATCAAGGTAAAGGGATGAATGACTAAGAGGCCATTTTCTTCCCTTATCAAGACTAAATAATTGTCGAAAAAATTCTTTTGTTTTATTTCTTCTTAAAAAATGATCTTGATCTGGGGCACGTTCGTAAGCAAAGCCCGGAGAAATAGTTATTCCCTTAATCCCCATATTTGTCACTGAATCAAAAAAATCAGCCATTTGTTTAGGGGTAGCGTCATCAAAGATCGTACAATTAATATTTACGCGAAATCCCTGATCTTTTGCGCTCGAAATAGCCGACAATGCACGGTCATATACACCAGATTGGCAAACAGACTTATCGTGAACCTCCTTATTGCCATCCAAATGAACAGAAAAAGTAAAATAGACACTTGGAGAGAAGAGATCTAATTTCTTCTCCATGAGCAGTGCATTTGTACAAAGATAAACAAATTTTTTTCTTTTTACTATTTCGGAAACTATGCTTGCAATTTCGCTGTGAAGAAGAGGTTCTCCTCCGGGAATAGAAACGATCGGAGCTCCACATTCATCAACTGAATCCAAACATTCTTTCAGGCTCAATCTTTTGTTAAGAATTTCGCTAGGATAATCTATTTTGCCACAACCAGCGCATGCTAAATTACATCTGAACAAAGGTTCCAGCATTAACACCAAGGGATATTTTTTTTCCCCTACTAATCTTTTTTTGATTATATAAGAAGCGACTTTAATTTGTTGTATGAGAGGAACAGACATTGGGAATTCTACACATTAAGTTCATTGTTCAAGTTAGATAATTCTTCGGGTAATTTAAAATGTATATTTTCAATTTTTCCAAACAGTTTTTCTACCGAAATATTTCTTGCCGCTTGTAACTTATTGATCAATTCTTGAACCAGCTCATCGGGAGTAGATGCCCCTGAGGTAATACCAACAACCTTAACTCCTTTGAGCCATTCCTTATTAAAGTCATCTGAAGCTTCTAGAAGATAAGTCGTCACCCCTGACTCAACACCAAGTTCTTTCAGGCGATTGGAATTCGAACTATTTCTAGAGCCAACCACTAAAAGTAAGTCTACTTGTTCAACTAAATTTCTTACGGCTTCTTGCCGATTTTGAGTAGCATAACAAATATCCTTTACATCTGGTCCTTGGATATTTGGAAATCTAGACTTAAGAGCAGTAATCATTTCTCTTGTATCGTCAACAGAAAGTGTAGTTTGACTTACATAAGCTAGTTTTTCTCGATTTTTAACTTTTAAATTCTTCACGTCCATCGGAGTTGAAACTAAATACACTGTGCCAGGTATTCTACCCATTGTGCCTTCAACTTCCGGATGCCCTTCATGACCAATAAGAATAATCTCACAGCCTATTTTAGAATAGTGTTGTCCTTCCTTATGAACCTTCGCAACAAGCGGACAAGTTGCGTCCAAAACGGGAAGCTTCCTGCTATTTGCGTTATCCTCTACTTTTTGAGCAACACCGTGCGCACTAAAAACAGTAACGGCGCCATCAGGGATTTCATCCACTTCCTCAACAAAAACAGCACCTTTCGATTTTAAACTCTCGACGACCCTCTTGTTGTGAACTATCTCATGCCGCACGTAAACGGGAGGCCCAAATTTCTTAAGCGCCTTCTCAACAATTTCAATTGCACGCTCAACTCCGGCACAAAAACCTCTGGGTTGAGCTAAAATAACTTTTAAATCGTTCATACCTTATATTCAATTCCAGATAATAAAATTTAACAGCGCGCCGTCAATGATTATAACAAAAAAACGTGTACCTTTAAAAGTAAGTTATGTTATTTACTATAAACAGGTTTTATATACTTGAAAAATTTAAAGATCATATACCTTGCCTTAGGAGCATTTCTTTTCCTATATTTTCTTTCGCAAACCTCGGTGGAAAGCCTGTGGCTACAAATCAAAAAAGTAAGCTGGGGAATAATTCCCATTATATTTACATACTTTATAGGCTTTTGTTGTGATGCTCTGTTATGGAACTTAACGCTTAAAAAAAAGATAAATTACTCCTTAAAATGGCTTTTTCATATCTGGAAAGTTAAGATGGTCGGCGAAGCCTTCAATGTAGTTACTCCGCTTGCCACGTTGGGTGGCGAACCAATTAAAATCTTCATCCTCAAAAAAATTAGTAAGATTCCTTACAAAGAGGGAGTTTCTGCTTTTATCCTGACAAAAACAATTGTGATGATTTCCTTGATTCTCTTTTTAACCACAGGGTTAGTAATTATTTTAAAAGCAGATTTTCTTCCTGAAAGTTATAATACATATATTACATCGGGACTCGTAATTTTCGCAATATTAATTGCTCTCCTCTATCTCAGCCAACGGTTTAAGCTATTTTCGTTATTAGGAAAGAATCTTAAAAAAATAACGATCAAGAAAAGAATTAACAGATTTTTAAGATATATAGAGGATGTTGAGGAAAGGCTAACTACGTTTTACTCTGAAAAGGAAAGCAGATTCCTAACGGCGGTTATATTAGGACTCAGTAATTGGGCAATAGGAGTTGTGGAATTATATTTCATAATGTTTTTTCTAGGACACCCAATAACCATAGCGGAGGCTTGGATGATTGAATCATTTGTTCAGATCGTAAAAGCAGCAACTTTCTTTATTCCCGGAAGTTTAGGTGCTCTTGAAGGGGCATTTATGTTTATTATTGGTCTAATCACTGGGAATAATATCCTTGGTTTATCAGCCGCTCTAGTCCGGCGTTTTCGAGAAATCGTATGGATTGCTTGGGGAATGATGATAGGCAATCAATTTTCTATAACCTTGTCCAACATGAAACAAAGAATCAAGGATGTCAAAATATAAAAAACTATTTAAAAATGCTAAATTTTGGGATCAAAAATTAGCTGTCATATTTGTCGTCCCTCTAAGCAAAACTGGAATCACACCGAACCAAATAACTTTCATAACCCTGATACTAGCGATCTTTGCAGGATACCTTTTTGCACTTGGAGATCAGAATGCTCTAAATTATGGAGCTGCTATTTTTGTGATTGCTCGCTTCATGGACAATTTTGACGGAATGATTGCCAGAATAAAGAATATGGAAACGAAGTTTGGATATTTCTTTGACTATACAACCGGAGGCATAAGCTTTGCCGTAATGTATTTAGGAATCGGATACGGTCTACAAGACAGCACTCTTAGTTTCTGGGCCATAGTACTTGGAATAGCTGGAGCAATAAGCAGCTTAGCCTGTCTATTCATGAACCTCGAAAGAGATAAAAAATTAAATCTTAAAGATGGAGAGTGGGTGGGCTACCCACGTGCAGGTGGCTTTGAACTGGAGGACGGAATCTACCTCCTAGCTCCAATAACATGGATGGGATGGATCCTTCCATTCTTCGTGCTAAGCGCAATTGGATCTATATTTTTCTTTCTTTGGACTCTTGGTTGCTTAATCAAGAAGCGATAGCATTAAAAGTACCGATTCTCTTTGAACCAATCGATAGCGTCTTTTATACCTTTAATTGCTTCTCTCGGTTCGTAATCTAGAAGATTCTTCGCCTTTTCAGTTGAAAAAAACATTTTCTTTTTCGACATCCTCAAGCTATCAACAGTCAACATAATATCTTCCTTATTAAATAACCGGGCAAACATTTCAGACAAATAAGCAAACGGAAGAAGTAGGTTATGTGGAATACTAAAAAGAGGGGGTCTTTTTTCCACAATCTCAGCAATGCTAAAAAGAATTTGCTTGAGAGTTTGATTTTCTCCACCCAGAATATATCTTTCTCCTATTTGACCTTTTTCGAATGCCTTCCAGTGACCTTCGGCAACATCATCAACATGAACAATATTTAAGCCCGTATCAACAAAGGCAGGAACTTTTCCTGAAGCTGCTTGGCAAATCATTCTTCCGGTGGGGGTTGGTTTAATATCTCTTGGTCCAATTGGTGCCGAGGGGTTAACTATAGTGACCGGCAAAGAATCTTCTTGTATCATTTTTTTTACTTTTTCTTCGGCTAAAAATTTTGATTTCTTGTAATCTCCGATCATGTCAGAAAAAGTAACAGGGGTATTCTCATCTGCTGGGGTTTCGTCACGATTGATACCTAAAGTGGCAACGCTACTGGTATATACAATTTTGGAAATTTTTTGTCTCTGAGCGGCGCGCATAATATTAATCGTTCCGTCAACATTGGATTGATAAATCTCATTAGTGTTCTTTGCCCAAAGACGGTAATCGGCTGCAACATGAAATAAAGAATCACAACCTTTAAGAGCATTATCAAGGCTTGCAGGATCACGAAGATCACCATGTACAATTTCAACATTAAGACCAGAAAGATTCTTAGAATTGCTGCTAGATCTCAAAAGAGATCGAATCTGAAAACCTTTTTTCAAAAGTACGCGCAAGACTGCTGAGCCAACGAAACCGGATGCGCCTGTAATCAACGTTTTCATTTTGAAATCAATCCATTCCTGATCGAAAGAAATCCCAAATGACCCAAAGAAGAAATATTGGAGCACCAATTCCAGCGGCAATTAGAAAGGGCGTTAAGCCATCCAGCCAAGCAATAGGTCCAACTATGTACAGTGTATCTTCTGGTTCGAAACCTAAAAAATTACCTTGTTGAATCGATAATTTTCCATCTCGGATTTCCTTATAAAGACGGATACTCATGGTAATTGCAATTGCGATTGATGCTGCAAAGCCGAAGAAAATTGCATTATCTCCTAGAACACCATAACTTTTTCCAATACCGATGCCGATAAAAAGAGAAACGTAAGTAACACAAACAGCAAAATGATCGTAGTAATGTCCAAAATCGCTAGTTTTTCCGACAATTCTCGCAAACTCCCCATCTACATGATCTAGAAAAGCAGCAATAATAAAGATCACAGCGGCGTAGTTAGCTAAATATGGCTCACCTTGAGCAAATAAATAACCAGAAAAAATACCCAAAATCCATCCAACAGTTGTAATAACGTTGGGGTGCATCGGGATGCGAGATAATACTTGCGCAAAGTATTTAGCAATACTCTGATCCCAAGCAAAATTCTTTTTAAAATCTACCATTATCTTTTAACTTAGTCAGAATCTCTCCTTCAGCCTTCTTGATATCCTGAGGAAAATCAATTTCGATCCACGGAAGACCAGTGATGTCCTCATAACTAAATGCATCAGGATGATTCAAAATTAAATCTCTAATTGCTTCTTCGTACCAGATATCTCTCTTCCCGTCCTTAATATATTCCTTTACCCGACTATCCAATCGACCAACCATCATGCTATCAAACCGAAAAAATCCTACTGACTCACCACAAAAATCATATTCTTTGGTAATCTTTTTGTGAAAATCAACAATTTTATCTCCAGCGACACAAATTTTTACCGCCTCTACATCATTTTCGCTAAGATTTCGATCAAGAAGTAGGCAATTTGCACGATCACTCCCAATAAGTTTTTTTATGATATGAGAATCGTACAATACGTCTGCATCCATAAGGATAATCTCAGAATTTTCTTTTAGCATATCCATAGCAACAGATAATGAAACTATACTTCCCTCTTCATAGTCAGGATTAACGACCATCTGTACAGGAATCTTAGAATTCACTGTAGTAAGTTTTTTTGCAAGATCATCGGCTTGGTAACCACTAACAACAATAATATTTGAAAAGTTAAAATGATTTAATATTTTTATGTGCCTTTCCAATAAGCTCTTCTTATCAAATTCCAAAAGAGCCTTTGGCCGATTCTTGCCCTGTTCACCTAAACGTTTTCCGATACCTGCGGCTAGTATAATTGCTTGCATATCTAAAATTTCTTTTCTGAACGATACTGTAACAATGCGGGAAGAATGGTAAAAGTACAAAGCAATGCCATGCTTAAAGCAATAAGCAACAAAAGCCCCATACTAGAGGTTCCTCTATGTGGCGAAAGAATCAGACTGCCAAAGGCGCCCATAGTCGTCAGTGCACTAAACAGGATTGCTCGAGGTGTGCTGGTAGATACAATGGTGCTGATGTCTTGTAATTTTTTCTGCCTAAAAATGAAATAGACTCCATAAGCAATGCCAAGGCTAAATAGTAACGGAAGAGCTATAATATTGGCAAAATTTAGATTCAACCCTAAAAATACCGCTATAGCACCGCTATAAATCATCGCCACCACCAACGGAATCAGAACAAGAGCGGTATCGATTAAATTTCTAAACATTAATAGTAATAAAATAACAATCGCTACAAAGGCAATACTTCCCGCCATGACAAACGCTTTTGTAACTTCTTTTCCTGCCTCAAGAAGTAAAACAGCATTATCGGTAGCCGAGGGGACAACCTTCCGGACTTCACGGACGAATTCTTTCAAGTTACCGAGTGTGGAAAGATCTTGCGACGGATAGACAGTGACTAGATAATTGCCATTTTTACCTTGATTTCTATCTCTTAGCATCTGTGGCAGATCTTCAATTGTAAAAGGCTTAGCCTCTAAGGAAGCCCTGATCCTTTCTAATCTTCCGTGGAAAGAGTCCAACAATAAAAATTCCAGATCCCTTAAGAGGTATGCCTCTGTGACAAAGTAACGCAAGGAATCAGCTAAAAGTTTATTTTCCTTAGATCCTGTAGAATCCAAATAACCAATAAAATGATTTATCTCCTTTTGGGGCGAAAGAACCTTCGATTCTAGCTTATGCATCCTCTGAGAACCAAGAATAGGTGATAAAAAAAGTTTCATTTCATCAATAATTTGAATTTTATTTTCTTGATCACTTGGCAGGAGGTCATTGATCGAAATAGCCTTTTTTACAGTTGGTAATTTTTCAAGATCACTAGAAGCTTGCTTTGCTTGATCTAAATCATCAGATACAAAATTAATTGTGTAGTAAGGATCATCCGAATTTTTCATCAGCTCTGTAGCTGTAATGTAGGATTCAGTTTCCGGATCCTTTAGATTCATCGGATCAAAATCAAACTCTACCTTGGGAAGGACAACAAAGGTAAAAATGAGACTTAAAAAGATTGTAAAAATAATCACTAGGCGACATCTTCTGTAACCAAATTGGATTAATGTGAGCGTAATGGAGTTTTGTGATTCCTTGCCATCACTAGATTTAAGAGGGAAAATTTTTAAAAAGGCAGGTAGCAATAAAATACTTGTGAAAAAAGCAATCACCATACTACCGCCAGCAATAATTCCTAACTCAGCCAGCCCCACATATGCAGTTGGCACAAAAGATAAAAACCCAATACATGCTGCAATGCTTGAAATAGCCATAGCCAGACCTATATTTTTCACTGTGTTTTCCAGCGCCCTTGCATTCCGCCGACCAGCTACGGTTTCTTCCTTGTATTTAAGGCAAAACTGTATAGCCAGATCAATACCGATACCGATAAAAAGAATCACGAAAGCAATCGATATTAAATTTAATTGGCCGACAAAAAAAGTGGCATAAGCAAAAGTCAGGGAAAGTGCGGTAATCAGAAAAAAAATTGATGCAATAACAAGACGAAATGACCTGTATGCCAAAAAAATAAGGATCCCAACAAGAAAAAGAGAGACTATACCCGCTTTAATTGCGCCTTCTAGTGCGCTATCCATCTCTTCCTGTTCAAGAACGATACCACCGGTCAAACGAATGGATACGCTGTTTTCAGGAAAAGGTTTAAGAAATAGAATATCATTGGAAATTTCTCGTATTTTCTGGATTGCCGCAGCTGCCGGTTGCAATGTAGAAAAATCGGTCTTTGGTTTTGCGATTATAAAATGATAATTAAGATTGCTCTGACTATCAGCAAAATTCTCATTCATTAAGCTTTGCCAAGACATTGGTATCTTTTGATATTGATGTGACCTTGGTCTCTTTTGAGATTGATGTTGATATAAGGTCTTCATCATAGAAGAAAAAACACGTGTTAAATCTTTTTCAGGAATACTCTTGTTTTCTACCGCCCGGTTTAAAATTTTAAAGAAATTATTCAGACTCGCATCTGAAGACAAGCTGACAAGAAAGGGTTGGAAGCGCGCCAAATTATCGGAAAGATCCTCTAACTCATCAGTATCCAAATAAAGAAGGCCATTCTGCAGAAAAAAAGGATCATTTTTCGCATCAAAGACAAAGGAAAACAAATCTTTTTCCTTTTTAAGGAATGTGCTTAATTGTTTTGCAACATCTTCGGAGAGGTCCGGGGTTTCGGCCGTAATGACAATTAATATGTTGTTTGATAAACTGGGGAAATTATTTTTTAAATTTTCATAATTTTTTCGAAATTCCAGATCCTTGGATAACATATCGGTAGTAGAGGTATTGATGCTCAAATTGTTGAAGCTATAAATTAATGACGCGGAAGCCAAAAGAATTGCAGCTAAAAAGATAAAAACCGAAAATCTTTGTGATACAACAAGAAAGAAATTAAAAAAATTTTTATACAAACTGCCCAATCGTTTAACTGCTTTAAGATTTACCTAGAAAGCTTTAGGTTATCTATGATAAACGATACTTTGAAAATTAAAATAGATAGATGAATTAAAAAATAGTTATTAAAAATAAAACAAAATTAAAATGGATCTAAGAATAATAATCAAAACCTCGGTATTCTTTGCCACGATAATTGCAATCGTGCTCCTGCACGCCTCTCAGTTAAACGCAAAGTCAGAGAATCAAGAAGACGTAGTAAGTGGATTTCACGAAGCTGTACTGGAATCCATGCAAAGAAGCGGGGAACTGAGTTATCAAGAAAGATATGATCAGCTGGAAGGTGAAATAAAGCAACGATTTGATTTAAGGTATATGTCAAAAGTTGTGAGTGGTCGACACTGGAAAAAGGCAAATGCAGAAACAAAAGAAAAATTTATTCAAGCATTTTCTAAATTAACTATCGCTAATTACACATCGAGATTTGGAAGTTTTTCTGGTGAGCGTTTTGAAACAACAGGAATAGTTGACGGCCCAAAAGACTCTAAGCTAATTCAAACAAACTTCATAAAAAGCGATGGAGAAAAAATATCCTTTAACTACTTAATCAGAGAGTCCGATGATGAATGGAAGATCCTTGATATATTTCTGGAAGGAAAGATCAGCGAATTAGCTCTTAAAAAGTCTGAATATTCGTCAGTATTAAAAGGTGAAGGGTTTGAAAAATTGATTCTGGAAATTGAAAAAAAGATTAGAATTATTGAGGAAAAAGAAAAAAATCACTAAAATTACTCTTTGAAGGAAGGCATCGAAATAAATAATGAAAGCGACTATACATAAAATTAGAAGTTCCAAGATAGTTTTAACAAAGGCTCAACTTTTGAGGTCCGAACTGCAGTCTAAAAAGTTATCTTTCTTCATGGAAGCTCATAATGGAATATCTGCAAAAATTGTAGAGCAAGCTGGGTTTAAGGGTATTTGGGCTTCCGGACTATCAGTCTCAGCCGCCTTAGGAGTAAGGGATAATAACGAAGCCTCCTGGACACAAATACTTGAAGTTTTAGAATTCATGTCAGATGCAACAAACGTTCCTATTCTAGTTGATGGGGACACGGGTCATGGAAATTTCAATAATATGAGAAGATTTGTAAAAAAACTCTGTCAAAGAAACATAGCCGGTGTTTGTATCGAAGATAAAATTTTTCCTAAAACAAATTCTTTTATTGAACAAAACCAACCCTTAGCAACAATAGAAGAATTTTGTGGAAAAATTAAAGCAGGAAAAGATAGCCAAATAGACGAATCATTTTCTATCATAGCAAGAGTTGAGGCATTAATCGCTGGATGGAGTCTTGACGAAGCCCTAAGAAGAGCCGAGGCCTACCATAGGGCTGGCGCAGACGGTATCTTAATACACTCAAAGCAAAATAAGCCCAATGAAATTCTTGACTTCAAGAAAGAATGGGGTAACAGGTGCCCGGTAATAATTGTACCTACCAAATACTTTAGAACGCCAACAAAGGTTTTTCAGGATGCCGGTTTTTCAATGGTAATTTGGGCTAATCAAAATCTTCGATCATCAATCACAGCAATGAGGAAAACCTCTGAACTGATTAGAAAAAAACAGTCTGTCACAGAGGTTGAAGATCAAATCACTTCTATGGAAGATGTGTTCGATCTCACAGAAAATCAAGAATTAAGAAAAGCGGAGGAAAAATATCTATACAAATCGGAAAATACGTACCGTAGCGTAATTATAGCGGCTTCTCGTGGAAAGAAACTAAGTAATCTAACTAAAGACAAGCCAAAATGCATGCTAGATATAAGAGGTAAACCTCTGCTTAGAAGATTAGTGTCTACCATGAATAAAAATGGGATAAATGATGTTTCTATCGTAAGGGGTTATAAAAAAGAAAAGATTAACTTCCCGTCTTTAAAGTACTTTGATAACGAAAGGTTTGATGAAACTGGAGAAGCATTCTCATTATTCTGCGCTGAAAAAAAATTAAAAGATAATTGCATTATTAGCTATGGCGACATTTTATTTCGAAGATACATATTAGAGGCGTTAATGGCAGCTGAGGGTGAAATTGTAGTTGCGGTTGATGCCTTAGGAGAAGGACGTGACTATATGAAGTTTGATCGCAAGGTTGATTTAGTACAGTGCTCAAGAAAATTCACAGGAAATTATCTGCTAGAAAGAGAAACGGTCTTCCTAAAAAAGGTTAGTAATAAACTCTCTGCCAGATCAGTACATGGGGAGTGGATGGGACTAATCAAAACCAATAAATTAGGTTCGAAAATTATTTCAGATCAACTCAAAAGAATGAAGACTGCAAAAAAATTAGAAAAATCAAATCTATTAGACGTGCTTAATAACATCATCAAATCGGGACACGAAATTTCTGTAATTTATTTAGCTGGAAACTGGTTAGATGTCGATGATGCATATGACCTAGCCGAAGCAAGAAATTTTACACCATAATGAAAAAATAAAGCCATGCTTATCGGCCAAGATTTTTTGAAACCAGCTAAAGCCATGGGCTTTAACTTTTTTACAGGTGTCCCCTGTTCCTTTCTAACTCCTATAATTAATGCTGTAATAAGCGAAAAATCATTAGACTATATAAGTGCCTCAAGTGAAGGTGAGGCAGTTTCGATCGCTGCTGGAGCTTGGATAGCCGGAAAGAAAACAGTGGTTATGTGCCAAAATTCAGGATTGGGAAATGCGGTTAATCCCTTAAGCTCTCTAAATTATCCTTTCCGTATACCCACGCTCTTCATAACAACATGGAGAGGTCAGCCAAAAATTAAGGATGAACCGCAACATATTCTCATGGGAAAAATAACTCAGTCGTTACTTAATAATTTACTGATACCTCACCAACCTTTTCCAAAAACACGAAAAATGCTGGAAAAAATTCTCAAAACAGCATCAATTAAAATGACGAAAAGTTCTCTTCCTTATGCCTTAATAATGGAAAAAGGGATTATGCAACATGAGGAAATTAAACAACTGCCCTACAAGAACAATCAAAAAGGAAAGAATCTAGATTTTAGAGATTTTAAAAAAAGACCAGCCAGGATTGAAGCGCTTGAGTCTATTAGCTTCAGTGTACCAAAGAATACTGCAATCATTGCATCAACGGGAAAGTGTTCCAGAGAACTCTTTACTATTCATGACACTGAACAAAATCTATATCAGGTAGGATCAATGGGTTGTGCTAGCTCAATGGGGCTTGGAATCTCATTGAATATCCAAAGCCCAGTTTTAATTCTGGACGGCGATGGAGCGATACTAATGAAAATGGGAACAATGGCAACTATAGGTGCGCATAAACCCAAAAATCTTATCCATGTCATTCTCGATAATGAAACTCACGATTCAACTGGAGGTCAAAAAACTGTATCGCCTTGTACTGATTTTGCTACTATTGGGAAAGCCTGTGGCTATAAAAGATCTTATGCTTGCGATAATCTTGTTGGGTTGCAAAAGGCAATATCAGAATGTTTAAATCCTAAATTACCTTCGGCGAAAATAGGACCATTCTTAATTCACATGAAAATCAAACCAGGATCGATCTCTCCGCTAGGCAGACCCACAATTCCTCCTCACGAAATTTTAAAAAGGTTCAAAAATTTTCTTAAAAAAAACTAGGGTAAATTATTTTCCAGAAGAACAATTGGTCACACCCATCTTTTGCAAAATCAATTTGATCTGCCTCAGTAAATTTCTTACATCTTTCGAATCAATCTGACCAATACAACTAATACGAAATGTATCCAAACGAGATAGTTTACCTGGATAAATTAAAAGCTTTTTTCCCTTTAGGAGATCGTAGAATGAAGAAAAGTTAAATTTTTTATCCTTTGGGTAAAAAAAAGTAGCGATGATGGGTGATTGGTATTGATCGGGAACAAAGCTATCAAACCCCATATCTCTCATTCCATTTATTAAAATCTTAATATTATTCCTATATCGAAAATTCTTAGAACGGACACCACCCTTACGAAAATGCTGATCAATAGCAGAATCAAGGGCTGCCAGAACATGGGTGGGAGGAGTAAAACGCCATTGTCCGGTTTTTTGAAAAAAGTTCCATTGATCTACAAGATCAAGACTCAAACTACGAGAATGGCCGTGGTTTTTAAATAATTTTTTTGAAGCAATCACAAAGCTAACACCAGGCACTCCTTCAATACATTTATTAGCTGAAGAAATCAAAACACCACATTTGGTTTTTTTTAAATTAATAGGGATTCCACCGAAACTACTCATCGCATCAACAAAAAAATTGCATTTCTTTTTGGAGGCGACGGTAGCCATTGCCTCTAACGGATTTAGGATTCCAGATGTAGTCTCACAATGAACAGCAAAAACATGAGTAATAGATGAATCACGATTCAATAATCTCTTCAAAGCGATTAAAGAATTTTGTTCATAATCATTATTTTTAAAAATAAAAAACTTTTTTTTTAGTTTTTTGCAAATTTTTGCAATTCTCTCACCATATCTACCATTACTCATAATTAATATTTTATCCCTATCCGAAATTAGTGATCCAATAGTGGCCTCGATCGCATACGTCCCGCTTCCTTGGATAGGAACACAAATATGAGTTCTAGGATTGCCGGCAATTCTCAGTAAGCCAGCGCAAATTCTTCTATTGATTCGGTTGACCTCATCATCTCTTGATCCTCGATCTATCAACATTGCCTTCTTCGTTTCCGAAGAAGTATTAGTGGGACCGGGAGTAAAGAGCAAGAAAGGGGAGTTGGCTTTCTTCATGTTTAACCTAAATTCTAAAATTTCTTACTAGAATTGAATAGGCTAAACAATTTTTCTAAATCTTCAACAAATCAAAGTTAATTTGGATCCGCGAAAAATGACTTTTACGCCTGCTCCACCCTTTTCGAATCTCTGGTAAAGGTATTGTGATTGCAGTTGATGGGCTTCAATTTCTTCAGAAACGTAACGAAGTTTTGGATCGCTAATTTCTTGAAAAGCATCATTTTCTTCCTGCACATAATGCACAAGTTCATGAAGCAAAATAGAAGTAGCACAAACATCTTCATCAGGTTTCATTCTTTGATCAAGATAGATTTTGCTAGTCCCATCCATAATAAACGGATTTACATACTTAGAATCAGGATAAAATCCTAATACCGGACAATCGCCTATGCATGCCATCTGTGATAAAACATCATGAGAAACTGGAATGATCTCAGGAGCCTCTTCAGGCAAGATATAACCAGAATTTAGGGAAATCCATAATAGCAAGCTAGTGATTAGCTCAGTGGTGACACTCACGGCAACCTTCTCTTTCTATCCCCTTAAGGGATAAAGGAAAAATTGCCTCCCTGTACATAAAGCGAGTCTAGTATAAAAAAGTCTTAAGAATCAAGCACTTTCTTCAATTAATCGTACTTGATATAAGCAAATCTTGGATCATCTGGCGTCCCAGTTAAGGCATCACTACTTTTTTGTGGTATCCAACACACAACTTCTTCGATTTTTTTTGCCAAATCAAAGTCTTTGTCAGTTATTCCTTTAGCAGCATGGTTCATTAGTTTTATTTCTACCCAAGCATAAGATGCCGATATATCTGGATGATGCCAAGCTGCCTCAGAAAGGTGTCCTACGGTATTAATAACCATTAAAGTGGATTTCCAGCTATGTGTTTTAATTTTTCTCCTAATCCACCCACCTTCTAAAACCCAATTTGGCAGTTCTTTGCTTAACCTTTCTTTAACTTCGTCATCGCTATATGTTTTCTCGTTTGTTTCTTCAGGCATAAAGTCCTCATTCAAAAAATAATCTACATAACCAAGTATTCAAGATCCAACAAAATATGTAAACTTAGTTAGGTGAAAGAATAAAACAATATGAAGGTAAAACAAAGATATCCTGAAAAGAAAATCACCATTATCGCTCCTGCGAGGCTGCATTTTGGTTTTTTAAATTGGAATCAAAGAATAGATTCAAGCATCGGAAGCTTCGGCATGGCATTAAATAATTTTGTCACAAAAATTACTGTAGAGAGATCAAAAAGATTAATCGTGGAAGGACCGCAAAAAGATCTAGCAAAAAAGCTGGTAAAAAAACTATTAACAAAAAATAATTTTTCCGCTTCAGTTAAAGTTATTATTGAAAAGACCATACCAAATCATGCTGGCCTTGGATCGGGCACACAATTAGCTTTAGCCTTAGGATATTCGGTTTACTCGTTGTTTGGTAAAAAAATTAAAATAAAAGATATTGCAAAGCTACTGGCAAGAGGCAAAAGATCCGGCATAGGAATAGGAGCATTTAAATATGGAGGAGTCCTGGTAGATGATGGAGACCTTTTACAAAAATCAAATTCATATAGAGTCCCGGAAATAATAATCCGAATTCCTTTTCCAAAGAACTGGAGAATCATCCTGATTCTTGATAGAACCATCAAGGGCGTACATGGTAATAGGGAAAGAACCGTTTTTAAAAAACTTCCTAGCTATCCTCGAAAGATTTCCCAAAAATTCTATAAAATATTAATAACCGAAGCCTTGCCATCTTTAACAAAGGAAAATATAGGAAATTTTGGTAAGGCAGTTACAAAAATACAAAAAATAATTGGTGATCATTTTTCAAAATTTCAAGGTGGAAATTATTCAAGTTACAAGGTCGAAAAAGTCATAAGATGGCTGAATCAGATGGGTGTAAGTGGTTACGGTCAAAGCTCATGGGGGCCAACTGGTTTTGTTTTTGTCAGTAACGAAAAAAAGGCTTTAAGAATTATTGAAAAAGCAAAGAAGGAGTGGAATTATGAAAAAGACTTGAACTTTGTTTTGTGTCGTGGCAGAAATCACGGGTTCAGACATAGATTCTTTTGATAGTGCAATAAAATGAGCAAAAAATTTATTTTACATATGATAACCCCTGAAGGGAATTTGAGCCCGTTTGACGTCAATATGGCAATTGATGCAGGTTATGAGGCAGTCATTCCGTATACTAGGGTGCAGATCGAAGATGTAAGCGCATTGGTCCAGGATGCAATCTTTTCAAGAGGCCCCGAAGGCGTAAAGCGTACTGGAATTTTTATTGGGGGTCGTAGCATTGATACTGCAATGGAAATGCTACAAATTACTAAGGATTCAATGGTACCTCCGTTTGAAGTATCCGCTTTTGCAGATCCCAGTGGAGCATACACCACATCAGCAGCAATGGTTGCTTGTTCACAAAACTACCTGCAATCAAAATATTCTAGTGATCTAAAAGAAAAAAGAATTATAGCGTTAGGTGGCACAGGCCCAGTAGGAATTATCGCAGCGATTCTTGGAGCACAAAATAAAGCAAAGGTGACAATAGTTAGCAGCTCCAGCCTAGAAAGATCTCAATCAGCAGCGAAAAAATATGGTGAAAAATACGCAATACCAATCGATGCATCGGATATAGTAGAAGATTCTAAAGGAAGCTCGAAAGAGAAGTTACAAAAATTGCTATCTGATGCAAATATTATCTTTGCAGTAGCCAAAGCCGGGATACAAGTTGTCGCAAAGCAGGACCTAGAAAAAGCAGAAGAATTATTAATAGCTGCCGATGTAAATGCCGTCCCACCCTCAGGTATAGAAGGATTAGATGTTAGTGATGATGGGAAAATTCTTGAACATTCCAAAACAAATGCCTTGGGTATAGGAGCGCTAGCCATCGGAAATGTTAAGTATCAAACACAAAGAAATCTCCTACAAAAAATGATCGAGTCTGATAAACCTATTTATCTAGATTTCATAGATGCATTTGAAGAAGCAACAAAGCACACAAAAAAATAAAACATTCATTATCGTGAGTCTCAGCTCACGTTCACTTGCTGAATCCGCAACTAAAACCGATAATAGTGTCATAGCTTTAGACGTCTTCAACGATCTTGACTTATTAAAGGTTGCAAAAAAAGTATTCAAAATCAGAAAAGAGGGCGGAAATAATGAATTTAATAATCGAAATCTATTAAATACGGTAAGAAAAATAAGCAATAAATTCCCAATCGTATATGGATCAGGATTTGAGGATCGGCCTAAAATTTTAAAAAAACTTGGGAAAGAACATAAGATTCTTGGAAATAAACATGAAACTATTGAAAGGGTGAAAAATCCAAAAAAATTCTTCTCCGTATTGAAATTGCTTAATATCAATTACCCTGAAACCAGACTCAGGAAACCAAAAAATTTGGATTCCTGGATAGTCAAAAAGATAGGAGGATCTGGCGGTCATCACATAGCATTTGCAAACCGATTAAGTCTGAAAAAAAGATCTCAATCTTTTAAAAATTACTTCTTTCAAAAATTTATTAAAGGAAGGTATTACAGTATTCACTTCGCTTCTAATAAAGAAAAAAAGAAGATTATTGGTATTACTGAACAGTTACAATCTGCTTCACAAAACGTACAAGAAGAAAAGAATCCATTTTTACTAAAGAGAGCAATCTATGTTAAGAGCTTTAATAAGCAATTGATGGAAAATCTTTCTATAACAATAGATAAAATTATATCTCATTTTGGTCTAATAGGGTTGAATAGCCTTGATTTTATTTTACCAAAAGATTCTAGAAAAATTCTTGTAACAGAAATCAACCCAAGACCTGGGGTGACACTTGATTTATTGGAAAAATCGACGGGCATAAATTTGTTTGATTTTCACGTAAAATCTATATGCAATAAACATTTTCAAAAGATCGAGGGAAACCGAAGAAAAAATAAAAAAACTTGGGCGATGGAAATTGTTTATACAAAAAAAATTTTAAGATTTAGTCAAAAAATACATTGGCCCCCATGGGTAAAAGATATCCCAAATCTTAAAAAATATCTTGGTGATAAAACATATATTAGAAATGAGCGACCTCTTTGCACAGTTTTTGCTGATGGAAATAACAGAAAGAGTGCATTAAAAAAGCTTACAAATAGAGTAAAGTTACTTAATAATGATCTGATAAAATATTTGACAACTTGATAGTTAGACAACCTGATGAGAATATCTGGATGACGAAAATTAAAGATTGGCCCAGCGTAAATAAAAGCTCCCTCCCCCTTGTTGAAGATTTGATTAAAAATTCAACGAATTTCAGAATAGGCATTTCCAAAGGTCCGCTTGGGTGTAAAATAGTGGATTGTGGAATAAATTATGCTGGTGGAATAAAAGCCGGAATACTCATAACTAAAATTTGCATGGGAGGCTTGGGTGAAGTAGATCTAGCGCCAACCGCTACTTTCAAAAAATGGAATTGGTCGATTAACGTTTATTCATCGAATCCAACGCTTGCTTGCTTGGGGAGTCAGTATGCAGGCTGGAATCTTTCTAGTAAAAAATTTTATTCTTTAGGATCCGGGCCAGCAAGGTCTTTAGCTTATCGTGAAAAGTTATTTAAAGAATTAGGATATAAAGATCGTGCAAATAAATCATCTCTGGTATTAGAGGTCGATCAAGTCCCCCCGAAAGAAATAATAAGCAAAATTGCGAAAGACTGTAAAATACTCCCAAGTAATTTAGTTATTATCTTAACCCCAACAACGAGTCTTGCAGGAAACCTCCAAATCGTCGGAAGGGTTCTAGAAGTTGCTATGCACAAAATTCATGAATTGGGATTTCCTCTCGAAAAAATTGTTGATGGGTTTGGTCAAGCTCCTATACCTCCCCCCGGAAGCAATTTTATTGAAGGAATGGGCAGAACAAATGATGCAATAATTTACGGTGGTAATGTCCATTTATTTGTTTCAGGCCTAGAAAAGGATATCAAGGATTTGACTAAAAATTTACCTAGCCGAAATTCAAAAGATTACGGAAAACCATTTGCCAAAATTTTTAAATCCTATAAGGGTGATTTTTATTCTATTGATGGTTCACTTTTTAGTCCTGCGCGAGTAACCATCACCTCTCTTCAAACTGGAAAAAGTTTTTCCTGTGGAGAAATCAATGAAAAGTTAATTAATGCCTCCTTTAGTTCGAAAGCATAAAAAAAAGGTAGTTATTTTTAGTGACTCACCTGATTGGCACGCAAAAAATCTTAAGGATCAATTATCGAAAAAAAATCTAGACGCTCGATTCATTTCCCTATCTGGATGCAGAATCAATACATGTAATAATTCAAGTACAGTAGAAATCCCTGGATTTAAGAATTGTTTACCTGAGGGAGCTATTGTAAGGCTGATAAATAAAGGAACATTGGAACAAATTACTTATTGGCTTGGGATTCTACACGCATTAAAAAAATCAGGAGTCATAATCTACAACAGCCCAGGAACAATTGAAAAAACTGTTGATAAATCTATGACTAGCTTTCTTCTAAACAGAGCTAATCTCCCCACACCGCCAACCTGGGTATGTAATTCAAGGAAGGATGCTAAAAAGTGGATCTCTACCTTCCTAAGAAAAAGAAGCAAAGTTGTTCTAAAGCCAATTTTTGGTGCCGAAGGTAAGGGGATAAGATTAATTGAAAAAATTAAAGAACTCCCAAATCACGAAGAAGTGAACGGAGTGTATTATTTGCAAAAGTTTATCCATTCAAATAATCGACAAAAAATGTTTAAGGATTGGAGAGTCTTTGTGGTAAGCAAAAAGATTGTAGGCATAATGAAAAGATCCAGCAAACAATGGGTAACCAATGTTAGTCAAGGATCAAGATGTAGCAAAGCAAAATTAGATAAAAAAATAGAATCTTTAGCAATAAAGGCTGCGACATTAGTCAAAGCAGACTACGCTGGGGTCGATGTAATCCAAGACACCCGGGGGAAATATTACATTCTAGAAATTAATAGTATACCTGCATGGAAGGGTCTACAATCAACCCTCAATGTTAATATTGCCGGCATTATAGTTGAGGATTTTATAAAAAAAATCAATTCGTCCAATGGCAGGAAACTTAGTAACTAAACAAAATCAAGAAAAACAAAATCTCATCAGAGCTGCCTTTAAAAGCGCCTGCATTGCCGAAATAAAAGCACTGAAACCGGGAAACGTTCATATTTTTTCTAATGGTCATGGCATGACTGTTGAGGATTTTATGGTAAGCGCTAAAATTTCAGCTGAAGAAATTTCTGCAATTGGAATATCCTTAGGTGAACGAATATTTAATTCAGTTAGCAAAACAGTCGAACAAGTAGGCTGCAATACAAATTTAGGAATAATTTTATTGTGCGCCCCTATATCACAGGCTCTTTTCTCTAAGCAAGGCGCCATAAATATAAAAAATATTCAGAATAGTCTAAATGGCTTATTGGCAGATTTATCAGTTGAAGATACCAAACTAACTTATAAGGCGATTAGATTAGCTTCTCCCGGCGGCTTAGGAAAAAAAGATAAATACGATATCCAACAAGATCCTAATACAGGTCTGCTGAAAACAATGCAACATGCAGAAAAATATGATCGCATTGCATATCAATACACACATAAATTTAAGGATATTTTTAATTTTGGCGTTCCTATTATCAAAAAGAAACTTGGGGAAAAATTAGGTCTTAGATGGTCAGCAACAGTAGTTTACATTGCGTTTCTTGCGCACCTAATTGACACTCATATAGTGAGGAAATTTTCGGAAAAAACTGCCATAAATGTCTCAAAAGAAGCAAAAATATTAGAAAAATTGGTAAGAAAAACTAAAAAACCCGAAGAAATAATTCCAAAATTAATCAAATTTGACAAAAAATTGAAAAAAAATGGAATTAACCCTGGAACTAGCGCTGATTTGACCGTAGCTAGTCTTTTTGTGACATTATTACAGGAATTTAAAGAATAGATAAAAAGCCTGAATCTAAAAAAATATTGCTTGCAGTATATTTTCATACTAAATAGTATTACTCTAGATTAAATTAATCTTGCTTTAGGGGAAGGATAGAATCCATGGCAAAAGTTACAAAAATGTGCGTTGGCGAATCTCTAAAGGGTGACGGCAACGAAGTAGCACATATCGATTTAATCATTGGCCCACGAGGAAGTACTGTTGAAGGTGTTTTTGCACAAACTCTTTGTAATCAGAGGGAAGGTGTAAATGGTCTTCTGGCTGTTGTTGCGCCAAACCTAATGGCAAAACCTGCTACAGTTATGTTTAACAAGGTTACAATTAAGGGCGCTAAACAAGCCGTACAAATGTTTGGTCCAGCTCAACAGGCTGTTGCGAATGCCGTAATGGACTGCGTAAAGGACGGAACAGTGAGTGTGGCACAGGCTGACGATCTGTTCATCTGTGTTGGTGTGTTTATACATTGGCAAGCTGAAGATGATCAGAAAATACATGATTATAATTATGAGGCAACAAAGGAAGCCCTTAAAAATGCTGTTAAAGGCGAACCGAAGGCAAAATCTGTTGTTGCTCAGTATAAAAAAGCTAAACATCCATTTGGTGTTGGTTGAAATGAAAACAACTCGGGCCTTCTTTCGAAGTTGTTAAAACTATTGACGGGTTAGTGCTAGAAGATTAGGTAATAATCCGAATCTCTGTTAAAAATGAAAAGGGAGGCTTCTTCGCCTCCCTTTTTTATTTTGAAGAAAAATCTTTGATTGCACGGCTTGTAAAATTCCCATTGTGAAGAGCTGTAGCTAAAAGTGATCCGGAAACGTTTAGATCACGTAAAATGTTTAGATCCCTAAGACTCCGAATACCGCCCGCTGCATAAACTTTGTTTTTATCAGAAATTTTCATTAAATCCCGAATCTTTTCTAAATCTGGTCCTTTGTCGCTACCTACTCGAGATAATGTCATTAAAATAATTTTTTCAGGCCAGATTGAATGAGTTTTAAGAATTTTCTTGGGACCCATAAATTTGTTCTTTGAATCAAAATCCAAAGAAAGAATTACATTATTGAAAAAAATTTTCTTTAGAGAAGAAAGAAACTTCAAATTCTTTTGAGATTCACTCCCGACTACAATAGATTGATTAAAATCCCGAATCCAAGAAACAGCTTGATTAACATAACAAGCTCCATTGTCTAGCCAAAATTTCTTTCCTTCAAATGTTCGGATTATTTTTTTAATAATAACATTATTATTACCTTTCTTAAGAATAGAGTTAATATCGGCAATGTAAAAAGTTCTAAACGGATAGAATGATAAGAGGCCATGGACAACATCAATAGGATTGCTAGTGCTTGATAGGCGACTGACTAGTGGACGATAACTCTTTCTTAAACCCAAATGAGCATGTACAATTCGATTATCCAGAATGTCTATAACAGGTATCAGTTCCATTTTTTGATTACATGAAATTATTTGTTTGTGAATATTTTACAGGCGGAGGACTCATAGGCAAAGACTTGTCTTCAAATTTTATTAGAGAAGGAGAAATGATAATTAAATCCTTATTGGCAAGTTTAAGCAAATTTCAAAAAACCAATCAAGATATAGAATTTTTTTTCGCTCGAGATTATCGATTAAGAACAAAAAAATTTAAAAATTCCTGTTTATATACGCCCAAAAAAAATATATGGAGTTTTTGGGAATCCTGCATCGAAAAAAGTGATGCTTTTTGGCCTATTGCACCGGAGACAGAAAATATACTGGAAAGGTTAAGTCAAATAGCCATTAAAAGAAAAAAAATTTTAATAGGCTCACTTCCCAAAGCAATTAGACAAACGAAAAACAAGTACTTAACTAATAAAATCTTACAAAGAAATCGACTACCAATAATTCCATCGCGTATCTTTAAAAAAATTCCACCAAAATTTTTAAAAAATTTAGAAAAAAAGAACTGGATATTAAAACCTATCGATGGAGCTGGGGCAGACGAAGTATTCATCCTTAATAAAGCAACAAAAAAAATAATAGATGTGATAGAAAAAAAAATAAGAGACAGGATGTTTATTCTTCAACCATATCTTACTGGGCAAGTAATGAGTTTATCCGCCATTTTTACCAAAGATGACTTTATACCCTTAACCTGTAACAAATTAATAATTGATCCAAGCAAAGGTTCAGTTCACTACCAAAAGATAGAAGTTGGTGGTGCTGAGTTTTTGCGTAATGAGATGACTCGAGTTGTAAAGAAAATTCACACTGCTTTCGGTGGTTTACTTGGATATGTTGGGATAGATTTTATAAAAAACAGAAAGAATCTAGTAGTGCTAGAAATAAATCCTAGACTAACAACATCTTATGTAGGATTAGCGCGATCTATAAATTTTAATCCTGTAGAAATTATTCTTAAGCAATTTGATAAAAATTATCAAAATATACGAGAAGTTAAAAAAAGAAAATTAACGGTTAAAAAAGTGGTGATTAATGTCTCTCGCTAGACATAAAAGGTTTCTTGGTATTGATCTCGGTGGGGCGAATATAAAGGCAGCTCTAATGAATGGCGATAAAAAAGTCATTAAAACAATCCATCTCTATACACCTTTCTGGAAAAATTTAGACGTAGTTAATTCTTCGTTAAAAAAAATTAGAGACGATTTTGGCGAAACCGAATATCAATTCATCACAATGACCGGCGAACTATCAGACGTATTTAAAAATAGAAAAGAGGGCGTCCTCAAATTAACAAAAATTCTCACCGGGGTTTTCACAACGCCAAAATTAAGAATCTTGCTTCATAACATGCAATTCATCTCACCCAGAAAACTAAAGGGGAACTTTTCATCAATAGCGTCCGCTAATTGGTTAGCAACTTCAACATTTGTTAGCAAAAAAATGAAAAATGGGATTTTTCTAGATTTTGGAAGCACAACAACAGACGTAATACCAATAAAAAATTCTAAAGTTATAGCTATTGGAAAGAATGATCATGAGCGTTTGTTCCACAACGAGCTATTGTATACGGGTTTTACAAGAACGCCTCTTATGTCTCTTAGCCGAAAAATAGTTTTCCGAAAGAGAAAGATTCCTTTAATGGCTGAATCTTTTGCAAATACCGGAGATATTTATCGAATACTAAATCTGCTACCAAAAGAACTTGATATTCAAGAAACAGCAGATGGGAAAGAAAAAACCTTTACTGCAAGTTGTCGTAGATTAGCTAGAATGGTAGGGTTGGATAAAGAAAATGCTGACGTCAGTGAATGGAAGAAACTGGCTGAAAATTTTTATAAAATTCAAGAGAGGCTTATCTACAAATCTTGTATGAAGATCGTAAAATCTTTTGACCCAGAAACGGAAATTAACATTGTTACCGCCGGAAGTGGCTCAAAGGTTTTAGAAAAAATTATCAAAAATTTAATATTGGCCCTAGGAAATAAAAAAACGAAGCATTTGCCGATTCGAAATTTTATTTTTCTTAAAAAAAATATCCGAGACTATGAAGTAGCTAGTTGTGCATCAGCAATTGCGGTTGTAGACTTAGGCTTAGATTTGTTTAAATCACGAAATATTTTATGAAATCCAGACAAAGATTCTGCGCATATATCACCTTCTCGTCCTTCATTTCCGCATAGTACTCCACGAAAGCCCATTACGTCAGGATCTAGATCAAGAAGAGTTGATATGTTTTCAATTTTTAATGATCCAGCCAAGCCCGATAAAATTCTACGTTTTTCTGCAATTCTAACAAAATTTTTCAAAGTTTTAATATCTAAGAAATCTATTAATGAACCCGAATCTTTCTTTGCGGTGTCCAACATAATGCCGGAAAATTGTGAACAAAGTAAATCATTTATTAAACTTATATTTAAACCGTAGTCTGCAAAGAAAACAGCGATAACTTTTGCATTCAAGCGCTTAAGATCTGGGAGAACCTTTAAGATATTTTCTAAATTTACCGAAGGCATAAACCCAATTTTTATATAATCTACTCCAGTTGCGCTAAAAGTCTCTAAAGTTTTATAAATTTTATGTGCTTCCATAGGAACGTTTCCAACAGTCGCACTTGTAATCTTCTTGCCAGAAATTAATTTTATTGCTCTATGTATTGCCTCCAGATTCCAAGCACCTAGAATTCCATCAGAGGGGTTTTTGAAATCGATAATATCAAAGTTAGTATCTAAAATTTTTTTGACCTCAGAAATTTCTTTAACACTCGCAAGCAACATTGTCATTTTTTCTTCCTTTTTTTAATAAATTGATTGAATCTATTCATCAGTAGTTTCCAGGCTGCAATTTCTCTTGGTCCCGCTGTTTTATCAACACAACTCTTGTGAATCGCTATTTGTTTACTAATCTCTCCAAAAGGCAATATTCCCAACCTACTGATCAAGACAGAGACCTCAATAATTGCCGACTGCGCGCGATTAAAGCCCTGGAATGGTTTATGTGTTTTCTCGTAAACTTTTTTTAAATATAATCTAGGTCTTGTTGAATCATCCTTAATTCTAATAACCCTCATCTCACTATGAGCAAGAGAACCTTTTAAAACAAATCCTTTTATTTTTTTCGCCGGAAAAACTTTGTATTTTCCTTTACCAACTACTAAAGCAGCATAGAGATAGGCATCATCGGTATAATTCATTACACCTACAGGATTCTCTAAAAGGTTATCAAGAGTCTTTGAAGGCCTAAAAGGTGCAATAATTAGATCTTTTCCCTTAATAGTAATTCCAAAGGGCGCCATGTGGAAATTTCCTTTTTTGTTGCTTGTGCTAAAAATTATTTCCCTGATCATTATTTTTTATTTTTTTGATTCTTTCTTAACCGTCTGGAGATAAGGGGGTTTTTTATTTTTCTTTTTCGTCTTGCCATCTTTCTTTTATCATAATTCATCGAGGAGCAACCCCAATCTAAATCCTGATCTTGTGCATACCTTTTTCCTAACTCCCATGCAATTTGTGCCTTAGCTAATTCAAATCCCATATAAAAGGCATGCGAAGAATCATCGTTTAAAGATAATTTAGGAAATATTTTAAATGGATCAATCTCCCGCCATAAACCTTCCTTATTAAAAACATTAATGCCCTCTTTGGTAACATAAATTCTAAAATTACGATCCTTAATCATCTTGGCCATTTCCTTCACTTCTTGAGAGGTAAATGAAAAAGGCTTGCGGTCATGCAAAGCCATAAGTTCCTTGCTAATACCCAAGGGTAACCTTTCATTCTTCTTGGCATAATAAGTTATTCTTCTAGCCAAATCAGCTTCTCGAACCGCATGTTGGCAATGTTCGCTGACCTGGACAACAAGCACCGCACCTATATTCAATTCTGACACAATCCCCATTAACAACGCATTAATCCCCGTTGTATCTGCATCAGTTAATTCTGTTAAATTGCCTATCCCCATAAAAATTTTGGCCTTGGGAAAATTGCGCCTTACTTCCCTATAACGATAAATAGATTCCGTAAAACCATAGTGAATCGGATCTAATATGGGATCTAAATAAAATGGTCTTTTAAAAGATTCAAATTTTTTAGCTACTCTGTATAGTGAATCCAAATCACCTGGAGAGGAAGGAATAAGAACAGGAATCGATTTAATCTTTCCAGCAATATGGATATTTCTTTCGCTTAGACTTAGAACATAATCCGCGCCTGCTCTTCCACCTCTTAATAATTCTTGATCGTTTGCCGAATCAACACTGACTTTAAATCCTTTTCTTTTTAAAGCTCTAACAGCTTTTTCCAAATATGGGAATTTTTGATCAGGCAAACAACCCAGATCTATAACATTGCTTCCTTGCTTTTTATAGATCGAGGCGCGTTCTAAAATTTCATTCACACTTAACATTGGAGCATTAACAATTTCAGAAAAAATTTTACAATCATATCTGCTGAGATCTGGTTTATTTTTACCCTTGCCAAAAAATTCAGGCAAATCCTTTAAATCTTCTGGACCCCGCTCTACATGGGTTTTATAGAAAGAACTTAACTCGTCAATATCCCCATGAAATAAACCAGGAAGTAAAATTTTTTTTGCTCCCGATTTGTTAGGAACTCTTCTTTGAATAAGCCTAGAAGTCATCAAAGCAGCAACGCTAATTCCTATTTGCCTAACTTCGAAATTAAAATCCTTATTGCTAAACGATTTTAGAATTTTCTTTAGCTGCTTTTCAGCTAACTTTCCCGTCAGGAATAGAATTTTTTTAGCCATATTTCTCTTTTTTCTATTTCCTGTTTTAATCCATTCATACTATCTACAACTTTCGTCTGCTTAAATTTTTCAAGCTTTTTTACATTCGTTAGATCAATTTTTCTGGGAAAAACCTTAACCATTCCTTTTGGAGCCATGCTTTCTAATTCAGGGGCAGTATCACACGCAAAGCAAATCGAATAAGTTCTACATTTACCAGCTTGTGCAAAAACATTCGTCGCCAAATTATCGGAAATGCCGTAAACACATTTGGCTACCGTATTAGAAGAAATTGGTGCCATAACAAGAGTGTGATAAATTCCTTGGTAAAAACGACCAACGGGTACTGCGCTCGCTGTGTTATCTCTAAAAATTCTTGATTCCCTAGGAAGAGAATTATTTTTTTTATACATTCTTAAAACTTCTTCCGCAGCCTGACTAACAAAAATGTCCACTCTGTTCAGACCGGATATAATATCGATACATTCATCAAAAAAATGACCGGATCCAGTTAAAGCCCACGCCCAATATTTATCCTTACTATTCTTAACCATTTTTATTTAGCAAAAATTAATGTTTAAAAGTTTGAAGTGTTACACAAATAAAATCAATCATTTAGGTTAATCCTAAGCCCCAATCTTTTCCTATTAAAATCTTCTAAAGAAATTTCTTTCCATTCTTTTGGGCCCAAACAATAAACATCGAGTTTAGCTTTTTTTGCATAAGCCTTGAAACATCTATCTATTATATTTCTTTTTTGCAATTTGGATAATCCCAGATCACTTCCTGGTTTAATAAGTTTTCTAATATTTGCAGATTTAACTAAAATAAGATTCTTTGCGCCAATTTTTTGACAAAACCATGCAGATATTGAATCTGAGGTAAATTCCCAATTCCTCTTTACATCTCTTGAGTTGCGAATCATTTTTGATGATAAAAAAATAGGAACACCGTTCCCACGAAAAATTCTTTTTACAGAATTAATATCATCCGCTAATTGAAGTTTGTTAAATTTTGATAATAAGAAAAGTCCATATTGCTCGGTTGAAAGCGTGGCTAATCTATGAGCTAGATCATTATCAAAGCCAATTTTCTTTTGTAAATTTCTGATATGATCAGCAAATATTCCTCCCCCAGGAATAATAACAAAATTTATTTTTCTTCTAAGTTTATAAAACACACCCAACCATTTAACCAACTCTGGGCTGCGAGCTAAACTACCGCCAAGCTTTACTACCCACATCCTGGATTCCCTAATAAAATTTAGGACTTTTCTGAAGAAGGTACTGAGCCAAATGCAATGGTTTTATTAACATTCAAAATTGAATTCTTGGAACGTCGCTCTATTTCAATACCTGCACTTTTTGATTCCTTAAAGACCTCGAGTTTTTCTATTCTAATTTTTGCAATATAAACTCTGTTATCAACCAAACACATTTTAGAAATATCCTCGGCCAACGTCTCAATTAACCCAACATGTCCTTTTCTTAGAATTTTCTTAATTCCTTTAACAATTTTTTCGTAAGAAACAACGTTTTGAATTTGATCTTTTGCAAATCCGCATCTATCGTCAACCATCAAAACAACATTTATGCATATTCTTTGCTCCTTTTTTTTCTCATGAGAGTGTATTCCAATAAGAGCAGGCAAAATTAAATCTTTCACGAATACCTCGTAATATCTGTTCGCTATATATGCCAATTGAGAATCAGTTTTCTCAGCCTTCTTGGAAGCGCTCTTAATCAGACTTGGTTTATTTAAAAACTTTCTCTTCATAATCATATTCTTTCTAAAAGAAACAAAGCTAGCTGATAAATGTAGCAAAAAAACTTAAAATCTCATATAAATGATTAAAATTTATGTCATCTGTATAACATTAGATGTTTAAATATCTGTTGTTTTTTATGGGATTATAGAGTGAGAAAAATAAATATACTTATTGCGTTTTTAGTGTCATCCATTTTCTTGGGTTCTTATTCGCATGCTGAAGAAAGTGATGATACTTTTTCGCATGCTGAAGAAAGTGATGATACTTTCTGGATGGCTGACGAAGAAGATCTTTCTTTTGCGAATGAGTTATTGTTTGTCCGAAAACATCTCGATGAAGTTACTGAGGCTACACAATTTTACTACGATTTTAAACGATCGGGATCTTTACTAGATGCAATCGAAGATAAGGTTGTTGTCAAGATAGTAAAAATTTTACCTTCCGGTAAAAAAGATGTGACAACACGCTTTCTAAGCGGGAGATATAAAAAGCGATATGCTGCGCAATATCGTCGTAGTCAAAATCCAATCTTTATGTGGTTTTTTGAAAGAGATGTTGTGGAAATGCAAAGATATACTGGGGGTAACTCCTTGTTTTTTCGTAACAGAATCCGGCAAACGCTTGCTGGGAAATCAAAACTAGGGGGAGCTGCTAAGACGAAGCCTGTGAAGTTTCAATTTGAAGGAAAAGAATATGACGGAACGGAAATACGCCTGCTTCCTTATGAAGGCTCGATAAAAATAAAACAATATCCTAGGTATGAGTCAAAGTCCTATAAACTGGTGCTTTCAGAATCAATTCCCGGTGGTTTTTACTCTCTATCAAGCACTGTAGAAAGCTCAGAAAAAGGAATACTCATTGATGAGGTTTTGACATACAAAGGTATTGTCAAATCTGTTAAAAAAGAAATAGTGAAAAAATGGTCTTTTTTTGATATTAGATCTTGGCCCATATTTAATTAAAAGAGGTAAAACATGTTTAGAAAAAAATTAATTCTAGCTCTATTAGTTCTTGCTCTGATATTTACGACTAAGAATGTTACTGCAAAAGGAAAAATGAACGATTTTCCGACTGAAGCTCGGGCAGAATATATTTTTGCATGCATGCATTCAAACGAACTTAGTCCGACTTTTTTAAAAAAATGTTCCTGCGGTATCGACAAGATAGCCAACAGATTATCTTACGATGAGTATTTGCACGCTGAAACAATAATGAGAATCCAGCTAGAGAATAATCCTCGTGCAGAAGCATACAAAAGCGTAGGCATTGCTAAAACTTCTCTAGATAAGCTCTTTCGCGCTATGGCGGCAGCTGAAATTGAATGTTTCTAGTAAATCTTAAGACTGCGAATCAGAATCTGAGGAAGTTGAAGTAAAGCCTGACGCGGGCCAGTTCTTCTCGTATGTCTTTCCATCCAAATCACCAACAAAGATTTTGAAGGGCTCGTTTTTTTTAGCAAAGCGAAAAATAACTGTGGGGTCTTCGCTAATACTATTCCCCATATCCATAGTCATCAGAACATCATTTCCAAGACTAACTTGAACATCATTTACAAAATTTGCAGGAATTTCAGTACGTGAAATTTGGTTAAACTGCAGTCCAGAATAATTGGGGTGCCTAATCATGAATTTTGCTTTACCTGATTCTTGATCATCAGGCATACCAAGAATCTTTAATTTCATATTACCCTTAACTTTTTCTGCTTCTTCCATACCGCTCAGACTAGGGGCAGAACAACCTCCGGCTGCTTTAACAAAATTTGCTACCATATGAAGTTTTCCATCACTGGTTTCAGCGATTGCTCTAACATAGGTATATGCATCGATACGTACTCTGGTCGAGATCGAAGCAGAACCGTTATCAGGAGTAAAATGAAAAACTGCAGCAATTGGATCGGGATTCTGATCCACCGTCAAAGTCAAAGATTTAATGTACCGATCTTTAGTCTGGGGAACCAACGCGTTTATCGTAATTGGAACAATAGCCGCATCCAAAGCCCGATAAGGAGTTTCTATAGTCAACAGCCCAGATCCATCCGCAATCACTTTGTCGGAAAACAAAGCCTGTCGTATAGTATCCCATGCTTCATCATCATCAACGGCAAAGGCGGGAAAAGAAAACAAAACCCATACCGAGAAAAGTGAGGCAAAAACTAATCTAGTTTTTTTACAGTAAATCATGGGTTCATCTTATATATATACAGGAAGATAGTGAAGGATTTTTGTAAAAATAGTCTAAAAATTTTAATATCTGAATAAAGAAATAATGTCACTTAATACGTATATAATGTATCCCCTTAATTTTCGATGTACTAGATATGGTGATCAGAGGCTCTTTACAGCTGGCGAACGATTTACGAGGGCCAAAAAATCTCAAAAAATACTCAAAAAATCTTTGATCAGAGTCCTAAAATGCCTTGGAAAAAAAGGTTGACGTTAAGCAAAACAAGCTATCTAATCGTTGTCAGGGTTGGATAGGTTTGGGAGGAAGAGAAATCCAAATAATAGTTTCTGTGTCTTTCTAAGACCACGTGTAAAAACCCAAATTAAACCGTTCGGGGGATACTGTTTTTCCCTTGAATATATCGAACACACTTTAAATTGGGAGGAAATCTCTATGAAAAGTGTACTTAAAGCAGCTGCAGTTGTTACTGCTCTTGTTGTTGGCGCTGGCATTGCCTCAGCTAACGATGAGTTGAAGAGACTATCTGCAGATGAGAATAACTGGGCTATGCCTACTAAAGACTATGCCGCTACTAGGTACAGTAAGCTAGACCAGATTAATAAGGGCAACGTTGGAAACATGCAAGTAGCATGGACTTTTTCTACCGGCGTTCTCCGTGGTCACGAAGGTGGACCTCTTGTTATTGGTGATGGCTTTCTTTATATCCATACAGCTATCCCTAACAAAGTCTTCAAACTTGACCTGAACAATAATGCTGCAATTGCTTGGGCATACAACCCTGTTAAGGGTGGTAAGTATCCAAGTGGTCAAGCTATGGACCGTGTTATTTCAGTTATGTGCTGCGATAACGTGAACCGTGGTGTGGCTTATGCAGACGGCAAAATCTTCTTGCATGCTGCAGACACAAGCTTAATTGCCCTAGATAAAAATAGTGGTAAGGAAGTTTGGGTTGTAGAAAACATGCATGCCGGTAAAGGTAAATACGCTGTATCTGCTTCGACAGGTACTGGTGTTCCTTTCATTGTTAAAAATCTTGTAATGGTTGGTTGCTCGGGCGCTGAGTTTGGCGTGCGTTGTAACTGGACTGCTTACAATCTAAAAAATGGTAAGCGTGTATGGCGTGCTTACTCAATGGGCTCGGATAAGGATATTATTGCTGATCCGAACAAGACTACTCATATGTTGAAACCTGTTGGTAAGAACTCTAGTACAAAAACATGGACTAAGGACCAGTGGAAAACAGGCGGTGGCTCTATTTGGGGTTGGTACGCTTGGGACGAATCACTAGACCTTATCTATTACGGTACTGGTAACCCATCAACATGGAACCCTGTTGTTCGCCCTGGCGACAACAAGTGGTCCATGACTATTATGGCTCGTGATCCTGATAATGGTAAGGCAGCATGGTTCTATCAAATGACTCCTTACGACGAATGGGATTATGACGGTGTTAACGAGATGATTCTTGCTGACGTTGCAGGAAGAAAAGCCCTCGTTCACTTTGACCGTAATGGTTTCGCTTACACAATGGATCGTGCAACTGGTGAATTGCTCGTAGCTGAATTTTATGATCCAGCTTCTAACTGGGCAACTCATGTTGACATGAAGACAGGACGTCCACAGGTTATACCTGCGAAGTCCACAGCTACTCAAGGTGAGAACGTAAATACTAAGGACATTTGTCCTGCTGCTCTTGGTTCTAAGGACCAACAGCCAGCTGCGTACTCTCCTCTAACTGGTCTTTTCTATGTTCCAACAAACCATGTTTGCATGGACTACGAACCATTTAAGGTAGACTACGTTGCAGGTAATGCATACGTTGGCGCGACCCTTAGTATGTTCCCAGCACCGGGTGGTACACATCTAGGTGCCTTTATTGCTTGGGACGCTGCTAAAGGTAAGATTGTTTGGTCCAATGATGAGCCTTTCTCAGTTTGGTCAGGCGTTCTAACTACAGCTGGCGGTATCGCATGTGTCGGTACACTTGAAGGCTACCTCAAGTGCGTTGATCAGAAAGATGGTAAAGAACTTTATAACTTCAAAACACCATCTGGAATCATCGGTAACGTAAATACATGGGCACACAATGGCAAACAGTATATTGGTGTACTCAGTGGTGTTGGTGGTTGGGCCGGAATCGGTCTTGCTGCTGGACTAACTGATCCAACTGCTGGTCTTGGCGCTGTTGGAGCTTATGCAGCTCTATCTAACTTTACGCAACTTGGAGGCGTACTAACTGTCTTCCATCTTCCGTAAGTAAGAGACGTTTACAAAAATAGCCCGGCATTTTCGGATGTCGGGCTTTTTTTTACTTGAATATTTAGAAATCCTCTTGAAAAGAGACAATCAAGGGTATAGGTTTTTTACTATCAAAGAAATGATCTTAGGGGAAAGGGAAATGAGAATTATGTTAAAGCCTGTAAAAAAGAATACTCTTCCTGTGTTCGTTATAGCACTTGTCTTATTGTTTGGGCTTGGGTTAATCTTCCCGTTGGCAAAAGCCGATCATCACAAAAAGGGATTTGATTTTGACACAAAAAAAGGAGCCGTAAACACCTCAAGTGATATGGACGAAGAAGGATATAACAAAGAGGGTGAGCCTCAATATTATGCCAAAGACAATCTACTCGATCTAACAACTTTCAATGGCTGGAGGCGTTATCACGCTGCATGTCACGTTTGTCATGGTCCTGAAGGTAGGGGAAGCTCGTATGCTCCAGCACTGCGTGAATCTCTACAGTTCATGTCATGGGATGATTTTTTCGCCGTCACAATTAACGGAAGAGATTCAACCCAAGGTGCTCAAGTGGGCAACGTAATGCCTGCTTTTGGAGATGACCCAAATGTTGTAGGTCATTTAGAAGATATTTACCGATATCTTAAATCGATGGCTGATGGTGCCCTTCAGCATCCTCCACCTAAAAGGCCAAAAAAACTTGAAATGAAGGACTGGCCTCAACACGCTAAAACTAGATTTGAAGAAAACAGAAAAAAGTAAATAGCAATATACTTTTAAATCAAAAAACGGCCATCTAATTCCATAGATGGCCGTTTTATTTAAAACAACTAGAATTTTCTGTTTTTTTCATTAAATTACCTCTCATGAAAAATATAAATAATTTATTCGCATTCATTTTGTTAACAGCAACGCTCCTAATAACAGCGAGTAATGCCAAAGCAAGAAGCAAAACTGCTATCGAAGCAGTTGATCCCAAACATTTAAGAGTTTGCGCTGATCCAAGAAATTTACCATTCTCAAATAGAAAAAAAGAAGGCTTTGAAAACCAAATTGCTAACCTCCTGGCTAAATGGCTAGACAAACCATTAACTTATACTTGGTTTCCTTCTGCTATCGGTTTTGTTCAAAACACATTAATGAAAAAAAAATGTGATGTGATTGTTGGAATTCCCACAGGTAGCCCAAAAGTTCTGAATACGAATCCATACTACAAATATGCCTACTCGATTATTTACCGAAAGGATTCAGGAATTAAAGTTGACAGGATTGATCACCCAGAAATGGCTAATCTTCGTATAGGGACAATCGCGGGAACTCCTCCAAATATTGATCTTCACGCATTTAATTTAATGTCACGTGTACGCCCTTATAACCTGACTTACAATACTCTCGTCGAAAATCCTAACGAAAGAATGGTTGAGGATTTGAAGAACGGATTAATAGACATAGCTCTACTCTCTGGCCCAATCGGTGCTTATTATACGAAAAAACACGGGCTAGACGTATTAGTTATTCCGATGAAAACAATTAAGCGAGGAGGAAAATTAAAGGGGTTAGGTAGAAATGATTACTTCATGAGCATGGGGGTGCGGCCCGGAGAAATTGACTGGAAAAGAAAGTTGAATACATTCTTAAGAGAAAACAAAAAAGAAATTAAAAAGATTTTAGAGGATTTTGGAGTTCCAACCATACCTATGAGAAAAGGAATCAAAGAAGATTAAAACGGGCTGTTAAATTCTTTTCCAATTTTTCTATAAATGAACTCTGGAGGTTCTTTTTTGGCCTCCTCAGCAGCCATTCCAAAAATCTTCTCGTGCAGAGGTGAAAGCTCACAAGCAGGATCTGTATTTTTTGCATCACCGGTTAACGCAAAAGCCTGACAACGACAACCTCCCCAATCTATTTCTTTTTGATCGCAGCTTCTGCAAGGTTCCGGCATCCAATCGGTGCCCCTAAAAGCCTTGAATGCTTCTGAATTCTTCCAAATCCATTCTAGAGAATGCTCCTTTACAGAATCAAAGGTCAAGGAAGGAATAGACTCGGCCGCATGACATGGAAGAACCAATCCCTTAGGATTTATATTTAAAAAACGAAGACCCCAACCACCCATACAAACCTTCGGGCGTTTGGCATAGTAATCAGGTATAACATAATCTATCACAAGAATTCCTTTTAGACGTTTTCGTGCTGATTCTACAATCTCTGTGGCTTTATCAAGCTGTGCAGGGGTGGGGATAAAAGCTGCGCGATTCTTCAAAGCCCATCCGTAATATTGAACTTGTGCTACTTCCAAACGTCGAGCACCAAGCTTCTGAGCCATTTCAATCATTTCCTCTAAATGCTCAATATTCTGCCTATGCATAACTGCATTAATAGTCAAAGGTAAGTCTACTGCACGAACCCATTTAGCTACCTGTAATTTTTTTTGATGTCCTCCCTTAAGACCGCCTATATAATCCGCATTTTTTTCCTCAACATCATCAAAACTAACTTGAACATGTTCCAGACCTAACTCAGCTAATTTTTTTAAACGTTCTTCATTGATGGGATATCCGGCAGTAATCAGGTTACTGTAAAGTCCAGAATCTGAAGAACACTTTACAAGATCTTCCAAATCCGTGCGAACAGATGGCTCTCCCCCAGAAAAATGAATCTGATGGATACCCATTTTTCCGGCTTCTTTAATAACTTTCATCCATTCTTCAGTAGTTAGCTCATTTTTTGCTGTCTCTAGCTCAAGAGGGTTTGAACAATAAGGGCACTGAAATGGGCAGCGGTGAGTAAGTTCTGCAAGCAATGCAAGTGGTGCTTTTTCAGTATGCGAACCGTTTGTTGAGTGATCTGTATTATTTGTGTCATCACTTCTATTGTTCATCAATCTTGCCCCTCATTAACAGTCACCATGAAACCTTTATCAGCCAAATCCTGTATTAACCCAGTTACATCCCGGGAAATCACTTCACGCTTGGCTTTATACTGTGCTGTTAGTTTATCGATTATACTCCTTATTGTACTTTTACCATCACAAAATTTTAAGATTGCGACGGAAGTCTCATCAGGAACCATTAATTTTTCCGGAGCGAGTACAACCCATTGTTCACGTTGTTTATTAAATTCTAATTTAACATGGGACGAAAATTTAGGCACACTCTCCTCACTTATCAAAATTCGATCTTTCATCAAAATCCTCTGGTTTAAAAGCTCCTGGCGGGATATGCCCATTTACATAAGCATGGTACAACGCGTCTTGTTGTAACCACAAAACCTCCGTTTTAAACCTCAAAGCATCACAAACAGATTCTTGCTCCTCCCTAGTTCTCGCATTCTCCAAAGCATAGCTCAAAACATAATCAGCGTCTTTTGTAGCTTGGGTCAGTCTTTTCTTAAAATATGCCATTACGTCATCGTTAATAAAGCTATAATTTTCTAGCATTCCAGAAATTCGTTCCTTATGGATAGAAGGCGCAAAAAGCTCTGTTAAAGAAGATGTAATTCCCTCTATCAATGATCTTTCTTTGACAAAATGAACGTATGCATCAACAGCAAATCTGGTTCCTGATAAAATACCTTTAGTCGAAACAACATACTCTCTGTCTAAGCCAAGACCGTCCGTTAACTTAAACCATCTATCAAGTCCTCCCGGCTCTCCAGATTTCCCATCATGATCGAGAACTCTAGAAATCCAAATCCTTCTTAATTCCTGATCTTTCATTCTGGACATCAATGCCGTATCCTTGATAGGAATATTGCACTGATAGTAATATCGATTCAAAGACCAAGCCTGAACTTGACCTTTATTTAGTTTTCCTCCGTGGAGAAGTTTATGAAAAGGATGTAAGTCATGATATTGTTCTTTCCCAATCTTTCTAAGTTTTGCCTCAAACTCCTTTTTAGTCATCAAATCACCGCTCATCACAAAACTAACTCCATTCCATCATAACTAACCTCCCATCCAGAATTTTCCGCAAACTTTCTTTCTTCGGATCCTTTAACTAAAATCGGATTTGTAGTGTTAATGTGGATAAAAACTTTTCTCTTCACGTCAATATCTTTAAAAACCGCTATAGTTCCTCTAGATCCAGAATTGCTCATATGTCCCATCCTTTTCCCAGTTTTGACGCCCACTTTACTAACTATCATTTCATCATCTCTCCACAGAGTTCCATCAAAAAGAACAAGGGGGGAGCCTTTTATTTTTTTCGCAAGATCTGTAGTCATATTAGCGCAAGCAGGTATGTAATAAAAAAATTCTTCTTTATCTTTGCTTGAAATTTTAAGAGCAATCGTATCCTCCTCAACGGTTCCAAAATTCTTCCCAACTTTTTTATCTTCAAGCCAAAGAGCGACCTTGCCAGGAACAGAAAATGGCTTAACGAATAAACCTGTTGGTTTTTTATTTTTTGTGCGCAGTTCAATTTTTTTATTCAATAGTAAATCCCTTCGATCAACAAATTTTGGATTAAGAACATTAAAAATAGCGTTCTGCTTTAACACAGACTGAACCCTTTTGGTTGCATAAATGGCCAAAGGATAACTTTCTCTCAAGGTTAAAAGTCCGGCAACATGATCAACATCACCATTAGTCAAAACAGTACCTAAAATTGGACTGTGCCGTAAACCATATGATGGATCGGGATGTAATTGTTTATGGTCTTGAATCTGTGATCCAAGATCAGGGGAAGCGTTGAATAGGAACCAATTCCTCTCATCCACACTAACCGCTATTGATGATTGTGTTCGTCTAGAAGTGCCAGGCTGCCGACTCCTCACTGCCCTGCTAACCTCAGCATTACAGTTCCACTGTGGGGAACCTCCACCAGCGCCTGAGCCTAAAACCAATACCTTTAACATGAGCCTTCATCCCCTGTTATAATGAAAAACCCCCGGGTCAAAAACACCGGGGGTTTCACAATTAGTTTAAGCTTAAACTAAAGACAACAATTATGCTTTAGCACAAGCGTAACTGTTAATTTCGAGACCTACAGAGATCTCTTTAATTTTTGGAGTAGTCCACATAGTATATCTCCATATATTTAGTTAATATTCACCCTATTTCTAGGATGTGCGAAGCATATCATACGAATATGAACCCATAATGAGCGTCTCGTTCATCTTGTGTTAATAAAAATATATAATTAATACAGATACTTAGAAGATAATAAGCTATTGGAGATGCTTCAAAATTATTCTTGATCGAATCGCTAATCTTTCTAGCGCAAGCACAGGTTCATCACAAATATATGGGGTTAATCTCGCTCTTTCGTCATGTACACGTGCATTCCACTCCAATTTCTTACTTTGCTCTAACATCTCGGGATCTTGGTATAAACGAGCTGTATCTGCCTTACCGGTACGAAGTTTCCTAATCTCGCCAGAAGCATCGGAGATGCTCCCTGTAATCTCTCTCTGTCGTTCAACAAACCTTTTAATTCCCTTGATTTGAATTCTCCTTAAAGCATTCATTTTTTCGAATAATCCAGCAAATACTAGAAGCAGTTTTTTCTTCTTATCGCCGGAAGCTTTACTAACAAATTGATCGATTATTGCTGTCACCTCTTCTTCGGTAAGAATAGCCTCATTTAACTCTTCAACGATATTATATACTTCCTCATCCTTCCACCAATCCTTGATTTCTTTATCAATTGCAGGTCCTGACCAAACAGCTGTAAGGGAAATCTCCGGAACTAAGATTTGATCACACGGCCAATTCTGATCTCCTGCTGTTTCTTCAGAAAATGCGGTAAAAGAGCCTCCTACCAATAACAATAAAACTAAAGAAAACAGAATATATCTTCTAAAATGCATAACACCTCTTCGTTAAATTTTACTTTACAATAATCTTTCCTACCATCCCCTTAGACTCCAATCCTCTTATTTTAAATTCATAAAATCCCGGTCTGATAGGGACGAAAAAAATTTCAGCTTCAGCGGCATCTTCGAATTCCAATTCATTAATGACTGAAGCTTTTATCTCCACATCTCCAGCCTCTATCTTTCTTATCCATATATTCCTAAAAAATTTAGGCGCAACAAAAGCGTATTCTTTAAAACCTAAACTTTTAATCTTCAGTCTATAAGCACGTCCTGTTTCCAGTTTAAATTCCTTGGTAGACATATCATAATCTCTGCTTTCTGAACCCAAGATTAATTCTAAAGGATGAGCTTTAATCGCTAGATCACCCTTAGCAAAGATCTGGCTAGACGAAAATAATATCAATGAAACAAAAATTAGTACATATTTTTTAAAAAACATCATTTAGAATTCTTTCAACTAATCTGCAGATATTTTCTTTCGAGTAATGAGACCTCTGCTTGGATCGTACCCATATACTGCCAATGATAAAAAAATTATAGTTGCTATAGCCGTATATGCAAAAGATGTCCAGTTCATTTGACCGTACAACGCAAAACGAATCAACTCTATCGCATGGGTAAATGGGTTGAGCCAGCATAACTCATAAAGCCATTCGCTGGATTCTTTCATCTTCCACAATGGATAAAGAGCTGATGAAGCAAAAAACATAGGGAATATTACAAAATTCATTACTCCAGCAAAATTTTCTAACTGTTTTATCGCAGAAGAGAGAAACATTCCAAGGGAACCAAGCATTAATCCTGAGAGCACTAGAGCTGGCAACAGAGAAAAATAACCAAAAGCAGGTGGTTCAATCTCCCAAAACCAAGCGATCGCTAAAAAAGTGTAGACTTGAACAATTGACACCGCTACTCCAGCGAATAGTTTTGATAATAAAAGAAACCATCTTGGTAATGGGCTAACCAATAATGTGCGCATACTTCCCATTTCCCTATCATACACCATAGATAAGGAGCTTTGCATTCCGTTAAAAAGTTGAATCATTCCTATAAGCCCCGGTGCAATATAAACTTCGTATAATATGTAAGTTTCATAAGGTTCAATTATAGAAATACCCAAAACAGATCTGAAGCCAGCAGCAAAAATTAATAGCCAAACTAAAGGTCTAACTAAAGCCGATAAAAATCTTTCTCTCTGGTTAACAAAGCGCAAACCTTCCCTTGTAGTTATTCCCCAAAAGCAACGCAGGTAATGTAAGAAGGTCATATTTTTTTACCCGATTTAATTATTAAATTAAAAGCGTCACGAATATTAGAGGTATTAACTTTCTTATTAATTTCCTCAACAAAACCAGAAGCTAGCACTTCGCCCTCGTGCAGAATAACAACCTTCTCCCCCTCATCGATTTCATCAATTAGGTGAGTTGCCCACAAAACAGCAAGTCGATCTTTATGGCATAAATTTCTTACATGCTCGAGTATCGCCTGACGACTACTAACATCAAGACCCACTGTAGGTTCATCCAAAAGAAGCATTTCGGGCTTGTGGAGAAGGGCCCTTGCGATTTCTACCCTTCTTCTTAACCCCCCACTCAACTCTCTTATTTTTTTCTTCAGTTGATCAAGAATTTTCATGCGACTTAATTCTTCCTTCATTCTTTCTCCTGCGAGCTTTTTGCTCAAGCCATGTAGCGATGCATAGTAGTAGAGATTTTGTGCAACGGTTAAGTCTAAATCCAAAGTTGGTTGTTGAAAAACGACACCAATTTTTGAAAGTGCCCGTGAGGATTGCTGATGAAGATCAAAGTCAAATATTTTTATAGATCCGCTTCTATTGTTGTAAAGTCGCGTAATCAATGAATATAGGGTCGTCTTTCCCGCGCCATTAAGACCAAGAAGAACGGTAAAATCACCTGGAAAAACTTGTAACGTAGCGTCCTCAAGAGCACATAACTTGCCAAAATGATGTGTTAAATTGCTGACACTCAAAGCTGGCGCCTTGTCATTAATTACATTATTGCTCATTTCTTAATGACCACACCCCAAGGGAATCTACCAACTTTAATCGATTTAACCGTCTTCATTTTTTCTATGTCTATGATTGAAATATCGTTACTTACACCATTAGTAGAAATTAAACGCTTCTCATCGGGTGTAAAGGCAAGCTGCCATACTCGCTGCCCAACGAGTAAATATTTTAAAATCTTTTTAGTTTTTTGATCTATTACAGCCACTCTGCTAGACGGACCAAGAGCAACAAAAGCGTACTTACCATCACTAGTTAATTGAATTCCTACCGCCTGAATTGAATCTTGATTTACACCAGGAATTTTGAAATTAATCTTACTTTTAATTTTAAATGTTTTTGGATCAATGATGCTAACTGTGCCGCCAACCTCTGCCGAAACCCAAACTTCAGTGCCGTCCTTGTTAAACACAGCGACCCGAGGTCTTGCATCAACAAGTACGTTTTCAAAAACCTCCAGAGTTTCAGTGTCAATAAAATGTGCCATATTTGTTGTTTCCGACGTATTAACTAAAACTTTTCCATCGGGGCTAAGTCCTAGACCTTCCGGCTCAACACCCACTACGATTTCTTCAATAATCATTCTCTCCTTTGTGTCCGTTACGGTAACTAAATTATCATCTTCGTTGGCTATAAAAAGAGACCTTCCATCTTGATGTAAGATTAACAACTCAGGATCGGGGCCAGACAATAAGTTAAAATCAACTTTCAAAGTTTCCAGATTTAAGGCATCAATACGATGATCATCACTGGCACAAATATAAAGATATTTTCTATCTTCACTCAAAATGATGCCCCTTGGTCTCTGCCCAACCTTAATTGTGTCAGTTACCTCCATTTTGTCCAAATCAACAACGGAAATAGTGTTATCTTTTTCGTTAGAGATGTAGGCGGTTGCAGCATCGGCAAATGAGGGTACCGCTAGTAATAGAAAGAAAAAACTGCAAAACATACGGGACAAATTTTCCTCTTTTCTATCGAACAAAAAATACCGTTTATTATTGCATATGAAATATGAAGAAATCATGAACGATAAATATCAAAAATAAAATTTTCTTATCTTTCTAATGGTTTAGACATCAAATGGATCTTACCGTCCTAAAACTTGCACTCGGATTCGGATACGTCAAAACCCAAAGTATCCATTTCACTAAACTTATGCAAGAACTCCTTCTGTGGAGAAACACTCACTAGAGCACGTGGGGCAGTCAACAAAATTCTTTGTCTCAATTGGTGATTCCACTTCCTATAAGTAATTTTAACTCCTTTATAGGCGGCAAGCTCAAAGTCTTCTCCTAATATATAATTTTTAATTTTCATAGAATCGATGGATTTAATTCTAGCGCTTGCTTCCCCAATTGTTCTTGCAGCAACCCATCCTGCATAGTCAACGGAGGTCATCCATCTACCAGCCTTTCTCCTGAATCTATTCTGCATCTGAGCAGCGCCCCACTTTTCATGAGTCCTGTGCCAGGCCGTTGGCACTAATCCCTGGGTTCCGACGATAAGATTGGGATACCACGTATTGTAGATTAAATATTCCCCAAACTCTCCAATCTCATCAGCAATAAATAATATATCGTATTTCTTACCTTTCGTGAAAGCAGGAACCTCAGCTTGAGCTGTTCTGCGCATATCGGGACCCAAATTCCATATTTTTCTTTCAATTATTTTAGCACCATATTTCTTGGCAGACATTTCTACGGACTCTGCAAAAAGTTTATCAGCTTTTTTTGGGCCAACTATAAGTTTCCATTTCTTCCAATTCTTTTTTACTAAAAATTGCGCCAAAGCATCTGTTTTCATGGCCCTACTAAGAGCAACATGAAATACATTTGTTCTACAAGATTTTTGTCTTAAAAAATTATCACTAGCGCTTGTGTTAAAAATTAAAGCATTCTTTGACTCAGCAAGGCTGGCTACTTTAATAAGCTTTTCTGCAGGTAAATTTACGATAAAGAATTTATAACCTTCAGCAATTAATTGCTTAAATGATTCTATATAATTTTCTTTAATAGCAACATATACCTCTTTCAGATTAAACTCCTGGCCTGTAAAAATACCTGTAGTGTTGTTATCCTCTATTCCAAGAATCGTTCCATATTTACCTTCATCTTTTAAAATTGGATCGAGGTTAGAAAGTGCTGGTGGAGTCTCTTTCTCTTGTGTAAAGAAGACTACTGATAATTTTTCAAATTTTTTATTTTCTTTTGCCTTAGCCTTTCTCCTGTTTTCTTCTCTTGTTTCTCTCTTTTCTTCCTCAATCCGTTCCCTTGCCTTCAATTCTTCCTCGGTTAATTCTCGACCATACAGATCTGAAAAAAGAGCAAAATGAGAAAAAAATACCGTAAAAAAAATTACGGAGAGAAAATATGGAGTTTTAATTAAAAATCTAAAGAAAAGTTGCATGAATAAAAACCTAGTTCCGTCAAATAATATACATTCTAATAAAATATAATGGATAATATTTTTATTTAAAGTACCAAAGTTTTCAATTAATTTCTAAAATCCTAGAAAAGGTATTTTTAATCATTATTAAACTTTTTTATATATGAACAAAAACGGCATTAGTTTTCTAGTAACGATTTACAACAAAGAAAAGTACATTCCCGCAATGTTAAATTCCTTAAAAAGCCAGAAAGGAAATTTTCATCGAGAGTATGTAATTGTAGACGATGGTTCGCAAGACAATTCGCTTGCTGTGACTAAAAGAATAACGGAAAAATGGAAAAATACTAAAATTATCACCAAAAAAAATACGGGTCCAAGCAAAGCAACAAATATAGGCGCCAAATATTGCACACAAAAATATATAAAAATAGTAGATGCCGATGATGTTTTGTCTCCGTTTGCTTCGGAAGCGTTATTATCAACAATGGAAAAACATAATCTAGATCTTCTGTATGGAAAAGGAATCTGGGTTGAGGATCCGCAAAAATATGTTTTCGAAGAAAAGGGAGGGGATCCTGAAGTTCTAATTTATAAGAACGCTCTTGAAGAATTTATAAAAAAAGGCATGGGGGGATCAACAACTATTATGTTCCGCAATGATGCCTTCCAAGATACAGGTGGCTGTGATGAAAAAACTTTTGTACAAGATTATTCCTTACCATTAAGATTTGCATGGAAGAAAAAGAAGATAGGCAGAATTACTACGTTAATTAATGTAGCGCCAAAAGAAGTCGACCAAAGAATTATGGGAAGTAAAGCTCAACTACTCCATGATCTAACATATACAATGTTTAATTTTGTTAAAGAAAATCCAAATTTACCATATTTTCTCAAAGCAATCGCAGTCCATCGTTGCGCCGGAAGATCTTGGAAGTGGGCAAGACGACATCAAAATAAAAAAATCTTTTCAAAGCATTTTATTAGATATGTTAGATCTATAATTCCGATTTTTTTGAGTGCTGAAGATAGAATTAAAAAGAGTTTAGAGGTCTGGAAAGACGAAAAAGTTCGTTATGGAAAAGAATAAATATAGTGTATTAAGATCTCAAGATGCGTAGAATCTAGTCATAAAGAAAAATATGGGAACAAAGAAAAACAAAGGTAGAGAGACTAATCTGATTCATGGTGGACAGAAGCGCTCGCAGTTCAAAGAAACTAGTGAAGCGCTATACTTAACATCTGGATTCATCTATGAAAAAGCTGAAGATGCAGAAATCGCTTTCAAGGGAGAATCTGATGATTACATGTATTCAAGATTCGGAAACCCTACAGTGGATATGTTTCAGGAAAGAATGGCTCTCCTGGAAGGCATGGAGGACTGTCGCGCTACAGCAACTGGAATGGCAGCAGTTTTCTCATCCTTAATGTGCCAGTTGAAATCAGGTGATCGCGTAGTTTCATCTAGAGCGTTATTTGGTTCATGTCATTACATAATTACGGAAATTTTACCCCGTTATGGAATAGAGGTCATATTAGTTGATGGTGTAGATATGAATCAATGGGAAACGGCTTTAAAAAAGAAAACAAAACTAATTTTCCTAGAAACGCCTTCAAATCCTACTCTAGAGATAATAGATCTATCAACTGTATCCAGATTAGCTCATAAAGTTGGTGCAAAGGTAATAGTCGATAATGTATTCGCTACCCCAATTTTACAAAATCCTGCCGATTTTGGTGCGGATATAGTGGTGTATTCGGCCACAAAACATATTGATGGTCACGGACGTTGCCTAGGTGGCGCAGTATTAGGAAATACAAAATTCTGTCAGGATACGCTAAAAATTTTTATGAGACATACCGGACCAAGCCTGAGCCCTTTTAACGCTTGGATACTTCTAAAAAGTCTAGAAACGCTTCCATTAAGAGTCAACGCCCAAACAAAAGCAGCAAAGGAGATATCCAATTTCCTCTCTGAGCAAAAAGCTATATCTAATGTAATCTATCCAGACTTACAAAGTCATCCTCAATATTCTATTTCCAAAAAACAAATGAAAGCAGGCGGTACAATTGTATCATTTGAATTAAATCATTCCTCTAATCAAAATGGAAAAAAGGTAGCTTTTAAATTCCAAAATTCGCTAGATTTAATAAAGATTTCTAATAATCTTGGTGACTGTAAAAGCTTAGTAACTCACCCAGCAACAACGACACACCAAAGGTTAAGCAAGAAAGAAAGGAAAAGGCTATCTATAAATGATAATTTATTAAGAATTTCAGTTGGCCTTGAGGATCTTGATGACTTAAAAGAAGATTTATACCTTGGCTTAAAAAAGCTTTAATCATAAAAAATGTTTAAAAAAAATAAATTTAAATAGTATACCCACATTCTAATTAATGATTAGCCAACCATGTATAGCAAAGTAAAAAGAAAGATACAGATAAGCGTCCAACCAATCTATTTAGAGGAACAATCTACTCCCGAAGAGAATAAATATGTTTGGGCTTATCATGTTAATATTACCAACCAAGGACGCGAAACGGTACAGCTTATAAGCAGATATTGGAACATAACTGATTCAAACGGTTGCGTAAAAGAAGTTAGAGGTAAAGGGGTTGTGGGGGAACAACCTGTGCTAGCACCAGGAGAATCGTTTGAATACACAAGCGGAACACCTCTTCAGGCATCCTCGGGAATAATGCTTGGAACCTACCAGATGGTTAATGATAAAGGTGAAAAATTTGACATTGATATACCTCCGTTTTCACTAGATATCCCGGGAAAAAACAATCAAGTCAATTGATGGCTGTATAAAATTTCTATAGAATTCTTTAAATGGCAAAAGTAGAAAGAATAAAGAAAGACGAAGGCGAAAAAAGACAGCCAACCAGAGAGCAAGCAAAGAATGCGGTCAAAACTCTGTTGCTTTGGGCCGGGGACAATCCAGACCGAGAAGGATTGAAAGGAACGCCCGATCGTCTCATAGATTCTTATCAAGAATATTTTTCTGGATATAAGAAAGATCCAAAGGATTTTTTATCTCGCACATTTAGGGAAACTGAGGGATATGACGAAATGATCGCTCTAACCGATATTACGTTCGAATCTCATTGTGAACATCACATAGCTCCTATAATTGGAAAAGCTCATATTGGTTATATTCCGAAGACCAAGGTTGTCGGGATCAGCAAAATCGCAAGGGTTGTCGAAATTTTTGCAAAACGATTACAAATACAAGAAAAGCTTACCACACAGATAGCAAATGCAATAAATGAAGTTTTGAACCCAAAGGGTGTAGGTGTCATCGTCGAGGCATCACATCAATGCATGACCACGAGAGGCATTCACAAAACAGGGGTTCTGATGGTTACTAGTAAAATGACTGGTATTTTTAAAGAAAATGCCTCGACTAGAAAAGAATTTTTGGATCTGGTCGGAATTCGAGCAAATAAAATAGACGTAAAAAGTTAGCCTTATCGTTATCTGAAAAACTGAGCAACGCACTAAAAAACTAATACTTATTTCTCAAATTTTTGAAAATTGATTGATTTTCGCCCCATATTACTAATTTTAGGAATGCTTATTTCCGTTCTAGGTTTAATTTTACTTTTACCTACCGCTATTGATTTTTCAAACGATCAACAAAATTGGCGTGATTTTATAAATTGTTCACTTATCTCCTTATTCATAGGCATTTCGTTAGTGCTAGCAAACAAATCAATCCTTAGAGGGACATCAGAGATTCAAGCATTAAAGATTAACATAAGCCAAGCATTCATCCTGACCACATTAACTTGGTTATTCATTGCAGTGTTCGGAAGTTTACCTTTCATGCTTACAGATCTTAATCTTAGTTTCACCGATGCTTTTTTTGAATCAATGTCCGGAGTTACTACAACGGGATCAACAATAATTGTCAATTTGGAGAATGTATCAAAGGGATTACTCTTTTGGAGATCCATATTACAATGGATCGGTGGTATTGGCATAATTGTCATAGCAATTTCTGTTTTACCTCTCTTGCAAGTAGGAGGAATGCAACTTTTTAGGATGGAATCATCCGATACTTCTGAAAAAGTCCTACCGAGAACAGCGCAGATAGCAGGCGGAATCAGTGCAATATATTTCTTATTGACTTTGGTTTGTGCAATTAGCTTGTGGTTATCGGGAATGACTGCTTTTGAAGCCATTTGTCATTCCATGACGACTATTGCGACTGGTGGGTTTTCGACGGTTAACGAATCAATTGGTCACTTCAACAGTACATCCGTTGATTTAACTATAATGGTTTTTATGCTCCTGAGTAGCTTACCTTTCGTTCTTTATTTACAAGCCCTGCAAGGAAGTGGTTTCCAAATTATAAGGGATAGCCAAGTAAAAACATTCTTAATGTTTGTATTAGTATCTATTTTCGCATTAACAATTTGGCAGTGGATGCATTCACAAGGAGATTTTTTAAATGCTCTCAGGCTTGCTAGTTTTAATGCTATATCAATTATCACTGGCACTGGTTATACAACTACAAATTTTGATCATTGGGGAAGCTTTCCGTTAATTCTTTTCCTACTTCTGATGATTACTGGAGGATGTGCAGGATCGACTACATGTGGGGTTAAGGTTTTTAGATTCCAGATTCTCTATGTAACAGCACTAAGACAAATTAAACAACTCATGCATCCTAGAGGCGTTTTTATTGCATATTATAATCGCAAACAAATTCCATCTAATGTTGCGGAATCCGTAATGGGGTTTTTCTTTATTTTCATCTTTTCTCTTTTGACGCTCACTCTGTGTCTTAGTTATATCGGATTAGATTTCCTAACAAGCATCTCCGCTGCTGCAACTGCCATCGCTAATGTTGGACCAGGTCTGGGACATATAATCGGGCCAGAGGGAAATTTTTCAGGACTACCGGATATTGCAAAATGGTTGCTCAGCTTTGGCATGCTAATTGGAAGACTTGAATTTTACACAGTCTTGGTGCTTTTTCTTCCTTCATTCTGGAAGGGGTAGCAACAACTTACACTTAATTAATTAATGAATTGCTAAAATTCTTAGGTATTTCAGACTCGAAAAATAAATTTAATTTTTTTAATGATCCTTCTGTCAAGCTGTACCAAGCCTCCTCCCTCTCAAGTATGGATAATCCTTCCAAGGTGACTATCCATTTCTCGACCTTAGCCACCAAACTTTTTTCAACTCCCAATCTATCTTTTACCTTAATCTTAACCACCGCCAAAAGGTTGTATCGAAATTCTCGATCTTTATAAAGCAAACCTTTTACACCTTTTTGAATTTTCAATGGAATTTCTGTTGCGCGCGCTTCCAAAACTATATATTCAATTTTTCCACCCGATCCTTTCTTAATTTTAATTCTGTCTTTTCCCCATTGCAAAAGTGAATCTTTGATGCTTATAGGAAAAAGATGCTCTATTCTTGGATACTCAAATTTCTCGGTAAATTCCGATCTGAATGAAACCGAATCGGCCTCAAAAACAAAAGGATCTAGTTTACTCCAGTTGAACTGATCAAATTTTCCTTTAACGACAGGTACATCGCACGCTGTAAAAAGAAAGACAGAGGAAACCAATAACAAAATTAAATTTTTGAATTTTTTGATAAGCACCAAGCGATAATACCCTTCTGTGCATGTAAGCGATTTTCAGCTTCATCCCACACTGCAGATTGAGATCCATCTATAACAGAGCTTGTAACCTCCTCACCACGATGCGCCGGTAAACAATGCATAAAGATAGCGTTCTTGTTGGCAAGCTTCATTAAACCGGCATCAACTTGATAAGGCTTTAAGAGTCGCTTACGTTTACTCACGTTCTTGTTATTCATTGAGACCCAGGTATCGGTTATGACACAATCAGTTCCCTTAACTGCTTCTGATGCGTCTTTATAAATATTAACTCCAGACCTGGGCTTTTTGATCAAGCTAAGAATTTCTTTCGAAGGAGGTAATTGGGGGTGGCAACCTATATTTAATGTAAAACCCAACGTTATGGCAGCGTGAATCCAGGAATTTGCTACGTTATTAACATCCCCAATCCAAGCAATCTTTTTTCCTTGAATAGCTCCAAGTCTTTCTTCAAAAGTTAGAATATCTCCGACAATTTGGCATGGATGTGCCTGATCCGTTAAACCGTTAATTACTGGAATTGAAGAGTTCTCAGCTAATTCTGTAAGATCTTTTTCATCGTTAGTCCTTATCATCATAATATCCAAATATCTGGATAAAACTCTTGCGGTATCAGCCATAGTTTCCCCTCTTACCAACTGGGTATTTAAATGATCCAATATCACCACATCACCACCCAACTGCTTCATTCCTATTTCAAAAGAAACTCTAGTTCTAGTAGATGGCTGGACAAAAATCATGCCCAATATTTCTCCATGCAAAACTCTACTTCCCTTCTTGCGCGCCCTACCTTCCTTAAACTTTTTAGATAAGGATAAGATTTGCTTCAAGTTTTTTTTACCTACCGAATTAATATTCAAAAAATGCTTTATCATTTTACTAGGCTAGCATAATCCTTTGGCGCTTTTATCGATTATTTTAATAGCTTCGGTAATATGTTTCTTCGTAATATTTAGTGGAGGCAAAAGGCGAATAACATTCTCCCCAGCTGTAGCTGCCAACAAACCATTCTTCCTTAAAGATTGCAAAAAAATCGTATTCGGAACAACACACTGCAAGCCCAACATCAAACCAACGCCCCTAATACCTGAAATAATATTGGGGTATTTTTTTTGTATATCATAAAGATCTTTTTTCAAGAGATCTCCTAGCAAGCAAACGTTTGTCAGAAATTTTTTCTTTGGAATTATATCCAAAACTCCATTAACAACTGCCATGGCTAACGGGTTACCTCCATAAGTTGATCCATGAGTACCTTGATTCATGCATCTTGACACTTTTCTGGTCACTAAACAGGCGCCAACCGGGAACCCTCCGCCTATGCCTTTAGCAATCGACATAATATCTGGTTTTATGCCGCTCCATTCATGTGCTGAAAATTTTCCACTTCTACCGACACCACATTGCACTTCGTCAAAAAAAAGTAATAGCTTTTTCTCATTTGCTAATCTTCTAAGAGCTCTCATATAATCCCTAGAAGCAACATTAACTCCCCCTTCACCCTGAATGGGCTCGACTAATATGGCAGCTGTTTTTTTGTTTATCTTATTACGCACAGCACGCAAATTACCAAACTCCACATGATCAAAACCTTGAAGAGCAGGGCCAAAACCTTCCAGCATTTTTCTTTGTCCAGATGCTGAAATAGCCGCAAAAGTTCTTCCGTGAAATGCATTCCCCATGCAAATGATTCTATATTTCTTTTCTTTATGTTGCTGAAAGAAAAATCTTCTAACCATCTTGATTCCGGCTTCAATCGCCTCGGCACCCGAGTTACAGAAAAAGACTGAATCAGCAAATGTGCTTTTAACAAGTCTTTTTGCGGCCTTTTCTTGCAAAGCGATTTGGTACATATTAGAACAATGCCAAATCTTCTTTGATTGTTCGTTTAACACTTTAACAAGATGGGGATGATTGTGTCCTAAAGAGTTCACCCCGATTCCACTTGCAAAATCCAAATAACGCTTCTTATTCGGCGTAAACAAATAGGCTCCCTGACCCGAAGAGAAAGAAAGCTTGCTCCTGTTATATGTGGCTAGTAAAGAGTTCATTGTTTTTTTATCAAAAATTATTTCTATACTTATTTTCCAAAGAATAGGAAAATATCTTCTTATACTTCCCCTTATGTTATGTCTTTAGTCTATATCCTGTCGAAAACATGGAGTAAGCAATAAGCCAAAGTATAATATTTAATGATAAGATATAAACAAGACCGTACAATAAATTTCCATCAGCATAACCCGTAAGACCATAACGAAAACCATCAACCATATAAAAAATAGGGTTGAACTGTGCAAAATAGCTCCAATCTTCCGGCAATCTGTGAACGGAATAAAACGTACCAGATAAAAAAGTCAAAGGAGTAACTACGAAATTGGTAACTGCCGCAATATGATCAAATTTTTCTGACCAAATGCCTCCTATAATACCTAACAATGAAAGAGCTAAAGAAGAAAAAAATATGTAGAAAATGATAAAACCAAAATGAAAAGTTTCAAATCCGACAAACCAGTTAATTACGAAAAAAACCGATATCCCAACAACAAAACCCCTAACAACCCCACCTATTGCATAAGAAAAAGTTAATTCTCCGGCAGTTAAAGGAGGCATTAAGATATCAACGATATTTCCTTGGATTTTAGAAATAACAAGTGAGGATGAAGTGTTGGCGAAGGCATTTTGTAACATTGCCATCATAATAAGACCGGCAGCTAAAAACTGAGAAAAATCAGTTATATTGTCTGTGATAAATGTACCTCTTTTAATTACAACCGAAAAAATGGTAAAAAACATCATTGTCGTAACTACCGGAGCAACGATTGTCTGCGAATATACCTTAATAAAACGTGACACTTCCCTAACAAGCAAAGTCCAAGCGCCCAACCAATTAACAAAGCCTATTTGACGAGTTTTAAAATTAAATTTCTTTTCCATTAATTTAAATTCCGTATATTTGAATCAAAAAACTGTGATTTATCTTTTTAGACAAAGAATATTTATAATCAACTTTATAATTATCGCACAAAATAATAAAATAACGTAAATTTAAATTCTCATAAGAAAAGATCAAAAGAAAGTGTCAAATTCAAATAAAATTCTTTATGAAAATTTAAAACAATATGCCATCTGGTATGTAAATAAATATTTTACAACAAGCGAAAATCTAAAAAACATCCTGAGAAAAAGACTTGTCAAAATTACCGGATCCAATGATAGCCAGAATGAATCTACGGCAAAAATAATCAGTGAAATTTTAGAAAAAATGAAGGATCAAAATCTTATAAATGATCAAAATTATGCAAATATAAAAGCAAGAAGTTGGAACCGACGCGGAAAGTCTGTAAGGATGATACTGACCAATCTTCGAAAGAAAAAAATTGACAATACCTACATTAAGAAAGCTTTGAGTGATTTGGAAAATACTCTAAAAAATCCAGACAGGCATGCTTCTTTTGCTTTTGCAAAGCGCCGGAGAATTGGACCATTTAGAAACAATAATCATCAGTCCAGTAAAGAAAATTTATCAAAAATGAAAAAAAAGGATATGTTCGCTTTATCACAAGCTGGTTTTGGTTATGATATATGCAAGTGGATAATAGAAGCGGAAAATGATATTGAAAAGCTACAATCAACGATAGAAGATGATTTGTAATTAAACTGCCTTTTATCAGTAATAAAAATATAGAAATCTTAAATATAGCTTAACAAGAATGGAAAGCTTCATCGAAAATCTTCGGATCATTATAGGGGAAAGTTCATTGAACACTCTATCCTTACAAAATGTAGGTTATGCAGTTGGAATTTTATTTCTCTTTCTAATTTTCAGAAAATTTTTTTCCTCTTGTATTATTAACGTTTTAAAGAAAATTACAGAAAAAACGAAAACAGAAGTTGACGATAAAATTGTCCAAAGTATCGAGGAACCCCTTAGATTCTTTTTCCTAATTATCGGCCTTTTCGCCGCCATTACCTACCTTCCTTTAGAACAAGAAACCAATCAATTTCTCGACAGCGCAATCAAAACCTTAATTACAGTTAATATTTTCTGGTTAATCTACAAATTAATCGAACCGCTATCGTTTGGTTTCAAAAGACTATCAAAAGCATTCGGATCATCTCTTGCAGATGATTTGGAACACTTCTTTGTTCGATCCACAAAGATCATCATTTTCTTTCTCGGAACGATGACCATTTTGCAACAATGGGGAATCAACATAATTGCTTTTGTAGGGGGGCTTGGTCTCGCAGGAGCTGCCGTTGCCCTTGCTGCAAAGGATACAGTCTCTAACTTATTTGGAGGGTTAACGATATTTGCTGATAAGACTTTTAAGAAAGGCGATAGAATTGAAACTGATTTTTGTGAAGGCTTTGTCGAGTCCGTGGGTCTGCGTGCTACGAAAATTCGTTCCTTAAGTCGAGCTATCATAACCATCCCCAACGCCAAGCTCACAGATACGGCTGTAATTAATTGGAGTCAAATGACCAGTCGACGAGTAAAAATGGTATTAGGGTTGGAATACAGAACAACCTCAATGCAACTGCGAAAAATTGTAAAAAAACTAAGAACTTATTTATCAGGACACAAAAAAATAAATAACAAAGAACTACAAGGCGTGCATCTGGTAAACTTTGGTGACTCTTCAATAGACATTGACCTGCATTATTTTACAGAACCAACCGACTACCTGGAATGGAGAAACGTGGTGCATCAAAATATGCTGGATTTCAAAAGTATTGTTGAAAGCGAAAATGCTAGTTTTGCCTTCCCTAGTGTTTCTATGTATGTTGAAAAAATGAATGAAGAGAATATTAAGCTTGGGAGAAAAAAATCGTGAGCGTAACCATTTACCATAATCCTAGATGTACTAAATCAAGACTCACCCTAGAATTGCTGGAAAAAAAAGGGATTAAACCGGAAGTTATCGAATATCTCAAAAGCCCGCCATCAAAAGAGACAATGAAGAACATCCTGAAAATGCTAGGCTGTGATCCGCGATCACTAATGCGAAAAGGAGAATCTGAATACAAAGAGTTGTCTCTGAGTGATGAAAATCTTTCAGATGATAAGCTCATCGAAGCCATGCTTAAAAATCCCATCCTAATTGAGCGTCCTATCGTAATAACAAAAAACAAAGCGGCTATAGGAAGACCTCCGGAAAATATACTGGAAATCCTTTAACAATAAAAAAATAATTAGCACCAATAATTTGGCGCGCCCGAGAAGATTCGAACTCCTAACCTTCTGATCCGAAGTCAGACGCTCTATCCAGTTGAGCTACGGGCGCACTCTAAAATAAAAATAACTTCCAATCTTTCTATCTTACAACTTACTCAAAAACTAAAAACCTTCTTAATAGAATCGCTCTTCTTATCATACCTCCAACACTCAACACTCACCGGATCTTTTGGCTTCCTGCTTATGTTTTCGTTAAAAGATTCTTCATTGCCCTTAAACAACAAACTGTGCAACGCCATCACGAAACGACCAGTCGATATCGTGATTCTCAACAATAGTTATTAATACATTTTCAGGATCTATCCCTGGGTTATGCGCAAGATTTTCAACTACTTTGGCATAAAAGTCCTGTTTCGATTGATCGGATCGCCCAGCTCTCATAATCAGCTGTATCATGGCTCGATCTTTAACTCTTTTCTGAAATTGTAAACATTGGGGATCAATTTCATGAACAATTTGATACAAGTCATCAACAGGAAAACCCATGGTCTCAATGACGGCTGAATTAACCCCATGCGCAACTGCTTTTATATACTTAGCTGGTTTCTTCTTTAAAAGAGATATATTGACTAACGGCATAACACCCTCCTCCTGCTTGTTCTTATTTAAAACTGTTATTTAATAGCTTTTATTATATGGCGCGCCCGGAAGGATTCGAACCCTCAACCTCCAGATCCGTAATCTGGCACTCTATCCAGTTGAGCTACGGGCGCATATTTATCCCTATATAGCTGTTATTATAGGTATTTTATACCTGCTTTGTATTTGTTTTATTCAATTTATATTGACATGCAACCCTTAATTCAGACACTATAAGGCATAAGAATAGCAAGACTGAGATAAGATCTTGTTTTTATGGGGAGGGTTTTTCAGTGTGGTATAAATACATTACTTTAGCTTTTGTTTTTGCGTTCGTTTCCGGCTGCTCAATGTGGGATGATCTAGAGAGTTCTTTATGGCCGTCCCTTTCAGATGATGAAGAACAAGTAGTACAGAGTGAAGATGATGTGGGAGAAGTCTCCGAAGATTACCCCACTTTGCCTGAGGAACAAGAGTTTGTAGATGCCTCTCCGCCGCCTTCGTTAGAATCAGAACCAAGAGATGATTATTCGCCGCAAGCTGGATCTTCGATTGCACCCGATGCATCAGGAACTTTTGTGGGTGGAAAAACCGCATCTTTGAGAAATGATTTGAGTAATCTCAAAGCCGCACTCAATGGACACAGCAGTGAATTAAGAGATTTAAGAACGTTAGCAATTGAACATACACAAAACTATCACGGTCTTGTTGCTGCCATCTACTCAAGACTTCAGGTAGGAACGACTCCAGGCAATCCTGTCCTCGTTCACCAATGGAATGAATCACAAAGAGCTTTAGAATTATTAGGCAATGATATAGCCAACATGACAAGTCTATCCAATACAGTTACAGCAGATTCGGCTATGATTGGTTACCTGTTAGAGTCTGTTTCATCAACCTATGGACTATCGGGCGCTATCGAGGAAGACTGGAGAAATCTGGCAATACTCGAAGATGATGTTAGCAAGAACGTGATTATAGCTGAAAGACTCCTGGGCGAACTAAGTGATGATATACAAAGACAAAATGAATATATCTATCGCCAAAGAAGAGAACTTTCTACAGTGGCTCTAGCGATTAAGAATGGAGAAATGTATGGCGAGCATTTGGCGAACCTTGCTTTCAAAAAAACAGAGTTTAGTCAACCAGATTATTCTTCTTCAATCCCCAGTCCCGAATCGAAAACCCCATTAGTCAATATAGCATTCGCGGATGAAGGAACTGTCGACTATGAACAGGATCTTTACAAAGCACTAAGCACCGCTTTGGAAAAGAAATCTGATGTTGTCTTTGATGTAGTTGCAATGTCTCCAATCTCGGGCTCATCGGCAACAGACACACTCAGTGCTAGCAAAGTTAGAAAAAGAGCTGAGGATGTATTCAGAACAATGGTGCAAATGGGTATGCCCGCAGGAAAGATTACCCTTTCATCTAAAAAATCTGGGGACATTGATGGCAATCAAGTACGCGTATACGTAAGATAAAAAAGGAAACTATATAAGCCTATCTTTATCTTATCGGGCAGTTATCTATCAATCTTGTTTTTCCTAAATGAACGGCCCCAAATACTCGGGCTGGTTTTTTAAGAACTTTTAACTTCTTTAGATTTGCAGAGCTGCGTACTTCTAGATAGTCAACTTTATCGAATCCTAGTTTCAATAAATATCTTTTTTTTCCATTTAATACATTAGCTATCCTTCTGCCTTGATTGACTTGCCTTGATATTTCGTAGATTGTTTTGTAAAAATTTGGTGCCAAAAGGCGTTGATCTTTAGTCAAGTACGAGTTTCTAGAAGAAAAAGCTAATCCATCCTGCTCCCTAACAATAGGCACGGACTTGATCTTAATTGGAAAGGAGAAATCTTTGACTAGTTTTTGAATCACTAAAAGTTGTTGGTAATCCTTCTCACCAAAAAATGCTATGTTCGGAAAAATTTGAAGAAATAGTTTTGTGATTATAGTAGCTACCCCTTCAAAGTGTCCCGGCCTAAACAGACCACATAAACATTTAGTTATTCCAGAGACACTAACAATTGTTTGAAAATCCGAGGGATAGATTTCGCTAAGACTCGGTTGATATAAAAGATGTACACCCATTTTATTAAGAATTCTTTTATCAGAGGAAAAATTTTTGGGATACGATTTGTAATCTTCGTTAGGCCCAAACTGAAGTGGATTAATAAAAATGCTAACGATGGCACGATCACACATCTTCCTTGCACGTTTAATCATGGATAGGTGACCAGCGTGAATCGAACCCATGGTTGGAACAAGTCCCACAGAAAATCCTTTATCTTTCCAGATATTAATACGTCGCTGCATTTGTTTTACCGTATGTAAAACTTCAGTCATGATTAAAAAATACTTTTAGCTAAATCTTTGTTTTCTTTAGTTTGTTAATTGGGGATGGCAGATCGGAAAACCCAAAACAGTGCTCTGGTCCAGGAAAAGTCCTTGACTTAACTTCCATGGAAAAGAGGCTAACCGCAGATTCAATATCTGATCCTAACTCAGAATATCGTTTGACAAATTTTGGTGTGAAGTTCGAATACATGCCTAGCAAATCTTCCGTAACAAGAATTTGTCCATCGCAAGACGGAGAGGCACCTATCCCAATAGTTGGTATTTTTAATATGCTGGATATCTTTCTTGCCACAGGTTCCCAAATGCCCTCGAGGACTACCGCAAATGCTCCCGCTTTTTGAACCAGCTTAGCATCCTTTATAAGTTGTTTAGCTTCCTTCTCCGTTTTTCCCCGAACTCTATATCCTCCAGTTTTCTTAACAGATTGAGGCATTAACCCTATATGGGCTAAAACTGGAATATTGCGATCAACCAAGAAAGAAATAGTTTCCTGCATCTCTGCTCCGCCCTCTAACTTGATGCCATTAGCGCCTGTATCCTTCATTAGCTGAGATGCAGAATGAAAAGCCTGTTCTCGAGATTCCTGGTAAGAACCGAAAGGCAGATCGATAATCACACAAGATTGCGACGATGCTTTTACAACCACTTTACCATGAAGAGTCATCATATCCAGAGTCACTGGCAAAGTATTATCAAAACCATACAGCACCATGCCTAATGAATCTCCAACCAAAATTAAATCAACATGAGAATCTATTCTTGCCGCCATTGTGGCCGAGTAAGCAGTCAATGCAACAATAGGCCTTCGTCCTTTAAGTTTTTGTATATCTTTGATGTTTATTCTTCTTACTCTATGTACTAAACTCAAAATAACACCTCGTTTGTGATCATCATATTTTTAAAATTTATAGCTGATTTTATCGCACCGCAATATTAATCTACTATTAAAGACAAAAAAAGAAATTCTTGAAAAGAAAGCAAATGTTTTCTAAGAAAAAAATCTACAAAAATCTTCCGCTTATTATTTTTACAATTGCTGTTTTCTATATCGTTCTGAATTTCTTCTTGGAATCTTTTAGGGAATCAACAAGATACATGATTTCCTCTTCTCATCCTCTAGCAACACAAGCCGGTGAAAAAATCCTTAAAAGAAACGGCAACGCTATAGACGCCGCAATCACGACTCAAATGGTGCTTAACGTTGTAGAACCTCAGTCTTCGGGAATTGGGGGAGGTGGATTCTTATTATATTATGACAAGAAAAATAAACATATTGAAGTATATGATGGACGAGAAGTTGCCCCTAAAAAAGCTCAACAAGATTTATTCTTAAGGGTCGATGGCAATCCTCTGAATCATTCAGAAGCTATTCTAGGAGGAAAATCCGTTGGTGTGCCTGGGCTTTTGGCGATGCTAAATTTAGCGCATAAAGACCACTCTACATTTTCCTTAAAAGAGCTTTTTCAGCCTGCTATCGATCTTGCCAAAAATGGTTTTCCGGTATCTTCAAGGTTGTCCGAACAAATTACAAACGATAAACTCCTCCGAAAAACAGAAACTTCAAAAAGATTTTTTTACGATAAAGATAATTCAGCCAAAAAAACAGAAGAAATTATTTATAATAAAAATTTTTCCGAAACTTTGGAATACATTTCGGTAGAAGGAGTAGAGAGTTTCTATCATGGTAAAATCGCAAAAAAAATTATCCAAAAAATTCATAAATCTAAAATCAATCCAGGTGAAATGGAATTATCTGACTTAAAAAATTATAAGGCAAAAAAGAGAAACGTTATTTGTAAACAATATAGAATAGTTTGGAAAGTTTGTGGCATGCCACCGCCCTCATCTGGAGGAATTGCAATACTTCAGGCTCTAGGAATATTAGAAAATTTTAATATGCATAATTATAAAGGGCAAACAGATAAAATTATTCATCTTTTATCAGAAACATTGAGGCTCATTTTTGAGGATCGAAACAAATATATTGGAGATCCTGACTTTGTAAAAGTACCAATGGAAAATTTATTAAATCCTTTTTATTTAAAAGAACGATCACAATTAATAAAACTAGATCAAAAAATGGAAAAAACTTTTCCTATGTCTTTTGAGGATAGCCAAGACATAAGCTTCTCTGAAATGGCAAGTAATGAAAAAGATTCGACTAGTCACATAAGTATCATAGATCAGGAGGGCAATGCGGTTGCGTTTACATCTAGTATAGAAAGTGCTTTTGGGTCTAGATTAATGGTAGAGGGTTTTTTGCTTAATAATCAACTAACTGATTTTTCGTTTATTCCAAACAAAAATGGAATCAAGGTAGCGAATAAAGTGGAACCTAACAAAAGACCCATGAGTTCAATGTCGCCCACGTTAGTTTTCAAAAATAATAGTCTCTTTTTAATCTTAGGATCTCCGGGTGGGCAAAATATTATAAGCTATGTCTTAAAGACCCTAATTTATATAATCGACTTTGATATGAATATTGTAAAAGCAATTGATGCTCCAAATTTCGCGATCAGAAACCAAGAAATGTTTATCGAAGAAAACCGATTAGATGATTTGACTATTAGGAGACTCGAAGACCTAG